>BFBZ01000025.1_pt85 | contig 11761 bp, 10 predicted proteins | sample 1888401 | NCBI WGS metagenome assembly BFBZ01 (sample SAMD00112614, study PRJDB3348) | symbiont metagenome | host: Chara braunii | reverse complement strand
AGCGCCGGCCTGCCGCTCGCCTCGGTGCTGATGATTCAGGTGATCGGCTACGGCACGCCGCTGATGCCCTATCAGGCGTCGCCCATGGTGGTCGCGATGGAGATGGGCAAGGCGCCGGTGCGGGATGGCCTGAAGCTGTGCCTGGTGCTGGCGCTGCTGACCTTCGTGCTGCTGGTGCCGCTGGATTACGCCTGGTTCCGGCTGCTCGGCTGGATCGGGTGATCGCGGCATCACAGCATTCGGCATGTCCGAAATCGAGGGCAATTCACCGTTTGCGACGTCCGACCATTCTGCGATGCTTCATGGGATTCGGACTCAGGGAGGTGCGCCATGGCGCTGCAGATGCGACCGAACTGCGAATTCTGCGACAAGGATCTGCCGCCGTCCACGACGGAGGCACGCATCTGCTCGTACGAATGCACGTTCTGCGCCGATTGCGTTGAACGAGAATTGCACAATGTCTGCCCGAACTGCGGCGGCGGCTTCGCGCCCCGGCCGATCCGGCCGGCGAGGGAATGGCGGCCGGGCCTGTCGGTCGACAAGCGGCCTCCCTCCGACAAGCGCGTGCATCTGCATTACGACCGAGAGGATATCGCCGCGCATTGTGCGCGGATCAGGGATATCGATCCGGCGCAGCGGTAATTCCTGATCCTTCTAGAGCATGAGATAAGGTTCGCTCAATGTAATCCGTCATCCTGAGGAGGCCGTGCAAAGCATGGCCCACGAAGGACGACGGCCCGTACGCAAGCTCCTTGGCCGTCGTCCTTCAAGGCGCGCAAGAGCGCGCACCTCAGGATGACGGAGTTGATTCAACCTCAATTCATCCCGCTCTAATCCTTGGGCTTCACCGCCTTGAGGATACGGTCCGCTTCGATGCGCCAGTCGGCGCTGCGGGCAAAACCCTGTTCGCCTCTTTTTCCGAACAGCCCCTGATCGGCGAGATCAGCCACCCAGGCCTGACGATCCGCGGTGCCCTGCGCCGACCACGGCGTGAGACCGGCCTCGCGCACGGTCTCCGCGACTTCGCGCACCTCCTCGCTGCGGCGGCGGCCATGTTCGATGACGCGCTGGAAGAAATACGCGCCCTGCTTCTCCCAATCGATCCCGGGAAACGTCTCCTGCAGCGACGCCAGCACCGCATCCTCGACACCATAGGCGCGCGCGGTGGTGTAGCTTTCAATCACCATCGCCTCCAGGCCCTTGATCATCACACTGCGGCACATCTTGACGGCGGACGCCACACCGAGCTTGTCGCTCGCGACCTTGGCATCGAAACCGAGCGTGATCAGCAGCGGCGCCAGTTCGGCCGCCCCGCCGCCGCCAAGCAGCAGTGGCACCTTGAGGCGGTAGGGCGGGACCGATGTCATCACCGCGCCCTCGACATAGCGGCCACCATGGCCGTCGATCGACGCCGCCGCGCGTTGCTTGGCCCCCGGCGACGCCGAGTTGAAATCCAGGAACCAGGCCCCCGGCTTCACCGCCGGCGCGCAGGCCTGCGCCACAAGAACGGTCTGGCTCGCGGTCACGGCGGAAACGACAAAGTCGGATCGCGCCGCCAGATCGGCAGCCGATGACACCAGCGCCACGCCATGCAGTCCGGCATGATCGCGCAAGGCACCAGCGTCCCGGCCATCGAGCTTGATGTCGTAGGCGCTGATCGCGAGGTCCTGCTTGCGCAGCTCCTCCGCCAGGATTCGCCCCACCTCGCCATAACCGACGAAACCGATATGCCACTGCCTGGGATTGACCGACATTGTTGTTATTTCACCATCGATGATTGACTGCCGCGGCAGCCTAACCGAGGCGGTGCCGTTTCAGAAGAGCCGATCGGTCAATTCTGCGTTGCCGCCCTGGCCAGCACCTGACGATCGATCTTGCCGGTGCCGGTCTTCGGCAACTCGTCGACGAACACCACCTGACGCGGATATTTATAGGGAAGCAGTTTCTCCTTGACGTAGTCCTGCAGCATCCGGGTTGCCGCGGCCTCGTCGCTGGCGCGATCGTTCATCGCCACCACGGCCTTCAGCGTCATGCGGCGATCGGGCAACTCCAGCGCCAGAACAGCGCATTCGCGCACGGCCGGATGCTCCGCCAGGCAAAGCTCCACCTCAAGCGGATAGACCCATTGCCCCGAGATCTTGATCAGATCATCGACGCGGCCACGGAAGAAATAGAAGCCATCGCCATCGCGCACAAAGCGGTCGCCGGTATAGATCCAGCCGCCGTCGCGGATGGTCTCGGCGGTCTTGTCCGGCCGGTTCCAGTACAATGGCGTGTTGGAATCGCCACGCACCCACAAGATGCCCTCCTCGCCGTTTTCGACGGCGCGGCCATCCTTGTCGCGCAGCGCCACTTCATAGCCCGGCACGCGCAAGCCGGCGGACCCCAGCTTCTTCCGCTCCGGACGGTTCGACAGATAGATGTGCAGCACCTCGGTGGAGCCCAGGCCCTCGACGATATCGAGCCTGGTCAGTTGCTTCCAACCGTTGAAAACTTCGGCGGAAAGCACTTCGGCGGCCGAGAGCGCCAACCGCAGCGACGAGAAGTCGGCGGAGCGCGCACTCGCAGCCTTGGTCAGCGTGGTGTAGAGCGTCGGCAGGCCGAAAAACACGGTCGGGCGATATTGCCCGATCGCTGCAAAGATCGCATCGGGTTTTGGCTGGCCCGGAAGCAGCAGCGTTGCCGCACCCGCGGCAAACGGAAACGTCACCGAATTGCCGAAGCCATAGGCGAAGAACATCTTCGGCACCGAAAAGCAGATGTCGCCGGGCGAGAGCTTGAGGATATCGCGCGCGAACGCCGCTTCGCTGTAGGCCATGTCGTGCTGCAGATGCACGATGCCTTTCGGCCGCCCGGTCGAGCCCGACGAATACATCCAGAACGCCATCTCGTTGCGATGGGTGTCGGCCTCGGAGAGATCCGTTCCGAATCCGGAAAGCCACTCGTCAGCGACCAGCGTACTGGGCGCGGCATGCTCGCCCGATACGCCATTGACCACGATCAGTGTGCGCAATTGCGTCGCCGCGCATGCAATGGCATCGAACCGCGTGGTGAACTCCGCATCAGCCACGGCAACCGTCGCGCCGGAATCCGCCAGGTAAAATTGCAGGAGATCCGGCGGGGTCAGCGTATTGATCAGGAGCGGCACCAGGCCCGCACGCACCGCCCCGAAAAACGCCGCGGGATACGCCGGCGTGTCGTCGAGGAACATCAGGATGCGATCGCCGCGCGTCAATCCCAGCGACTGAAAACCATGGCCCCAGCGCGACGCGTCCGCGCACAATTGCGCATAGGTCCGGGTGCCGAGCGGCCCGGTCAGCGCCAGATAGTCGCCACGTCCGGCCGCGAGATTGTCGAACAGGATGCGGCCGGCGTTATAGCGCTCCGGAAGCGTAAAACCGATCTCGCGCGCGCCTGCATTGTCAGTCGGGACTTGATCGACGACCGCGCCTGGCAGGTCAGTGGCCTGATGCACTGTCATCGCACGCCTCCTGCTTGCCGATCAGCGGGGTGTGACGCCTCGTACCACGCCATGAAAGCCGGCGACATCGCCCGCAGCCGTGCATCATCGATCCGGCCGGAACGGGTAATGTAGCTGTATGCGAAATCCTCCAGCCCGAGCGCCATGTGCTCGGGAAATTTTTCATACCAGTCGGCGCTGGTCCGCGCGGCAGCAACCAGCTTCTGCACGATCGGCTTGCGTTCGGCTTCATAGCGCTGAAGGCCGCTGGACAGATCATCACGTTCGGCTTCCAGTGCCTTGGTCAGCGCGATCGCATCCTCGATCGCAAGCCGTGTGCCGGAGCCGATGGAGAAATGCGCGGAGTGCAGTGCGTCGCCGATCAGCACGATGTTGCGGAACGACCAGTGCTGATTCCAGACCCAGGGGAAATTGCGCCAGATCGAACGGTTGGACACCAGCGGATGGCCATCGAGCGCCCGTGCGAACACCTGCTCGCAGATCGTCTGCGACTCCTCGGCACTCTTGTCGGCGAAGCCGTAGCGCTGCCAGGTGGCACGGTCGCATTCCACCAGGAACGTGCTCATGGTCGGCGAGTAGCGATAGTGATGGGCGTTGAAGGCGCCGCGTTCAGTCGCGACGAATGTCTGCGACAGCGTCTCGAACCGCTTGGTGGTGCCGTACCATGCGAACTTGTTGCTGGAGTACGACAAGGTGGTGCCGAAGTCGCCTTCGAACGCACGCCGCGCCAGCGAGTTCAGTCCGTCGGCGGCGACGATCAGGTCATAGCCGGCGAACCGGTCGAGCGATTGCACCGGGGTTGCGTGATGCGTGGTGACCCCCGCGTCGGCGGCACGCCGCTGCAGGATCTGGATCAGTTCGAGCCGGCCGATCGACGAAAAGCCAACGCCGTCGATCGCCACCCGCTGGCCGCGCAGGTCCAGGGTGATGTTCTTCCAGCTTTCCATTCGCGGCGCGATCGCGTCGACCGTGTCGGGATCGTCAGTGCGCAGGAACTCCAGCGCTTGCTCGGAAAACACCACGCCGAACCCCCAGGTGACGCCGTCGGGATTCTGCTCGAACAGGTCGACATGCGCCTCCGGATGACGCTTCTTCCAGAGGTACGCAAAATAGAGACCTCCAGGGCCCCCTCCGAGCACGGCAATCCGCACGCGACCCTCCCATCAATTTTTGACATTATACAATTCGTTCCTCAATATACAAAAAAAGAAAGCGAGGCAAGTTATGTTCACGACCAGTTTCACGATCGAATGGGGCGACTGCGACGAGGCTGGAATCGTGTTTTATCCCAACTACTTCTACTGGCTGGACTGCAGCTTCCAGCGGCTCCTGCGGGCCCGGGGCCTGAGCCAGCGCGAGGTGCGCAAGCGGTTCGGCGCCGTCACCCCGATCACCCAGGCGCACGCGGATTTCACCGCGCCGGCGCGTTACGATGACGTGCTCGACATCGAGGTTCACATCGCGCTGGACGGTGAGCGGCGCTTTCGCGTCGACTACGATTTCCGCTCCAGCGGCAGGCGGATCGGCAGCGGCCATGAGATTCGCGCCTGGGCCCTGATCGACGCCGACGGAGCGATCAAGGGGGCCCCGGTCAGCACGGAGTTCATGTCGATGCTGGTCCCGGCAAGCTGACAATAGGACCCATCATGCGCAGTCCGAAAACTCCGAAAGCCCGCGCAACATCCGACGATCGCACATCGCGCCGCGGCATCCAGTCCGTGGAGATCGGCTTTCGCGTGCTCGCGGCCGTTGCAGCGGAGTCGCAGCCGGCAACGCTGGGCGCCATAGCCAAACGCGCCGGCCTCTCCGCCTCGCAGGCGCATCGTTATCTGGCCAGCCTCATCACCGGCGGCATGGCGCATCAGGCTGTGTCGTCCGGACGCTACGAACTCGGGCCGCAGGCGATCCAGATCGGGCTCGCGGCGCTGGCGCGGACCGATGTCTTTGCCGAGGCCGATCCCGCCATCGCCGAGTTCACCCGCGAGACCGGCCGCTCGACGCTGGTCGCGGCCCGCGGCCCGCTCGGTCCCACCATCGTGCGCTGGCATGCTGGCCGCACCCCGGTGATCACCTCGCTCGCGGTCGGCTCGGTGCTGCCGCTGCTCGGCTCGGCCACGGGACATGCGTTCCTGGCGTTCATGGGTGAGGAGGAACTGGCCGGCGCGATCGAGCGGGCCAGAGCCGACGATGCCCGCGCGGCGGTGATCGATATCAATGCCGTCTGCCGCGATGCGCGCGACACAATGTCGGCGTCCGTCGATGAAATGCTGATCCCCGGGCTGCGCGCAACGGCGGTGCCAATCCTCGATATCCAGGGACGCGCCGCGCTGGTCGCAACCGTAATGGCCACGCCGGCTTTCGCCCGCGCCGATGACGCGGCCATCGTCCACAAGCTGCAGTCCGTCTGCCAGAACTTGACGGAGCGTCTCGGCGCGCGCTGGCAGTAAGCCGCCCTCACATCCTCAGTCGAGAAAATCCGGCTGCTCCTTGAGGATGCGGGCATAAAGCGGCTGAAACTGGAACCAGCCGCCGAACGGCGTGCCGATGATCTGATAGGCCTGCGTCGCCGCTTCGTGCGAGATCAGTTTCAAAGGCTGCTTCGAATGGGCCGCGGCGGCTTCGGCCAGCAACTGCACCTGACACGAGCGCTCCATGGTGATGAACCACCAGGCAGCCTCGTCGACGGTCTTCCCCACCGTCAGCAAACCATGGTTTTGCAGGATCGCGGCCTTGCACGTCCCAAGCGCGTCGGCGATCTGCTGGCCTTCGTCGAGATCGGCCGCAACGCCGCCGTAGTCGTCATAGAGCCCATGGTCGTTGTAGAAGGCGCAGACATCCTGCGAGATCGGATCGAGCCTGCGTCCGAGCGCGGCAAAAGCGCGGCCGTATGTGGAATGCGAATGCGCCGCGCCGACGGAATCGGGACGAGCTGCGTGCACCCGGGAATGGATCGCGAAAGCAGCCGCATTGACCGGATGATTGCCTTCAACGACCTTGCCCTCATGGCTGACACGGATCAGATCAGACGCCTTGATCTGGCTGAAGTGCATGCCGAACGGATTGACCCAGAACGTGTCGGTGAATTCCGGATCGCGCGCGGTGATGTGACCGGCAACGCCCTCGTCAAACCCGAACTTGGAAAACAACCGAAACGCGCCCGCCAGCCGCTGCTTGCGATGCTTACGCTCTTCAGCAACGGCCTGGAACACCGGAGGCTGCGGTAAACCGGCGAGCATTTTTTCGGCGGCGGATTTGCTGTCATCGAATTTCTGCGGTGCATTCATGGCGCTCTCCTTGTGATGGGCGGATCGAAACGCGCACCGTCGGCCGGCGCCGCAATCGATCATCCTCCCTGTTGTTGATCTTCGGTCCAGCACATGAATGGCCGTCACACGGCCGCATTGCCCAAACCGATGTTTGATGCCAGCATGGGCGCGTCTCAAGCGCAGGGCAAATGAATTCCCTTGCGCCGACATGAATGACATTCACATGCTGCGATCACGTCCTTCTTTGCCGCCATTGTCGACGCTGCGCCCGTTCGAGGCCGCGGTTCGATTGGGAAGCTTCAAGGCCGCCGCCGAAGAGCTTGGCCTGACGCAATCGGCGATCAGCCATCAGATCAGCGCTCTGGAAACCCACTTCCGCAACAAGCTGTTCCTGCGCCAAGGCAACCGGCAGGTGCTGACCAAGCCCGGAGCGGCTTATGGCGCCGTGATCCTTCGCGCCTTTTCCGAGATGGCGCGCGCCGGTGAAACGCTGCTGAGCGACGAGCAGCCGCAGATCGTCAGGGTCAGCGCGACGCCGAGCTTTGCAGCCTTCGCTGCGCTGCCGAATATCCAGAATTTCAGGGCGATCAACCCTGGCCTCGACCTGCGGCTGGAGGCGCGCAACACCGGCGTCGATTTCGACACGGAGAATCTCGATGCCGCCATCGTGGCCGGCATGCCGCCATTTCGGGGCTTGCAGGCGCACCGGCTGTTCAGGTCGAAGCTGGCGCCTCTGGCCCGGCCCGACTTGTGCGAAAAGTTCGCGCCGGTGAAGACCGCGCGCGACCTCGTGCGAATGCCGTTGATCGAACTCAACAATATTCCGGGCATGTGGAAACGCTGGTTCGCCAAGACCGATCCCGCGGTCAAACTCGGCGAACTCAGCCTGTCGAGCGACAGCCTGCTCGCGGCCATTCAAATGGCGGAAGCCGGCCTTGGCGTGGTGCTGGCGCCCTTCCCGCTCGCCGTACCGGTTGTCGCGTCCGGCCGTCTCGACGCCCTGTTTCGTCCCACAGTTCTGATGGACAGACCGGATTTTCATCTGGTCTATCGCAAGGCCGACGCCGGCGCCGCCAAGATCAAGGCGGTCAGGCGATGGCTCAGGGACATCATCGCCGGACTCGAAGAGCGCACCGGCACGACGGATCTCTGAAGAGAACGCGATTCCGCGGTTCAGAACACGCTGTAACCGCCGTCGATCACGATGGTATCGGCGGTGTGATAGGCCGAGGCCCCGCTCATCAGATAGATGGCGATGCCCGCGAAATCCTGCGGCTTGCCGAAACGGCGCACCGGAATCCGCGGCGTCACATTGGCCATGAACTTGTCGTTGGCCTGCAATCCGCCGGTCATCTCGGTATCGATCCAGCCCGGCAGGATCGCGTTTGCCGTGATGCCGTAGCGCGCGTGCTCCACCGCGAGCGCCTGGATCAGCGAATTGATGGCCGCCTTCGAGCCGGCGTAATGCTCGTTGCGCGCGGTGCCGAACAGCGACGCCATGCTGGAGGTGGCCACCAGCCGGCCGAACGCATCGCCCTCCCCGGCGCGGGCGATCATGTGCCGCACCACCGGCTGGAAGGCGTGGAACACACCGTCGAGATTGATCGAGAACATCCGCCGCCAGTCCTCCTCGGTGCGGTCGGCGAACGCCGTGCGGCCGCCACCCCCAATTCCGGCATTGGCGAAGCAGCCGTCGATGCGGCCGAACTCCTGAAGCGTCGCATCGGTCGCCCTTGCGGTCTCGTCGCGGCTTGCCACGTCGCACACCAGCGTCTGCACCTTGCCGCCAAGTTTGCTCAGCCGCGCCGCGGCGGCGGCGTTCTTCTCGGTGTTACGACCCCAGATCGAAACCGCGCAGCCATGCGCCGCAAGCCCCTCCGCAATGCCGAGGCCGATGCCACCATTGCCGCCGGTCACCACCGCCACGCGGTCCTTCAAGTCGAATATATTTGCCATGATCAGATCCCAGGAATCGTCGTGAGTCACCGACCATGCAGAGCGCGGGCCGGGCGTTACCGTCACCCGTTATGTCATCGACCGGTGCGGGACAGCAAGCCTTCCCGCCCGTGTCAGGGCTGCAGGCTCACGGGGTGCGTCATCGGCTGCGACAACGCCGCCCGCACAAATTTCTCCGCGACGGCAGGCCGGCCGAACAGGCCCCCCTGCGCAAGGGAAAAACCAAGACGGCGAACGGCCGCCAGATCATCGCTGGTCTCCACGCCTTTCGCCACCGCGCGCGCGCCGTAGCCCTGGGCCAGATCGGCAATGCCCCGGCAGACAACCTGCTGCAGCCGGTTCTCCGCACATCCTGTCACGAGATCGGCCGCGACCTTGACTTCGGCGAACGGAAAACGCGACCGTTCCATCAGCGCGGGCCAGTCGGCGCCGAGATCATCGATTGCAACCGCAATATTGTGAAACCGCAACCGGGCGGCGACATCCGTGACAACGTCGAGGCGATCGATCACCTCGGCCGCCCTGAGCCGGATCGTCAGCCCTCCGAAAGCCGGATGATCGGGCACGGTGCGGTGAAGTCGCTCGATCAATTCCGCATCCGCGAGACGATGCACCGGCATGTCGATCGAGATGCCGATCGGGCCATGCCGGTCGACGAAGTAGCGCCAATCATGGATGGCACGGCGCACGACAAACTCCGACAATGCGGTCAGATGCGGATCGCCGGCATCGGCCACGAAACCAGCCGGCACGACAACGCCCCAGAACGGATGCCGCACGCGCACCGTTGCCTCCGCACCGCACGCGGCCAGTGTCCACACGTCGACCTTGACGTCGTGCCAGAGTTCCAGCCAGCCCGCCTGAAGCGCCTCCGATGCATCGATCACGGGACGTGGCGGCCGCTCGCGTGGCAGCACCATCGCCACGCTCGCCCGCAGGGCCTCCTCGCTGAACGGTGTGGCGAGCAACGGCAGCATCGTCAGGCCGAGGCTCTCACCCAATTGCTGAACGGCCTCGACAGCAACCGATTGCCGCCGACCGATCAACAAAACGCGACCTTCGAAAGATTGCGCAGCCAGACCTTTCAGGATCCGTTCGGCGTCCACGCCTCCGGACGGTACACCGAGGACCACCAGATCCAGCAACGGCAGATCGGGAATCGAAACGACGTCGCCGGCGACCAGTTGCAGCGCGACCACGCAGCCGAATTGCTCGAGGGATTCTCCGAGAAACGACCGAATGTGTTTTTTGCCATCGATCACACAGACCCGTGGCGAGATTTTGCGCTGGCCGAAAACAACCGGCCTGTTCGTATCCGCGAGCATTACATTTTGCATGTCAACTTGACCACTCAATACATTTCACCGACCACAAGAGCCACAATCGAGATCTCGATCCCATCTCATCGTCGCCCGAAAAGCCGGCGCCTTCCGTGCCATGCGGTGCCGCCGGGATCGAGAGGACGCCGCGCGGTTCTCTCGTGCAGAGACGGCGGCAATGAAATCGCAACACGATGTTCGTCTCGCTGGCGGCGATCCGGTTCAGATCATGTCATGTTACAACGTACGAGTTGCCGCCTTTTGCAAACAAGCCATCGCTTTCATGCACATGACGCAGCAATGGATGTTTCCCGACATCAGCAACTGCAGCGTACATCAGCCGATCGAGTGACAAGTATCGAACGACAAGTACGGAGTGTCACGACCGCACGAACCTGACTGCGTGGCGGGCGTCCTCCGTCGTGGCTCTGTCGGTATTGAGATAAGCGCTCCGACAGGTGAGAAACCAGCCGCGCCGTGATAACTTCTGCGGCAATCTGACTCGCAAAGGCACTGCCATGACACTCACCGCACGCACCGATTCCATCCTGCACGATCTCGGTGTTCGCCCCGACCAGTATGGCGACGGCCAACGAGACGTGCACTCGCCGCTGACTGGTGAGATCATCGCACGCGTCCGGGATGCCGGACCGGCAGAGACCACGGAGGCCGTTGGACGCGCGGAACGAGCTTTCCTGGCGTGGCGATCGACCCCCGCGCCGCGGCGCGGGGAATTCGTCCGGCTGCTCGGCGAGGAACTGCGCGCCGCCAAGGCTGCGCTCGGTGAACTGGTCACCATCGAGGCCGGCAAGATCCGCTCCGAAGGCCTTGGCGAAGTCCAGGAAATGATCGACATCTGCGATTTCGCGGTCGGCCTCTCCCGCCAGCTCTATGGCCTCACCATTGCCAGCGAACGGCCGAGCCATCGGATGATGGAGCAGTGGCATCCGCTCGGGCCGGTGGGCATCATCGCCGCCTTCAACTTTCCGGTCGCGGTGTGGGCGTGGAATGCGGCGCTCGCGCTGGTGTGCGGCAATCCGGTGATCTGGAAGCCTTCAGAAAAGACGCCGCTGACAGCCCTCGCCGTACAAGCCCTGGTCCAGCGCGCGGCGGCAAGATTCGGCGACGCGCCGGCCGATCTCTCGACGGTCCTGATCGGCGGACGGGAGGTCGGCGAGATTCTGGTCGACGACGCGCGGGTGCCGCTGGTTTCGGCGACCGGGTCGACCGCCATGGGCCGGGCCGTGGGGCCGCGATTGGCCCAGCGCTTCGCCCGCGCCATCCTCGAACTCGGCGGCAACAATGCCTCGATCGTGTGCCCATCGGCCGATCTTGATCTGGCGCTGCGGGGCGTGACCTTTGCAGCGGTGGGCACCGCCGGCCAACGCTGCACCTCGCTGCGCCGGCTGTTCGTGCATCACAGCATTTACGAACCACTCGTCGCGAAACTGAAGCAGGCCTATGGCGCGATCCGGATCGGCAATCCGCTGGCGGATGACGCCGCGCTGGTCGGCCCGCTGATCGACGCAGCCGCGTTCGAGCGCATGCAGCAGGCACTTGCGCTGGTCCGACAACTCGGCGGCCAGGTCACCGGCGGTGAACGCGTCGCCTATGGCGATGCCGCGGCCTATTACGTTGCACCGGCGCTGGTCGAGATGCCCAGCCAGGTCGGCCCGGTGCTGGAGGAAACCTTCGCCCCAATCCTCTACGTCATCAAATATTCCGCGTTCGACGACGCG
>BFBZ01002065.1_pt1 | contig 11768 bp, 8 predicted proteins | sample 1888401 | NCBI WGS metagenome assembly BFBZ01 (sample SAMD00112614, study PRJDB3348) | symbiont metagenome | host: Chara braunii | reverse complement strand
GGCATCCTGCTCAACCTGACGCCGGACCATCTCGACCGCCACGGCACCATGCAGCACTACGCCTCGATCAAGGAGCGGCTGGTGGCCGGCAGCGAGACGGCCATCATCGGCATCGACGATTCCTGGTGCGCCCAGATCGCCGACCGGCTGGAGCGGGCGGGCCGCCACGTCATCCGCATTTCCAAGCGCCTGCCGCTGACCGATGGCTATTTCGCTGATGGCAGCGATCTGATGGAGGCGGTCGATGGCCGCTACAGCCGCGTCGCCTTCCTCGAAGGCATCGGCTCGCTGCGTGGCCAGCACAATGCGCAAAACGCCCTGGCCGCCGTCGCTGCCTGTCTCAAGGTCGGGCTGGACCTGGGCGAAATACAGTCCGGGCTGGAAAGCTTCCCTGGGCTGGCGCATCGCATGGAGCAGGTCGGTCGCAAGGACCACGTGCTGTTCGTCAACGATTCCAAGGCAACCAATGCCGATGCTGCGGCACCCGCGCTGTCGAGCTTCCCGCGCATCTACTGGATTGCCGGCGGCCTGCCCAAGGAAGGCGGCATCGAGCCGCTGCGCGGCTTCTTCCCGCGCATCGCCAAGGCCTACCTGATCGGCGAGGCAGCACCCGCCTTTTCGGCGACGCTGGGCGAGACGGTGCCCTACGAGATATCGGGCACGCTGGCCGCCGCTGTCGCGCATGCGGCGGACGATGCGGCCAGGGACGGCAACGGCGAAGCGGTGGTTCTGTTGTCGCCGGCCTGCGCCAGTTTCGACCAGTTCAAGAATTTCGAGGTGCGCGGCGAAGCCTTCAGGCAAGCCGCGAACGCTATCGAGGGTGTGAAACCCATCGGAGGGGCACGATAATGCAGAGCCGTCTCGACAAAAGTCCGGTTGCGACCTGGTGGTGGACGATCGATCGCTGGTTCCTGGCAGCATTCCTCTCGCTGATGGGGCTCGGCATCGTACTCTCCTTTGCCGCCAGTCCGGCGGTGGCCGAACGCATCGGCCTCGACAGTTTCCACTTCGCCACAAGGCAGATCATCTTCACCGTTCCAGCGCTTGGCGTGATGCTGGCTGTGTCCTTCCTCGATTCACGGCAGATCCGGCGCATGTCGCTGATCATGCTGTGCATCATGCTGGTTCTGATGGTGGCGGTGCTCTACGTCGGCGTCGAGGTCAAGGGTGCGCGGCGCTGGGTCTCGCTTGCCGGCCTTTCGATCCAGCCGTCGGAGTTCCTGAAGCCGGCCTTCGTCGTCATGTGTGCCTGGCTGTTCGCCGAGCACAAACGCCAGCCCGATATTCCGGGCAATCTGTTCGCAATGCTGCTGCTGGTGCTGGTCGTGTCGCTGCTTGTCGCGCAACCGGACCTCGGCCAGACCATGCTGACAACCGGCACCTGGGGTATCATGTTCTTCATGGCCGGGCTGCCATGGATTTGGATCACCTTGCTTGGCGGCCTGGGCGTCGGCGGTGTGTTCGCCGCCTACACGGTGTTCCCGCATGTCGCCTTGCGTATCGACAAGTTCCTCACCGGGGAGGGCGACACGTTTCAGGTCGACATGGGCCGCGAGGCACTGATCAATGGCAACTGGTTCGGTGTCGGCCCGGGGGAAGGAACCGTCAAGCGCATTGTTCCGGATGCTCATACCGACTTCGTCTTCTCGGTCGCCGGTGAGGAATTCGGGCTCATCATGTGCTTCTTCATCATGTCCCTCTTCGCCTTCATCGTGCTGCGTGGCCTCAACGCGGCGCTGAAGGAACATGACGACTTCACCCGCTACGCCGTGGGCGGGCTGGTCACCGTGTTCGGGCTGCAAGCCGTCATCAACATGTGCGTCAACCTTCAATTGATGCCCGCCAAGGGCATGACGCTGCCGTTCATCTCCTATGGCGGCTCCTCGCAGATCGCGATCGCGATCTCGATGGGGATGGTGCTGGCGCTGACGCGCAAGCGGCCTGAAAAGCGGAAGCAGATGGGCTTTGCCCTGTCGCAGCGCGCCATGCCGGCGGAGTGACATGGCGCGGGGGACGATCCTTCTGGCGGCAGGTGGTACGGGCGGACATCTCTTCCCGGCCGAGGCGCTGGCGCATGAGCTGAACGCGCGCGGCTGGACAGTGCATCTGGCAACCGATGACCGTGCCGAGCGCTTCGCCGGCCATTTTCCGGCTGCGGCCATTCATCCGATCCAGTCGGCCACCATGGGGTCGAAGAACCCCGTGGCGGTGCTTGGCGCCTTCTGGAAGATATGGCGCGGCGTGCGCCAGGCGTCCGCCATCATCAGCAGGATCAGGCCGGACGCAGTGGTCGGCTTCGGCGGCTATCCGACCCTGCCGCCGCTCTACGCGGCGACGCGGCGCAAGGTACCGACGCTCATCCACGAACAGAACGCGGTGATGGGGCGCGCCAACCGGGCGCTGGCCGGGCGCGTCGATGCCATTGCCGGCGGTTTCCTGCCGCAGGATTCGAGTGCGGCTGGCGTAAAGACCGTGACGACCGGCAATCCAGTCCGGCCCGCCGTTCTGGAGGCGGCGAAGACGCCTTACGCGGCATCGACCGGAGAGCAGCCGTTCAGGCTTCTGGTGTTCGGCGGCAGCCAGGGCGCGCAGTTCTTCTCTGACGCGGTGCCGGCGGCGGTCGCCATGCTCTCCGAGGCGCAGCGCAGGCGGCTGGTGATCACGCAACAGGCGCGTGCCGACGACGTGGCGCGGGTGAAGGCTGCCTATGCCGCGCTCGGTGTCGACGTGCAGGTGTCGCCCTTCTTCACCGACATGGCGGCGCGCATGGGCGCCGCGCATCTGGTGGTGTCGCGCTCCGGCGCCTCGACCGTGTCGGAAATCGCTGTCATTGGCCGACCGGCGCTGCTGGTGCCTTATCCATATGCGCTCGATCATGACCAAGCGGCCAATGCGGCCGCCCTTGCCGCGGCCGGCGGCGCCGAGGTGCATCCGCAATCCACGCTCTCGCCCGAGCGCATCGCAGCACTTGTTGGCGGGTTGATGGGCAACCCTGGGCGCCTGGCGACAATGGCGGCAGCGGCAAAGTCGGCCGGAAAGCCCGACGCTGCACGGTTGCTCGCTGATCTGACAGAGGCTATTGCGTCCAGGAAATCTGTTTCGGAATTCAGGAAGGGGACGCAAGCATGAAGATGCCGCGGACTATCGGCCTTGTGCATTTCATCGGCATTGGCGGCATCGGCATGAGCGGCATCGCCGAGGTGCTGCACAATCTCGGCTACAAGGTGCAGGGCTCTGACCAGTCCGACAGCGCCAATGTGCAGCGGCTGCGCGACAAGGGCATCGAATGCTTCGTCGGCCACCACGCCGACAATCTCGGCGATGCCGAGGTGGTGGTCGTCTCCACCGCGATCAAGAAATCCAATCCCGAGTTGAAGGCGGCGCGCGAGAAGCTTTTGCCGATCGTGCGCCGCGCGGAGATGCTGGCCGAACTGATGCGCTTCCGCCAGGCGGTGGCGATCGGCGGCACGCACGGCAAGACGACGACCACGTCGATGGTGGCGACGCTGCTTGAAGCCGGCGGGCTCGACCCTACGGTCATCAATGGCGGCATCATCAACGCCTATGGCACCAATGCCCGCATGGGTGATGGCGAGTGGATGGTGGTCGAGGCCGACGAGAGCGACGGCACGTTCCTGAAGCTGCCGGCCGATATTGCCGTGGTCACCAACATCGATCCCGAACATCTCGATCACTATGGCAGTTTCGACAAGGTGCGCGAGGCGTTCCGCCAATTCGTCGAGAATGTGCCGTTCTACGGCTTTGGCGTGATGTGCACCGATCACCCGGAGGTGCAGGCGCTGGTTGGGCGTATCGAGGACCGGCGCGTCATCACCTATGGCGAGAACGCGCAGGCCGATGTGCGCTTCACCAACCACCGCATGGATGGCCCGGCCTCGGAATTCGACGTGGTGATCCGCGACCGCAAGACGCGCGGCGAGACCACGATCTCCGGCCTGCGATTGCCGATGCCCGGCCGCCACAACGTCTCCAATGCCACGGCGGCCATCGCGGTCGCGCATGAGCTTGGCCTCTCCGCCGAGGCGATCAAGAGAGGCCTGTCGTCCTTCGCCGGCGTCAAGCGCCGCTTCACCCATACGGGCTCATGGAACGGCGTCGACGTGTTCGACGATTACGGTCACCACCCGGTCGAGATCACGGCGGTGCTGAAGGCCGCGCGCAGCGCCACCAAGGGCCGCGTCATCGCCATCGCCCAGCCGCATCGCTTCACGCGCCTGCACGATCTGTTCGATGAGTTTTCCGTGTGCTTCAACGATGCCGACACCGTCATGGTGGCGCCGGTCTACGCGGCCGGCGAGGAGCCGATCGAGGGCGTGACCTCGGACGCGCTGGTGTCGCGCATCCGCGCCGGCGGCCATCGTGACGCACGCTACATCGAAAGCCCCGCCGCTATCGCCCCGATCATCCGCGATATCGCCAAGCCCGGCGATTTCGTCGTCTTCCTCGGCGCCGGCAACATCACCCAATGGGCCTATGCGCTGCCCAAGGAACTCGGCGGTACCGCTTCATGATGCACGGCCAGGCGTTGATTGACAGGCTTGGCGACCGGCTTGCCGGCCTGCGCGGCCGTATCACGCCCAATGCCGAGATGGACAAGATCACCTGGTTCCGCGCCGGCGGGCTGGCCGAGGCGCTGTTCCAGCCGGCGGACGAGGACGACCTCGCTGCGTTCCTGAGAGCGGTTCCCGAGGAGATACCGCTGACCATCGTCGGTATCGGTTCGAATCTGCTGGTCCGTGACGGCGGCATTCCAGGTTTTGTCATCCGGCTGTCGGCGAAGGGCTTTGGCGAAGCCGAGGTCATTGGGTCGACCACGATCAAGGCGGGAGCCGCCACGCCCGACAAGCGCGTTGCCGCTGTGGCCTGTGAGGCGGGCATTGGCGGCTTTCATTTCTACCATGGCATTCCCGGCGCCATCGGCGGCGCGCTGAGGATGAATGCCGGCGCCAATGGCGTCGAGACGCGCGAGCGCGTTGTCCAGGTCAGGGCGCTGGATCGCAAGGGCAATGTGCATACGCTGAGCAACGCCGATATGGGCTATGCCTACCGCCATTCGGCGGCGCCCGCCGGGCTGATCTTCACCTCGGCCGTGTTCGAAGGCTTTGCCGAGGACAAGGCCGCCATAAAGGCGGCGATGGACGCCGTACAGAACCATCGCGAGACCGTGCAGCCGATCCGCGAAAAGACCGGGGGATCGACCTTCAAGAATCCCGAGGGCACCTCGGCCTGGAAGGAAATCGACAAGGCGGGTTGCCGTGGCCTGCTGATCGGCGGCGCGCAGATGTCGCCGATGCACTGCAACTTCATGATCAACACCGGCACCGCGACTGGCTACGATCTCGAATATCTGGGTGAAACGGTGCGCACACGGGTGCTGGAAAATTCGGGCATCCGGCTGCAGTGGGAGATCAAGCGCATTGGCAATTTCCGGCCGGACCATGCCGTGCAGGAGTTTCTCGGACAGCTCCTCTAGGAGGCATGTTGAAGTTCATGTGATGCATGAACTTCAAGATGGCCAAAACCGTCTTGCAACGTTGCAGTAATGACTCAACGACACGGTTTTCGCATCCATTTTCCCAGAAAGTGAATCTCTCGGAATCGTAAGCACTTGCCAGTGAATCAACTCTCTGATTCTCTGCTGAAAAGCGTTTCCTGATTTGAGTCGTTCGACGCGTTACCCGCGTTTTCCGTCTGGGGGGGGCAACCTGCCGGGAGACTCGGACTCAATGTTGCGGAAAAACTTGGTTTTTGGTCCGCCGTGAGAGGGGATGACGGGGAATGAAAAACAAGCATGTGGCCGTCCTGCTGGGTGGTTTTTCGTCCGAGCGGCCCGTGTCCTTGTCCTCGGGGAAGGCTTGTGCTGATGCGCTCGAGCAGGAAGGCTACCAAGTTACGCGCGTCGATGTCGGGCGCGATGTCGGCTCGGTGCTTGCCGAGCTCAAGCCGGATGTCGTCTTCAATGCGTTGCATGGGCCCTTTGGCGAGGATGGTACCATCCAGGGCATCCTCGAGTATCTCGGTATTCCCTATACCCATTCGGGTGTGCTCGCCTCGGCGCTGGCGATGAACAAGGAGCAGGCCAAGAGGATTGCCAGGACCGTCGGCATTCCGGTTGCCGAATCAAAGGTCGCCAATCGCTTCGCCATCCAGAACAAGCATCCGATGAAGCCGCCCTATGTGGTGAAGCCGGTCAGTGAGGGGTCGAGCTTCGGCGTCGTCATTGTGCATGAGGGGCAGTCGCATCCGCCTCAGGTCATCGGCTCATCCGAGTGGAAGTACGGCGATACCGTCATGGTCGAGCGCTATGTGCACGGGCGGGAGCTGACCTGCGCGGTGATGGGCGATGTGGCGCTCGGCGTCTGCGAGATCATTCCGACGGGCCATTCCTTCTACGACTATGATTCAAAATATGTGGCTGGCGGCTCAAAGCACGAATGCCCCGCAAAAGTTTCACCGAATATTTACCAAAAAATACAAACACTGGCGCTCAAGGCTCACCAAGCTGTCGGCTGTCGAGGCGTTTCGCGGTCGGACTTCCGTTACGACGATCGTCACTCCGAGAACGGCGAGGTTGTCTGGCTCGAGGTCAACACCCAGCCGGGCATGACGCCGACGTCCTTGGTGCCGGAAATAGCCGCGCAAGCGGGGCACTCGTTTGGTGAGTTGTTGAGTTGGATGGTGGAGGACGCTTCGTGTCTGCGTTGAAATGGGGACAAGGTCAGAGGAAGGGCGCGGCTGGGCCGACGCTGTTCGGTCTGCCGTTGTCTTTCGACCATTTCGTGCTGCCGCGTATGCTTCGCCGGCCGGTGCGCGTTCTGGCGCGCCTGGGTGAGGGGGATTTCAAGGCTCCGCCCTTCTCTGCGACGATACTCTCGGTCGTGCTGCTGGGATCGAGCGTCACCTATGGCGCCTATCTTGGCGGAGACGTCGATGGTGTCGTCCAGAACATCACCGCCCGTACCGGCTTTGCCGTCGATCAGGTGAAGGTGGTTGGGAATCAGCAGACGTCGGAAATCGACATCCTGGACAGGCTGCAGCTCGACGGCTGGACATCGCTGATCGGCTTCAATGCCGAGGCCGCCCGAGAGCGTATCGCCACGCTGCCCTGGGTCGAGGTCGCGGCCGTGCGCAAGGTCTATCCGCATACGCTGGAAGTGCGTGTCGAGGAGCGTCAGCCCTTCGCGCTCTGGCAGCAAGGCAATGACCTCTCCGTCATCGAGCGCTCCGGCGCGGTGATCGCGCCGTTCTCCGGCGGCAAGCAGGTGTTGTTGCCGCTGCTCGTCGGGGCCGGCGCGCCGGCGCAGGCCCCTGATTTCCTGGTCAAGGTCAAAAAATATCCGGAGCTCGCGGCGCGTATCAAGGGCTACATCCGCATCGGCGACCGGCGCTGGGACCTCAAGCTGGACAATGGCGTCACGGTCAAGCTGCCCGAGGACGGCGAGGACGAAGCGCTCGCCGAGCTCGTCAAGCTGGACAAGGATGACGGATTGTTGTCGCGCGACATCGCTGCTGTCGACATGCGCCTTTCCGATCGCCTCGTGGTCCAGTTGTCGCCGGAAGCGGCGACTCAACGCGAGGCCGCGCTCAACGAAAAGCCCAAGACCCTGAAGCGCAAGCCGGAGACGAAGATATGAGCTGGCTTGGCGGTCAAGGCGATTCCTCGTCGCGCCGGTCCGGCATCCTCACGGTGCTGGATGTCGGTTCGAGCAAGGTCTGCTGCATGGTGGCCAAGCTCAAGCCAAACGATGACGGCAAGCTTTTGCGCGGACGCTCGCATCGCATCCAGGTGATCGGCATTGGTCACCAGAAATCACAGGGTGTGAAATCGGGCGTCGTCGTCGATCTCGATCGCGCTGAGCACGCCATTCGTCTTGCCGTCGACGCGGCCGAACGCATGGCGGGGCTGACCGTCGATTCGCTGATCGTCAACATGACGGCCGGACGGCTGAAGAGCGAAACCTTCTCGGCCACCATCAATCTTGGCGGCCACGAGGCCGACGAAGCCGACGTCAAGCGCGTGCTTGCCGCCGGCGCCAAGCAGGCGCTGAAGAGCGAGCGCGAGGTGATCCATTCGCTGCCCGTCGGCTTTTCGCTGGATGCCGAGCGTGGCGTGCGCGATCCGCGCGGCATGGTCGGCGACCAGCTCGGCGTCGACATGCATGTGCTGACGGGCGACGCGGCACCCGTGCGCAATCTGGAGCTCTGCATCAACCGCTCGCACCTGTCGGTCGAGCGCATGGTGGCGACACCCTATGCCAGCGGGCTTGCGGCCCTTGTCGACGATGAGCTCGAAATGGGCGCCGCCTGCATCGACATGGGCGGGGGCACGACGACGATCTCTGTGTTCTCGGAAGGCAAGTTCGTGCATGCCGACGCCATCGCGATCGGCGGCAATCACGTGACGCTGGACATGGCCAAGGGGCTTTCGACGTCGCTCGATGCCGCCGAGAGGCTGAAGGTGATGCATGGTTCGGCGCTGCCGGGCAGTGCTGACGATCGCGATCTGGTCTCGATCCAGCCGATCGGCGAGGAAGGCGATGTTCCCTTGCAGATACCGCGCTCGGTGATGACGCGCATCGTCCGCGCGCGCATCGACGAGACTCTGGAGCTGCTGCGCGACCGGCTCAACAAGTCCGGCTACGGCAACGCGGTGGGCAAGCGCGTCGTTTTGACCGGTGGCGCCAGCCAGCTTGCGGGCCTGCCGGAGGCGGCGCGCCGCATCCTCGGTCGCAATGTACGCATCGGCCGCCCGCTCGGCGTGGCGGGCCTGCCCGAAGCCGCCAAGGGGCCGGCCTTCTCGGCGCCGGTCGGGCTTCTGATCTATCCGCAGATGGCGAGCTTCGAGAGCCATCCTGCGAAAGGAATTTCTGGTCTCAGAATGACTGGAACGGGCGGAAAACTGCATCGCATGAGTCAGTGGTTGAGAGACAGTTTTTGAATTGACGGGGACAGCCCCATAGGCGGCCGCGGCGGCGAAGCGGCGTGAAAGGCAAAGGACGGAGACAATGACCATCAATCTGCAGAAGCCGGATATCACCGAGCTGAAGCCGCGCATCACCGTGTTTGGTGTTGGCGGCGGCGGCGGCAATGCCGTCAACAACATGATCACCGCCGGCTTGCGCGGCGTCGAGTTCGTCGTGGCCAACACCGACGCGCAGGCGCTGACCATGTCGAAGGCCGAGCGGCTGATCCAGCTTGGTGCGCATGTCACCGAGGGCCTCGGCGCGGGATCGCAGCCGGAAGTCGGCCGCGCGGCCGCTGAAGAATGCATCGACGAGATCCTCGACCATCTCACCAACACGCATATGTGCTTCGTCACCGCCGGCATGGGCGGCGGCACTGGCACGGGTGCCGCGCCGGTCGTCGCACGCGCTGCCCGGGAAAAGGGCATCCTGACGGTTGGCGTCGTCACCAAGCCGTTCCACTTCGAAGGCCAGCGCCGCATGAAGACGGCGGACATGGGCATCGAGGAATTGCAGAAATGCGTCGATACGCTGATCGTCATCCCCAACCAGAACCTGTTCCGGCTGGCCAATGACAAGACCACCTTCGCCGACGCCTTCGCCATGGCCGACCAGGTGCTTTACTCCGGCGTTGCCTGCATCACCGACCTGATGGTCAAGGAAGGCCTGATCAACCTCGACTTCGCCGACGTGCGTTCGGTGATGCGCGAGATGGGCAAGGCGATGATGGGCACGGGCGAAGCTTCCGGCGAAGGCCGCGCGATGGCCGCCGCCGAAGCGGCGATCGCCAACCCGTTGCTCGACGAGACCTCGATGAAGGGCGCCAAGGGCCTGCTGATCTCGATCACCGGTGGTCGCGACCTGACCCTGTTCGAAGTCGACGAGGCGGCAACCCGCATCCGCGAAGAAGTCGACCAGGACGCCAACATCATCCTGGGCGCGACCTTCGACGAGGAACTCGAAGGCGTCATCCGCGTCTCGGTGGTCGCCACTGGCATCGACAAGACGGCGGCCGAAATCGCCGCCGCGCCGATCTCGATCCGTACGGCTCCGCAGAAGCCGGCTGGTCGTCCGGCCGTTGCCCAGGAAAGCCGCCCGACACCTGTGCAGCAGGCGATGTATGAGCCGCGCGCCATCGATCCGGTTGCCGAAGCGATCCAGCTTGCCGAGGCGAATGCCGCGGCCATGGCACAGGCCCGCCCGGCACCAGCTGCCCATGCGGATGATTTCCGCCCGCAGAGCAAAATCTTCCAGGCTCCGCCAGCCCAGCCGCAGCCGATGGTTCAGCCGGTCGCGCAGCAGATGATGCAGCCGGCGCCGCAGCCGCGTGAGATGCCGCAGCAGCGTGAAGTCCAGCAGCCGGTTGCCATGGCGCCGCAGCGCATGCCGCGCGTCGAGGATTTTCCCCCGCAGGTGAAGGCCGAGGTGGAGTCCAAGAGCCGGCCGGCCGACCACCATGAAAACAGCGGGCCGATGGGGCTTCTCAAGCGCCTGACCAACGGCCTGACACGCCGCGAGGAGGAGCCCGCACGGCTTCAGCCAGCGCAGCCGCGCGAGCCGAAGCTGCGCCAGGCGGCTCCGGAAGTGCGCCGCCTTTCCAGCCAGGACGCACAACTCTACGCACCGCGCCGTGGTCAGTTGGACGATCAGGGTCGCCTGTCGCCGCAGCCAAGGGCGACTCAGGAAGACGATCAGCTGGAGATTCCCGCGTTCCTGCGCCGCCAGGCCAACTGATCTGTTGACAGCGTGTAACAAACGTTAACGGGCAAGCAAGGAATTGCTTGCCCGTTAACGTTTAAATTGCTTTGAAATCAATCTGTTATGATGCCGTACATGTTCCAGATGGCGGTTACAGAGAGTAAGAAACCGTGATTTGGAGTCTCTTGGCCGGACCATTATCTTCGCCACCGACAAAAGTCGGTTTGCTGGGAGTTCCGGGGAAGTGGCCCTGCCTGCCGATTGATTCGAGAGCCGCACCTTTGGGGTTGGAGACGCGGCCCTTAGGCGATATGGGCTTATGGGGATTGTCTTGCACGACTATCAGACGACACTAAAATCGCGTGCGACGCTGACTGGCACCGGCGTTCACAGCGGCAACCCCGTTACCGTACATTTTCTGCCGGCCGATGCTGATACCGGCGTCATCTTCCACCTCTCGAATGGAAACGAGCAGGGTCGCGAGTTCCGCGCGCTTGTCTCCGAGGTTGGCGCGACCGATCTCTGCACCATGCTTGGCGATCCCGCGGGCGAGCATATCGCCACGGTCGAGCATCTCATGGCCACGCTTTTCGGCCTTGGCATCGACAACGTCGTTATCGAGATCGATGGCAACGAGGTTCCGATCCTGGATGGCAGTTCCATCATGTTCGTGGAGGCCATCGACCAAGCGGGCATCGACACGTTGCCAATCAAGCGCCGCTACATTCGCGTGCTCAAGCCGGTTCGAATCGAGAACGGCGCTTCGTGGGCGGAGTTCAGGCCCTATGGCGGCACGCGCTTCGAGATCGAGATCGACTTTGAAAGCCCGGCGATCGGTCGCCAACTGTTTGCATCCGACATCAATGCCGACATTTTTCGCCGCGACATCGCGCGCGCCCGCACCTTTGGTTTCATGAAGGATGTGGAGCGGCTGTGGGCCGCCGGTTACGCGCTCGGCTCCTCGCTTGAGAACTCGCTGGTGATCGGTGATGACAACCGGGTCATCAACATGGGCGGCCTGCGCTATCCCAACGAGTTCGCGCGCCACAAGACGCTGGACGCGATGGGCGATCTGGCGCTGGCGGG
>BFBZ01002064.1_pt1 | contig 11774 bp, 12 predicted proteins | sample 1888401 | NCBI WGS metagenome assembly BFBZ01 (sample SAMD00112614, study PRJDB3348) | symbiont metagenome | host: Chara braunii | reverse complement strand
ATTTGCAGCGTTCGCGCCAATCTTCGCCGCCGCGCCGCCCCTAGGGTGAATACGCTCCATATTGGCAACCGACAGTTGCTCCAGGGGCTCGCCGGCTGCATCGGCGGGGGCAAACTCAGCACGCGAGGAGAGGCAATGGCATTCCCCACAGCTGTCAACGATCAGATCACCGACTCGGTGACCCAGGCCAACGTCAAGGTGTTGGGCGACGCGCCGGCCATCGCCATGGGCAATCTCTACCAGGCGACCGCCCAGGCGCTCGCCAATGCGGCGCATAATGCCGCCAACGCCCAGCAGCAGAGCTACGTCACCAGCCAGGCTGCGACGACGATGGGGGTCGCGACCCTCTATTCGCTCGATACCGCCGCGACCGGCGTCGCCACCAAGGACATCCTCACGCCGTCGGTCCGCGGGCTCTAGGCCGCGCCGTCGTCCGCAACCGCTCAAACCCAGGCCTTTCGGCGGCTCGAGCTGAAGGCATCATAGGAGGTCCACATGGCATTCCCGACGGCTGTCAACAGCCAGATCACCGACTCGGTCACCCAGGCCAATACCAAGGTGCTGGGCGACGCCCCGGCCATCGCCATGGGCAACCTCTACCAGGCGACCGCCCAGGCGCTCGCCAACGCCGCCCACAACGCCACCAATGCCCAGCAGCAGTCCTACGTCACCGCCCAGGCCGCCACCACCATGGGGGTCGCGACGCTCTACTCGCTCGACACCGCCTCCACCGGCATGGCGACCAAGGACATCCTGTCGTCGTGACGTGGACCGCGCGGGCCCCGCGCCATCGCGGCTCCGGGGCCAGCGCCGCAATGCCCGAGGCGTGACGCCCACGGGGATTTCGAGCCCGGGGATTTCGAGCCCAAGGAATGTAAGTCATGGCCTTTCCGACCGCCGTCAACGATCAGATCACGGACTCCGTGACCCAGGCCAACGTCCAGGTGCTCGGCGCTTCGCCGGCCATCGCCATGGGCAATCTCTACCAGGCGACCGCCCAGGCGCTCGCCAACGCCGCGCACAACGCCACCATGGCGCAGCAGCAGATGTATCTGACCGCCCAGGCGGCCACCACCACGGGCGTCGCGCTGCTCTATTCGCTCGGCACCGCGTCGACCGGCGTGGCGACCAAGAAAATCCTGGGATGACGCGCCGGTGGCGTCCCGATGCCGCCCGATCCAGCCATAACCCCCCGCACGACAAGGAGCATCCTCGATGGCTTTCCCGACATCGCTCAACAGCCAGATCACCGACTCCATCACCCAGGTCAATACCAAGGTCCTGGGCGACGCGCCGGCGATGGCGATGGGCAACCTGTTCGTCACCACGAGCCAGGCCCTTTCCAACGCCGCCCACAACGCCACCAACAACCAGCAGCAGTCCTACGTCACCATGCAGGCCTCGACCGCCCAGGCCGTGGCCACCCTGCTGACCGTGGACACCGCCTCCACGGGCATGGCGACCCACAAGATCTACTAGCGCCAGATCCGATCGCGCCAGATCCGATGGCACCCCGCCGCCGCCGACGTCCGTTCGCGCCATCAGTCGGACGGACGCCGGTCGATCCGGATGGCGAATGTCGCCTGAGGTGAGGGGAGGTCAGCGTGGCCGAGGGGTCCGGCATCGCGGCCATGACGGGTTCGGTCACGACGGGCGCGACGCTCAACGTGGCGCTCGCCCCGTCGGCGGCGATGGCGATGACCTATCTGGCCGCCGCCGACAGCATCGCGCTCGCCATGGGCAACGCGGTCGCCAATCAGCAGCGCGGCCAGGTCATCGCCAACGCCGCCACGGTTCAGGCGCTGGCGCTGATCATCTCGAAGGGAGCAACGGGCACATGAGCGACGAAGGCACAGTCAACAGCCGGGTGGTCGATTCCGTCGCCAGCGTCGTGACGCTGCTGAGCGGCCAGTCGCCGTCCCAGGCATTCGGCATGCTCGATGCCGTCATGGTCGAAACCCTCGGCATGGCCATGCATAACGCCGTCGGCCGCCAGCAGGGCGGCGGCATGGTCAGCGCGGCCGCGGTCACCGCGGCTTGCGCCAAGATGCTGCAGACGCCGTTTCCGATCGTGCCTCTGCCGACGCCGCCGGACCCGCCGGACCCGCCGGTCGTCAATCCGCTGCCAGGGCCGCCGCCCAATCCGCCATCGACCGCGGCGGTGATCGCCGCGGCCTTCGCCGAAGGCGAGGCCGCCATCAGCATCCTCCAGGCGCAGGCTCAGGGGGCCGGCACCGATGCCACCAAGGCCCAGGCGGACCTGGCCCAACTCGTCAAGGACGCCTCGCCGAGCACGCCGCCGCCCGGCGGCGGCTCGTGACGACGCGCGGCAACCGCGTGCGAACACAGGTTTAAGGAGGCTTCATGCCGGATCCGACAAGCGTCAACGCACAGGTCATCGACGTCATCAACCAGTCGCAGCTGGCCACCATGGGGCCGCAGGTCGTGCTGACCAGCGGCGCAGGCAAGGCCTACCAGTCGGTTGCCCAGTCGGCGGCGATCGCCGTCCAGGACGCCACCGACGCCCTGCGCAACGTCTCGACGATCGCCACCACGGCGGTCGGCGTCGCCATGGCCCAATACCTGGCCACCGGCGACGACAAATACGCCAAGGCCATGAACCATGCCCAATTGCTGATGAAGGGCGCCACCGAGGACTTTGGCGCCATCGGCGCCGCGGCCGCCGGGGTGCTCAAGGGCTTCCCGTCCGGTTGATCCGCGGAGTGATACGCACATGTCCCTCATCGTCGCCGACACCGCGCTGATACGGCGCGCCGATCTGTCCGACATCGCCCGGCTCGCCCTCGGCTTCGTCGATGGCGGGTCCCAATGGTTCGACTGGGCTGCGCTGGAAACCGCGACGACCTACACCTTTCCCGACGAGACCACGTTTGTCGGCGGCGTGCAGCAAGGCCTGCACGCCTCGCGCCTGGCCTTGCTGCCGAACCTGAAACTGGCGGTGAGCCCGGTCAAGCTGATGACCCTCGGCGCGGCCGACCTGAGGCTGCTGCAGCGGATCGAGCATGGCGACAAGAGCGCCAAGGCCGCGGTGCAGCTGAAGCGCATTTTCGCCGACCATGCCCTGCTCACCGAGGAGGACCTGGCGCCGACGACCAGCTTTCTCACCGATCTCGGCGTCGCCGACGCGCCGGTCTTCCAGTTCCTCGACTACGAAGGGCGGATGGCGATCTACGACCTGCTGCACCTGCCCGACGACAAGACGCCATCAGGTCTCGAATTGCAGAAGGAAGCCGCCGCGTTCGCCCGCACCCAGGGCCATACGCCGTCCGAATTCGCCGACTATTTCAAGTTCTTCCTGCAATATACCCGCAAGCTCGGCGCGCGCGCGGCCTCGCCCGAGGATCGCCAGCTGCTCTGCGAGACCGCGCTCGCCGCGCTCGGGCCGCGGCTGTTCGACCATCTCGACTGCCCGCAGGTCGGCGGCCTGGTCGCCCCTGCCGCGGTGGCCGAGGCTGTCAAGGAGCGGCTCGGCTCCGGCCGGCGCATCGGCTTCACGCGGCTTTCGCTCGGCGCCCAGCAGATCATCGAAAACACCACGTTCGAGGAGAATGGCGCCGACGATCCCGACGTCTTCGTCAGCGGTTATGTCAGCGCCGCCCAGAACCTGTTGCGTGCCGTGCCGGTGACGTTCGGCCTGATGTCCCAGGATGGCGCCACCTGCGTCTTTCCGATCGAGGGCAGCGAGCACGAGGCGGAGCTTCAGCTCACTGCGACCGGTCTGATCACCCTGAACGGCTTCCGACGGAAACCCAAACGCAAGCCGGTCACCAGCGCGGGCCACGGCCGCGCCGAAGCCTCGATGGAGAAAGTCTGATGCCGAAGCTCCGCAAGCCTAGAATTGCCCGTCGCGCCCCGGCCGAGCGGGTGATCCCCGTCAACAGCCGTTCGCAGGAGGCCGCCGAGCGCGCCCAGATCCGCGCGCGTGAGGCCGAGGCGGTCGCGAGCGAAGCCGTGCGCGAAGCCTCTGTGGGGGAGGGCCGGCTGGTGCCGGGCGAGCACTCGCGGGGCGAGCGTGCCGAGGCCATCGCCGAGCGCGCCGTGCATCACACGGACCTCGCCATCGAGCGGGTGATCGACCACGCGGAGGCGATCGCCGAGCGCGCCGTCCACGCCGCCCAGGCGGCCCAGGAAAAGGCCGTCGACATCGCGCAGCTGAGGGCGACCGAGGCGGTGGCCGCCACCGACCACATCATCGCCCAGACCCAGTAGCGGCCGGACATCCCGGCAACAGGCCCCGAAGCCGCGCGGCGGTTCGTCCGGTCCCGTGCGGCTGGATGGCATTGCGCGCGCGTGATCCACCGCAGGCGAGAAAACCCGATGCCGAAACGCTTGCGCCCGTTCCAGGTCGCGACCCGTCCCGTCAGCCGGCAGCGCCTGCCGGCGACCGCCTGGAGCTGTCTGCGCTACGTGGCCGAGATCGCGCCGTCGAAACCGGGCCAGACCCTCTCGCTCGCCAATCAGCGCGACCAGGCGCTGATCTGGAAGGCCGCCGCCGTGCACCCCATGCAGGCGCTGGAGAACGAATATCAGGGCATCGTCCACGACGCGGTGCGCGGGATCGTCGACCCGGACCTGCGCAAGGAGGTCGAGTCCCGGGCCATGGGCGAGTTCTTCCTGTTCGACGCAGGCGCCCCGCGGCTGCTCGGCGTGCCGCGCGGCGGCGAATATCACGGCGAGCGGTTCCCGATCATGGAGGATCGTCTGCGGCACGCCCGCAAGGCCTTGCCGCTCATCGCCGAAACCATTCAGGCCCAGGCCGATCCGGAGGCGGTGCGCCGCTCGCTGCTCGTGGTCCTGCGCGAGTTCGACAGCGTCCTGGATTCGTTCTTCACCATTCCGGGATCCTGGCGTTGGGGCGCGCCGATCCTCGACACGGCGAGCCGTGAATTCTACCGCCTGGGCCGGCTGATCCGCCGTGCGACGACCTGGCAAACCTTCGAACAGGCCTGGAAGCAACTCGATGTCGGTTCGGCGGCCCTCGAGGAGGCTTTCGAGAAGGGCGTCTCGGCGGTTCAGATGTTCTATGCCATCGAGGGCTTCTATCTGTTCCGCCTGCTGGTGCGCTACCGGATCGAGTCCGCCGACATCATCCGCCCGGGTGACGCGATGACGGCGAGCAAGCAGGTGACCAAGCTGATCTCCAACGGCCATCCCTGGCTGGCGACCTGGCTGCGCGACAAGCTGCTCGAACTGAACGCGCTGGCGCAGTTCGTCGATCCCTCGGGCAATACCCTGTTCTTCCTGAAAGGCGGACGGGCGATCAAATATCTCGAGGGCCAGCCCGAGACCGGCGAGAACGACTGGGACACCCAGATCGTGATCAATCCCAACCTGCCGGCGGCGCAGTGGTACCAGCTGTTCCAGGACATCCAGAACGCGGTGCTGCTGGCGCTGCAGGGGTTCAAGCGCGAGCTCTATGTGCTGATGCAGCACGAGGCGCAGCAGTTTCAGGACGAGCTCGACACCGTCGCGGTGCCGGCCCCGGTCGCGATCGGGGGCGCGGGCGGAGCGGTCGATCCGGGGCCGGCGGCCCTCGATCCCGACGCGCCAGACGCCGATGACGAGCAGGTCGCCGAACGCTACCGGATGAACTGCAAGGCCGAGCTGATCGATGTCGGCCTGCCGCGCAACGATACCGTCGAGGCCATGGAGCAATGGGCTCAGTTGAACGGCAAGCTGCTGACCGCGCCCGACGGCATGCCCTATCCGGGCTATCTCTACTACATCAACGAATATCTGATGCTGGTGCGCGAGGTCTTCACCGGCCTGTCGCCGTCGATGAGCAAGGCGCCCGCCCGCATCGAGCGCCTCTACACCATCCTGACCTTGCCCGACCCGGGCCTGGCCGAGGCCATCGGCGAGGAGCGGCATCATATTCCCGCCGACCTTCTGGCCCAGTCCCTGGCGGCGATCGACCAGGTGCGCGACCTCGCGGTCAAGCGCGCCTTGATCTGCATCCTCAGCCAGTTCTGCCGGGCCTATGCGCTCGACCTCGATCCGAACCTCGCCGCCTGTTTCGACGGCTATTTCGCCGGCAATCTCGCCAATGCCGGCAGGCTGGCCAACTATCCCGCCGATCTCGACGATGCCATCGCCGACTATCCGCAATGGAAGCCGGAATATCGACTGCTGTCCGACGCGGTCGGTTACGCGCAATGGATCTCCAAGGGGATGAGCGCGCATTTCGAGACGCGTGGGCAGTTCATGCTGTCGCAGCAGGCGGCCATCGGCAAATTCATCCGGACGATCTACACGGCCTCGATCTTTTCGCCGAAGGAGGAGCTGGAGGTCCAGATCGCCCTGACCGGCAGCATGGCGGCGTATCTCCATGCCGACTACACCAAATTCGCGCGGCCGGCCGAGATCCAGCCGGTCGATGTGGCGTCGCTGCGCATGTATGCCAACAACCCCGCCGCCGACCCGGCAACGGTCATGCAGCTGGTCACTCCGCTGGTGACCCAATATCTGGCCGACAATCCCGACATCTTCGCGCTGGTCCTGCCGGTTGATCCGGCCGGGCCGCTCCGGCTGTTCTGGGCCGCCAAGGTCGCAATCGCGCCGTTCGACTATGCGCCCCTGGCGATCACGATCGGTCCGGCCAGGCCGGGCATCTGGCCGTTGCTCGCCTATATCTGGGACTATCCGACGCTCAGCCTGCGCGACCTGATCATGGAATATCGCGGCCGTTCGGCGGCGGTCGAGGAGTTCGGGGCCCGCGGCCGGCTGAAGGAGACCACCGCCGCGCTGACCGAGATCCTGCTGCGCGCGGAGAACCCGGAGCCGCCGGCCGCGCCCTTTGGCCGCCACCTGATGATCAGCAGCGCCGCCATGGCGATCGGCCCGAATGCCGATTACCCGCCGGGCTATTACCAGGACGGCACGGCCTGGCGGATCGTCATGACCGGCAACCGGGAGGCCTTGCGGCGGGCGCTGACCTTGCCGCGCAGCGACCAGAACCGGACGCTCGATCTTCTGGTGCTGAACCAGGATCATGGCGGCATCGTCGGCGGTTCCGGCCAGTTCGGCCACTGGTCGGCCGCCGACCTGCAGACCTATCTCATCGACCCCATGCGGCGCTCGGGTCTGCGCGCGCGGATCCTGGTGCTCGACTTCTGCGTTTCGACCGCGCTTCTGCCGACTTTCGCCTCGCTCTGCGCCGAGGATGGCACCCTCTATTCCAATGTCTACAGCATCACCGAAGTGATCATGACCAAGGAGCTCTGGGGCCGGATCAAGACCGACCTGGGCAATCGCGACCGCAATGCCATCCGCGCCGCCATCACCGACGAGATGACGCTGATTACGCGCCGCGTGACCGGTTTCAGCCACCTTGCCGACGTGCAGCACGCCCCCCAGGACGAGATCGCGGCCTATCTCGGTCGCTACCCCGGCGATCTCGACGCGGTCTCGGCCTTCTACACATTCTGGGACATCGGCCAGATTTTCGACCAGGCCTATGGCAACAGCCAGACCATCTGGGGTCAGCTCAGGGCGCTGATCTTCGGGACGCTGCCGGGCAATATCGGTCCCGCCGAACGGGCGATCCTCGGTTATGTGCCGGCGCAATTCGCCGATTTCGACCGCGACCAGGTGCAGGCCATGGTCGCTGCGCGCGCAACGCAGATCCTGACCGCGCCGCAATACCAGATCGTGCGTCCGCCGCCGGCCAACATCACGTTCCAGCAGCTCTGGCTCCATTTCATACCGTTCCGCTGCAATGTCCTGGCGCTGTTCACCGGTCTCGCGCGCTGCCCGACGCCGTTCACCGTCTATGATGCAGGCGGCCAGACCCTGACGCTCGACACCGACCTGTCGGTCGCGCCGGTGCCGCAGGCCGCCGCGGCGCGCATCAACATGGTGCATTTCCTGTCGTCGCAGGATGTCGACGAGGTTCTCGACATCCTGCAGAGCCAGGCCGGTCAGGCCGCGGTCCAAGGGCTCGATGCGCAGGACAACTACCTTCAGCAATAGCACGCGGTCAGCGCGGCGCATCCATGCCGGCCGTACTGCGGCGGAATGCCCGCGGTGTCTGGCCGACGACGCGCCGGAAGCTCTTCTCGAAATGGCTGAGATCGGTGAAGCCGACGCTCATCGCGACGTCGGTGATCTGCCGGCGCGTCTCGGCGGCGAGGATTTCCTTGGCCTTGTGGATGCGGATCCGGCCGAGCAGCGTCTTGAACTGGGTGTCCAGGGCACTGCGGAACAGGAAGCTCAGGTGCGACTGGCTGACATGGGCCTGGCGCGCCAGCTGGTCCAGCGAGATCGGTTCGGCATAGTGGTCGCCGAGATAGAGCAGAGCCTTGCGCAGCCCGTCATGCAACCGTCCGAGCTCGACCGTATCCTTGTTGAGCGCGCAATGGACCCAGCGGTCCAGTCCGCCCGACGGCGCATATTCGAAGGGCCGCGCCGGCGCCTCCTGCAAGGACGCCGCGGGCTTGTGCGGACGCGGCCGGGGCGGCGGGGCCGAAGCGATCCAGGGCGTATGGCGCAGGATGTCGTCGCGTTCGATCGGCCGGCCGTCGGTCATTACGGCGAGCCGGGCGACGACCCTTTCGAGTTCGAACAGGTTTTCCGGCCAGGCATAGGCGCGGCAGGCCGCCATCAAGGCATCGCTTTGCTTGGCGGCGGCGGAAAAACCGCGCCGCTCGAAGGCCGCCGCCACCAGCGCTTCCATGTCCTCGGGCCGGTCGCGCAGCGGCGGGGCGGCGATCGACAGGAAGTCGAGTTCGGCGAGCAGGGCCTGCGAGAAGCGGCCGTCGCGCACCCGCTCGCGCAGGTCGGCGGTGCTGGCGGCGATCACCCTGACGTCGGGGGCAGCGGCGTCGGCCAGCCACTGGCCGAGCGACGAGCGCATGGTCAGAGGCAGTCGTCTCTGCAACAGCGGCGGCAACTCGTCGATGCCGCTGAGGAATACCGTGCCGCCGGCCGCCTTTTCAAACCACTCGGCCGGCGATCCCGCGGGCTCCGCGCAATTGACCTCGACGAAGGGCTGGTCGCGCCGGGCGCCGCCGTAATGGATCATCGCCGCCAGCTGCGGCTTTTCGGTACCGAATTCGCCGGTCAGCAGGACCGGCAGATCGGTGCGGGCGGCACGCTCCAACTGCGCTTCCAGGTCGTGCAGCACGCGACCCATGCCGACCAGCCGCATCGAGGCACCCAGCCGCCTGACGGCCCAGACCTCGACTTCGTAACGCATGATCAGGAAGGCAAGCTGGCGCGCGAAGCCGGCGAGCCACGGCTGTGGCGGGCCCTTGGCATCGCTGGCGCTGCGCCCGATCAGCCGCAACTCGCCGATCGGCGTGTCGGCATAGGCCAGCGGCAGGACACGTCCGGCCTTGCCATGGGCCCCGTGATGAGCGGGGTAGCCGGCGAAGGCGGGCGTGACCGGGCGCTCGACACCGAACCACTCGGCCGCATGGACGGCATCGTCGACCGACCGGCTGCGCGGCGCCGGCGCCGCAGCACCGGACCCGCGCGGCCGCGTGGTCCATTCGGAGACGATCGTCCGGCCCTCGCGGCGAACGTCGAGCGCGCCGCCCTCGCGCAGCACTACCGACGCGCCGACCAGCCCGGCGCGCTCGGTGAGGGCGCGCATCACGCCGTCGAGCAGGTCCGGCAAGGTCCGAAAGGATCTGTTGACGCCGAGGAACAGGTCATTCACCGGAATGCTCGATCGCGATAGTCAACGGCTGCGTCCAGTGAAGGCGCGACGTTCAGTCGGACTTCGTCGGCGACGCGACGGCGCATGCCCCCGCCGGCCCGCTCGCCGGGGGCAAGCTCGCTCGCCGCGCGCTGAATGGATCAATCGGATGACGGGTAATGTTGAAATCCCCCTCTAGAAGAGGAGTGACAGCATTGCGCGGTCAGCATGACACAGACATTCTGACGTCACAACCGAAGGCTGTGCCTACCCTTGCGAATCGCCAATGGCGGCCATGCTTCGGTGTCGAGAATACTATCCATCTCGAACGCGGCGCATCCACAGGTTGTCAGCGCTCGACAAGAAGAGGCGGACGCCGTCTTGGAAAAGCGGCGGCGCCGAGAGCCATCTGGCAGCGAAACCACAGAAAATGTCATGACGCGCGGCGGCCGTGCGACGACCACCCGAAAGAGGAGGGCTGCCACTCCGCCACGCATGCTTTCGCTGGCGCCGCGCAGAGATCATAGTGCTGGCCATTCTCGCCCGGCTGCCCGGATTGCCAGGAATTGTACATGCGCCGCCTGCCTTTTTATTACGGATGGGTCATTGTCGCGGTGACCTTCGTCACCATGGGCATCGGCGTGAATGCGCGGACGTCCTTCTCGCTGCTGTTCTCCCCGATCATCGACGAATTCGGCTGGGAACGCGGCGTCACCGCCGGCGCCTTCTCCTTCGGCTTTCTGATCTCGGCGGTGCTCAGCCCCTTGCTCGGCAAGCTGATGGACCGGACCGGCCCGCGCACCGTGATGGAACTCGGCGTGATCCTGATGGGCGCCGGCCTGCTGCTGGCGCCGCTGACCACGCAACCCTGGCACCTCTACGTCACGATCGGCGTCCTGGTCGGCAGCGGCAGCGTCTGCCTCGGTTATTCCGGACAATCGCTCTATTTGCCCAACTGGTTCGTCAAGCGGCGCGGCCTGGCGGTCGGCATTGCCTTTGCCGGTGTCGGGCTTGGCTCCATCACCTTGCTGCCGGCGGTTCAACTGGTGATCGATCAGGCCGGCTGGCGCTCGGCGAGCACCATGATGGGCATCCTGCTGCTCGCCGTGCTCGCGCCGCTCAACCTGCTGCTGCGCAAGCGCCCGGAAGACATCGGCCTGCAACCCGATGGCGACGCGACGGCTGGACCGACGGTCGCGGCGGCGCCGTCGAATGTCGTCGATCTCGCCTGGGCCGCCGTCGACTGGACGCTCGGCCGCGCCCTGCGGACGGCCCGGTTCTGGTGGCTGGCGCTCGGCTATTTCTGCGGCCTCTATGTCTGGTACGCGGTCCAGGTGCACCAGACCAAATATCTGGTCGAGATCGGCTTCACGGCGACCTCGGCGGCCTGGGCGCTCGGGCTGGTCAGCCTGTTCGGCATCCCCGGGCAGATCGCGCTCGGCCATCTGTCCGACCGGATCGGCCGGGAGTGGATCTGGACGATCTCATGCCTCGGCTTCGCCATCTGTTTCGCCGTGCTGATCATGCTCCAGCACACACCGACTTTGCCGCTGGTCTATGTGATGGTCATCGCCCAGGGCTTTCTCGGCTACGGCCTGACCTCGATCATGGGCGCGGTCGTCGCCGAGATTTTCCAGGGCCGCAACTTCGGCACGATTTTCGGCACCGTGATGTTCGTCGCCCTGATGGGCGGCGCGGCCGGCCCCTGGGTCACCGGCATCCTTCACGACGTCTATGGCGACTATGCGCTGGCCTTCCTGATCGGCATCGCCCTGAGCCTGCTGTCGGCGACGGCGATCTGGATCGCGGCGCCGCGCAAGGTCCGCGCCGTCGCCGGCCGGATGGGGCTGATTTCGAAACCGGCCTGAGCGGGGGATGCCGAAAGGTGAATGCAACGGCACCGCGCTTTCCGTCTTGGCCGGGCTTGTCCCGGCCATCCACGAATTGCCTTGGTCGCTGAAGACGTGGATGGCCGGGACAAGCCCGGACAAGACGAGGTCTGAGCCAACCGGGCGGGTGGCGTCCGGTCCGTCGCCAGGCTCGGCAACGATGAATGCAGCACGACCAATCTGCTGCAATTCGAGACAATCAGCTCTACCGTTTACTCAGATAT
>BFBZ01000458.1_pt2 | contig 11774 bp, 12 predicted proteins | sample 1888401 | NCBI WGS metagenome assembly BFBZ01 (sample SAMD00112614, study PRJDB3348) | symbiont metagenome | host: Chara braunii | reverse complement strand
GATTTCAAGCGCATTTTTGCGCATGCCCATACATCCGGTATGAAATATTTCTTTGTAGAACAGGATGGCGCGCCGAAACCTTTTGAGAACATCGCTACCAGCTATCGTAATATTCATCAGCTGTTGCAATAAACAACAGCTGATGAATAGGTATGCATTACCGCGCCTGGATAGAATCGTAGACCACTACYTTATTCCASAGGTGYTTGCAGGTGTCTATRAARTGTAAATGAATCGGATCGATCTGATAGGCATCCTGATCTTCCTGGTTGGCAAATATTGCCAGCCAGGAAAATGCATAACTGGTATCAATCACRTCGCGGTTGGTGCCTGCRGGTATGCCAATATGGAATTGTTGTATAGAAGGCACTTTACTTAATGCCTGTAAACCCGCCAGCAACGYTGCATGATCTTCCTGGCTGACTGGATTGCCCAGCCAGAAATAAACATGGTGTACGAAAAGGTCTTGTGTTAGCATGATATTTATTCTATTGTTCTTTCTGTTATTTTTCCGGTTTCCTTGTGTTTGAGAATCAATTTTTTTGCACCGAAGTGGGTCATTTCTTCTTTGATGAGGTAATGTTCGGCGTCGTAAGGTACGAGGTGACTTTCTTTGGTCAATCCTGTTYKTCCGCGCCAGATATCCAGTTTCACCGGCTCCCATATTTTAGATTTCGCTGAGCGGTAAGCTGCATCCAAAATAGCATTCACCACGTAACCGTCGTAAAAAGTTTCTTTAGGTGCAACACCCTTTTCCATCGCATTGAACATGTCCATGAACATGTGGTTATAGCCCAGTTCATTCAGTTCATCGCCAACAGGAAATAACCAGCCGCTGTTGCTTTCCGCTTTCTCGGCAATATAATCGCCGCCCTTACCGGTGGTGAACATATCAAAGCCGGTGCGCAGGAAACTGTTGATCCAGATGGTGCCTTCRGTTCCCATCACTTCATCGCGCAGGTCGAGGCCGCCGCGGAAAGTCCAGCTCACTTCAAACTGGCCAATAGCGCCGTTCTCATATTTCACCAATCCAATGGCATGGTCTTCGGCATCGATGGGTTTTACCTGTGTATCGGCCCAACACATAACTTCAACGGGTTTGATGTCTTTGCCAATATAACTGCGGGTGATCTCCACGCAATGGCAACCCAGGTCGAGTATACAGCCACCACCTGCCTGTTCAATATCCCAGAACCATTCGCTGTGCGGACCAGGATGTGTTTCCCTCGACTTGGCCCACAATATCCTTCCAAGCGCACCATTCTTCACACTCTCGGAGGCTTTGATGAATTTGGGGGTGTATACCAGGTCTTCCAGGTAACCATTAAAAATACCCGCTGCTTCTACGGCCAGTAACATGCGCTTGGCTTCTTCGGCATTGCGTCCGAGTGGTTTGGTGGTCATTACCGCTTTTTTGTGTTTGCAGCACAACATCACCGCTTCTTCATGCAGGTTATTGGGTAAAGAGATGCATACAATATCCACATCGGGATGCGCAATGGCTTCTTCCATTTTAGTAGTCCAGTGAATACATCCATAATCTGCCGCAAATTTCCGGGCGCTTTCTTCACGACGGGAATAAATGCTGATCACTTTATCCCGGCTTCTGTAACCTTGCAGGGAATCGGCATAAAACCTGCCAATGAACCCCGAGCCAAGCATGGCAATTCTTTTCATCTCTTAGTATTTATCGGTTTTAAATCAGGAAGATCAGGCTTCCTTTTTTTCTTTGAAGAATAAAATAAAATACAGCAATACGCCCATGGCAATATAGGCAGGCACAAACCAGATTTGTTGCCAGTTATGCAGTTCGCCATTCTTRTGCCGGTCWACAATATACCCGCTRAAACCGGTGCCGATGAACATGCCCAATCCGTATGTAGCAAAGGTAAACAGCCCCTGCGCGGCATTCTTGATTTTTTCACCTGCTTTTTTCTCGGTATACATATAACCGGTAACAAAAAAGAAATCATAGCAAACGCCGTGCAGTATAATACCGGCATACAACATCCAGGCGCCGGTATCGATATTGCCATAAGCAAAACAGAGATAGCGCAGTATCCAGGCTGTCATGCCCAGCAGGATCATTTTTTTTACACCAATGCGGTTGAATAAAAAAGGGATGGCTAATATGAAAACAGCTTCCGATACCTGTCCGAGTGTCATTTTACCCGCCGCATTCGAAAACCCGATCTCGTTGAGGAACGGATTGGCAAAACCATAATAAAAAGAAAGCGGAATACACACCAATATGGCAGCAATGAAAAAGATGAGGTAAGGTCTGTTCCTGAATAATACAAAAGCGGCTGCTCCCAGCGCTTTGGATGCGGTAACATTGTCGCTCGCCGCTTTGGGTGGCGTATGGGGCAACACGAAACTGAACAGGCCCAATCCGGCAGATACGGCCGCTGCCATATAAAAAGTGGACGATGTTTTTTCGATACCCAGTTTGCCAATRAAGAGGCCGGCTACGATCCAGCCCAGCGTACCGAATACCCTTATCCAGGGAAATTGTTTGCCGGGATTGTTCATTTGTGTGAAAGCTACGTTATTGCTCAGCGCAATGGTAGGCATGTAGAGCAGGGAATAGGCCAGGATGATCCAATAAAAAGCATCGTTGTTTTCTATTTTGGTGGCCAGGAACAGCAGCGCACCGCCAACCAGGTGCAATACMCCCATGATGCGTTGTGCGGCRAAGAARCGGTCGGCTATCAATCCCACAAARAAAGGAGAGATCATGGTGGCAATGGCCAGTGCACTGTAAGCAGCRCCGATTTGGAAGCCACTGGCGTGTAAATGTTCGCCCATATAAGTGCCCATGGTCACATACCAGGCGCCCCAGATAAAATATTCGAAGAACATCATAATGGCCAGCAGGAAACCAGTTCTGTTTTTCATTTTCTTTCGTTAGATTTAATCCGTGTTTAACGGTATTTTGTGCGTGTTCAATATAGGGATAATTGACAAGTAAAAGTTAACCCATCACGATTATTTCTTGATATCAAACCCCATCCATGAAAAAACGATTGCTTGTGTTTGCGGCAGCCTGTATGGTTTGTATGGCTGTTGCCGCACAACAGCCCGATAGTACTTACGCTGAAAAACTAGGCTTCCCCAAAGGAGCCAGGGTACTCATCTTACACGTAGATGATGTAGGCATGTCGTATGATTCCAATGAAGGAGCCATCAAAGCCATGACAGAAGGCATCGCTACTTCCTGTAGTGTAATGATGCCTTGTCCCTGGGTTCCGGCCTTTGTGCATTATTACAAAGAACATCCGAAGCTGGATGTAGGATTACACCTCACACTTACGGCAGAATGGAAGGGTTACCGGTGGGGACCGCTTTCGGGAAAGAAGGTCACGCCCGGACTGRTAGATGGGGAAGGCGCGCTCTGGCCTTCTGTTGCAGCAGTGGTACAACACGCGAGTGCAGCGGAAGTAGGAACAGAAATTGCCGCACARCTGGAAAGRGCCMGSAACATGGGTTTTGAACCTACACAYCTCGATACACACATGGGAACATTACTGGCCAAGCCGGATTTTGCGCAACAATACATAGAACTGGGCATCAGGAACCATATCCCTGTTATGGTGCCCGGAGGTCATGCGAAACTGATCAGTGAACAGGCGCAGGCATCCGAAGCATTACTACAACAAATGCGGCAGGCAGGTAAAATGCTTTGGGCCAGCGGACTGCCCGTACTGGATGATCTGCACAACGGCAGTTATGGCGATAAAATTCCACAGGAATTGCAGGGCGATGATGCCAAAATACAAGCGTTTAAAACACAGCAATACATCAAAGGTATCCGTTCATTGCTACCCGGACTTACCATGATGATCATGCATTGTACCGCTACTACAGAAGTATTTCCGCATATTTCCGATTCAGGTCCCGTTCGCCGGGGCGATATGCTGGCGATGTTAGACCCGGCATTGAAAAAAGCGATCCAGGATGAAGGTATCATACTTACTACCTGGCGGGAAGTCAAAGAAAGAAGAGAGAAATTAAACAGAACCAATCCATAACCATCATCATCATGAAAAAATTATTATTATCGTCCTGCCTTGCTTTAATGGCACTGATCAGTTTGTCTTTCATCAATTTTAAGAAAACGCCGAAAGTATTGGTGTTTGCACGTACCGTAAAATATCATCACGCTTCTATACCCAAGGGACTCGCAGCGATACAGCAATTGGGAAAAGAACATCATTTCGATGTGGATACTACTACCGATGCCAACCTGTTCACTGCGGATAACCTGAAAAAATATGCAGCAGTGGTATTCCTGAGCACTACAGGGGATGTGCTGAACGATGAACAACAAACAGCCTTTGAACAGTATATCCGTTCAGGTGGCGGTTTTGTAGGCGTGCATGCGGCCACTGATACTGAATACGATTGGCCCTGGTACAATCAACTGGTAGGAGCCTATTTCAAAAGTCACCCCAAGCAACAGGAAGCTGTGCTCCATATTGTAGACCATTCGCATCTTTCTACCAAACATTTACCGGCAGAGTGGAAGCGTAAAGACGAGTGGTATAATTTCAAAAGCATACAACCCAACCTGCACATACTGATCACCATCGATGAAAAATCTTATACAGGAGGAGAAAACGGCGATCTCCATCCCATGGCATGGTATCATGATTTTGATGGAGGGCATGCTTTTTATACAGAGTTGGGTCATACTGATGAATCCTATGCAGATCCATTGTACCTGCAACATTTGTACGGAGGCATTGCATCGGTAATGAAAAAATAGAGATCAATCTTTGTACATGAAAAGCAGTGATTCAAGAAGGCTTTCCTGGATAATCGGATGCGGACTTCTTTTGGTAGCAGCTTGCCAAATGCCAGGTAAAAAAACAACAGCGCCGGTGTCAGACAGTTCCTGGGCGTTGTTAGGTTTCGAAAAACTCGATAGTGTTAATCCGGTGCTGATGCCAGGTACCGGCCGGTTCATCGATCCCATACGCCAACAACCAATCTTTTGGGAAGAAAAAGATGTATTCAATCCTGCCATTGTAATGCGCAATGATACCGTATACATGCTCTATCGTGCGCAGGACAAGATCGGATTGCCCGGTGGCACTTCTCGTATTGGATTAGCTTACAGCACCGATGCAATGCATTTTACGCGATTAGCCACACCGGTACTGTATCCAGATAAAGATGCCTATCAACAATATGAATGGGAAGGCGGCTGCGAAGATCCCAGGATCATAGAAGATGATAAAGGCATCTACTATATGACGTACACTGCTTTCGATGGTAAAACAGCCAGGTTAATGGTCGCGGTTTCAAATGATTTGCTGCATTGGACCAAACAGGGACCGGCTTTTGCAACCGCTTATGAGGGCAGGTACCTGAATGCATGGTCGAAATCGGGATCCATTGTATCACGGTACACAAAAGGAAAGATCATCGCAACAAAGATTCATGGTAAATATTGGATGTATTGGGGCGATAAATTCATTTATGCAGCTACTTCAGATGACCTGATTCACTGGACTCCTATTGAAATGGCTGCTGATGAACAACCTTCGGCTCCTTTAAAGGGAGAAGCGAAACAAACGCCACGGTTAAAAATTGTGGTGGCTACACGCGATGGTAAATTCGACTGCGATCTTGTAGAATCCGGCCCACCTGCCATGCTTACAGACAGCGGCATTTTGCTGATCTATAACAGCCGCAATATTCCTGCCATCGGCGATACGAGTTTGCCTGAAGGCACTTATGCAGCAGGACAGGCATTACTAAATAAAGACAACCCTTTGCAATTGAACAAAAGGTTGTCGCATCATTTCATGCACCCCGATAAACCTTATGAAATCAATGGCCAGGTAAACCGGGTATGTTTTTTAGAGGGATTGGCTCAATTCCATAACCAGTGGTTTTTGTATTATGGCACAGCCGATTCCAAAATAGCAGTAGCCAGGTCCGGTTATTAATTGCGCACGTAATTTCTATGCATCAGCATTTTTCCAATGCCTGCAAAATATCCTCGAGGATATCGTCTTTGTGCTCAAGGCCAACGCTGATGCGGATCAGCCCGGGCGTAATATTCACGGCCTGTCTTTCTTCTTCGCTAAGCTTGGCATGCGTGGTGCTCGCAGGATGTGAAGCAATGCTGCGTGTATCGCCGAGGTTGGCAGTCAATGATAAAATATCGAGCGCATCAAGGAACTTGCGGCCTGCTTCAATGCCTCCTTTTAGTTCAAAACAKACGATCCCGCCACCGTTCTGCATTTGCTTTACAGCAATTGCATGCTGCGGATGGCTCTTAAGGAAAGGATATTTGAGCCAGCTTAGCTTCGGATGTTTCTCCAGCTTTTCTGCGATATAGTGTGCATTGGCTGCATGACGTTCCATGCGCACTTCGAGCGTTTCCATGCTGCGGCTCAATACCCATGCATTGAAAGGAGAGAGSGCGGGGCCGGTACTGCGGCAAAAAAGATAAATATCCTTGATCAGATCTTTGCGGCCAACTACCACACCACCCAAAACGCGTCCCTGTCCGTCGAGCCACTTGGTGGCAGAATGCACCACAAGATCAGCGCCATAGGCAATGGGCTGTTGAGCCACCGGGGTAGCGAAGCAATTATCCACGTTCAGGATGATCTTGTGCTTTTTAGCCAATTTACCGATCATTTCCAGGTCCAGTATGTCAAGCCCCGGGTTGGTGGGCGTTTCAAGGTAGATCATCTTTGTATTGGGCCGGATGGCAGCTTCCCATTCAGCTTCCGTAGCCGTGGCGCTCACATAACTATGTTCGATGCCGAATTTAGGCAGGTATTTGGCAATCACCGTATGGGTACTGCCGAAAATGGCATTGCATGACAGGAGATGGTCGCCCTGCTTCATCAAAGCCATGAAAGAACCAAACACCGCGCTCATGCCCGATGCAGTGGCAAAGCCGGCTTCAGCGCCTTCCAGAACACAGACCCTGTCGGTAAACTCCTGTACACTGGGGTTRCTGAAACGACTGTAAATATTGTCGTCYGTTTCATCGGCAAAAGCAGCCCGCATCTCTTCTGCATTATCAAATGAAAAGCTACTGGTAAGGAACACAGGGGAGGAATGTTCCATTTCATCTGTCTGGTCAACACGGGTGCGGATGGCTTTGGTTTGAGGCCTCATGGGACGATTTTTGAAATATTTATGCAAATGTAACTCAACCATGCCCTTATTTTGCGTTGAAATGCGGAATTATCAGTATGAATGTGTTTAACTACCCCCARCCCTTTACGCTCGAAAATGGAGTCGTTTTRCCCGAATTGCAAATTGCTTACCACACGTATGGCAAGCTGAATGCCGATGGAAGCAATGTGGTATGGGTTTGTCATGCACTGACGGCTAATTCCGATTGCGTCGATTGGTGGAAGGGATTGATAGGCCCTTCCTGCCTGATCAACCCCGAGGAATACTTTATTGTTTGTGCCAATATATTGGGCTCCTGCTATGGAACYACYGGYCCAACAAGCATCAACCCCMAAACCGGGGCGCCTTATTATTCYGAYTTTCCYACCGTTACCATCCGCGATATGGTAAAAGCCCACATTCTGCTGCGCGAAGCCCTGGGCATTGAAAAGATCGGTTTACTGATGGGYGGCAGCATGGGAGGTTACCAGGTGTTGGAATGGTGTATGATGGAACCCGGCAGGATCGAAAAATCCTTTCTGATTGCCACRTCKCCTTCTGAAAGTGCCTGGGGWGTGGCMGTRCATACWGCGCAACGGCTGGCGATAGAAGCYGATAATACCTGGCGCAACCACGATGCGCATGCAGGCGCGCAAGGATTGAAAGCCGCAAGGGCCATCGGCATGCTCACTTACCGCAACTATGGTATTTTTCAGGATACACAGACGGACCCCGACCCGGAGAAGATCGATCATTTCAGGGCTTCTTCCTATATCCAATACCAGGGCGAAAAACTGGTGAAACGGTTCAATGCGTTCAGTTACTGGTTGCTGACGAAATCGATGGACAGTCACCACCTGGCCAGGGGAAGGGGTGGCGATCTGATCGGCACATTGAACACTATTCAACAACCAACATTGATCATTGGTATCGATAGTGATATACTTTGTCCGTTGGCAGAGCAAAGATTCATGGCCGAACACATTCCGCATGCATCATTGATAGAGATCGGTTCTTCTTACGGACATGATGGCTTTATTATTGAAGCGAAGCAGATCACGGAGCATTTAAGTCATTGGTTGAAGAGTTGTTAGATGTCAGTTGTTAGATGTCAGATCGTAAGCAAAAGAATTCTAACAACTGACATCTAACAACTAATTTAAGTAGCTTTACAAAAAACGATTTCATGGGCATCTTGCGGCAGCTGGCAGAATACCTCTATATCAAGAAAAGAGACCCGAAAGAACCACTCACCAAGTGGATGAAATACATGCATGGCATGAACCGTATATCGCTCATCATGTTCATCATAGTGCTGATCATTGCTATTTTCAAACTCCTGATCTTACCGCTACTGCGACACTAGGGCAAACTGATGAATGATAGTAGCTGCTTGTTCTGAGGCATTGCCTCCTTCAGATAGTATGGCTTTCAGCCTGGCATAATCTTCTTTTAATATTTGCAGATGCCGTTCATCGGTCAGCAGCAGGCGAAGTTCGCGGATGAGGTTCGGAACCGTGAGATCATCCTGTATGAGTTCTGTCACTATGGGCTTATCCATGATAAGGTTCACCAGTGAAATGTATTTTATTTTGATCAACCGTTTGGCGATCTGGTAACTGATATTGCTTCCTTTGTAACAAACCACTTCGGGCACACCGAAGAGTGCGGTTTCTAAAGTAGCTGTGCCGCTGGTAACCAGCGCGGCACGGGCCTGCAACAACAAAGAATAGGTTTCGTTGCGAACAACCGATACATTCGAATAGGGAGCCAGGAAGGGGGCGTAAAAACTTTCATCCTGTCCGGGCGCCTGCGCTACTACAAACTGATAATCGGGAAAATGAGCCGCCACTTCCAGCATAATGGGCAGCTTCTTACCAATCTCCTGTTTGCGGCTTCCGGGCAACAAAGCAATGATCTTTTTTTCGCTGCTGTGTTCGCCGCGGGACGTAATGGCCTGATTCACCACTTCCACCAATGGATGGCCTACATAATCTACGGCCCAGTTCCATTTCGTATGATAATAATCTTTTTCAAAGGGTAGTATGCAAAGCATTTTGTCGATGCTTTGTTTCATTTGCTTCACCCTGTTCTCTTTCCATGCCCATACCTGTGGCGAGATATAATACACCACTTTGAACCCTTGCTTTTTAGCCCAATGCGCAATGCGCAGGTTGAAGCCGGGATAATCGATGAGTACCAGCACATCGGGACGATAGGCGAGGATATCCTGTTTGCAGAACCGGATATTACCCAGGATAGTAGGCAAGTTCATGATTACTTCCGCAAAACCCATGAATGCCAGGTCGCGGTAATGCTTGACCAGTGTGGCTCCTGCAGCCTGCATGAGATCGCCTCCCCAACAGCGGATACCGGCCGAAGCATCTTTTTGCAATAATTGTTTGATGAGGTTGCCGCCGTGCAGATCGCCGCTGGCTTCGCCTGCAATAAGATAGTATTTCATCGGGCTGCAAAATACCGCTTTCAAAAGATTGTGTGAGACTGTTTTTGCCAGGCATAAATGTTAATGGACTTTTAAAACTAAAAAAATAGTTGTTTAACTAAATAAATAGTTTTATGTTTGAATTCAATTAACACATCCCCCTAATGAGATCCTTAACAAAAGCAGAAGAACAGATCATGCAGAGTATCTGGCGGCTCAACAAAGCATTCCTCAAAGACATTGTGGAAGCACAGCCGGAACCACGGCCTCATTCCAATACGGTGGCCACCATTGTGAAAATACTGGTTGATAAAGGCTTTGTAGGTATTACGCCTATTGGCAGGGTACACCAGTATTATCCGCTGGTATCGAAAGAGGAGTACTCATCCAGTTATATCCGTAACATGGTAGAGGGCTACTTCGAAGGTTCTTTCAGCAACGCTGTTTCTTTTATGTTGAAACAGAAAGATATCAGCGTGAAAGAACTGGAATTACTGCTGCAACAGCTCAAAAATAAAAAATCATAAAACCCTTTGCCATGCTTTCTATTGCTTATTATTTCCTGCAAGTGATCGTATGCAGCGCTGTTATGATGGGATATTACTGGCTGGTACTRCGTAATAAACGGTTTCACCAGTACAACCGTTTTTATTTGCTGGCCGTAGCGCTTTTATCCTGGACGGTTCCGCTGATCAAAATACAATGGAACAGGCCGCAGGCCAGTAACCAGGATATGATGCGATGGTTGTATGTGGTAGCCGATAGCAATTCCGAAATGGAAGAAACGATACAGCATAAAGGCTTTCTGTGGAACTGGGATACGGTGGCAGCAACACTCTATGTTGCAGTGGCAGGACTTATCCTGCTGTTCACCATCAAAACCCTGATACGTTTGTATCGCTTGCTGAAAATGCATTCCTGTCGCAATGTAGAAGATGTTTATCTCATCATTACCCGTGCCAAGGGCACTCCTTTTTCTTTCTTCCGGTATATTTTCTGGAATGAAGCCATTGACCTGTACAGCGAATCAGGTAAACAGATATTGCAACATGAATTAACACATGTGCGTCAAAAACATTCGATAGATAAACTGTTGATGCAATTGGTATTGGTGCTGGGATGGTTCAACCCTTTTTTCTGGTTGTTGCGACGAGAAATGGATATGATCCATGAATTCATTGCCGATAAGAAAGCCGTTGTGAACGGCGATACTGCCTCACTGGCGCAGATGCTACTTACAGCAGCTTACCCGCAACAACATTTTGCACTCACTAATCCATTCTTTTTTTCACCCATTAAAAGGAGGTTACAAATGCTCACCAACAACAAAAATCCGAGGTTTACCTATGTAAGAAGGCTGGTGGTACTGCCGCTGCTGGCTGTTGTAGTAATGCTCTTTGCTTTTCGTAACAAAGAAAGACACCAACCCATATCGGTAGGAACCGTGATGGAAACTGTGATGAACAATATCGTAAATGATGCCGCTGCCGGTCAGCAGGAAGCAGTTTCAAACGCAGTGTATAAATTGGACAAACAATACACAGTGGTTATCGATGCAGGGCATGGCGGACAAGACCGTGGCGCTGTGGGTGTGGACGGATCCATTGAAAAAGACATTGCGCTGGAACTGGCGCAAAAAATTAAATCCATGAACAGCAATGATCGTGTTAAGATCGTGCTCACCAGGGAGAGCGATGTTTTTCAGCCGGTAACAGAAAAAGCGCAACTGGCGAATGCGCAACATCCTGATCTTTTCATTTCACTGCACTGCGATAACACAGCTTCCACTTCAACCCAGGGCATCGAGCTGTTCATTGCCAGTAAAGAAAAAGCGAAGGACTACCAGGCCAATTACAGGCTGGCCAATTATATGGCTTCTTCACTCGGGGGAGTGAACAAATTCCGCGGCATACAATCCAGCCGCAAGGGCATCTGGGTATTGCAGGAAGTGAATTGCCCTTCTGTATTGATAGAAGCAGGGTTCATGTCCAACCCATCTGATATGTCCAATCTGAAGAGCACTGCTTACCAGCAGAAAATGGCCGGCGCTATATTGACCGGTATCCAGCAATATTTATCGGCTCATGAAAATCAAACCACCTTCATTCCGGTAGATACTGCCATAGAAGTGAAAGTAAAAGATACGGCTGCTCATCCTTTGTTTGTAGTTGACGGAGAAAAAATG
>BFBZ01002063.1_pt1 | contig 11775 bp, 9 predicted proteins | sample 1888401 | NCBI WGS metagenome assembly BFBZ01 (sample SAMD00112614, study PRJDB3348) | symbiont metagenome | host: Chara braunii | reverse complement strand
TCGACGCGGCCGCTCGACGTCATCGAAGGCCCGCTGATGGCCGGCATGAACGTGGTCGGCGACCTCTTCGGCGACGGCAAGATGTTCCTGCCGCAGGTCGTGAAGTCCGCGCGCGTGATGAAGCAGGCGGTGGCCTATCTGATGCCGTTCATGGAGGCGGAGAAGGCTGCCAACAAGGGCCGGGCCAACGAGCGCTCCAACGCCGGCAAGATCGTGCTCGCCACCGTCAAGGGCGACGTCCACGACATCGGCAAGAACATCGTCGGCATCGTGCTCCAGTGCAACAATTTCGAGGTCATCGACCTCGGTGTCATGGTGCCCGCGGCCAGGATCATCGACACGGCCAAGGCCGAGAACGCCGACATCATCGGTCTCTCCGGCCTGATCACGCCCTCGCTCGACGAGATGGCGTATCTCGCCTCGGAGATGGAGCGCCAGGGTCTCAACGTGCCGCTCCTGATCGGTGGCGCGACGACGAGCCGTGTCCATACTGCGGTCAAGATCGATCCGAACTACCAGAATGGCCCGGTCGTTCACGTCAACGACGCCAGCCGCGCCGTCGGCGTCGCCTCCTCACTGCTGTCGCCGGAGCGCAAGGATACCTACGCCACGGAGGTTCGCAGCGAGTATCAGAAGATCGCCGCTGCGCATCTGCGCGGCCAGGCCGACAAGAAGCGGCTGAAGCTCGCGGACGCCCGCGCCAACGCGCCGAAGATCGACTTCGCCAAGGCGAAGCCGGTCAAGCCGACCTTCCTCGGCACCAAGACGTTCGTCGACTACGACCTCGCCGAGCTTGTGCCCTATATCGACTGGACGCCGTTCTTCCAGACCTGGGAGCTCGCCGGCCGTTTCCCTGGCATCCTCGACGACGCCAAGGTCGGCGAGGCCGCGCGCTCGCTGTATGACGACGCGCTGAAGATGCTGAAGCGCATCGTCGACGAGAAGTGGTTCACGGCGCGCGCCGCGATCGGCTTCTGGCCGGCGAATGCGGCCGGCGACGACATCGTGCTCTATGCCGACGAGGGCCGCACCAAGCAGATCGCGACGCTGCACACGCTGCGCCAGCAGCTCGAGAAGCGCGAGGGTCGCTTCAATACCGCGCTCAGCGACTTCATTGCGCCGCAGGGCTCGGGCGTGCCGGACTATGTCGGCGGCTTCGTCGTCACGACAGGCCTCGGCGAGGATGCCGTCGCCGACCGCTTCAAGAACGCCAATGACGACTATTCCTCGATCCTGGTGAAGGCGCTGGCCGACCGCCTCGCCGAGGCGTTCGCCGAGCGCCTGCATGCCCGCGTCCGCCGCGAGTTCTGGGCCTACGCTCCGGACGAGGCGCTCTCGCCGGACGATCTGATCCTGGAGAAGTATCACGGCATCCGTCCCGCGCCCGGCTATCCGGCGCAGCCCGACCACACCGAGAAGGCGACCTTGTTCGAACTGCTCGACGCCGAGAAGAATGCCGGCGTGCGGCTGACCGAGAGCTTTGCGATGTGGCCGGGCTCGTCGGTGTCGGGCCTCTATTTTGCCTCGCCGGAGAGCTTCTATTTCGGCGTCGGCAAGATCGAGCGCGACCAGGTCGAGGACTACGCCGCGCGCAAGGGCATGACCGTCGCCGAAGTCGAGCGCTGGCTGGCGCCGATCCTGAACTACATTCCGGCAAGGGGCGGCCAGCAGGCGGACGCGGCAGCGCGCGCCGTCGCTTCGCCCGCTCCGGCCAACGACGCCGCCCCCGCCGAGCTCGCGAGCCATCCGGTGGGCTGCACCTGTGCCGTTCATCTCGCCTGGCGCAAGAAGGCGGTCGGCGCGAAGTAGCCGGCGCGGTCGCCCCATCCACAGCTGTCGTCCCCGCGAACGCGGGGACCCATACCGCGTGATCTACCCGTCGTCCGCGGGGCTGATATCGCGCAAAACAACATCTCCCTGTGGTTATGGGTCCCTGCGTTCGCAGGGACGACAGCGGTTATGACGCCCCCTGCTCGGCTCACACGCTGCACTTGGACGCCCCTGCCCGTGTCCCCCGCGCCACGGCCGCCGCGAATGACAATGCGCCACAGCCGGCGCCATGCGATGCAGCGTGGACTTATCCCCGGTAACCGGCTGAAATGCCGCCGGGGCCTCCGGGTGGTTTTTCGTTCATGTCGTTGCAGTTCAGGCTTGCGTCCCGAAACCTGTTCCATGACAGGCTTCGATTCATTGCCACCATCATCGGCATCATCTTCTCGATCGTGCTGGTGACCGTGCAGATGGGCCTCTATGTCGGCTTCCGCCGGATGGTCACGACCATGATCGACCATTCCCCGGCCGAGCTGTGGATCATGCCGGTCGGCACCAAATGCTTCGAGGACCCCTCGCTGCTCGACGAGCGGCAGCGGTTCCGCGCGCTTGCTGTTCCCGGCGTGGCGGAGGCGACGCCGCTGGTGATCGGCTATGCGCAATGGCGGCTGCCGCAGGGCACCACGACGCCGGTCTTCGTGGTCGGCTCGGAACTGCGCGGGCTCGGGCTGCATCCCTGGAACGTGGTGGAGGGACGGCTGGACGACCTGTCCGTGCCGGGCGCGGTCGCCATCGACCAGACCTATTTCGAGCGGCTCGGCATCGGCGGCGCCGGCCAGGCTGCGGAGCTCCGCGACCAGAAGGTGCAGGTGATGGCTGTCACCAAAGGCATCCGCTCGTTCACGACAACGCCTTACGTGTTCACCGACGTCGACCGCGCCCGCGCCTATACCGGCATCGCCTCGAACAAGGCGTCCTATCTGGTGGTCAGGCTGGCGGCCGAGGCCGACCTCTGGACCGTGCAGCGGGCGCTGCGCGACAGCCTGTCCAATGTCGACGTGCTGACCGCAGCCGAGTTCGCGAGCCGCAGCCGCTCGTTCTGGCTGTTCGGCACCGGCGCGGGTGCCGCGCTGTTCGCCGGCGCCCTGCTCGGCCTCATCGTCGGCACCGTGATCGTGGCGCAGACGCTCTATTCCAGCACCAAGGATCACATCAACGAGTTCGCGACCCTGCGCGCGATCGGCTCGTCCAGCCGCTACATCTACACCGTCATCATCTGGCAGGCGCTGCTCAGCGCCATCGTCGGCTTCGCCGGCGCTGCGGCGATCGGCAGGATCGTGGCGGCGGCGACCGCGGAATCGGCGCTGCCGGTCATCATGACCCCGACGCTGACGGTCGCGCTGTTCGTGCTGACGTTGACGATGTGCGTCGGCTCGGCGATCGCGGCGATCCTCAAGGTCATGCGCATTGACCCGACCCTGGTGTTCTCGCGATGACCGACACCGTGCTCGAGGCCACCGATCTCGTGCATCACCTCGGCCAGGGGGCCGGCCGGGTGCAGGCGCTGAAGGGCGTGAGCCTGTCGTTGAAGGGCGGCGAGCTGGCGCTGCTGATGGGCCCCTCAGGCAGCGGCAAGACGACGCTGTTGTCGATCCTGGGCTGCCTGATGACGCCGGATGGCGGTGCCGTGCGGGTTGCCAACCAGCCGGTCGCGGGGCTCGATCCCGAGGCGCTGGCGAAGCTGCGCCGCGAGCGCATCGGCTTCATCTTCCAATCCTATCATCTGTTTCCGACGTTGAACGCCGAGGACAATGTGCGGCTCGCGCTCGACGTGCGCGGCGAACGCGCGCGGGCCGCGAAACTGGCGGCGCGCGAGGTGCTCGAGCGCGTCGGCCTCGGCCCGAAGAAGCGGTCGTTCCCGCGCCAGCTCTCGGGCGGCGAGCAGCAGCGCGTCGCGATCGCCCGCGCCATCGTCGGCAAGGCGCAGGTCATTCTCGCCGACGAGCCGACCGGCGCACTCGATACCGCCAACGGTCAGGCGATCATGACCCTGCTCGCCGATATCGCCAAGGATCCGTCGCGCGCGGTGCTGGTGGTGACGCACGATCCGCGCATCCTGCCGTTTGCCAATCGCGTCATTCACATCGAGGACGGCCGCATCGTCCGCGAGGAGAGCGGCGGCGAGTCCATGAAGAAAGTCTCGCACGCATGATATCGGGAATTCCAGAACGCGCTCACCTGCTCGGGCTCGTCGCCGCGGCTGCATTGGCTATCATCGTCACGCCGACCTCGATTCCACCGACGGCGCGTGCCGCCAATGCCCAGGAGGAACGCTGGCTGGCCGTCGCACCCGGCCGGGTCGAGCCGGCATCCGGCCTGATCAAGCTCGGCGCGCCGGTGGTTGGGCTGATCCAGGAGGTGCTGGTCAGGCCAAACGAGACCGTGTTCGCCGGCCAGGCCCTGGTGCGGCTCAGCGATGGCGAAGCTCGCGCGCAGCTCGCCAGCGCCGAGGCGCAGGTCGCGATGCGCAAGCGCGTGCGCAACAAGGAGTCGACGCCGTCTGGCGCGGGTCCCCGGCGCCGCGCCGAAGACGGCCTCGCCGATGCGCAGGCGGCGGCGTTCGACGCGCGTGCTGCGCTCGACAAGGCCGTGACCGAGCGGCGCGCCGGGCGCGGCGCCGATGCCGATGTCGACACCGCACGCACGCAATTGACAGCCGCGCAGGCGAAGCTGGAGCAGCAGGCCGACGAGCTGCGCAAGGTCACCGCTGATGCGCCACTGCCGATCAGCGCCGAGGGCCAGCTCAACGTCGCCCGCAGCGAACTGCAGAGCGCCCGCGCCACGTTGGAAAAGCTCACCATCCGCGCGCCGCTCGACGGCACGGTGCTGCAGGTCAATGCGCGCACCGGCGAGATCGCTTCGCCGCAGACGACGCCACCGCTGGTGCTGCTCGGCGACACGTCCTCGCTGCGCGTGCGCGCCGAGCTCGACCAGCGCGACCTCGACAAGATCAAGGTCGGCCAGCAGGCGGTGGTCCGCTCCGACGCCTTCCGCGGCCGCGACGTCGCCGGCAAGGTCGCCGCCATCGCCCCGCTGGTCGAGAGCAGCCGCACTGCTGCGCTCAGCCAGCGCAACATGACCGATGTCGACGTGGTGGAAGTGCTGGTCGATCTGGCCGAGCCGGGGCCATTCGCGGTTGGGATGAAGGTGGACGTGTATTTCAAGCCGTGAGGGGCGCGCCGTTCGGCCTACGCCTCGTGCGCTGCTGCCCACCCTCCCCTGGAGGAGGAGGGTCGCTCGCACGCGCAGCGGGCGATCGGGGTGGGTGAAGCCACGAGCACTGCTGCTGATGAGAGATCACCCCACCCCGCCTCACGTTTCGCTTCGCTCATCGTGCGGCGACCCTCCCCCTCCAGGGGAGGGTGAGCACCGAGCAAGCGGCACGGTCTGACGTCTCGATGGACTCCATCAATCCCCGCTCGGCGGGGCCAGCGGCTGGACGATCTCCTGGAATGGCGGCAGCGCCTCGCACCTTGCGGCGTGGGCCGCCAGCGCCGGATAGCGCGCGGCGTCGAACAGATGCGGATGCGCCTCGCGTGTGAAGCGCAGCACGCAGGCGACGGCGATGTCGGCGTGGCCGATGTTGTCGCCATACCAATAGGCGCTCGTCACATCTGCGCGCTCGGCCTCCAGCATTGCCAGCACGCCGGAGATCTGGGCCTCGCAGCGCGCGACCCACAGCGCGAGGCGGTCCTTGCGCAGCACGCGCTCGTAGATCAGGCTGACGGCCTTGTCGCCGAGACCGGTCGCGAGCGCGACCGTATGCAGCTGCTGGCGGCGCAGCGCGCCGCTCCGCGCCAGCATCGCGCGCTCGGGCCCGACGGTCTCGTCGAGATGATCGAGGATCGCCGCTGAATCGATCAGCGCCTCGCCGTCATCCAGCACCAGCACCGGCACGCGCAGCAGCGGATTGTACGGCGCGATCTTGTCGGCGTCGCCGAAGGTCGACCACGGCTTGTGCTCGAACGGCACGCCGTAGAGCTTGAGCGCGATCGCGGTGCGGCGGACGAAAGGCGAGTCGTATTGGCCGATCAGGAACATCGGTTATCCTCCTGTGCGGCGCATTGAAGCGCCGTTCGGCGCCGTTGTCAGCTCCGATGTTCAGGCGAGCAGCGGCACATGCGCTGCGACGTCGCGCGGCAGCGTGCCGTCGAGGCGCGGGTCGGGGGCGATCTCGATCTGCCGCCGGAAGGGACGGAAGCCGGAGCGCTGGTAGAAGGCCAGCGCACGGGGATGATCGAAGCTGCAGGTGTGGACCCAGAGCCGCGTCAGCGGCTGCGCCCAGGCGCGGCGCAGCGCGTGGTTCATCAGCAGCCGTCCGGCGCCGGTGCCGATCAGCTTCGACGTGACGCCGAACAGCGCCAGCTCGCAATCGGTCTTCTTGCGGAAGTCGAGCTCCAGCAGGGCTTCATCACCGCCGCCATGCGCCAAGGTGTAGATCTCGACTCCGTCAGCGCGAATCGTCTTGGCAAGCTCCGCATCGCTCATCCGCGTGCGCTGCGACCACAGCCACTCCCAGCCGACGCGGGCATAGAGGTCGCGGTACCAAGCGAGATCGGGCTGCGCGACGCGGCGAATGCTCCAGTCGCCGACCGGATCGGGCGGCAGCACCGGCGGTGCCAGCATTTCCAGCGAGGTCACCACGGCCGCGACCTTGCCGGGCGGGACGTCGACATATCCGTCGGGAATGGTCACTCAAGACGACCTGATTGAAGGGTGATCGGCAACCAGCTTACCTCGGACGTAATTGGAACCGCACAGCGGTCCCGGCATGGTCGGCGCATTCAACATCAGGAGCCATGCCCATGCAACGACGAGACGTGCTGCTGACCGCGGCAGCAGCCACCTTCGCGGCGACGGGACCGAGCCTCGCCGCCGCACCGACCGCGGCGCGCCCCCGTATCCGCTGCAGCGACGGCGTGACGCTCTATCACGAGGAGTGGGGCAGCGGCCGGCCGGTGCTGTTCGTACATGCCTGGGCGCTGACCAGCGCGATGTGGACCTACCAGATCTCCGATCTCAGCCAGCGCGGGCTGCGCTGCATTGCCTTCGACCGCCGCGGCCATGGACGCTCCGACGTGCCGGGCAGCGGCTACGAGCTCGACCGCCTGGCCGACGACATCGCCGAGGTCATCGCGCAGCTCGACCTTGATGATGTCGCGCTGGTCGGCATGTCCATGGGCTGCAACGAGATCCTCAACTGCGTCGCGCGGCACGGCACGGGACGCATCTCGCGCATCGCGATGCTCGGACCGACGACGCCGTTTCCGCTGCAGACCGCGGACAATGCGCTCGGCGCGCCCCACGGCTATTTCGAGCAGTGCTGGGCCGCGTGGCAGAGCGACTTTCCGAAATGGATCGAGGACAACAAGCTGCCGTTCTTCACGAAGGACGCCTCGCCGCAGATGATGGAATGGGTCGCGGCGATGATGCGCCAGATGCCCATTCCCGTCGCGGTCGCCACCAACCGCGCGCTGATCGCGACCGACCTGCGGCCGGTGCTTGCGAAGATCGACCGTCCCGTGCTGATCCTGCACGGCGACAAGGACGTCTCAGCGCCGCTCGACATGACGGCACGGCCGACCGCCAAGGGCATCAAGGGCGCCGAGCTGAAGGTCTATCCCGGCGGCCCGCATGGGCTATTCGTGACCCACATGAAGCAGGTCAATGCGGACCTTGCTGCGTTCCTGGCTTAGCTGCTGTGGGAGGCGAGCGCCCTACTCGCCCTCGTCGCTCGCCAGCACCCCCTTCACGGCGCGAGCCCAGCCGGCGAGCTTGCGCTCTCGCGTCGCCGCGCTCATCGCCGGCCGGAAGCGGTGCTCGAGCCGCCAATTGTCGGCGAACTTTTCCGGCTCCGGATAGACGCCCGCGTGGAGGCCGGCGAGATAGGCGGCGCCGAGCGCGGTGGTCTCCTGGATCATGGGACGGTCGACTGGTGCGTCGAGCAGGTCGGCGAGACGCTGCATGGTCCAGTCCGAGGCGGTCATGCCGCCGTCGACGCGCAGCACGATCGTGGCGGCGGACGCATCGGGCCAGTCGGCGCGCATCGCGGCCCACAGATCGTAGGTCTGGTAGCACACGCTCTCCAACGTGGCATGCGCGAGCTCGGCCGGGCCGGTATTGCGGGTCAGGCCGAACAGCGCGCCGCGCACGCGCGGATTCCAATACGGTGCGCCGAGGCCGACGAAGGCCGGCACCAGATAGACCGACTGCATCGAGTCGGACTTGTCGGCGAGCGGGCCGGTTTCGGCGGCATGCTTGATGATGCCGAGCCCGTCGCGCAGCCACTGCACGGCCGAGCCGGCGACGAAGATCGAGCCTTCGAGCGCGTAGGTCCTGACGCCGTTGAGCTGATAGGCGATCGTCGTCAGCAGCTTGTTGTTCGATTTCACCGGCGTGGCGCCGGTGTTGAGCAGCGCGAAGCAGCCGGTGCCGTAGGTCGACTTCATCATGCCCGGCGTGAAGCAGGCTTGGCCGATGGTGGCCGCCTGCTGGTCGCCGGCGATCCCCGCGACCTTGATCGGGCCGCCGAACAGATCGGGCGTGGTGGTGCCGAAATCGGCGGAGGAATCCTTCACCTCGGGCAGCATCGAGCGCGGCACGCGCAAGAGCTTCAGCAGCGTCTCGTCCCACGCACCGGTGTGGATGTTGAACAGCAGCGTGCGCGAAGCGTTGGTGGCATCGGTGGCATGCACCTTGCCGCCGGTCAGCCGCCACAGCAGGTAGCAATCGACGGTGCCGAACATCAGTTCGCCGCGTTCGGCGCGCTCGCGCGCGCCAGGGACGTGGTCGAGGATCCAGGCGACCTTGGTGCCGGAGAAATAGGGATCGATGATCAGGCCGGTTTTGGCGCTGACATCCGGCTCGTGGCCATCGGCCTTGAGCTTGGCGCAGATGTCGGCGGTGCGGCGGTCCTGCCAGACGATGGCGCGGTGGACGGCCTGGCCGGTGGCGCGGTCCCATACCACGGTGGTCTCGCGCTGGTTGGTGATGCCGATCGCCGCGATGTCCTTGGCCGTCAGTCCCGCCTTCTCAAGCGCATCGCGGCAGGTCATCACCGTCGAGGTCCAGATGTCCTCCGGCTCGTGCTCGACCCAGCCGGAGGCCGGGAAATGCTGCGGGAATTCCTGCTGCGCGACCGCGGCGATCGAGATGTCGGAGCGGAACACCATCGCGCGCGAGGACGTGGTGCCCTGATCGATGGCCAGCACGAAGGACATGGGTTTTCTTCCCGGTAGGTTGACGACGTTGGGCCGACAAGCAAGCGGATCGGGCGGGCGAGGTCAAGGTGGAGCGGCACGTGTCTATCCACCCTCCCCTGGAGGGGGAGGGTCGCCCGCGCAGCGGGCGAGCGGGGTGCGGTGAGCCACGGGCGATGGCGATTGTGGAGAGATCACCCCACCCCGCCTCACGTTTCGCTTCGCTCGTCGTGAGGCGACCCTCCCCCTCCAGGGGAGGGTGAACACCCGCGATCAGCTCCGCCGCTCGGATACGAAGGCTACACCGCGGCCGTTGTCACGCCGCCGTCGACGACGATGGTCTGGCCGGTCATGAAGGTCGACGCGTCCGAGGCGAGGTAGGCGACCGCGCCGGCGATCTCGTGCGGCTCGCCGATGCGACGCAGCGGGGTGGTGGCGCAGCGCTGCTTCAGGCGGGCTTCGTCCTCCCACAGCGCGCGGGCGAAATCGGTCTTGATCAGGCCGGGCGCGACGCAATTGATGCGCACGCCGTGCGGCCCCCATTCGCCGGCAAGGCTGCGGCACAACGCGAAGTCGGCGGCCTTGGAGATGCCGTAGGCGCCGATCACGGTCGAGCCGCGCAGGCCGCCGATCGAGGAGACGATGATGACCGAGCCCTTGCCCCGCGCGGCCATCGGCGGGATCGCCTTGGCGCAGAGCCAGAGATTGCTCTTCACGTTGGAGGCCATGATCTTGTCGAAGGCCTCGTCGGTGATGTCGAGCAGCGGACCGTAATACGGGTTGACCGCAGCATTGCAGACGAGGATGTCGACCTGGCCGCAATGCTTCACGGCGCCGTCGATCAGCGCGTCGACCTCGGCCCGCCGGGAGATGTTGCAGGGGATGACGTGGGCCTCGCCACCATTGGCGCGGATGGCGCTCGCAACCTCCTCGCATGCGTCCGGCTTGCGGCTGGAGATCACCACCTTGGCGCCGAGTTGCGCGAGCAGCTCCGCCGACGCCCGGCCGATTCCGCGGCTCGAGCCGGTGATGACGGCGACCTGGCCGGAGAGGTCGAAGGGATTGGGGGTCATGTCTGCTTCCTCCGCGTCATTGCGAGGAGCGAAGCGACGACGCAATCCAGATCAAGCATACCGCCCTGGATTGCTTCGCTTCGCTCGCAATGACGGCTCGATTGATCAAATCACTCCGGAGCCGCTCGACACCGGCAGCGTAGCCCTCTCAAATCCGTCATGCGCGGGCTTGACCCGCCTGCGGGGCCGAAGCCCCTTCGGCGCGGCGAAGGCCCGCGCATCCATCTTCAGAAAGCGATGGGTTGCCGGGTCAAGCCCGGCAACGACAAAGCTTTCTAGATCAACCCGCCCGCCTCGCTGACGCGGCGCATGTGGTAGTCGGTGTCGCCGAAGGTGCTCTCGATCATCGTCAGACGCTTGAAGTAGTGGCCGATCTTGGCCTCCATGGTCATGCCGATGCCGCCATGGAGCTGGATCGCCTGCTGGCCGACGAACTTAGCCGACTTGCCGATCTGCACCTTGGCCGCGGCGATCGAGGTGGCGCGCTCCTTGGCGTCGTCGAACTCGGCGGCCATGGTCGCGAACATCGACATCGAGCGGGCCTGCTCCAGCGCGACGAACATGTCGGATGCCCGGTGCTGCAGCGACTGGAACGAGCCGATCGCGACGCCGAACTGCTTGCGCGTCTTGATGTACTCGACCGTGGTCTTCAGCGACTCGTCCATCAGGCCGACGGCCTCCGCGCACAGCGCGATGCGGGCCTCGTCGACGACGCGCTCGATCAGCGGCAGGGCATTGACCGGATCGCCGATCGCGGCGTCGGCGCCGACTTCCACACCGGTGAAGGTGATGTCGGCGGCATGCAGACCGTCCTGGGTCGGATAGCCCTTGCGGGTGACACCCTTGGCGTCGGCCGGCACGATGAACACGCCGATGCCCGACTTGTCGCGCTGGCCGCCCGAGGTGCGCGCGGTCACGATCAAGGTGTCGGCGTTCTCGCCGTTGAGCACGACGAACTTTTCGCCGTCGATGACCCAGCCATCGCCCTTCTTCTTCGCAGACGTCGCAACGTCGAACAGGTCATAGCGCGACTGCTTCTCGAGCTGGGCAAACGCAAACGTCCTGCTGCCGTCGATGATTCCAGGCAGATGCGCGGCCTTCTGCGCCGCCGAGCCGCCATGACGGAGGAAACCGCCGGCCAGCACCACGGTTGCGAGATACGGCTCGAGCACCAGCGCGCGACCCATCGCCTCCATCACGATCATGGTCTCGACGCCGCCGGCGCCGAAGCCGCCGTCGTCTTCCGAGAACGGCAGACCGAGCAGGCCCTGCTCGGCGAGCTTGGACCACATCGCGCGGCTCCAGCCGCCCTTCTCCTTCATGTACAGCTTGCGCTTGTCGAAATCGTAGGCATCCGCCAGCAGGCCGTCGATGCTGTCCTTGAGGAGACGCTGCTCCTCGGTGAGATCAAAATCCATGCTCTCTATCCTCGTACCCGGAATTCATCATCGGCGTCATTCCGGGACGCGCCGCAAGGCGCGGGCCCGGAATCCATACTCACGATGGTGGTTATGGATTCTCCGACGCGCAACTGCGCGTCGTAGCTCGCCGCTTCGCGGCGCCCCGGAATGACAGCAACTCAGAGCCCCAGCACCGCCTTGGCGATGATGTTGCGCTGGATCTCGTTGGAGCCGCCGTAGATCGAGACCTTGCGGTTGTTGAAGTAGCTCGGC
>BFBZ01002061.1_pt1 | contig 11781 bp, 7 predicted proteins | sample 1888401 | NCBI WGS metagenome assembly BFBZ01 (sample SAMD00112614, study PRJDB3348) | symbiont metagenome | host: Chara braunii | reverse complement strand
CCCGACCGGCGCGTCCTACGGCACCCGCCTGGTCCGCATCCGGGACGGGGTGATCGAGTCCGACGAAGCCGTGGTTCGGCGCTAGTCGCTCACCCGGGACGAACGACCCACAGCGCCCGGAGGGCGTCAATGTCGGTGTACCGCCTACTGGCCTTTCGGTACCTGCTCCAGCGCTGGGACCGCGCCGCGCTCATCGTCGCGAGCATCGCACTGGGCGTCGCCACGCTCGTGTCCGCGCGCATCTTCAACCAGTGCATCGAGGCCGCCGCGCGGGACACCACGACCCCCGGCGCGAGCGCGGAACTGTCCGTCGCCAACGGTGAAGCCGGTGTGCACCGGTCGATAACCGAGGAGCTCCGCGCCGCACAGATTCCCGGCCTCAAATCGGTTCAGCCGCTCATCTTCGAGCGGATCGCGCTCCCCGACCTCGACGGCCGCGTCGCGGTCCTCGTCGGGGCCGAAGTGTCCACACAACTGCTCAAAGACGAGAACCCGCTCAAAGCCAAAGTGGAGATCCTCTCGACCGCCCCGAAGCTCCAACTGTTCCCGGTGTGGGCCGCGGTCCAGGAGGGCGACCTGACGCGCGCCGGACAACTGTGGGACCGCGTCCCCGGGCGACTGGTAATGGTGTCGAAGCCGATCTACGAGGAGTGGATGCGCCGTACCGGTGGGGAGCGGCCGTTCGTAGTTCGATATGCGTCGCGGAACGTGGAGTGCCTGCCGATCGGCGTGGTCGAGTTCGACAGCGACTCGCCCGTCGCGCCGCTGGGTAAGAACTTCATCGGGATGAGCGTCGGGCAGGCGCTCCAGGTGATACGGCCGACCCCTCCTCTCGTCGCCGTGGGGGCAGGTCCCGGCGAAGTCGCAGCGGAGGCCCTGTTCCCGCAGAAGGTGAACCGCATCGACCTGCTCCTCGAACCGGGCGCCGACCGCGAGGCCGTGGCCGCGGCGGCGGCGAAAGTACTCGACCGCCGGGCCGAGGTGCGCACACCCGACGGGCAGCGCCGGAGTACGCAAGAGGTCGTGTCCGGCCTCCAGATCGGCGTGCTGATGTGTTCGGCCGGCGCGATGATCGTTGGCCTCTTTCTCGTCTACAACGCGATGGCCGTGACCGTCGCGGAGCGCCGCGCCGACATCGGTGTGCTGCGATCGATCGGCGCCACGCGGTTGCAGATCATCGTCCTGTTCGCCGCCGTCGCCGCGTTCTTGGGCCTGATCGGCGCGGTTCTCGGCGTGCCGTTCGGCGTATTCCTGGCCGAACTGACGTTCAGCCAGTTCCGCCCCGAACTGGAATCGATGTTCCTAAACCCCGAAATGAACCCGACCCGGCTCTCGGCCCCGACCGCCGGCCTGGCGGTCCTGGTGGGGGTGCTGACGGCGGTGTTCGCCGCACTTGTGCCGGCGATCCAGGCCGCGAACGACGACCCCGCGCGTGTGGTCCGACGCGCGGACCGCGGCGCGAAGGGCGCGTGGCAGCTCGCTCACCGGTGCGCGTGCGTGGGCCTGGTCGGCGGCGGGTTCGGGATGATCGTGGTCCGCCACGAGCTGCCGGCCCGCGTGGGGTCCGTCGGCGGGATGATGGCGGTACTCGTCGGCCTGTTGCTGTCAGCGCCGATCCTGATCGGGCTTCTCGTAACCGTGCTCCGGCCGCTGATCCGGGCGACCTGCCCGTTCGCGCTCCGGCTCGCGTTCGACAACCTCTCCCGGGCGCCGGGCCGGACGGGCGTCGTCATCGGCGCGCTCGGGGCCGGCGTCGCGCTCATGTTCCAGACGGCCGGCGTGGGCCGCAGCAACGAGGAACCGGTCGTCGCGTGGATCTCGCAGGTGGTGCAGGCCGACCACTTCGTGTTCAGCGGGAACATGACGGCGGCGAACAGTTCCAACAGCCCGATGGCGGCGACCGTCGCACGCGACCTGAAGGCGCTGCCCGGCGTGGACGGGGTGATGAGCATCCGGTACGCGCGCCCGGAGTACAACAACACGATCGTGTACCTCGTCGCGCTGGACGCGACCGAGTACGCCCGCGCCACCCGCGCCCGCGTCCCGCAGGGGATGCCGGACCTCGAGCGGTTCCTCGCCCTGCCCGGCACCGACGACGTACTGGTGAGCGACAATTTCATCGCCCGCCACGGGGTGCGGGTGGGCGACACCATCCACGTGCCCGGTCCGAACGGCCAGGTGAACCTGCGGATCGTCGGCGCGGTGCGCGACTACTCGTGGAGCCGCGGCACCATTTTTATTGACCGCGCGCGGTACGCGAAACTCTTTGGCGACGACCTCATCGACATCTGCCACGTGTTCATCAAGACCGACCGCTCGGCCGCGACCGATCCGGCGCTGAAGGAGTACACGGCCGACAAGGGGCTGTTCCTCGCGGACCGCGACGAACTCCGCCGGTTCCTCTCCGAACTCATCAACCGCATCTACGTGCTGGCGTACATGCAGCAGATCCTGGTCGGTGTGGTCGCGGCGCTGGGCGTGGTGACGGCGCTGCTCATCTCGGTGCTCCAGCGGAAGCGCGAGCTGGGGCTCCTCCTCGCGGTCGGCGCGACCCCGGGGCAGGTGCTGCGGTCGGTGCTGGCGGAGGCGTTCCTGATGGGCGTGTTCGGCACCGTGCTCGGAGTGCTGATCGGCCTGCCGATGGAGTGGTTCGTTCTGAAGGTGATGTTCGTGGACGAATCCGGGTTCAACCTGGACGTGCTGATCCCGTGGAAAGCGGCGCTGGGAATCGGGGCCGCGTCGATCGCCCTGGCGACGCTCGCGGGGCTGGTCCCGGCGTGGCGCGCGATCCAGACGCGCATTCCAGACGCGCTCCAGTACGAGTAGCGAGCGCGATCGAACGAGCCGTCGGGGCCACGCGTTGCGAACCCGCCGCCTCGACGACTCCGGGCCGAAACCCTCTGCCGGAACCGGGCCGGTTAACGTTCCTTCGCCGCCGGCGGGGCGGCCTTGAGGATCACGTGCGGCGCGGACACTTCGAGGCCGCGGTCGTCGGTGACCGCGAGTTCGTACACGAGCGGCCGGCCGGTCGGTAGCTTCGCGGACACCACGCCGTCCTTGATTTCGGCCGGGACCGACTTCCACTCCCGCTTCTGCCACGGGCCGTCCGCGGTCGCATAATGCAGTTGCCCCGCCTTCAACTTCACCGTGCTGCTCACCTTTGCGGAGACGGTGTCACCGGTGCGGGCCGTCGCGCCGATCTCCGGTAGCGGATCGCCCTTCTTGAGGTGCGAGTCGATGAACGCGTCCACTTCACCGAACGTCCAGATGTGCCCGTGCGGCAACCGGACGCGGACCGACACCGTGCGCGGGCCTTTGACCAACTCGTAGCACTTCTGGTAGCTGTCCAGCGGGTACGCAAAATCGTTCGTACCGTTCAGGAACAGGATCGGGCACGTCACGTTCGGCAGGTACTTCGACGGATCGAACGTATCGACCCAGCGCGTGCGGCGTGCGGCGTCCACTTTGTCGAACCGCGATTCCTTCCACACGCTGTTTTCGTGCAGGTAGCCACAGCCGTAGACCGGCACAGCGGCCTTGAGCCGGTCGTCCACGCCCGCGATGATGCACGTGAGATAGCCGCCCCAACTGATGCCCGTCACCGCGACTTTCTCTTTGTCCACTTCCGGCCGCCCGCGCAGCAGGTTGTGACCGCGGAGAACGGCTGCAACGGCGTGATACGTCCACATGTCGCGGACGGTTTTGTCGTCGAAGTCGCGGAACTTGGTGTCGTCGGACTGGTCCGGCCCGCCGTCGGCGAGCCGGCCGCTGGGACCGTTGCCCGACAGGTCCATCGCCAGCGCGCAGTAGCCGCGTGCGGCCCAATGTTCGGCCCACGCCGGGAAGGCCTTCCCGCCCCCGCCGTGAACCAGTAACACCGCCGGAAACGGCCCGTCACCGGCCGCGGGGCGGGCGTAATACGCGAACACCCGCGTCGCCTTCCCTCCGAACGGTTCGCCGGGGTAGAACACTTCCTTCGCTTTACCAACGGCCTTGCCCCACTCGGGCTTCACCTCGACGGCCTTCAGCGCTTTTACGTCCCACGGCCCGATTTGGTCGGCGCCGACTGCGGGCCACGGGGCGAACAAAACGGCGAGAACGGCAAGTAGGCGCGTCATGGTGATACCCAAATGACAAGAAACGGTCGGCGCCGCCACTGTACCCGCCGCGGGCGGCGTTTGCAGCAGTTTGGCGTCCGTTCGGCCCCGAGAGCGCCGGACCGCCTGCAAACGGGCGAAGCACCCCGGATTGACCCGATCGCCCCGGTTTGCGATAACCCGCAGCCGACCCACGGGTCTCGCAGGAAGCGGAAGCATGAGTACAGTCGAACATCGAAGTCCGATCGCGTGGGGGCGGTTCCTCTTCACGGACATCCTGTTCCCGGGCGCCGCGAACACCGACACACGGGTCCGTTGGCTGTCGCTGGTGTTGCTCGTGGTGCTGCCGGGCGCGCTGCTGTMCCCGACCCGCGGGTTCCACCTGCTCGAACCGGACGAGGGCCGATACGCCCAGATCTCCAAGGAGATGCTGCGCGACGGAACGTGGGTGGTGCCGACACTCCAGGGCGAGCCGTATCTCGACAAACCACCGCTGATGTACTGGCTCGTCGCCCTGAGCTTCCGGGCCTTCGGAGCGACGCCGGAAGCGGCCCGGCTCGTGCCAGCGCTGTGCGTTCACCTCACGATCCTGGCGGTGTACCTGATCGGCCGCCGGAGCATCGGTGAGCGCGCCGCGCTGTGGGCGGGGCTGCTCCTCTCCATCGCCCCCGGGTTCGTCAGTGTCGCGCGCCTGCTGCTACTGGACGGATTGCTCACGCTGTGTGTCACCACATCGGTACTGTGCGGCTTCGAGGCGGTGCGCACGGGCACGTTCAAAGCGCGCTGGTGGCTCGCGGCCGCGATCGCATCGGGGCTGGGGTTCCTGACGAAGGGGCCGATCTCCGAAGTGCTGCTGTTCGTGCCTCTGTGGGCATTCGGGTTCCTGACGCGGCGACCAATCTCCAAAGAACCCACCCCCAACCCCTCCCTGAAGGGAGGGGAGCAAGACCTACGGAGTTCCGACACCTCTGGAGTATCTAAGGAAGCGGCACGCCCGCTCACCCCCTCCCTGAAGGGAGGGGGCCGGGGGGTCGGTTCTTCGTCTTCCCCCGCCGTCGTTCGCTGGTACTGGTACCTTGCTTTCTTCGGCATCGTACTCGCGGTGAACCTGCCCTGGTACGTCGCCATTTACCGCTGCGAGCCGCAGTTCCTGAAGTACTTCTTCTGGGAACACAACGTGATGCGGTTCCTCCAACCGTTCGACCACCTGCAACCGGTCTGGTACTACGCTCCGATCCTTATAGCGGGGCTGCTCCCGGGCACGGTTCTGCTCTGCGTCTACCTGTGGACGTTGCTCCGCGGCTCGGCCGCCGGTGCGGCGCGGCCGTCGGCGGCCGGCGGCTTCTGGCTGTTGGCCGGCGGGKGGTGCGTGTTCTTCTTCAGTTGCTCCGGGAGCAAATTGCCGACCTACGTTCTGCCCGCGTACCCGTTCCTGTGCCTCGCGATCGGGGAGTTCGTCGCACGCACCCGGTGGAACACGGCGATACCCACGCGCGTTCTGGTCGGGGGCATGGCGGCGGTGATGCTGCTGGCGCACCACGTCGCGGTGCCGTGGTACGCGAAGGAGCGGTCCCCGGTCGGGCGCCCGGAACTGGTCGACCGGTACGTAGACGATCCCGGCGTGACGGTGGTGTGCTACCCGCGGAACTGCGACTCGGTCGCGTTCTACCACGACCGCGCCGACATGCGGAACGTGCGGACCAAGGGCGTGAACCAACTCATGGTCGATTGCTACCMCCGCCCGCGGACGGTGATCCTGTTCACGCACAGCGATTCGCTCGCCGGCTTCAAGAACGCGCTGCCGCCATACCTGGCGATTGCCGAAACGACGACGCTCAAGCGGAAGGACCGTGGCTCGTGGCTGGACAAGCTCAGCGGCTCGACGCCGTGGGGCTTGTGCGACGTGGCCGTCGTCGTGCCCAAGTAAGCGGGAGGCTTGATCGGCGAAGGAGACCGGGGAACAGGAGACAGGGAATAGGGAACCGTCACGAAAAATAATTGGAGCCCTGTAAGGGCGACAGAACCATCGCGATGGTTCTGTCACCCTTACAGGGCTCGACTCTGGACCCGGGGTTGCACTCGCTCCACCCCGGGCTAACATCGCGCGCCCCTCCGGAGCTAAAACCAACCATCTGTCTCCTGTCTCCTGTTCCCTGTTCCCTGTCTCCCGTCTCCTGTTCCTCACATTCCATTGGCCGCGTTGTTCAGCGCGCCGGCGTAGCTACTGAAGATGCGGAAGATGAAGAAGATGATCATGATTGCCACCATGCCCTGGATGGCGTAGCCGGTCATCTGGGCCGCCATCTTCAGCTTGCGCTCGGCGTCTTCGCGGAGCCGCTCAGCGAGCCGCTCCATCACCTCGGACGTGTTGCCCGTCTCCTCGCCCATCAGGAGCATGTCGTGGAAGTCCGACGGGAACGGGGCGCCGCTCGCCGCAATGGCGTCGTGCATCGCACCGCCGCGCTTCACCACCTGCACCGCCCGCGCCTCGCCCGCCTGGAACGCGACGTTGGCCGTGGCCCGGAAGCAGTAGTGCAGCGTCAACTCGGCACGCAGCCCGGCCTCGGCGCACATCCGCAACGCCACCGCGAACCGCATCACCGCGAACGCGAGGAACGCCGGCCCCCACGCCGGCACCCGCAACAGCGCCCCTTCCATCCGCGCCCGGAACCGGATGTTTTCGGACGACACCTTTAGCACGGTGACGATCACTCCGACGAACGCGGCGGCGCACCCGAGGAACGTGAGTGCGCCCGGCGTGCCGGTCAGGCCCAACCCGGTCGGGTCCATCTTGCTGCCGAGCAGCCCCAGCACCCAAATCAGAATCGTGATAATGAAGACAGCGGCGAAGAACTGGATCATCGGGTACATCATTTGCGACCGAAACCCCCGCTGCATACTGAGCAACATCTGGTAGTACTGTTCGAGTTCTCGAAACGTGTCTTCGAGCCGGCCGGTCTGCTCGCCGACCGTGACCAGTTCGACGAAGAGCGGCGGGAACCGGTTGCGGTGCGGTTCGAGCGCGTCCTCCATCGACTCGCCGGCCGCCAGTTTTTGCGCCAGTTCGTCGGCCAGCCACCGCAGGGGCCGGGGCCCGGACTTCGCCTGCTGTTTGAAAATGCGCACGGGGTCGAGCCCGGCGCTGAGGCTGTACCGCAGCGATCGGCACCACGTTACGAGCGCCGGCAGCGGACATTTTGAGGAAGAAAGCAGCATCGGGTGTGTCGCGTCGGGGTTTTCGTGAGTGGTAGTAGTGTTTCGTATATCAGCCCGCGGGCGCCAGGCGTAGGCTGTCAGCGGGGCACGTCCGTGACGCCGCTCGACGTTTATTGTGTCACGGAAACCGGCCCTCCACGAGAGAGAACCGGACACGAGGAGACCGGCGTGGACGACGGGAACCCACCTGCCGAGCCCCGTGCGCTGTACCTGAGCGGTGTGGCACTGTTCAACCGCGGCGCGTTCTTCGACGCTCACGAGGTGTGGGAGGAACTGTGGCGCGACTGCGCGGCGCCCGACCGGCGGTTCTACCAGGCGCTCATCCAGGCCGCGGTAGCGGCTCACCACTGGGGGCGCGGGAACGCGGCAGGCGCGAAGCGCCTGTACCATTCCGGGCGGAAATATATGGAGCCGTACCGCCCCGTGTACCAGGGTTTGGCGATCGATGACTTCTGGGACCGGCTCGCCGCGCMCCTCGCCGGTGCGCTGGGCGAACCGAACGCCCCGGCCGCTCCGCCGCCGCAGATCGTACTCGAACCGCCGAGGCCGTCATGAGCGAGGACGCGCTGCGCGACTTCTCCGGCACCGCCCGCCTGTTCCCGCTCCCGAATCTCGTGCTCTTCCCGCACGTGGTGCAGGGGTTGCACGTCTTCGAACCGCGGTACCGACAGATGACCGCGGACGCCCTCGCCGGCGACGGGCTCATCGCGCTCGCCCTGCTGCGCGCCAACGAGGACGAGGCCGCCGCCCGCCCCGCGCTCGAGCCGGTCGCGTGTCTCGGCCGGATCGTCTGGCACGAGCGCCTGGCCGACGGGCGGTACAACCTGCGGCTTCAGGGGCTCAGCCGCGCCCGGATCGTCGCGGAGGTGGAAACGGACCGCCTGTACCGCACCGCCCGCGTGCAGCTCCTCCCGGACACCGCACCGTCCGACCTCGCGGAACTCGCCCGGCTCCGGCGCGACCTCGCTGCTGCCGTCCTGCCGCGGTTCGGCGACGATTCGCCCGCCCGCCAACAGCTCCAGGAACTGTTCGACGGCGACCGACCGCTCGGTCAGGTGTGCGACATCCTCTCCTACGCGCTCCCATTACCGGTCGAACTCAAACAGTCGCTCCTCGCCGAGCCGCACGCCGACCGCCGCGCCGCCGCGATCACCGACACGCTCCGCGTCTCCGCCGCCCGCGCCGATCGCCCGTTCCCGCCGCCGTTTAGCAGCAATTAGACGCGAGAGCAGAGTGCGAGCCCCGGTCGGCGGTTCGGGATCGTCACCCTCGCGCCGTGCGAATCTTTCACACCCTTCGAAGGCACTTCGACCGGCGCTCCAGAACCCACCGGCAACTGACCTCTGCCTGTTCCAATAGCCACTGCTCGTTCCTCACGTTATCTTCCCCTTTATGATTATGCCGCGGGTGCTGTTCGCGTCGTACCACTGTTACCACGATCCGGCCAGCGGAGCGGCGGTGTGTACCCGGGACCTGTTCGCCGCCCTGGCCGCCCGGGGGTGGCGGTGCGGGGCGTTCACCGGCCCTTTCCTCGACGATCCGCTCGCCGCCCCGATCGGCGCCGCGCTTCGCGACCGACCGGGAGTGACGAGCGCGCCGGGCACCGCCGGGACGAGCCGGTTCGTCGTCCACACGGCCCCGGGGCCGGGCGACTTTCCCGTCACCGTGTTTGCTCCCGATCCGCCGGCCCCCGCACGTCTGCCGGGTCCGGAAGAGGTGGCCGGATTCCTCGCCGTACTCGCTGAGGCAATGCGGCGGTTCCGCCCGAACGTCGTACTCACGTATGGTGGCGACCCGGCCAGTCGAGGCTGTGTCGCAGTCGCCAAGAGCGTGGGAGCCAAAGTCGCCTTCTGGCTGCACAATTTCGCTTACCCGGACGCGGCCGCGTTCGCCGGGTGCGACACGGTGGTGGTCCCGTCGCTGTTCAGTCAGGAGTACCACCGAACCGCTCTGGGCGTTGAGTGCGTCGCGGTGCCGCCGGTCATCGATGTGGAGCGGGTGGCGACCGAACGGCCCGACGGCGGACGGTTCGTAACGTTCGTGAACCCGGTCCCGGAGAAAGGGGTCTATTGGTACGCCCGGCTGGCCGAAGCGCTCGGCCGGGCGCGACCCGACGTTCCGCTCCTGGTCGTGGAGGGGCGGGGCCGCACGGACTGGCTCGAGCGGGGCGGGGGCGATCTGCGCGGGATCACGTCCCTCTACAAAATGGCCAACACATTTGACCCGCGTGCGTTCTATCGGGTGACGCGGGTGCTGGTGGCGCCGTCGGTGTGGCGCGAGTCGTTCGGGCGGGTGCCGGTCGAGGCCATGCTCAACGGCATCCCCGTGGTCGCCAGTGACCGGGGCGCCTTGCCGGAGGTCGTGGGTCCCGGGGGCTTGTGCCTGTCGATTCCCGCGCACGTCACCCCCGAGTCGCGGACGCCCCCGTCGGCAGCAGAAGCGCAGCCGTGGGCCGACGCGGTGCTGAAGCTCTGGGACGACCCTCTCGCGTACCGAACGTCTGCAGCGTCGGCGCGCGGTGCCGCAGACGCTTGGCACCCCGACGCGATCGTCCCCCGGTGGGAACACTTCCTCACCACCCTGGCGGGGCGCTGCGGGTGAGACCAAGTCAGGCGACGGGCGCCCGAGAAGACCGTCGGAACAGAATCGAGAAAAAATGAAATTTTGACATTGCACCTCCTTCGTCCCGCGGAGAAGATTCTCAATCTGTCTATCGGCCCATGCGTCTACAACTAACGCTAAAACAATAAAAACATAAATACATAGCAAATCGTTTGTTTGTCTGCGTCTGTACTCTCTCCTATCAGGGAATGATGCCCCATGAGTCGCCCTCTCCCGTCCCCCGTTCGGTTGCCGCGCGCCTACACGCTATTCGACCGCCTCCTGAGCCTCTGGGAACGGATCAGCCCGTTCGCCCGGCGCACCCGCGCGCTCAAGCCCCGCACCGCCCGGCTCGCGCTGGAGGCTATGGAGCCCCGCGAGCTCCCGGCGGGAATGGTCTGGCTGAGCCCGGCGCTCGAAACGATTTCGGGCGGCAGCAGCGGCGTGGTGACCCTGAACCGCTCGGACACCTCGTCCGAGGTGCTGGTGAACCTCTCGTTCGCACAGGACGGCGAGGGCGACCCGCTGGCAGTGTGGGGCACCAATTATCAAGTCACCGCGCCGGCCGGTGCGTCCGGCGGCACGTCTCTGAACCAGAACGGCGGCACGGTGGAATTCGACCCCGGGCAAGGGGCCGTGCAGTTGAGCATCTCCACCAGTGCCGTCACGCAGACCGACGGCGTCCGTATCTCGGTGCTGACCGGTTCCGGCTACCAGGTCGGTGGTAGCGGCGGGTCGCCGACGACCGACGTGCAGATCACCCGGAGTGCCAGTGGCGGATCGGGCGGCAGTGGCGGGTCAGGTGGCAGCGGCGGATCGGGCGGCAGCGGCGGATCGGGTGGCGCCGGTGCGCTCACGCTGTCGTTCTCCGGACCGGAGGCATTTAGTACCGGGCAGCCGTTTACCCTCAGCGGGAGCGCCTCGGACACGCAACAGATGACGTCCGTCACGCTGCAGTTCAACTGGGGCGATGGCACGACCACGACCCAGACCTATACACCCACCGGCCCGGCGGCATCGATCAGCGTCCAAGCTCCCGCTCACACGTACCAGACCGCGGGGGCGCACACCGTCACCGTCACCGGCACCGCCGCCCACGCGTCGGGGGCCACGGATTCGGCGACGACCACGCTCGCCGTTGAGGCCTTCACGCTGGCGATCGGGGCCGATACCGGCGCCCTGGGGCAAGTCGTCGTCAACACCCCGGTCGCGTTCTCGATCTACAGTACCGATGGCAACCTCCCGGTCACCAATTCCGTCGAATGGGACTTCAATTACAACGGCCAGACGTTCCACCCCGCGGTGAGCGGGAACGAGTTCGACACCACCCAGACGTTCAGCCAGGTCGGGACGCAGACGGTCGCCGCACGCATCACCGACGAGAACGGCCTGGCCCAACTGCTCACCCTCCCGGTGACGATCCACTCGCCCAGCTTGCTCGGTCAGGTGTCACTCGCCGCCGACGCGCCCTCGATTGTGACCGGACAGAGCGTCGTGTTCTCGGTCGAGGGCGACGCCGGACCGTTCCCGGCCGGAACCACGGTCGCGTGGGACCTGAACTACAACGGCCAAACGCTCCAGCCGAGCACGACCGGAACCGATCCGGGCCTCGCCACCACCTTCAACTCCGCCGGAACCCGGACGGTGGCAGCCCAGGTGACCGACCCGAACGGGAACAGCCAACTCGTCACCCTCACCGTGACCGTGGGTGCGGGCCCGCCCACAACGGCCGCACTGGCGATCTCGTCCGGAACCGGTTCGCCCGTAGCGGGCACCCCGGTCACGTTTACGCTCGGCAGCAGTACCGGGTCCATGGCGGCGTACACGTCCGTCGCGTGGGACTTCAACTACAACTGGCAGACGTTCA
>BFBZ01002059.1_pt1 | contig 11781 bp, 12 predicted proteins | sample 1888401 | NCBI WGS metagenome assembly BFBZ01 (sample SAMD00112614, study PRJDB3348) | symbiont metagenome | host: Chara braunii | reverse complement strand
CCCGCCGCAAATTCCTCACCCTCTCTGGCGCTGCATTGGCTGCGCCTGCCATCGGCGGTCGCGCTTTCGCGCAAGCCTATCCGTCGCGCCCCATCCGCGCGATGGTGCCATTCACTGCGGGCAGCACGCTGGACGTCGTCGGCCGCATCGTGATGGACCCGCTGTCGACGCAGCTTGGACAGCCGATCGTGATCGAGAACCGCGGCGGCGCCGGCGGCTCGATCGGCTCTGGACTTCTCGCGAAGTCGGACCCGGATGGATACAACCTCCTCATCCAAGCGTCGGCGCATTCCGCCGCGCCCGCCGCCTATCCGAGCATCACCTACGACGTTGCCAAGGATTTCTCGGCCGTGATCCCATTCGGCACCGTGCCGAACGTCACGATCATCTCGCCGGCGAAAGGCATCAAAACGCTCAAGGAATTGATGGAGGAAGGCAAGAAGCGCGAGCTTACCTTCGGCTCAGCCGGCGTCGGCAGCGCGACCCACTGGGCCGCGGAGCGTCTGCGCCTCAGCGCCGGCATCAAGCCGACCCATGTGCCATTCCGCGGCGGGCCGGAGGCGATCACCGAGGTGATGACCGGCCGCATCGACTTCGCGTGCATGGGCATCTCGTCAGCTCTGCCCCTGATCAACGAGGGCAAGCTCCTCGCGCTCGCCGTTTCCACGCCGAAACGAACACAAGCGCTGCCGAATGTCCCGACCACGATCGAAGCGGGCTTCCCGGATTCCGATTACAATTACTGGATGGGACTTCTGGTGCCGTCAAAGACGCCGAAAGACCTCATCGAGCGGCTGCGCGTCGAGACCGAGAAGGCGCTGAAGACCCCGAACGTGATCGAGAAATTCAAGCCGCAGGGTATCGAGCCGATGCCGCTGTCGCCCGCTGAGTTCGACGCGCTGATCGCGAAAGAGATCGGCACGAACATTGCTCTCGTGAAGGCTGCCGGATTGAAGTTTAACTGATCGCACGACCGAACACGGTCGGCGCGATTGCGAGGCGCCGATGCCAAAACGTGCCGTCTATTCCGATCGCGTGTTCAAAGGCTCGCTGCCGTTTGCGCAGGCGACCATTGCGAACGGCTTCATGTTCGTCTGCTGCGTGGGCCGCGACCGCGACGGAAAATTCGCGGTCGGCGATGTACGCGCACAGACTCAGCAGTGTATCGACAACATCCGCGCACTGATCGAAGAAGCCGGCGGCACACTCAAGGATGTCGTGAAGTGCACGGTCTATGTGACGGACCGCGCCGACTGGCAGCCGATGAACGAGGTCTATTTCGCGAATTTTGCGGAGGACCCGCCGCATCGAGTCTCCTGCATTGTCGCCGGGTTGGGTTCCCCGGAATGCTTGGTGGAGGTCGACGCCACAGCCTGCTTGGAATCCGGCTAGAAGCGGCTGGCCACACCGTCAGGAAAAACCTGACATTCGTGGGACATTTGATTTTCCTGGTGAAAAAGGGCGCTTGTTCCGCGATGCAGCACAGGTGTTCACCTAACGCTCAGGCACCATGACGCATTTTAGCTGCAGTCGTGGCATGCTAGGCCTCGAGTGGCGACGTCCGATCTGAGACGGGATCGGGAGACGAGGAGATGGATCGGCCACGGTGTGGCCGGGGGACCGGGGGGCAAGTGATCGTTATTGCAGGATTGGCCTTTGAGGCCCGGATCGCTGCCGGGTCGGGCCTTCGGGTGATCTGTAGCGGCAACGGCAAAGACCTCGCCGCGAAGATTTCGCGCGCGATCACCCGCGACTGCCGCGGCCTCATCAGCTTCGGCGTATCCGGCGGACTCGCGCCTGAACTCGAGCCCGGCGCCTGCGTCATCGGCTCTTCGATCATCTCAAGCACCGGCACTCACGCGACCGACCGTCTTTGGTCGAAGCGGTTGGTCGACATTCTTCCCAATACGGTCTTCGGGCCGCTCATGGGCGTGCCGGAGCCGGTCGCCGACCCTAGCGCAAAACGTGCGCTCTACGTGAAAACCGGCGCCGTCGCCGTCGACATGGAATCCCACATCGTTGCCGGCGTCGCTGCGGCGCGCGGACTGCCGATGATTGCGATCCGCGTCATCACCGATCCCGCGAAGCGCGCCATTCCGAAAACCGCGATTGCTGCGATGCGTCACGACGGAACCGTGGACGTGATGGCAATGATGCGCTCGCTGATAAAGACACCGAGCGATCTCGCCGGTCTTTTTCGCGTTGCGATGGATGCGCGGGCGGCGCGCAGCACGCTGCGCAAGGGCCGCCTTCTGCTCGGCCCGCGTTTCGCGCATCCGGAGCATCACGAGCATGGTTTCGCAGAGAAGCTCGGCCTGCACCATTCGTCTCGAACCAACGAGCCGGCTATGGGGTTTACTCCCTATCTGCCGTCTGTCAGCCTGTTGGCGGACCGCCGCGCTTATCAACGGGCTGAGTGACCTGCGATGCACGGAAGACCAACCAACAAACGCATGATGCACGACATGGCAGCGCTGTTCGCCGAACGCGAACGTGACCGCTATTCGATGCATGCAAACCATCTGAACGAGCAGATGGTGCGCGTGTTGAAGACCATCGGCTATGACGTCGGCTTCACCCGTGGCGCAGGCCAGTATCTCTACGACCGCGACGGCGCGCGCTATCTCGATCTGCTCTCCGGCTTCGGTGTGTTTGCGCTGGGCCGCAATCATCCGGTGCTGCGCGAAGCGCTGAAGAGCGTGCTGGACAGCGAGCTTCCCAACCTCGTGCAGATGGACGTCTCCACCCTCGCGGGCGTGCTGACCGAAAAGCTGCTGGCGCTGGTGCCCTATCTTGACAAGGCGCTCTACTGCAACTCGGGCGCGGAAGCAGTCGAGGCCGCGATCAAGTTCAGCCGCATGGCGACCGGCCGCACCGGCATCGTGTTCTGCGATCACGGCTATCACGGCGTGACCAATGGCGCGCTGTCACTCAACGGCGACAGCATCTTCCGCGATGGCTTCGAGCCGCTGCTGCCCGACTGCGTCAAGATCCCGTTCAACGACCTGCTTGCGCTCGAGCGCGCACTGCACACGCGCAAGATCGCGGCCTTCATCGTCGAGCCGATCCAGGGCAAGGGTGTGAACATGCCCTCCGGCGACTATCTCAAGGACGCCGCCGCGATCTGCCGCCGGCATGGCACGCTGTTCGTTGCCGACGAAATCCAGACCGGCATGGGCCGCACCGGCAAATTCCTCGCGGTCGAGCACTGGGGCGTCGAGCCCGACATGGTGCTGCTGGCGAAGTCGCTGTCAGGCGGCCATATCCCTGTCGGCGCGGTGCTGACGCGCAAATCCGTGTTCGACAAGGTGTTCAACCGCATGGATCGCGCGGTGGTGCACGGCTCGACCTTCTCCAAGAATGATCTCGCAATGGCCGCCGGCATCGCCACGCTCGACGTGATGCAAGCCGAGCGGCTGACCGAAAACGCAGCTGAAAAGGGCGAGCGCCTGATGCAAGGCTTCGCCGCAATGATGCCGAAGTACGAGCTGATGGCCGACGTACGCGGCAAAGGTCTGATGATCGGCGTGGAATTCGGGCAGCCAAAATCGCTGAAGCTCCGTGCTTCGTGGAGCATGGTCGAGGCCGCGAGCAAGGGCCTGTTCTGCCAAATGATCACCATCCCGCTGTTCAAGGATGAGAAGGTCCTTTGCCAGGTCGCGGGCCACGCGAGCCATACGATCAAGCTGCTCCCCGCCTCGATCATTTCGGGCGAGGACTGCGACTGGATCCTGAAGTCGTTCGACACTGTGATTGCCGACGCGCACCGCCTGGGCGCCGTCTGGTCGCTTGGCAAGACCCTCGCCGAACACGCTGTCCGCGCCAAAGCCTCCTAGCCGCGCTCCCACTCACAGCGTTAAGCTCCCCGCGGTCCAACAACACTTGCCGGGAGGTTCGCCATGCGCGGCTTGCGCACCCATCCCCTTGCGATTTTACTGCTCGGAGCAGCGGCCATTGCGCTTCACCCGCAGCGGGCCGGAGCGCAATCCGGCATCACGCCGCCGAACATGGAACGCACAATGCCATCGGACATCGACCCGCAATCGGGATTCCGCCTGCCCCTGCCCAAACGGGAAGACCTCGACGAGGTCGGCAAGAAAAGTTTTGACCGCGGCACGACGCCCGGCGCGACCATCGCGGGCCTGCAAGGCCCTGCCGGCATTCAGCTTTATTCGAGCAAGACCGCGCCGCATCTTCAGGCGCTCAATCGGTATCTGCGGTTCGAGGCAGGCTTCACGCCGCACATCCGCGAGGTCGCGATCCTGACCACGGCGCGCGAGATGGACAGTCAGTTCGAATGGGTGGCGCACGAACCCGAGGCGCTGAAGGAGGGCGTGCCGCAACAAGTCATCGACGTGATCAAGCATCGCAAAAGTACCGCGGGTCTCGACGAAGCCGACGCAGCCATCATCGAACTCGGCCGGCAGATTTGGCGCGACCACAAGGTGACGTCAGAGACATTTGCAAAAGCGAAGGCGATCTTCGGGCCGAACAAGCTCGTCGATCTCGTCATGTTGATGGGCAATTATGCCGGCACCGCAGCGCTGCTCACCACCTTCGACATGCAGCTTCATCCCGGCAAGAAGCCGCTGCTGCCGATCCCGTAAGCAGACGCGCGGCGCATTCACACCGCGCGTTCGTCATTCGATCAAGCTCCAGGCTGAACGCACTGGAACGAATTGATGCGCTTGGTCCACTCCGGGCCAAGGGTCGGATAAGAACCGGGCGCGAGCCGCATCGCATTGCCGGCGTATTGCTCGTCGGTGAACATCTCCCACAACCCGGACTTCACCTGGATCGAGGCGATCTGATCCTGCCAGCCACTCTGGCTGAGCTGCGGCTGATCCTCGCCGGTCGTCACCGGATTGCTCGCGAAATTCGGTTCCGAATAGATCGTCAGTTCACAGGTGCCTTGCGGCATTGGCGGCGCGGCCGCAAAGGCCACGGCCCGCGGCGGCGCAATTGCGCCGGGCCGCGGGCAATATTGCACGCATTGCCACGCCTCCCCGCCTCCCTCGAAGCCGACAACCTGCCAGTTCAGCCGGCAACCGTCCGGGGTAATGCCCTCGCAATACGGACGGCCGACCGTGAGATAGCCGTCGGGGTAGAAGTAAGCGCCGCCGATCAGCACGACGCCGAGCGCACTGTACGGCAAGAACTTCTTCCAGCCGCCACCGACCCAGATCATCTTCGGTCCTTTGATGATCGGCGCGACGATGTTGTTCTTCACCTTCACCGCCGTGAAGTTGGCGGGCAGCGGCTTCGGCGGAACGACCTTGGCCGGCCCGAGACTAAGCTTGGACGGGCTGATCTTCGGATTGAGGTTTGGATTCATCGCCGGGCTGATTTTCGGCGCCACGCTCGGATTGATCGCCGGGGCGATCTTCGGCGCGGACGGCGGCGCACTGACTTTCCTGCCGGATTTCGGCACGCCGCGATGCGGCTGAACGACTCTTTTATTGACGCGCGGCTGCGCAGAAACACGCGGGGGCGCGGAGCGCCGCACTTGTGGGGCGGCAGCGCGCCGCGCTGGAGCAGCCTGAGTTTTCTTCTGCGCCGCCGAGATGTCTGTGATCAAAGCCGTGTCGTTTGCATGCGCAGGCACACACAACGCGGCCAGCGCCAAGCCGGACAAAACGATTTTCAACATGATGCGCCCCTGGGTTCGGAAAATTTCGCAAACCACAGCAATGCTAGGACCGCGCCGCACCCGCGCCAATTCACTTTTTGACCGCGGAACGCCGCCTCTCCGAGCGCGTTGTTATGCGGGTGCAAACAAGCGCGTGAGGTGACGTGATGATGAAGATCGTGACCACCGTGGCTGCGGCCGCTGCCATTACCGTGGCAACCATTGCCGCTCCCGCCCCTGCCGAAGCGCGCAACGGCGGCGCGATCGCGGCGGGCGTGATCGGCGGCCTTGCAGCCGGCGCCATCATCGGCGGTGCCGCTGCGGGTCCGCGTTATGGGTATTACGGAGGCCCCGCCTATTACGATGGCGGCTACTATGCAGCCGCTCCAGGCTGCGGCTGGCGCCGAGAACGCTTCTGGGACGGTTATGGCTGGGTGATCCGCCGCGTCCGCGTTTGCTATTAGCGTAACGCACACGAATCTGAACCGGCGTTCAGACGACCGATCGGAAATCCGGCATTTCGCAATGCGGTATGCCGGATTTTCGCTGTCCGGCACGGACTGACACGCCGCTACCCAATTTCCGACAAATTGGAACGGCCTATTCGCATGGCGTTTTTTGGGGCTAGTTTCACGCCCGATTCTGACCCGCGATCGGCATCGAGCCGGACGCATCCAGGAGACGACCCAAATGAAGAAGACTCTTCTTGCTGTCGCAACGGCTGCGACGCTTGCTGTCTCGGCGCTGGCACCGACCTCTGCCATTGCAGGCTGCCGCGGTTGCGGGGTTGGCCTCGGCATCGTGGGCGGCCTTGCCGCCGGCGCCATCATTGGCGGCGCAATTGCCAATTCTCGCCCGGCCTATGCCTATCCGGCCTACGCCCCGGCTCCGGGTTACGTCGCTTACGACGGCTACTACGCCGCCGCTCCTGTCGACTGCCCCGGCGGCTACTGGGCCCGCCGCCCGGTCCGCGACCAGTGGGGCAACGTGGTCGGCTGGAGCCGTCCGCGTTTCTTCTGCCGGTAAGCCGATCTGAGTTCATGAATTCGAGCCCCGGCGGTGCGAAAGCGCCGCCGGGGTTTTCTTGTGCGCCTCAGCGGCCCTGCATGTGCGTCAGCACCGCTGCAGTCGGCCAACAATCGAGCTTGAGCCCGTTGGCCTTCTGATATTGGCCGAGCGCTGCGCGGGTCAACATTCCTGCCTTGCCGTCGATCTTGTCCTTATAGATGTCGCGCTCTGCGAGCGTGCGCTGCATCGCTTCAACCTGCTCGGTGCGAAGCTGCGTGTTCTTGCTCCAGGCTTTTTCGAACGGACGGCCGTCCATGATGCGATCGGAGAGATGGCCGACGAAGAGAACATAGAGGTCGGAGAAATTGTATTCCTTGATGACGAAGTAATTCTTCGGCGTGAGGAACGCGGGGCCGTAGGTGCCTTCCGGCAACAGCAGCGAGGCGTCGTTTTTCTGCTCGCCGGCCGAGAGCTTGCGTCCAAAAGCCGGCGCATAACCATGCTTCAGCCATTCGCCGATCGGCATGACATGGCCCGGTTGCGCGATGGTACAGTCGACATCGGGCGGTGTGCGGACCTCATAGGCCCAGCGTTCGCCGCGCTGCCAGCCCTTGTTGGCAAGTTGCTGCGCGGCTGAGGCAAGCGCATCGGGGATCGAAGTCCAGAGATCGACCTTGCCGTCGCTGTCGAAATCGACCGCGTGTTTGTAGAACTCGGACGGCAGGAACTGCGTGAGCCCCATCGCCCCGCCCCACGAGCTGCGCATTCGCTCGCGTTGTACGCCGTCTTGCAGCATCCTGAACGCCGCGAGCAACTCGCCGCGAAACATATCCTTGCGCCGTCCGACATAGGCCTGCGTGGCGAGAACACGGATCGCGTCATGCGGCAGCTTGTGGCTGCCAAACGCAGTCTCACGGCCCCAGATTGCGAGGATGATCGAGCCAGGCACGCCGAAACGGCGTTCAATCGCATCAAGTGTCGCGCGATGCTTATCGTAGAGCTTCTTTCCTTGCGCCCCGAGTCGCGCGATCGAGCTTTCGCGCACATAGTCGGCAGGCGTCTGAACAAACTCGGCTTGAGCGGGTGGCGGGCGGTCAGCCTTTCCCGGAACATTGAGATCGGGGAGCGATAGATCCGGTTCAAGTCCAAGGATCGCAGCGTCGAACACGGGGCGGGAAACGCCGACCTTCTGTGCTTCCGGCCACAGCGATTGCAGGAAGCTTTGGAACGCTGCGTCTGCGGCGTTCGCACATTCCGACGACAACAGCGTCATCGCGGCCAGGATGCAACCAGCGATGGACGCAGGGACGCGCAAAGCCGAACTCCGCTAGTGGTGTCCCTTGCTCTCGTAGGCCGACTGGCCCAACCGGTCGACCGCGGCAATGCCTATCGCCGACAGAACGAACAGAGCGTGGATGATCACCTGCCACATCACGCCCGTCTCGGTGTAGTTCGTCCTCGACGTGCCAAGGCCACCCGCTTCGATAAACGTGCGCAGGAGATGGATCGAGGAAATGCCGATGATCGCCATCGCGAGCTTGATCTTGAGCACGCTGGCGTTGACGTGGCTCAGCCACTCCGGCTGATCGGGATGGCGCTCCAACTCAAGGCGCGACACGAAGGTTTCGTAACCGCCGACGATAACCATGATGAGCAGATTGGAGATCATCACCACGTCGATCAGTCCCAGAACCACCAGCATGATCTCCTGCTCGGTGAAGCTGAACGAGCCAAGGACCAGGTGCCACAGCTCCTTCAGAAACAGGATGACATAGACGCACTGCGCGACAATCAGGCCGAGATAGAGCGGAAGCTGGAGCCAGCGCGAGCTGAAGATGAGTTGCGGCAGCGGGCGCAATCCCCGCCGCGCATCTTTCGGAACAACAGGCTCATCGGCTGCCATCGACATTGGATCGCCCCTTCAAGAGCCGCGGCAGCCGAAGGGCCGCCATCGAGCCTCAATGGCCGCGATTTATATGTGATTCGTGACGGTCCCAGGGTGGTCGGGCGCGGCGCTTAGCCGCCATTCGACAGCCTTTTCTCGATGTCGGTGCGGACGCTTTCAGGCAGTTTGCCCGAGCGCGCAACCAGTACGAAGCGCGGGTCTGTCGTCTCCAACCGCAATTTCAAGAGCGGTGCATAGACATCGGAGAAATAGAACGCGACCGCATCTGCGGCGGACGGAAATTCGATCAACACAACGCGGTCCGGCACGAAAGAGCCCGCAACGGGCGTCACCCGCCCCGCCCGCGCGATGAACCGGCCGTTGAAACTCTGCACAATTCCGGGAATTGCCGCCGCGTAAGGCTTGAAGCGTTCGATGTCGCGCATCAGATGCGCGGCGATCACAAAAGCCGCGCCGAGACCCGGCTCGATCAGCCCTTCGGTTGCGAAGGCTTCCGATCCCCCAAGCGCCTTCTTCGCTTCTTCAAGCGCCGCTTCGTCATTGACCCGGACGATCAGCGGGTCGCCAAAGCTCCACGGCTCCTCGAAGGAAATGGATTCTCCGTCGGCCACCGCATGGCAGCCGATCGGAAGCTTGCCGGTCTCCGCCTTCGGCGCGATCAGGTAGTGCACGACCGACCCTCCGGCTTTGCGTCAGACACAGAAACGCCGCGGAGCGCTCAAGCGTTCCGCGGCGCCTTGAACAGGTCAGCGCGAGAACTTCTTGTACTTGATGCGGGTCGGGATCGTGGAATCCGTGCCGAGCCGGCGCATCTTGTCCTTCTCGTAATCCTGGAAGTTGCCTTCGAACCATTCGACATGACTATCGCCTTCGAAGGCCAGGATATGGGTCGCGATACGGTCAAGGAACCAGCGATCGTGGCTGATGATGACGGCGCAGCCGGCGAAATCCTCCAGCGCCTCTTCGAGCGCCCGCAATGTATCGACGTCGAGATCATTGGTTGGTTCGTCGAGCAGAAGCAGGTTCGCGCCAGACTTCAACATCTTGGCGAGATGCACGCGGTTACGCTCGCCGCCCGACAGCGATCCAACCTTCTTCTGCTGGTCGCCGCCCTTGAAGTTGAACGCGGATACATAGGCGCGCGAATTCACTTCCTTCTTGCCGAGCAGGATTTGGTCGTTGCCGCCGGAGATTTCCTCCCAGACGTTCTTGGTGCCATCGAGCGCGTCGCGCGACTGGTCGACGTAGCCAAGATGTACAGACTCGCCGATCTTGATCGTGCCCTTGTCGGGCTTTTCCTGTCCGGTGATCATGCGGAACAGCGTGGTCTTGCCGGCGCCGTTCGGGCCGATCACGCCGACGATGCCGCCGGCCGGCAGCCGGAACGACAAATCCTCGATCAGCATGTTTTCGCCGAAAGCCTTGGTCAGGCCTTCGAAGTCGACGACGTTCTGGCCAAGCCGCTCAGCGACCGGGATGATGATCTGCGCGGTCTGGGTCTGCTTCTCGTTGGCCTTGGCCAGCAGCTCCTCGTAACGCTGATAACGCGCCTTCGACTTCGCCTGTCGGGCACGGGGCGACGACGCCACCCACTCCTGCTCGCGGGCGAGCGTCTTCTGGTGCGCGGCGTCTTCGCGCCCCTCCTGCTCCAGACGCTTCTGCTTCTGCACCAGCCACGAGGAATAGTTGCCCTCGTAGGGAATGCCCTTGCCGCGATCGAGCTCGAGAATCCAGCCGGTGACGTTGTCCAGGAAGTAGCGGTCGTGGGTCACGATCAGGATCGCGCCCGGATAGTTGCGGAGATGTCCTTCGAGCCAGTGCACGCTCTCGGCGTCGAGATGGTTGGTCGGCTCGTCGAGCAGCAGCAGGTCCGGCTGGTCGAGCAGCAGACGGCACAGCGCCACACGGCGGCGCTCGCCGCCCGAAAGCTTGGTTACGTCCGCGTCATCCGGCGGGCAGCGCAGCGCGTCCATCGCCAGCGTCACCTGGGAATCCAGATCCCACAGGTTCTGGCTGTCGATCTGGTCCTGCAGCTTCGCCATCTCGTCGGCGGTCTCGTCCGAGTAGTTGGCGGCGATCTCGTTGTAGCGGTCGAGCAGCGCCTTCTTGGCGGCGACGCCCTCCATCACGTTGTCGCGGACGCTCTTGGTCTCGTCGAGTTGCGGTTCTTGTTGGAGGTAGCCGACACGCGCACCTTCCGCGACCCAGCCCTCGCCGACGAAATCGGTGTCGATGCCGGCCATGATCCGCAGCAGCGTGGATTTGCCCGAGCCGTTGACGCCGAGCACGCCGATCTTGGCATCCGGGTAGAACGAGAGATGGATGTTCTCCAAAACCTTCCGGTTCCCTGGATAGGTCTTGGTCAGTCCCTGCATGTGATAGATAAATTGACGGCCGTTCATGTTGATCCGATCGCTCGCTCTAACGCGCCATTTTCGGGGAGATTTGCTGCTGATTTAGCGAGCGCGGGCCTCAAGAGCAAGGGACGGAACAAACCTGACACAAGCGATACAATCGCGAATGAACCTCCGCACGACAGGGCGCGACCAACGGGCAAGTTGACGAAAACGAGCCTGGAAGCGTGTCATGTTGAGCATCGTGCAATTCGGAAAAGAGCTGGTACGGGTGTTCACCGACACCTACCACCCCGAACGGCACTACATGCGCGGTCCGGGCCCGAAGTGGCGCGCCAAGCACGGGCATCTCAGCCAGGCGTAGACCCCGTCTCAGATTACAGAACTGGCTGTCTTGGTATTGCCTGGCGCGGACCGCCCGCCCCGGGGTTTCAACCTTTGCGGTTGAGCACACCGCCCGCCGTTCCACACCCCAGCGCCCTTGTTTCCGCACCGTCCTTGCGGTTTTGTAGCGCCGGCCGCGCCATCAGGGCGGCCGCATTACAGGATTTCAGGGGTTGGAAATGGCTCATCGTTGCGCGGTCCTCGACGACTTCCAGAACGTCGCTCTTTCGCTGGCCGACTGGTCGAAGATCAAAGAGGTCGAGGTCAAGGTCTTCAACGAGCATCTCGGCCACAACCCTGACGACGTGATCAAGGCTCTCAAGGGGTTCGACATCATCTCGATGATGCGCGAGCGCACCCCCTTCTCCCGCAAGGTCATCGAGGGCTTGCCGGACCTCAAACTCCTCATCACCACCGGCGCGGCGAACCGCTCGATCGACGCCGCCGCCTGCGCCGAGCGCGGCATCACTGTCTGTGGCACGTCGAGCTACGGCAATCCG
>BFBZ01000012.1_pt109 | contig 11790 bp, 12 predicted proteins | sample 1888401 | NCBI WGS metagenome assembly BFBZ01 (sample SAMD00112614, study PRJDB3348) | symbiont metagenome | host: Chara braunii | reverse complement strand
CAGGTGAGTAAATGCGTGACCGCGTGAAATTGCCGAACTTCAAATCGCTGGGCCTGAAATCGCTGGGCCTGGCCGCAAGCCTTGCGCTCGGCGCCCCTTTGACCCTGATCGCCCCGGTCATCGTCCATGGAAGCGCGCAGGCCGGCGTCTTCGACAAGGACGAGAACATCAATGCGGATTCCCGCCGGCTGAGCAAAGACCTTGCCGATCCGGGCAGGCCCAATCCGGGTCTGCGGGTCGCAGGCATCTTCGGCCAGTCCGATGAGGAGAAGGCCGCCGAAGAAGCCGCCCGCCAGCGCGAAAATGCGCAGGATGCCACCATCCAGTCGCTCAACCAGCGTGTGCAGGATCTGGAAAACACCGTGCGCCGCCTCACCGGCCAGAACGAGGCGCTTGGCCACAAGGTCGATGAACTGCACACCAGCATCGATCGCACGCAGAAGGATTTCGAATACCGCCTGTGCACGATGTCCGCCCAGCAACTGGGCGAAACCGATCCGAACAATGGCGGTCTGAATTGCGGCGCGACCAGCGGCCAGCAGGGCAGCATGCAGCCGTCGAATTACGGTGCGCCGCCTGCGCAGCGTTACGGCGCATCGGGCGATACCACCCAGCAACTCGCACCACCCCCCGGCTCGCTCGGCACACTGAACGCAAGCGATGTCGGTGCGTCCCCGCGCTACAACGGGCCCGCGAACAATGCACCGCGCCAGCTCGCCTCCACTGATCCCAACAGCGAATACAATTCGGCAATGGGTCTGCTCGCGCGCCAGCGTTACGATGAAGCGCGCAGCGCCTTTCGCGGCTTCGCCGACAGCCATCCCGACGATGCGCTGACGCCGCAAGCCGTCTATTGGGTGGGCGATATAGCCTATGTGCAGAAGGATTATCCCAATGCCGCGCGCGCGTTCGCCGAGCAGATCAAGAAATATCCGCAAAGCAGCCGTGCGCCCGATTCCATGCTCAAGCTTGGCCAGTCGCTGATCGCGATGGGGCAGAAGCAGGAAGGTTGCACCACCCTTGGCGCGCTCAAGGCCAAATATCCCCAAGCCCCCGACGCCATCCTCGCCAAGGCGCGCGACGACCGCAAAGCCTCCTGCCGCTGAGGCAGCGCTTGCCGCGCGCTTCGCAACCTCGATGGCAGAGCTGGGCAATCTCTGGCCCGGCGCCATCGCCGTTTCCGGCGGCGGAGATTCCCTCGCGCTGATGCATCTCGCGGCCGATTGGGCGCGCGCGCGAAAACGGCCGGCCCCGAAAATTCTCACGGTCGATCACGGGCTCACAAAGGGCTCGCGAAACCACGCGGCCCAAGTGAAAGCCCGGGCCAAATCGCTCGGGCTCGATTGCACCGTGCTTTCGTGGAAGGGCGCAAAACCAAAATCCGATATCGAAGCCGCGGCGCGCGAGGCGCGCTATCGCCTCATGGGCGAATGGTGCCGCGCAAGGAAGATCGCATTCCTCTACATCGCCCACACCGAGGACGATCAGGCCGAAACCTTTCTCCTGCGTCTGGCCCGCGGCAGCGGCCTCGACGGCCTTTCGGCAATGCGCGCCATTGCCCCCTATCCCGTGCCCGGCTTCGCGGACCTCTCGCTGGTCCGCCCCCTGCTCGGCCTGACACGCGACCAGCTGCGCCAATTCCTCGCGGCCCGCCACGTCGCCTGGCACGAAGATCCGATGAATGCCGATCCACGCTTCGCCCGTGTCCGCCTGCGGGAGATTCGTCCCGCGCTGGAATCGGCGGGCCTCACCGCCTCGCGCATCGCGGCCGGTGCGCGTCATCTGGCCCGCGCCCGTGAAGCGCTGGAACGCCAGACGGCCGATCTGCTGGCTGCCGCCACCAGCCGGGAAGGCCGCCACATCCTGATCGACGGTGCAGCACTTGCCGCCGCCCCAAGGGAACTCGGCTTGCGCGCTGTGGCGGAACTCCTCAAACAGGTCGGCGGCCAAGCCTACCGTCCCCGGTTCGAGCAACTGGAATCATTGTTCGATTCGCTGGCATCGGGCGGATTTGCCGCCCGCACGCTGCATGGCTGCCGCTTGGGCCCCGCGCCCAAACGGCGGGCTCTGTTCGGTTCCCGCACCCTGGTGCTGGAAAAAGAACTCGGCCGGGCCAAACCCTCCTGATTACAAGGGCTTTACGCGCCGGTTAACGCCATTGCGCCGTCAACCAAATCGCTTAACGTCATTGTTCAGCCGTGTTTGCCGGGTCTCCTTAAATTTCTTAACATTTTTGCGGCTGGCAACGGGTCAGGAGAATTCCTATTTACTAGATACGCTCTAAAGTGGAGCGAGCCGGGGCAAGGGTTCCGGCTGGGGCGACAAGCCCTCGAAAGGATGACAGTGAACAACCTTCGTAATCTCGCCCTCTGGATATTGATCGCCCTGCTTCTCGTGGCGTTGTTCAATCTGTTCCAGGGCTCGACGAGCCATCCGGCCAGCGCGCCGATGACGTTCTCCGAATTCTACCGCCAGGTCGATACCGGCGCGGTGAAGGACGTGACCATCCAGGGCAACACGTTCAACGGCCATCTGTCGAACGGTCAGGCCTTCGTCACCTACGGCCCGAGCGAAACCAGCCTGATCGACAAGATGAATGCCCGGCATGTGAACTATCAGTTCAAGCCGGAAGACAACGGCATCTCGCTGGTCGGCATTCTCATTCAGTCCCTTCCGATGATCATCCTGATCGGCGGCTGGATCTTCTTCATGCGCCAGATGCAGGCAGGCGGTGGCAAGGCGATGGGTTTCGGCAAATCGCGCGCCAAACTGCTGACCGAACGCACCGGCCGCGTGACCTTTGAAGATGTGGCCGGTGTCGATGAAGCGAAGGAAGAACTGAAAGAGATCGTGGAATTCCTCCGCGACCCGCAGAAATTCCAGCGCCTCGGTGGCCGCATCCCCAAGGGCGTGCTGCTCGTCGGCCCTCCCGGCACGGGTAAAACGCTTCTGGCGCGCTCCATCGCGGGCGAAGCCAATGTGCCGTTCTTCACGATCTCGGGCTCCGACTTCGTGGAAATGTTCGTGGGCGTCGGCGCCAGCCGCGTGCGCGACATGTTCGAACAGGCCAAGAAGAACGCGCCCTGCATCGTGTTCATCGACGAAATCGACGCGGTCGGCCGCCATCGCGGTGCGGGCCTCGGCGGCGGCAACGACGAACGCGAGCAGACGCTGAACCAGTTGCTCGTCGAGATGGATGGTTTCGAGGCGAATGAAGGCGTCATCCTGATCGCCGCCACCAACCGCCCTGACGTGCTCGATCCCGCTTTGCTGCGCCCGGGCCGTTTCGACCGTCATGTCGTGGTGCCGAACCCCGATCTCGCTGGCCGCGAAAAGATCCTGCGCGTCCACATGCGCAAAGTCCCGCTCGCACCCGATGTCGATCCGCGCACCATCGCGCGCGGCACCCCCGGTTTCTCGGGCGCGGATCTCGCGAACCTCGTCAACGAAGCAGCCCTGCTTGCGGCCCGCCGCGGCAAGCGCGTCGTGACGATGAGCGAACTCGAAGACGCCAAGGATAAAGTGATGATGGGTGCGGAACGCCGCTCCATGGCCATGAGCGACGAAGAAAAAAAGCTCACCGCCTATCACGAAGGCGGCCACGCGCTCGTAGCCTTGCATGTCATCGGTTCCGATCCGATCCACAAGGCCACCATCATCCCGCGCGGCCGCGCGCTGGGTATGGTGATGCGCCTGCCGGAACGCGACCAGCTTTCGCTGACACGCCAGAAGATGCTGGCCGATCTTTGCGTCGCCTTCGGCGGCCGTCTTGCCGAAGAACTTATCTTCGGTCACGAGAAGGTCACCACCGGCGCGATGAGCGACATCGAAATGGCAACGCGCATGGCGCGCGCCATGGTCACGCGCTATGGCATGAGCGACGATCTGGGCCCGATTGCCTATGCGGAAAACCAGGAAGAAGTCTTCCTCGGCCATTCCGTGTCGCGCACGCAGAACATCTCGGAAGCAACCGCGCAGAAGATCGATTCCGAAATCCGCCGCATCATCAGCGAAACCTACGAACGCTCACGCACCATCCTGACCGATCACCTCGACGATCTGCACAAGATCGCCAAGGGCCTGCTCGAATACGAAACGCTCACGGGCGACGAGATCATCGGTCTGACCAAGGGCATCGAGCCCGTGCGCAAGCCATATGAAGAACCCGAACCGCAACGCGGTCCCGGCCCCAGCGTGCCGCAAGCCGGTCGTCCGCGCGGCGGCATCGGCCCCATCGCGCCGGAGCCGCAGCCGGGCAGGTGAGCCCGTCGCTCTTCGGCATACTCAACATCACGGAGGATTCATTCTCCGATGGCGGGCGCTTTCTGGCGCCCGCTGATGCGTTGGCCCACGCGCGCGCGATGATCGCGGGCGGCGCTGATGCGCTCGATATCGGTGCCGCGTCTTCCAATCCCGAAGCGAAATCCGTTCCGGTTGAGGTGGAGATTGCTCGCCTCGCAGCCATTCTTCCCGCATTGATGGCGGACGGTATCCAACTTTCCATCGACAGTTTTGCAACTCCGGTACAGCGCTGGGCGTTGGAACAGGGCGTGGCCTATATCAACGACATTCAGGGTTTCCCCGATTCCGAAATCTATCCCTCACTCGCAAAGTCCCGCGCCAAACTCATCGTGATGCATTCGGTGCAGGAGCGGGGCAGGGCGACGCGCGTGGAGGTTTCGCCCGAAGAGATCGTGCCGCGTTGCCTTGCATTCTTCGAACGGCGCATCGGCGCGCTCACCCAGGCGGGCATCGCGCGCGAACGCCTTATCCTCGATCCCGGAATGGGATTCTTTCTCGGCGCCAATCCTGACGCCTCTCTCACGATGCTGTGTGCCATCCCTGAGCTGAAACGCGCCTTCGGCCTGCCGCTGCTCGTCTCGGTGTCGCGCAAATCTTTCTTGCGGAAAATTACAAACCGGCAGGCAAGGGACAGCGGCCCCGCCACCATAGCCGCGGAACTGTTCGCCGCTCTTCAGGGCGCTGACCACATCCGCACCCACGATCCGGCCGCTTTGCGCGATGCGTTAAGGGTTTGGAACGCTTTGAACGCTAGGCATCCGGGGGCGTGAGGGGGTAAGAGTGTCGCCACCGGTTCATCCTGCCTTTGTAAGGTTCTGGTACAATTCTTGATATGATGTTGGGGGCAGCGCCCTGTCCCCGAGGGAGTGTTTCAGTATGACCCGCAAGTTTTTCGGCACCGACGGCATACGAGGCCGCGCCAACTCCGCCTCGCTCACGCCCGAACTCGCCATGAAGGCGGGCATGGCCGCCGGCCGCATCTTCACCAAGGGCGATCATCGCCACCGTGTGGTGATCGGCAAGGACACGCGGCTTTCCGGGTACATGATCGAATCCGCTCTCGTCGCGGGCTTCACCGCGGTCGGCATGGATGTCTTCCAGTTCGGTCCGCTGCCCACGCCGGCCGTGGCCATGCTCACCCGCTCGTTGCGCGCCGATCTCGGCGTAATGATCTCGGCCTCGCACAATCCGTTTGAAGACAACGGCATCAAATTCTTCGGCCCCGATGGCCTGAAGCTCTCCGACGAACGCGAACACGAAATCGAAGCGCTGATGACCAACGGCCTTGAGGAAGGCCTGGCGGATGCGCGCGAGATCGGCCGCGCCAAGCGCATAGATGATGCGCAGGCCCGCTACATCGAATTCGCCAAACGCACCTTCCCCAAGAACATGCGGCTTGATGGTTTGCGCATCGTGATCGATTGCGCCAATGGCGCCGCCTATAAAGTGGCGCCCGCCGTGTTGTGGGAGCTGGGCGCCGACATCGTGCAGATCGGCGTGACACCAGATGGCCTCAACATCAACTCCGAATGCGGCTCCACGGCACCCGAAGCGATGGCGCGCAAGGTCCGCGAGATGCGCGCCGATTTCGGCATCGCCCTCGACGGCGATGCGGACCGCGTGGTGATGGCCGATGAAAACGGCCAGATCATCGATGGCGACCAAATCCTCGCCCTCATCGCACGGTCTTGGACCAAGTCGGGCGATCTGAAAGGCGGCGGCGTGGTCGGCACGGTCATGTCGAACGCAGGTCTCGAACGTTATCTTTCGACCCTCGATCTCAAGCTGGCGCGCGCAGCCGTGGGCGACCGTTATGTGCTCGGTATGATGCACAGCGGCGGCTACAATGTGGGCGGCGAACAATCGGGCCATATCATCCTCAGCGATTTCTCGACCACCGGCGATGGCCTGGTGGCAGCCCTGCAGGTTCTTGCCGTGATTGCCGACGAAGGCGCGCGCGCAAGCGAGGCGGCCCATCTCTACGAGCCGTTGCCGCAGGTGCTTCACAATGTTCGCTTCAAGAGCGGTGCTCCGTTGAGCGACAAGCGCGTCACCGATTGCATCAAGGCGGCCGAAGCCCGCCTCAATGGTGCAGGCCGTTTGCTGGTGCGAAAATCGGGCACCGAGCCCGTGATCCGCATCATGGCCGAAAGCGATGATGCGGCGCTGGTGCAACAGGTCGTGCGCGACGTGGCGGCGGCCATCGAGGAAGCGGCGCGTTGACATCGCCGGCACGGCTTCTGGTCATTGCGGGTTCGGATTCCAGCGGCGGCGCAGGCATCCAGGCCGATATCAAAACGGCCACGGCACTCGGCGCCTATGCGATGACGGCGGTGACGTCCGTCACCGTGCAGAACACGCAAGGCGTCCACGCCATCCATCCGATACCCGCCAACATCGTGCGCGCCCAAATCGTAAGCGTGCTCGAAGATATTGGGGCCGACGCGATCAAGATTGGCATGCTCGGGTCTTCCGAGGTGATCCGGGCCGTGGCGCAAACATTGGTGACGTATGCGCGCGGAATTCCTCTCGTCGTCGATCCGGTGATGGAAGCCAAGGGCGGCGCCTCGCTGTTGGAAGATGAAGCCGCCAACACCTTGATGGTGAGCCTGTTTCCGCTCGCCACGATCATCACACCCAATGCGCCCGAAGCCGCGCGCCTCACCGGCCTGCCGGTGGAAACCGTCGCCGATTGCGTGCAGGCCGGGCAATCGCTGCTTGCGACCGGCGTTCAGTCGGTGCTCGTCAAAGGGGGCCATCTCGAAGGCGAAACCGTGACCGATGTGCTCATCAGCCAGGACAGCGCCCAACGCCTCACCGCACCGCGCCTCAAAACCACATCGACCCATGGCACCGGCTGCACGCTGGCGTCGGCCATCGCGGTGGGATTGGCGCAAGGCCTGCCGCTGATCGACTCGATCCGCCGCGCCCGGTCCTATGTGCAGGAAGCGATCCGCACAGCGCCGGGTTTCGGCCATGGCCACGGCCCACTCAACCACATGCACCCGTTCTCGCGGCCGAACACCGATCCCGGTCCGGCCGCGCCCAATCCGTCGATGCGCTGGGGCAGGTCGCGTTAGGCGACCAGCACCTTGTCGAGCCGGTTGCGGATGATCGCTTCGGCTTCCTTCACGATCCGCGCCACAAGGTCTTTGCAGCTCGGAATGTCGTGGATCAGGCCTTGCGTCTGTCCCGCAGACCAGATGCCCGCATCCATTTCGCCCTTGTCGAGAACATTGGCGCCGCGCACACCGGCCACCAGATCCTTCACATCCTCGAATTTCGCATTGCCGCGGCGTTCGATGGCCACAACCTCGTCGCTGACCGCGTTCTTCGCCACGCGCGCGGTGTTGTGCAGCGTGCGGAAGATCAGATTGGTGCCGCGCTCGTCATTCTCCACGATCTGCCTTTTCACGTTTTCGTGGATCGGGGCTTCCTTGGTCGCCATGAAGCGCGTGCCCATGTTCACGCCGTCGCAACCCAGTGCGAGCGCGGCCACAAGCCCGCGCGCATCGGCGATGCCGCCCGATGCGATGATCGGAATGGTCAGCTTGTCGGCGGTGGCCGGAAAAAGGATCATGCCGCCCACATCGTCCTCGCCGGGGTGGCCCGCGCATTCCAGCCCGTCGATCGACACGCAATCCACGCCGATGGATTGGGCCTTCACGGCATGGCGCACGCTGGTGCATTTGTGGATCACCTTCACGCCCGCTTCCTTGAAGCGCGGCAGATGCGGCTGCGGATTGTTGCCCGCCGTTTCCACGATCTTGATGCCGCCCTCGATGATCGCTTCGCGATATTCGTCGTAAGGGATGGGCGTGATCGAAGGCAGGATGGTCAGGTTCACGCCGAACGGCTTGTCCGTCATCTCCCGGCACCGCTTCAGCTCTTTGGCGAGGTCTTCGGGTTTGCCCGCCGAATGAGCGGTGATGAAGCCCAGCGCGCCGGCATTGGCCACCGCTGCAATCAGCTCGGCCTTGCCCACGCGGGTCATCCCCCCGCAGGTGATGGGGGCTTCCACCCCGAACATTTCGGTGAAACGGGTCTTCAACATGACGTTCGTCCCTTCGGTTTATAAATAGCGTTGCCCCAAGGGTGCCGGGCTGGAGGCTTTCGCGCAAGTCCGCCTCAGAGGGCGGAGCGGATGTCGGTGTGGGAGAAATCGTTGCCCTTGAACAACAGGGGCTCATTAAGGGCCCTGGCCAGCGCGTAGGCAAAGCAATCGCCGAAATTGAGCCGCGCCTTGTGCCCGCTCCCCTTACCGAAATCGCGATAAGCTTCGCGCGCGATGCGGGCCTGGGCTTCATCGAAGGGGATGACCTTCAGTCCAATGGAAGTGCAAAGCTCGTCAAATTTGCGACTGTTGACGGGATTACGGTCTCTATCGGCAAGTATGGCAGCTTCGAAAAGGTTCGCCGCGCTGATGTAACAGGTTTTGGCATTCATCAGCACATGTGAAAACGCCTCGGCATCTTCTTCTCGCTGTATAACAGCGATAAGAGCCGAACTGTCGACGATCATTTGGGCAGCCCGTTTTCATCGTAGAGATAGTCATCGAGATTCATTGCCAGCGTTTCTTCGCTCATGCGGGAACGCATGTCCCGTGCGATGTTCATGATCTTTTCGGCACGGGCATTTTTGGATTTCTCTTGCTTCAACTCTTCCACGCGCAGCCGCATTGCCTCGGTTACCGCCTTGGCCATGCTTTCGCCGGTGAGTTCGGCCAACTCCTTGGCCAGGAGATGGGCTTCTTCGGTTTTGATGTTCAGACCCATGGTCTAGCTTTCTACCTTGTTCAGGTAGAGTTCTACCTTGCGCCCTCCTACCGGTCAATAAACGGGTCTTTGACCAGGATCGTGTCTTCCCGCTCCGGGCTGGTGGAGAGCATGGCGACGGTCGCCCCCGTCAGCTCCTCCACCCGGCGGACATATTTCACCGCCTGGGCCGGGAGCTCCGCCCAGCTTCGGGCGCCGCGCGTGGATTCCGTCCAGCCTTCCATGGATTCGTAGATCGGCTCGCAGCGGGCCTGTTCGCCCGCATCCACCGGCAGATAGTCGATCTCGCGGCCGTCCAACCGGTAGCCGGTGCAGAGCTTTATCTCCTCGAACCCGTCCAGCACGTCCAGCTTGGTGAGCGCGATACCGTCGATCCCGCCGGTGATGACCGTCTGGCGCACCAGCACGGAATCGAACCAGCCGCAGCGCCGCTTGCGCCCCGTCACCGTGCCGAATTCGGCCCCCTGGCGGCCCAGGGTCTCGCCGATCTCATCGGTCAATTCGGTGGGAAAGGGGCCTTCGCCGACGCGCGTGGTGTAGGCCTTCACAATGCCCAGCACCGTGCCGATGTCGCGCGGGGCGACACCCGCGCCTGCCGCCGCCTGTCCCGCCACCGTGTTCGAGGAGGTGACATAGGGATACGTCCCGTGATCGATATCGAGCAGAACCGCCTGCGCGCCTTCGAACAGGATGCGCTTGCCCTCGCGCCGCGCTTCGTGGAGGCGGCGCCATGCCGATCCCGCGAACGGCAATATCTTCGGCGCAATCTCCTTGAGCGAAGCCAGAACCGCTTCCGCCTCGATCTCCTCGGCGCCGATGCCGCGGCGCAAAGCATTGTGATGGGCGAGCAACCGCGAGATCTTTGCGGGCAGCGTGCTGAAATCCTTCAGGTCCACAAGCCGCAATGCGCGCCGCCCCACCTTGTCTTCATAGGCGGGCCCGATGCCGCGTTTGGTGGTGCCCAGCGCCTGCACGCTGTTGGAGGTCTCGCGCTGGATATCGAGTTCGCGATGCAGCGGCAAAATCAGAACCGCGTTTTCCGCGATGACGAGATTTTCCGGCGTGATGTCCACGCCCAGCCCGCGCAGCTTGGCCACTTCATCGGAAAACGCCCACGGATCGACGACTACGCCATTGCCGATGATCGCCAGCTTGCCCGGCCGCACCACGCCCGAAGGCAGCAGGCTGAGTTTGTAAGTGACGCCATCGATGACGAGCGTGTGCCCGGCATTGTGCCCACCCTGGAAGCGCACCACCACGTCGGCGCGTGCGCTCAACCAGTCAACGATCTTGCCTTTGCCTTCGTCGCCCCATTGGGCGCCGATCACTGCGACGTTGGACAATTTTCCGCTCCGGCAAGTTGGTCTATCCCAAACCCGCCGACCTTACTTGGCGGGCAGGTTGTCCGTCTCGCGAATGAATGCCGCAACATTGTCGTGCAGCTCCCTTAGCGAGGCCTGGTGGGCGTAGACCATGTGGCCGGATTTATAAAGCCGGAACTGGATGTTGTCCTGAAGTTTCAGGGGGATATCCAGGTGGTGCATCTCGTATTGCCCCTCGAAGAAGGGCGTGCCGAGGTCGAAATAGCCCGCATTCAGCATGACCTTGAGATCGGGATTGTATTTCAGGGCTGCCGCCAGGTCCGGCATCACATTGGCCGCGGTCTCCGAGGGCTGGTCGTCGCCGGGCAGGGTGTGTTTGTTGTCCCAGCTCTTCCAGAGCTCGATTTCGGGTTTGAACTGCCTGTCCTTGCCGAAATCCAGCTCCTTGCGGACGTAATCGTTGAACGCCGACACATAGGCCGAACTGATTGCGGCGCCCTGCGGGTCGTAATCCACTTCCTTGCTCAAGGGATCCATGGTCGGCCCCGAAAAGCGCGAATCCAGGCGGCCCGTCGCGGTATCGGTGGCGCCCTGCAGATTCTGCTCGAACATGCCGCCGTCGATCCGCAGATTGGCCTTCTTGATATAAGCGGTGTCGAGCCCCGTATATTGGTGCAGTTTCTCCGCAACCGCATCGCGTTCCGCATCGCCCAGCGACGCGCCTTCGCCGAGCGCATGGGCATATTCGCCCATCGCGAATTGCTCGGTCTGCGCGACCAGCGCTTCAAGATCCGGCGGATTGCCCGGCAGCTTGTGATGATACCAGGCGGTTGCCGCATAGCTTGGCAATGCGAGCTGGTAGGGCATGTCGATGCCCGGATTGCCGAGCGATCCGTCGGGACTCAAATCGAAATTGAGGATCTGCGACAGCAGAATTACGCCATTGAAATCGGTGTCGTAATTCTGCTCCAGCATGTTCACGAGCACCGCGGAGCGCGTGGTGCCATAGCTTTCGCCGAAAAGATATTTCGGCGAATTCCAGCGGCCATATTTGCCGAGGAACTGGGTGATGAATTCCGCGAAGGCATGCGCGTCGGGATCGACGCCATAAAACATCTTCTCCTTGTCCGGGCCCGCGATGCGGCTGAAGCCCGTGCCCGGCGCATCGATGAAGACAAGATCGCTGACATCCAGAAGGCTCTGGTTGTTGTTGATTATCGAATAGGGGGCGGCCGGTGTGTGGGTGTCGTCCGCCGTTATCACGCGCCTGGGCCCGAACGCGCCCATATGCAGCCACACCGTCGATGAGCCCGGTCCGCCATTGTAGAGAAAGGTGATGGGGCGCGATCCCGGTTTGGCGTCCCGCTTGAAATACGCGACATAGAACATCG
>BFBZ01002058.1_pt1 | contig 11792 bp, 11 predicted proteins | sample 1888401 | NCBI WGS metagenome assembly BFBZ01 (sample SAMD00112614, study PRJDB3348) | symbiont metagenome | host: Chara braunii | reverse complement strand
CAGAGATCCTGGCGGGCTTTCCTTACCCGGAGATCACAGTGAAACAGCTCCTGTGCCACCGGTCTGGCCTGCCCAATTACACCTATTTTTGCAGCGAATATTTAAAGAATGACACGGCCACGCTGCACAACAGCGATATCCTGCGGGTGATCAACCTGCACCAGCCCCGCCTGTATTTCAACAGCGGCAAGCGCTTCAACTACAGCAATACCAATTATGCTTTGCTGGCCCTCATTGTCGAAAAAAGATCGGGAATGTCTTACGGCCAGTTCCTGCAGCAGAATATCTTCACACCACTGGGCATGAAACATTCGGCCCTTTATCCCATTGCATCGCAACCAGCCTGCGTGCATACCAGGGGCTATACCGCATCATTCAGACCTGTGGAGGCCGACCGTTTTGATGGCGTGGTGGGCGACAAAGGTTTGTATGCCAGCACCCACGACCTGCTGCTGTTCAGCGAGGCGTTGTACCAGGGAAAAATATTAAAGCCAGAAACGCAACAGCTGGCCTTTGCACCATACAGCCCCGAAAAGAAGCTGAGCAATTACGGCCTGGGCTGGCGCATGAAAAATATGACCACGGCTGATAAGGAAGTGTTTCATAACGGCTGGTGGCATGGCTACCGCACTTCTTTTCACCGGCGCCTGCGCGACAGCCTCACCATCGTTGTGCTGAGCAACCGGCTCAATGGCAGCGTATATGCCACCTGGCGAATCCTCCAGGCTATAGACGGGCCGGGTGGCCGCGACACAACAAAGCTCCCTGATGAAGAATAAAAAAAGGCATTTCAAACGAAATGCCTTTTTTGAATGGATTTGTATAACCCGGTTATGCTTCTGCCTTGTTGGATAATTTTTCGCGGATACGGGCAGATTTACCTGTGCGGGTACGGATATAGTAAAGTTTGGCGCGACGTACCACACCTACTTTGTTCACTTCAATTTTATCGATGAAAGGAGAAGCGATCGGGAAGATCCTTTCTACACCTACACCATTGGAAATTTTACGAACGGTAAAAGAAGCCGTAGCAGGCTCGTTCTTGCGCTGGATCACCACGCCTGTAAATTGCTGGATCCGCTCTTTGTCACCCTCTTTGATCTTGTAGTGCACGGTGATGGTATCTCCGGCCTTGAATGATGGGTGCTTCACTTCAGCTGTCAGCTGTTTCTTAACGAAATCTAATAATAAGCTCATGACTTTGAGTTGTTTTATTTGTTTAAGCTTTCTGCATTCGTTACCCTGTGTAACCAGCGGCTGATAAGCGAGGCGCAAAGATATAACATTTCCGGCTGATTTACCAAATATCCCTGCCATAATTCTGGTAAAAACTGAAAACCGGCCAGGTAGGCCGGCACAAATTTACGGCCCATGGAGGCGGCACATACGGGGCGTTTTCCTATCTTTGTGGGCCAAAATCAATACCATGTTCGATAATTTATCAGATAAGCTCGACCGCGCGTTCAAAGTACTCAAAGGTCATGGAAAGATCACCGAGATCAACGTGGCGGAAACGCTGAAAGAAGTCCGCAAGGCCCTGCTCGACGCCGACGTGAACTATAAAGTAGCCAAGCAGTTTACCGATAGCGTCAAAGAAAAAGCCCTGGGCCAGAACGTGCTCACGGCCGTATCACCGGGGCAGCTCCTCATCAAGATCACGCACGATGAGCTGGCAGGCCTGATGGGCGGCCAGAAGGAAGATATTTACCTGGGTGGCAATCCCACCATCATTTTAATGAGCGGTTTGCAGGGTTCGGGTAAGACCACCTTTTCGGGCAAGCTCGCCAATTACCTCAAAACCAAGAAAGGCAAGAAGCCACTGCTCGTGGCCTGCGACGTATACAGGCCCGCGGCTATAGACCAGCTGCATGTCCTGGGCGAACAGCTCAGCATCGAGGTATTCTCAGACAAGGAAGAAAAGAACCCTGTGAAGATCGCTGAACGGGCCATTAAACAGGCCCGTGAAAACGGCAACAGCGTGGTGATCATCGACACGGCCGGTCGCCTGGCTGTAGACGAAGCGATGATGAACGAGATCGCCGACCTCAAAAAACAGGTCAAACCAAACGAGATCCTGTTTGTGGTGGACAGCATGACCGGCCAGGACGCCGTGAACACTGCCAAGGCATTTAACGACCGTCTCGATTTTGATGGGGTGGTGCTCACAAAGCTGGATGGCGACACCCGTGGTGGTGCGGCGCTGTCTATCAAATCCGTGGTCAACAAGCCGATCAAGTTTATTGGTACCGGCGAAAAAATGGAAGCGCTCGATGTGTTCTATCCCGAAAGGATGGCCGACAGGATACTGGGCATGGGCGACGTGGTAACCCTCGTGGAACGGGCGCAGGAGCAATTTGACGAGGAAGAAGCCCGCAAATTATCCAAGAAGATCGCCAAGAACCAGTTCGATTTCAATGACTTCCTGGGCCAGTTGCAGCAGATCAAAAAAATGGGAAATCTCAAAGACCTCGTTGGCATGATCCCCGGCATTGGCAAAGCCATGAAGGAAGTGGATGTGAACGACGACGCTTTCAAACATATCGAAGCCATCATCCAGTCGATGACACCGGCAGAGCGTGCAAAGCCCGACCTGATCAATGGTTCACGCCGCCAGCGCATTGCCAAAGGCAGCGGACAGTCTATCCAGGAGGTCAATAAATTGCTGAAACAATTTGAAGACACCCGCAAAATGATGCGGATGATGGGCGATAAGAACGCTATGAGCAAGCTCATGCGCAATATGCCTAAAATGCCGGGCGGTGGCATGCCTAAGATGTAATTTTTTACCTGATAAACATTTCCCAGAAACCGTATGGCATTTCAATTGATCGATGGCAAAAAGATCTCGCTCGAGATCCAGGATGATATAGCAAAAGAAGTGGCGGCGTTAAAAGCCGCCGGGAAGAAAGTGCCGCACCTGGCTGCCATACTCGTGGGCAACGATGGCGGCAGCGAAACCTACGTAGCAAGCAAGATCAAGGCCTGCGAAAGGATCGGGTTCGGGTCTACGCTCATCCGCCTGCCTGATGATGTAACTGAAGATACTTTACTGAAAACCGTTCACCAGCTCAATGACGACAAAGAGGTGGATGGCTTCATTGTGCAATTGCCCTTGCCACGCCATATCAACGAACACAAAGTGATAGAGGCCGTCAGGCCCGATAAGGACGTAGACGGGTTTCACCCTGTAAATGTGGGCCGCATGGTGCTGAATCTGCCTTGCTATGTGAGTGCCACGCCATATGGCATTGTACAGCTGCTCGAAAAATACCAGGTGCACACGTCCGGCAAGCATTGCGTGGTGATTGGTCGCAGCCATATTGTAGGCTCACCCATGAGCATCCTCATGGCCCGCAACGTCACCATTGGCAACTGCACTGTGACCTTATGCCACAGCAAAACCAAGGACCTCGCTTCATATACGCAGAAAGCGGATATCCTTATCTGCGCATTGGGCAAGCCTGAGTTCGTATCGGCCGATATGGTAAAAGAAGGGGCCGTGGTAATAGATGTTGGCACCACGCGCGTGCCAAGCCCCGATACCAAATCGGGCTACAAGCTCAAAGGCGATGTGAAATTTGATGAAGTGGCGCCTAAAACGTCCTACATTACGCCTGTGCCGGGTGGAGTAGGGCCTATGACCATCGCCTCATTGCTCAAGAATACCCTGCTGGCCGCCAAGCGCGAGATCTACCTGTAATCCCGGCAAACAACTTTTTACATTTTTATCCCCGGGCTGGTGTAGCCAACGGCCTGGATTCTCACTTCCGTGCAAGCAAAAGATCAGGGCCTGATCAGTAAAATGGAAGGCATTTGTTCCGGGGCGATCTCCTGACTTTTTGAGAACGAATCGAACCCATCGATGCTGAGCAGCAGCAGATCGTAACCGTTGAGCTCAGATGTCTTAAAATCCTTTCCCGGCAATAGTTGCAGGTGATGAGGCGTGTAATTTTCGATGCTGCTGATCTCTTCCTTGATCTCGCTGTTGGCTTCTATGATCCCCCTGTAATCGAGGATGGAGATGAATACCTGGTTGCGGATGATCTTTTTGGCATAGAAGAGCAGGAACACATCGCTGATAGAGGATACCGGCAACAAAATCCTCTCTATCTTTTCCAGCTGGTGATCTATGAAAATACCTACTGGGATCTTGCTGTTATGGATAAATTCGTTCGATTTTTCATCCAACAGCTTCTGCGATTTGAATAAAGGCGTTTTCCCGGTGATGGTGCCAATGAGCTTATCGGGATTGAGGGCATTGGCCGTGATGCCAATGAACTGCCCCAGCAAGGTGCCCTGGAATACAGACTGGCCCACGCCTACCACCACCAGGTCGTAGGCGCCCGAATTGGATTCTTTCAGGATCTCGTCGCTCACATCGTTCGATACCTTATAGTTTGTGGTAATAGGCAGGCCCAGCTTGCCGGCCTCCGATTTCACAGGCTTGAAACTTTCCTTTTCGTATTCGGCATGCTGGTATTGGTTAATATCCGCTGTAGGCGTGACGTGCAGTGCCGTGATGTCGGTAGTGGCCGACTGGCCAGAGATGAGATTGGCGATCCTGATCAGTTTTTTACCGCTCTGTGGTGTGGCAAACGAGAGCAGTACCCTGAATTTCTGCTTCACGGAGATAGGCACCTCCTGTGCATCCTTCGGCGAGAAGCGGTTGATGAGATCAAGTACAGGGCCCGTCATAAAAGTGGTTACCAAAGCCATCAGCACCATCATGGCAAAAATTTCAGGTTTTAAAATACCGAGGTCGTAGCCAATGTTGAGTACCACCAGCTCCATCAGGCCGCGGGTATTCATGAGCGCGCCAATGGCTACGCTGTCTTTCCAGCTCTGGCCCACGAAACGTGCCGCGAGCATGCTGCCGCCAAATTTGCCCAGTACCGCCAGCACGATCACCATGGCACACACGGCCCATAAATGACCATTGTTCAGCAGGCCTATCTGCGTTCTCAGGCCGGTGAACACAAAGAACAGGGGCAGGAGCAAACCAAGCGAAATGGACTCTACTTTCTCGATCAGTATTTTCCTGAAATTGATGGAAGAAGGCATGATCACGCCGGCCAGGAAAGCGCCGAACAGGGCATGGATCCCGATGACCTCGGCCACGAATGCCGAAATGAGCAGGATGGCGAAAATGGCTCCCACAATGCCAAGGCTGATCGATTCCCTGCTCGAATACACCTCTCCGAGCCTTTTAAGGAAAGGCTGCACCAGCTTCAGCATAGTGAACACATAGACCAGTGCCAGGGTGATGGTGAATAGCGAGCTCATAAAAGAGCCGGCCTTCACAATGGCAATGACCGCCGCCAGGATACACCAGGCTGTAATATCATCGGCCGCCGCGCAGGTGATGGCTATGGCGCCCAGGCGGGTCTTGGTAAGATTGCGTTCCTGCAATATCCTGGCCAGCACCGGGAAAGCCGTGATGCTCATGGCAATGCCCATAAAAAGACTGAAAGACAGAAAATTAATATTCTCCGGTGCAAACTCCCTGTAAATGCCATAAGCCAGGCCCACACCCAGCGCGTAGGGAACAATAATGCTGGCATGGCTGATGATCACCGCGTCGTGGGCTTTGCTCTTCAGCACCTTCAGGTCGAGCTCCATGCCTATCACAAACATAAACAGCACAAGGCCCACCTGGCTCAGGAGTTGGAGGTTACCCAGCGATTGCTTCGGGAACAGGAACGCGCTGTATTCCGGCAGCCAGGTACCCAACATTGAAGGGCCCAGGAACACTCCCGCAATGATCTCGCCGATCACCGTAGGCTGGCCGATCTTGTTGAACAAAAATCCAAAAGTGCGGGCCGCAAAAATAATAGTGATGATCTGCAGCAGCAATATAGAGAGGGGCAGGGTGAGGTTGTGGTGGATCGAATCTTTAAAATGCGACATTACCGACTGGCTTGCTCCGCTTGCCACAACCGGTGCCACTTTACCTGTTTCGAGGTTTTTGCCGGTCATCATCAGCCAGTACATCAGCAGGGCAAACCCGCTGATAACAGCCACATAAAATATCACATGCTTGTACCTGGTCACAGAGTTCAGTTCCATATTATATTTTTTAGGAACAAAAATAACCCGGGTGTAGCATGCCGTAACCAGGGCGCAATATCACCCGGCAGATATGCAGCATAGCAGCCAAAAAATGTAACAAACTTATTTTACCCAGTCGAGGAATTCTTTCCTGAACGCATCACCGAGCGGGAGCCTCAGCGAAGGATGAATGCCTTTGATCCTGAGCACCACATCCTCCGCAGTATAAGCCTGGATGGCTTTTTTGTGGATGATATCCGATTTGTTGATGCGAATGAATTGTGACGCGGGCAGCAGCGACAGCAACTGTTCCATCTTGATATTTTTCAGGGTCAGCGTGTAATTGTTCTCCAGGTGTGCGGTCTTGTCGCGGCTGTCCACATCAGAGGTGGTGATATACAGGATCTCATCCATATACACGGTAGACTTGCCCATATGGGTGTTCCAGGTAAAGTAAGTTTTGGCAGCGGGCCTGGAAAGGCCGCTCCTCACCTTTAGCAGGGCTTTTTCGAGGCGCTCACGGGTCACGGGTTTTTTGATGAAATCGACCGCGTCGAGGTCAAACGCCTGGATGGCATATTCCGGGTGGGCAGAGATAAAGATCACGGGCTTCTCCCTCAACAGCTGGGCCACTTCTATACCGCTCAGGCCCGGCATATTGATGTCGAGCAGGCACACATCATACTCCAGGCGACTGTGCTCCTTCAGGAATTGCGCGGGGTTATCAAAACAGCGTTCCACTTCCACAAACCCAAGCTGCTCGCAAAGCATCCGCAGGTAAGTGAGCCCGGGCAGCTCATCATCCAATATCAAACATTTTACTTTTGAACTCAACGAGGTTAATTTTTAGCTGTGAGGTATATATATGGTTCTCTTCGGTATAATCCAGCTGGTAGCAATTGCCATAGGTCAGGTCGAGGCGTTTTTTCAGGCTGGCTTTCCCGATGCCTCCCTTTCCTTTAAAGATAGGCGTTTGGCTGATCTTATTGGAAACCGAAAAATGAAGCGCGCTGTCCTTCAGCTCAAACAAAATGGAGATGAACGCGTCAGGCGACTGAAGGTCGGCGTGCTTAAACGCGTTCTCAATAAAATAAGCCGTAATGAGCGGCGTGAGCAGCTGTTGGGTATAGAGAGGATTATGCTCATCTACCCTGATCTTCACACGGATATCATAAATAGGATTGAGCTTGATCTTGTTTAGGTCGATAAAATTTCTCACAAAATCCAGCTCCTCTTTCACCGAGATGAGCTGCGTATTGCTATCGTAAAGAATATAGTCGAGCACCCCGCTGAGCTTTTCGAGCGACTGGTGGGTACGGAAAGCATAGCTCTGGATAGAGTTGAGTGTGTTTTTGAACAGGTGAGGGTTCAGGATAAATTTCGATTGGGTAAACTCGATGTCCTGGATCTGGCGCGACAACTCTTCCAGTTCCTTTTTCAGCAGGTTGTTCTGCCCGCGAAGCGTGTTCTTTTTATAGAAAGTATGGTAAGCCAAGCCCAGCGCAAAACCGGCGGCAAACACCACCACTGATATGACAACGAAGAATGCCGTATTCACAGGCCAAAATTACGGCAAATTTACGTGACTTCTCCACCTGTTCTTCAAACGGCCCGGGGTTTGTGACTATAACGAAATTTAAAAGAAAACAGGCAACCCGCACAGAAAGAACTGTGCCTGGTTGCCTGTATGTATGGGGTAGCTCAGTCGAGCTCTTTGCACATGTAGCCCTTCTGGCTAAACAGGGAGATGACCTTTGCGCTCACATCCGTGTCTGATTCGACCCTGAAGATCTTATCACAATCTTCCAGGTCAAAATTCCAGGCTGTTTTAGACAGCCGGTTATTAAGCACGGGCGCCAGGTCTTTCACCTGTTTTTTGAATTTTACCGACGTTTTAAATACATAAACCATGTAACGGTATTTTGATCAAGCTGTTCGCTTGGATTTTAGTGTTACCTGCCGGTGAATGAAATACATCATCCCCATCGTGATCAGCATGGCACCATTCACCACGTAGCCCAGGCTGTCGTAATGCAACAGCAGTCCTTTTTTGGTCTGCACCACAATCATGCCCGCAATGGCTGCTGCCACACCGCCCGAGATCTGCTGTACGGAAGAGTTAACGCCCATGAACGCGCCCCTGTCTTGCGGATCCGGCACAGCCGACATCAGGGCGGAGGAAGAGATCATGCGGGAAGAGATTCCTACAAAAAGCACCACGTTCACCATGATCACCAGCCACAGTGGCGTGATCCCGAGCTGCGTATAAATGGCCACCATCACCAGGCTGATGAGCGAGCCGATACAGAACATCCTGTATTTCCCGATCTTGTCGCTGAGCTTTCCTATAATAGGGCCGAATAAGATGGAAAATACGCCTGTAACGCCATAGAGCACCGGCAGCTGCTCGTTGGTAAGGCCCAGGTTATTGATCCCGAAGGCGCTGCCAAATGGCATCAGCATAAAGCCACCCGTGGCAAGCAGAGTAGTAGCCACAAAGCCCATGAGGTAATCAGTCCGCGAAATGGTCTTGACCAGGTGGGCAAAGGCGTTCCTTTCAGAACGGAGCTTCAGGTGAGCATCCACAGGCTTCATATAGATGAGGATGAGGATGCCTACCGCTATGCTAAATGCCACAATCATCATAAAAGGCGAGTGCCATCCGAAATGGTTAGCCAGGAACAGGCCCACCGGGATGCCCAGCACCTGGCTGGCCGCAAATGCCATTTGCACAAAACCCATCACGCGACCCCGCACTTCCATTTTGAAAAGATCGGTGATGATGGCGAAAGAGATGGAGGAGATGACCCCGCCAAATATGCCGGTAACGATGCGGGCCACCAGCAGGAAATTGTAATCGGGTGCCAAACCACACATGAGCGTGCCCACAATGAAGCCCGCGTAAAAGAACAGCAGCAGCTTCTTCCGGTCAAACTTATCGGCAAAGCCGGCGGCCAGCAGGCCGGAGGCACCGGCGCTGAACGCGTAGGCAGATACCACGAGGCTAAACTCGGATGTGTTAATTTTCAGCGTTTTGATGAGCATATCGCCCAGGGGCGACAGCACCATGAAATCAAGGATGATAGTAAATTGCAGGATGGCCAGGATAGCGATAATAAATGCCTGGTACCTGGTGAAAATGGTTTTTGTTTTTTCTTTTTCTTTCTTTTCTTGTATTGTTGTCTCCATATAGTTTTAATTTTTTTTGGTCGTGATTTTTTGGCGAATGTACAAGCGGGGCATATCCGTAACAATGGGTATTCGGTTGTTGTATCTCACCGGCCGGCAAACGGTGGTATGTTGCCGGTAAACAGGTCTCAGCCGCTTCGGCCTTGTGTTATGGCTTCAGGGCTTTTAATACAAGCTCCAGTGCCTGCTTCATGATATCATCCGTGAGTGTAAAGGTCTTGTTCACATAGCTTTTGCCCTGCTGGTGGTATTTTACCAGCTGGTATAAAGGGGCAAAGGCCACAGACCAATACACCTCGAATGGCAATTTTTTGATCTCTTTCCGTCTCAGCGCGTTGCCCATAAACTCTCCCATCACTTCGCTGAAGCTTCTTTCCTGGAGCAGCAGCGCTTTATCATAGAACGGAGAGTGCCTGATCTGCTCGAGGAACTGCAACTCTACAGGGTTCCTCATCATGGCATTGGCCCGGTTTATCCACTGCACAGTCAACCCTTCTGCAAAGTGCATGTCGGACCTGAAGCCCTTGAGCGTGGCATCGAGCATACGCTCATTCACCTCCAAAAACAGCCGGATAATGAGGTCCTCGCGGTTCTTAAAATAAAGGTAAATGGTAGCCGGCGACACATTGGCGGCTTTTGCAAGCTTCTGCATGCTCAGCTTGTCAAGCCCGTGCCGGGCAATCATCTGGATAGCCTTTTTACGGATGGCCTTTTCCTTGTAATCGTCTTTTTTTCTCAACCGGGTACAAATTTAAATGAACGTTCATTCTTTTACAAACATTTTGTGTTAACTTTTTATGACCTAATGGTAACTTTGCGCGCACATGAGATTGCGTTGCCAGGTAATATAAAAAGTAAAAGAAAGGGAGGGAGTCTATTCCTTGATGAATTTTCTCGTCACGAGATCGTTCCCGAAGCGCATTCGCACAAAATATAAGCCCTGGGCCAGGCCCGGCAGGTCTATATTAAAGCCCCGCGTGGTTTCCAGTACTCCAAAACCACCAACAGGCTGGCTCAGGTAGTTGAGCACACTCACATCAGCCAGCTCGGCTTTACGGTCTGTGATCACATGCAGCACATTATCTGCCAGCGGATTGGGGAAAATAGTAGTGCCGTGTACCGGCGTACTGTCGGGCACAAACACGGTGCCCAGGCTGAAGGCGCTGAGACAAGTGGTTTTCACCAGCAGAAAAACCGTATAGGTAGTGTCTTTGCGGGCATAGCGATGGTAAACCTTCCTGCCGCCCGAGAGCACGTAAAGATCGGCCACGGCTCCATCGCCAAACGACCAGTGGTACTGGGTGAATGGCCCTGACACGGAGTCTGAAGCATGGAACATCACCGAATCCTTGTATACCTTCGAGGTAAAATTCCCGTTCAGGTTATTATTGCTTACCACCTGCACCGAGTCAGAGATCGTATCAGACATGGTTCCCTTGCGGGCAATGAGCGTAACCAGGTAGGTACCCAGCGTATCATAAAAATGCACCGGCGACTCTTCTATGGAAGTGTGACCGTCGCCAAAATTCCAAAAACAGGAATCGTAGCACACAGACGTGTTCATAAACCGGCTCCCGCAAAGCATGTACGAAAAGTTAGCCGTGGTGACAGAGTCGATCACAATAAACCTGTCGATGGTAATAATATGGCCGTTGTTGGCTGTGAGCTCAATTTTATAGGTACCGGTATGGGTAAACAGGTATTTGATATTGAAAGTTGTGGAAGTATAGATCTGGGTGGACACGGTGTTGTTTTTGCCCCCCTGCTCGAAAATGGTCCAGATATAAGTATTCCCAAGAAGGGTTGTATTGGTAAAATATGCCGTATCGCCCAGGCAGAAATGAGAGATCTGGAAATTGGGCACAGGTGCCGGGTGGCGAAGCGCCGTGCTGTTTGTGCCGTAAGACGATTGCCCCCACAGGCACAGTAACCATGTTAAGACACAACAGGCAAGTGAAATACGGTAGCTTTTGTTAATACGCATCAATATATAGTGACTCTCCATGTAAATATAATCAAAAGAGCAGGGCGTCGAACTATTTTAACATTCTTCAGAGTTGCTATTCACCGATTAATTAAATACTTTTAAGCATCAATAAAACATCAAACAATGAAAAAGTTATTACTCATCCCGGTTGTTATCACAGTGATCGTTTTCTCTTGCAAGAAAAAAGATTCGCGCAGCAGCGGTGAAAAAACTTTTACGTTCAATAGCCTGAGGTCTGATCACGATAGCATTGCCAAAGGCAATGTCACCAACATCAGGGCAAGCGTGTCGGGCAATGTTACCTATGCCTGGTCTGCATCGGCCGGTGATATTTTCAACAGCGGCAGCACTATCCTGTTTGGCGCCAGCACCTGCTGCACAGGCAACCATACCATCACCTGCAAGGTCACCGACCAGAACAATAATTCTGAAAGCAAATCGGTGGTAGTAGAAGTACATTAGTCTTTAGATTTACCTTGAAACATTTTATCAGCATCTCCTGCCTGCTCCTGGCTTTTTCCAGGGTGGCCATGTCGCAGTGTTGCGGCGGCTGTAACCCCATAGGCGG
>BFBZ01000022.1_pt60 | contig 11794 bp, 10 predicted proteins | sample 1888401 | NCBI WGS metagenome assembly BFBZ01 (sample SAMD00112614, study PRJDB3348) | symbiont metagenome | host: Chara braunii | reverse complement strand
GCGGCGCTCGCCGGCCGCGACGGATGAACGCGCTCTGTCATGGATGAAACGCCGTCCCGTCGCGCAATTGTCCGGTCAGGGCCTCGATATCGAGGCGCAGGTCTTCGTCCCGCAGCAGCAGTTCGGTGACCTTGCGGATTGCAGCAAGGATGGTGGTGTGGTCGCGATCGCCGAACAGCTGGCCGATCTTTGGCATCGACAGAGCGGTCATGGTGCGGCAGAGCCAGACCGCGACCTGGCGCGGCCGCACGATCTCCGTATGACGCCGCGGCGACAGCAGGTCCTGCAGCGTGACACCGTAATAATCGCAAACCGCGTGCTGGATGGTGCGTGCGCTCGGCGCCGGCAGGGCATCGCGGTTGGCCTGAGCCCATGATGGCAATGACTGCTGTGTCGACGCCGGTTTTGGCACGGCAGCCACCGGTGAGCCGTGCCGGCCATGCGGGCGCACCTGCCCGGACGCGCGCAAGGGGTCGCGCGGCGCCACCCGCACAAGCGGAGAGTCCTGCGGCACCTGCGCTGCCGCCGCGGTCAGCCGCGCCAGCCGGCGCTTGCGGGCGTGATGCAGCGCATATTGGGTCGGCGTCATCGCGGTGCCGTCCTCGTCGCGCAACTGGGCCAGACGATTGGCGATCTGCGCTTCCGACCGATTCATGCGATGGGCGATCTGCTGCGTGTCGTGCAGTTCGCCCCACAGTTTCAGGATCGCCTTGTCGTCCGCCGGCATCAGCGCCGGCGGCGCGCTGGCGTCGTCGGGAGCGGCAATGGTCATTGGATCAAGCAGGCGCGCGGGTGTCATCGGCAGTCCTCCGCAGTTGAATGCGATGCGATGTCGGACAACGCATCGGTTTGCGTTGTTTCACGTGAAAAAATGTCCGGCCGCAGCGCGTAGCGGCTGACGCCGGTCACCGCCTCGACGGCGAGAACGAATTCGCCGGGCACGCCGCGCTTGCTGCGCACCAGCCAGTACCAGACCATCGATTGCGTGGTGCCGATGCGGGCCGCGAGCGACTTCTGGCCTCCGGCCAGATCGCAGGCCGCGCGCAACGCCGATTTGTGCAGGCCGGACAGCGGCAGACCGGAGACCGACATGGCAGATGCAGTGAAATCCGATGACGGCGAGGCTGATCCGGGGATATCCGCACCAGTCTCCAGCAGCGACGGCGGTGGAGACAACGGCGAGATCTGCGGGGCACGGTTCTTATTGCTCATGGAATGATGGTCACTGATAAATCGGTTGACTGCAACCTAAAAATCAGTATGAGTGGATAACCGAAGTTTTGGTACGCGCCGCCAATGCGTGTGCGGCGCCAAGCCATGAATGCCGTCATGTCCGCGTGTCGCAGGCATCGATGTCTTCGCTGGACCTCGGCGAGAAGGACGCGGATGTCACAGCGACTTGGCTATGCCAAGTCGCAGGGGACAAGCCCGGCCATGACGCGGAATGTGACGCGCGGTATGCCCGCCCATCGTCCAGGCGATGAGCGCGAACATCAGATCGGAGGGTCATCCCATGAAAGAGGTGGATGCATCGGCGATGGGCCGTCGCGTGAAGATACGCCGCGCCAAGCTGGGGCTGTCCCAGGAAGACCTGGCCAAGCATGTCAACATGACACAGCAGGGCATCGACTCCATCGAACAGGGGCGGGTGAAACGCCCCCGCCTGCTGAAGGAACTGGCGAAAGCGTTGTCGACCTCGGAAGACTGGCTGTTGTGGCGCAAGGGCACCGAGGAGCAGCCGGCCGCGGATCAGCAGCGCGTGCCGGCCGGCCAGGAGTTCGATCCCGATCCCGAACTCGACACCCCGGTCACCGAACTCGACCGCCCGTTCCCCGACGCGCTGCCGCAGATGCGCGGACGGATCGGCGGCGGCTCGACCGGCGCCATCATCACCATCGATGTCGGCGAGATGCAGACCCGCGAGGAGGTCGCCGAATGGTGGCGGATTCCCGCCGCCGTGCTGCGCGGCCTCGCGCGCGCCGATGTCGCCCGCACCGTCGGCTTCGTGATGGACGGCGACAGCATGGAGCCGACCATCCAGCGCACCGACATCGTGTTCGTCGACACCAGCCGCCAGCAGATCGAGCCCGATGGCATCTGGGCGGTGGACTACGGCCTGGGCCGCACGCTCAAGCGCGTCGCCGTCGAGCGCGCCGAGGGCCACATCCGCTATGTGCTGAAATCCGACAACAAGATGTACCCGGACCAGGCGTTCGATCCCGACGAGGTCACGGTGTTCGGGCGCTACGTGGGACGGTTTTCGGTGTTTTGAGCGAAACGCCCATCATTCTTGAAATTCGGGCGCAGGCAATATATAGTAAATCTACTATAAGAACCGTGGTTGGCGAAGGACCACAGCGAAAACGAGGCCTATTTTGTCGGATCGAGCAGGAGAGATCTGCAGCGGCTTCCGCGCGAAATTCGATATGCGTTCGCTTATGCGATCCTGCTTGCCCAGCGCGGCGGAAAGCACCCGAATGCCAAAGCCCTGAAAGGTTTTGGCGGGGCCGGTGTCCTGGAAGTCGTCGAGGATTTCGACAGCAATACGTATCGGGCAGTATACACCGTCAAGTTCGACACGGCCATTTACGTCCTTCATGCCTTCATGAAGAAGTCCACACAGGGGCGCAAAACGTCCACAGCTGACCTGGAATTGATAACGAAGCGTCTCAAGGAAGCGCAGGTCGCGCACGACGCGACAAAGGCACCGAGAAAACATCCGACCAAAGGCCGAAGCAAGCTATGAAAAAAAGAGAAAAAATGGAGAAGAGCAGCGGCAACGTTTTCGCCGATCTCGGCTTGCCCGACTCCGACGAACTGATGCTGAAGGCTCACCTCGTCATGTTCATCACCCAGGTGATCGAACGAAAAGAGCTCACGCAATCTCAAGCCGCCGCACGAATCGGCCTCAAGCAACCTGACGTTTCCAAACTCTTGCGCGGACGGTTTGAAGGCTTTTCGCTGGAAAGGCTTCTCTTGTTCGTCCGCCTGCTTGGAAACGATGTCGAGATCAAGTTCAAGCCATCCAAGCCAAAGCAGGAAGGCCGCATCTTGATGGTTGCATGAGTTGAGCCCAGACACCTCACTACGACGATCACATGCCCTCGCCTGACCGCGCCCCGCTTTCGCGAACGAACAGCATGCAGATCGCGCCCAGCAACGGCCCCGCGGCCAACGTCACAAAGGCCATGTCAAACGACGCGGTCGCCTGGTAGACGAGGCCGACGGCCACGGGGACGATCACGCTGCCGAGTTGCCAGAGCGCCGCTGTCACGCCGGTGGCCGCGCCGGCGCGGCGCAGGCCGGCGACCTCCGCAACCATGGCTCCCATCAGGGGACTGTAGACGAAGGCGGCCACCCCGAGCACGGGTGCGGCCAGGCGGAGCTGGAATTCACTCGTCAGCATTCCGAACAGCAGCAGCATCGCGCTGAAACCAACCAGGCACACCATGATCGGGATCCTGCGAATGCCGCCCGACCAGTCGGAGATCAGGCCAACCAGAGGCTTGCCCGCGATCGCACCGGCGCCGACCAGCGCCACGATGACCCCTGCGCTGACCGGCGACATGCCGTGGCCGCGGATCATCAGCGCGTTCGCCCAGAACGCGAAACCCCAGGTCCCCCAGAATGCACCAAAGCCGGCCAGCGCAAGGAACATCAGATCGCGATTGCGAAACAGCGCCTTCAGATCCGGCGGTGCGGTGACAGTATGCGCCGCGCCGCGCGGACTGTCCCGCAACACCACATAAGACACGCCGCCGATGACGACGGTGACGACACCGAGCACCTGATAGACGGCGCCCCATGACATGGTCTGCAGCACGGTCGGGACGATGGCGTTGGTGACCAGAACGCCGAGCGACGATGCGGTCAGGAACAAGCCCATGGCAAAGCCCCGGCTCTGCTTGCCGAACCAGGCCGCAATCAGCTTGACGCAGGCCGAATAGTCGGCGCCGGCCGCCAACCCCATCAGCGCCTGGAGCACGATGCCCATGGTCACCGAGGTGGTGAAGCTGAACAGGAACGTGAACGCGCCGAGCGGGATGATGGCGCCCGCGAGCATGGCGCGCGGGCCGAACCAGTCGCTGCCGAATCCTCCGATGAAGTTCGCGACCACATATCCGACATAGAAGGCCGTGACGAAGATGCCCAGCGCCGCGACCGGCATGCCAAGCGCCTGGCCCACCGAGATCGAGACGTTTCCCCATGCCAGCCGATCCACAAAGCTCAGCAGGAACGTCAGCCAGGCGAGCGCGAGGATGACCCATCGGTAGGCGCCAGCCTCGACATCGCGATCGGGCTGGACCGCCGTCGCCGGGTCCGCGTTCAAAGCGTCCATCGTCGTCACTCCCTGGATGATTTTTGTGAACGATCGCCCGGCCGCCGCGACGCGCGCCGCGTCTCACATGTCGGTGCCGAGGTACACGCCATTCTTCGTGAGCGCCGCCTGCAGGGTGGCGACGTCGACGCTGCGGCAAAGTCCATTGCCGCCGGCGACCATCGCCGCAGCAGTGCCCGCGGCCTCACCCATCACGAAACAGGCGCCGGAGACACGGGCCGCGGATTGACCGCCGTGGGTCATCGACGCGCACCGGCCGGCCACGAACAGGTTATCCACCTCCTGCGGCAGCAACATCCGGAACGGCAGATGATTGAAGCCGCGGCTGCCGGGAATATCGGGCCAGCGGAAGAGGACGTCGCCGGCGACATGGTCCTCCACCGGCCAGCCGTTCACGCCGATGGTGTCGGAAAAACTGGCGCACCTGAGAACATCATCCTCGCTGAGCTGATAGTCGCCGACGACCCGGCGCGTCTCGCGGATCCCCAGTTGCGGCGGCAGGTCGACGATATAGGCGCTGGCGAAAGCCGGCACGGACTGCCGCAGGAATTCGAAGGTGTCCCTCACCTGGCGGCGCCCTTCGATCTCGCCACGGCTGAGCTGATCGGCATCGGTGCCGTCGACCGCGGTGCCGTCCGCGTTCGCAACCTGGGTGATATTGGCCCGCCACTCGATCTCGTGGTTCTGTGGACGGATGATCGGCGTCTTGCGGGGAAACTTGCGTCCGGTCTCGCGCGTCGCCCTGTCCATGATCTCCGGGATCGGCTCCCACGCCCGCGCCGCCGCCGCCTCCCGGTCGACGTCGTTGATGCGGAACATGGTCGAGGGAAACATCATGGTGCCGGCTCCGTCGCCCAGTTCATAGGGCGCGCCGGCCCAGGCCGCGAGATCGCCGTCGCCGGAGGCATCGATGAAGACCCGGCCGCGCACTGCACGGCGCCCCGATTTCGTCTCGACGAGCAGCGCGTCGATGACCGAGCCGGCGCTGACAACGCCGGCGCCGACGGCATGGAACAGGATCTTCACGCCGGCATCGAGCAGCAGCTGATCCGCGGCGATCTTGTAGGCTGCGGTGTCGTAAGCCTGCGCCTGGATCTTGCCGAAAATGGTATGCGGGGCCTTCAGCCCGTCGAGGCTGGCGATTCCTGCCAGCAGGTCGTCGGCGATACCATGCACCACCTGGCTGATATCGCCGAAACGGTTGGCATGCAGCCCGCAGAAATTCGTCACCCCGGCCGCGGTGCCCATGCCGCCGAGAAAGCCGTAGCGCTCGATCAGCAGGGTCGCGGCCCCCGCCCGGCCGGCGGCGACGGCAGCCGCGATGCCCGCGGGTCCGCCGCCGAGCACGACGACGTCGAACGTCCCGTACAGTTCCGTTCGCCGCGCAGGCTCGGTGATCGATTCAATCGTGCTCATGCATGTCCTTCCTGATGATCAATGGGTTCGCCGTCAGCCGACGGCCGATTGCGGATGCGCATCCGCCGCCGGTCGCGGGTCGGTGGGGCAATCGTCCGCGCCGGTCAGGGCGCCGTCCGCATGGAGAATGGCCCCTGTCTCTTATACACATCTAGATGTGTATAAGAGACAGGTACAGTTCCGTTCGCCGCGCAGGCTCGGTGATCGATTCAATCGTGCTCATGCATGTCCTTCCTGATGATCAATGGGTTCGCCGTCAGCCGACGGCCGATTGCGGATGCGCATCCGCCGCCGGTCGCGGGTCGGTGGGGCAATCGTCCGCGCCGGTCAGGGCGCCGTCCGCATGGAGAATGGCCCTGACCTTGGTGGCCGGAATACCGCGGACCGGGCAGGCGTCGCGCACGGCGACCAGGGCCATCGTCCCCGCCGCCTGTCCCAGCGCCATCGCGGTGGCCATATGGCGCGCGCCGCCGTTCGCGCCCCGCGTCGCCGAGATCGCCCGCCCGGTGACGACCAGCCCCTCAACGCCGGCCGGCAGCAGGCTGCGCATCGGAATCTCAAAGGGCGCGGGCGGCATGAACAGCTTGATGCCGGTGCCGTGCGCATCGTGGATATCCATCGGCCCGCAGCCGAGTGCGATGCTGTCGGGAAAACGCCGGCCGTCCAGGATGTCATGCTCGGTCAGGGTATAGTCGCCGACGATGCGGCGGGTCTCGCGCACGCCGATCCGCGGCGCGATCGATGCAAGCACGGCGTTCCCGAAGCCCGGCACCTCCCGCTTGAGAAACGCGACGATGCTCTTGACCTGCTGGCGCCCGACCCGCTCCGCTTTCGACGCCTGCTGCGGATCGAGCGGATCGATGTCTCTGATGCGGCTCATGAGGCAGATGGCATCGACGCCGCCAGGCGTGCTCATGAACGACAGGCTTTCCCAGAAGATCTCGCCCTGCTGAATGCCTTTCAGAGCCAGCGCTCGCTTCTCCATGCGGGGAATGGCGCGAAATCTCGCGACGTCGATGTTGGAGAGGCGAAAAACCAGGCTTTGCGGCTGGCGCGCGCCATGGTCCGCATCATCCTCCGGCGTCATCATGGGCACGCCGGCATGCCAGGATGGCGTCGCATCGCCGGTCGCATCGATGATCACCTGCCCACGGTAGGCGCGCCGGCCCGCGACATCTTCCACAATCAGGCCGCTGACGCGGTCGCCCTCCTTCAGCACGCCGACGACATCGGCATGCAGACGAGTTTCGACGCCGGCCTCGTCGGCCCATTCATCCGCCACCCATTTCACGATTTCGGGGTTGAACGGGAAATTGCGGATCTCGACCGGATTGGCGGCGGCTTCCGCCAGCACATAGCGCGCGAAGCCATCGCTGCCGCCGGCGCCGACGATGCGTTGCGTGAACTCGAACGGCAGCCCGCGCACCGCCTGCACACCGTGATTGAAGAAGCCGATGTATTGCGCGACGTAGCCAGTGGTGGCGGTGCCGCCAAGACATCCCTGGCGTTCGACCAGGAGCGTCCTTGCGCCATGGCGTGCGGCCGCGACCGCAGCGACGAGCCCTGATGCCCCGCCGCCGACAACGATGATGTCGTACGCGCCCGCGACGGGCGTGCGCAGGATCTCGCTGACATCGGCGCCTCCGTCACGCGCACCATCTCCGTTGTCGACACCCATCCTTCGCCTCCCGCTGTCCTTTCGCGCACCATGGCTTTGGACAGCCGGTGCTTCAGTCCCGGTCCGGCCACGCTCACAAGCCAATGCGCCGAATGGTCTTGTTGTTTTCTTTGTTGCCTGTATTGTGCACTAGATGCACAAAAGTGCACAGAGTAAACATTGACGTATCAACCCTGTCAACCCACGATCCCAACGACTCATCAAGCCGATCAAAATGCTGACAAAAACCGAAAAACCGCACAGCCAATCATTCGTCACCGCTTTTGCGCGCGGACTGGCCGTCATCGAGGCGTTCAACGGAGAGGAGCAGTCGCTGAGTCTTGCGGAAATCGCGGCGCGCGCCGGCGTCGACCGCGCGGTGGCAAGGCGATCCCTGCTGACGCTGATCGAGCTCGGCTATGCGCTCAACGACAAGAAGACCTATCGCCTGACGCCTCGCATTCTTCGCCTCGGGTATTCGTATCTGTCGCAATCCGGGCTGGATGGCCGGCTGCAGCCGTTTGTCGACGAGCTGGCCACGCGCATCGGTGAATCCTGCTCGGTGAGCGTTCTTGACGGGCTCGAGACGGTCGGCGTCGTGCACACACCGTCGCCCGTTCATCGCACCAACTTCCTGCTCAAGCCGGGCACCCGGATGCAGGCTTACGCCATGACGTCCGGACGCGTGCTGCTCGCCGGGCTGACGGACGAGGATGTTCGCGAACGCCTGAAGAAAATGGATCGCAAGCCGCTGACCAAAGCGACGCTGACCTCGCTCAGCGATCTCATGGAAGCCGTCAGGCAGATCCGTACGGCAGGCTATGCGACGATCGACGGTGAACTCGAACCGGGCCTGCTGTCGATTGCCGTCCCCATCAAGGATCGCCGCGGCGAAACGGTGGCGTCACTCAACGTCAGCTCGAGCGCCACACGCACGACCCTGCCGGAGTTCTGCGCTCGGGCGCTGCCGGTGATGCGCGCAACGGCGATGGAGATCGGAAAGATCCTGCCGTGAAGCCCGCCGAGCTTCCACGATGATCAGGGTTGCCGTGGCGTGCTTTGTGCCGGGAGCGCGACACGTATAGACTCGCGCAGCGCAGGATCGCAGCCCAACGTCATGGCGCGTCCGGGCGCCATCGATAGCGAGGCGGCCCATGAAACGCAGTCACTCCGGAGAGCTCCATACATCCTATGCGATCGGCGCGCTGACCGTCACCTCGTTGTGCGACGGCCATGTCGACATGCCGGTAGCGCGATTGCGCGGGCCCGGCAACCAGGTGCTGGACCACACCCCGCCCTCGCTGCGCCTTGTCGGCGGCCAGCTGCGGCTGTCGGTCAACGCCTTCGCGCTCGACGACGGCACCGATGTCACATTGATCGACACCGGGGCGTCGAATGCCTGGCATCCCACCATGGGCCGGCTGCCGCAGGCGCTGCGCGAAGCCGGCATCGCCGTCGACAGGATCCGGACGGTGGCCTTCACCCACACCCACCTCGACCACATCCACGGCCTGATCCTGCCCGACGGCCGGGACGCCTTCCCGCAGTTGTCGCGCCTGCTCGTGCCCCGGGANGGCTTACGCCATGACGTCCGGACGCGTGCTGCTCGCCGGGCTGACGGACGAGGATGTTCGCGAACGCCTGAAGAAAATGGATCGCAAGCCGCTGACCAAAGCGACGCTGACCTCGCTCAGCGATCTCATGGAAGCCGTCAGGCAGATCCGTACGGCAGGCTATGCGACGATCGACGGTGAACTCGAACCGGGCCTGCTGTCGATTGCCGTCCCCATCAAGGATCGCCGCGGCGAAACGGTGGCGTCACTCAACGTCAGCTCGAGCGCCACACGCACGACCCTGCCGGAGTTCTGCGCTCGGGCGCTGCCGGTGATGCGCGCAACGGCGATGGAGATCGGAAAGATCCTGCCGTGAAGCCCGCCGAGCTTCCACGATGATCAGGGTTGCCGTGGCGTGCTTTGTGCCGGGAGCGCGACACGTATAGACTCGCGCAGCGCAGGATCGCAGCCCAACGTCATGGCGCGTCCGGGCGCCATCGATAGCGAGGCGGCCCATGAAACGCAGTCACTCCGGAGAGCTCCATACATCCTATGCGATCGGCGCGCTGACCGTCACCTCGTTGTGCGACGGCCATGTCGACATGCCGGTAGCGCGATTGCGCGGGCCCGGCAACCAGGTGCTGGACCACACCCCGCCCTCGCTGCGCCTTGTCGGCGGCCAGCTGCGGCTGTCGGTCAACGCCTTCGCGCTCGACGACGGCACCGATGTCACATTGATCGACACCGGGGCGTCGAATGCCTGGCATCCCACCATGGGCCGGCTGCCGCAGGCGCTGCGCGAAGCCGGCATCGCCGTCGACAGGATCCGGACGGTGGCCTTCACCCACACCCACCTCGACCACATCCACGGCCTGATCCTGCCCGACGGCCGGGACGCCTTCCCGCAGTTGTCGCGCCTGCTCGTGCCCCGGGAAGAGCGCGATCTGTTCCGCGCCGAAGCCAGACTCGCGCGCTTCCACGACCGCGCAGAGCTGTTCGGGGATGGCGAACGACTGGGCCCCCATATCGACGCGATCGCCGCGCACGGCCATGAGGCCGGACACAGCTGCTTCCGCGTCGCCAGCGGAAACGACACCTTGCTGGTATGGGGCGACATCGTGCATGTGCCCTCGCTCCAGTTCGAACGCCCGGAGATMGCATGGGAATTCGATGCCGATCAGGAACAGGCCCGCGCCAGCCGGCTGCGGATCATGGCGCTCGCCGCCGACAACAGGTCCGCTGTCGCCGGCGCCCATCTCGATTCACCGGGCGTCGGCCGGGTCGAACGTTCGGGAACCGGCTTCCGGTTCGAACCGCTGTGACGGGGCTGCCCGGCCCACGCTGCCGCTGGCCGGCAAGCTGTTCTTTTCCGGCCTCTTGAGGCATTTGCGCGACATCGTCCGGGATCGCAACCACAACGGATCGTGATCTATTCGGCAACTGGCTCCGAGCAGAATACGTTGGCCAAATACGCCACCCATCAGGTCAGGCGCGGCGCAACCGCCTGCTTTTTCGCCGCGCTCGCCTTGGTATCCCCCTTGGAATTCTTCTTCGGCTTCAGCGCCCTTCGCTTCTGGGTCGCCGTCATTTTCGCCGGCGGCGGTTTGCGCGGTGGCTTGGGTCTGGCGGATAATCCCGTCTCGGCGCTCGCCGCGGCGCCGCCCCGGCGTCCTTCCCTGGATTGCTTCATGATCTCGCGATCCCAAATGGTCAAAAAGTCATGGAAAAATAAAGTAATGGAAAAATTCGGAAATAAAAAAAGCGTCCTAGCGTCCCGAATTCGAAGTTCGCATCATTTACCGCACCTCCGGACGAACTTCGAATTCGAAAAGGACACTAGCAATGTTATGATTCTAGTGTGCTTTATGAACGCGAAGTTCCTGAAAGAGCCAGCCGCATCATCACAGGAACTTCGCGTTCAGCACACTAGCTGGCGCGACGATTAAAGCGCTTTCCCGCGGCAACACGCCAGCGAAGAAATGCAGCCGAGACAAAAATCCCTGCAACCAAAGCGGCATGGGCCGGGCTGATCGCCGCAAAGCGCGGGCAAATTCAGCTGTCGCCCGGCTCCTTGAAATCATGCGGTGATTGCATGATCGGCTTGAGATTGTCGCGCGCGTTCAGGATATCGAACCGTTTGCGCGACAGCGGACAGCAGCGCATGGGGGCAAGACCGCGCAAAACCAAAAGGAAAAAAAAGCGATCGCTCTGTCTCGCCGACTTAGGTCCATCTTTTCGCCGAACATCAAGCGCAAGATGGGTGGGATCCCTCGGACATCACAGAGACAATTCCGCTCGCAGCACATCGCCGAGCGTCGAAGTGCCGCACGCGGCTGTCATATGTGTGTAAAAAAGCTGCAAGATTACCGCCACAACGCAGACGTAGGATAACACCACTCGCCAATCTTCGTCAGCGGTCGGGGTCGCTTGGGGCACATCAATGCCGGCCCTGGCGCGTCTGCGCGCGGCTGACTGCACAATATTTGCAGGCTCGCGTGCTTCCACAAGCGTCGTCACCTTTCCGCATCGCCGCAGCGGTTGCCCTTGGGGCTGCCGCGAGCGCCATGATCGGTCTGTTTAGTGTGGCGAGCCCGGCCGAAGCGCCGCGGATTCAACAAGACGTCTGTGCGCGGCCCGAGCCCGGAAGCGCGGTTCCCGAACCGCAGGATGTCCGCAGCCGCGACGGCGTGCTCGCGATCGATCTCACCATCCACAATCAGAAGCTGCCGGATGGCACGACCCGCTACTGCTACCAGACCTCCGACGGCAAGCCGTCACCGACGTTGCGACTGAAGCCCTGTCTCTTATACACATCTAGATGTGTATAAG
>BFBZ01002056.1_pt1 | contig 11800 bp, 9 predicted proteins | sample 1888401 | NCBI WGS metagenome assembly BFBZ01 (sample SAMD00112614, study PRJDB3348) | symbiont metagenome | host: Chara braunii | reverse complement strand
TCCCTATGTGGCGCTTGTCGGCTTTGCGAGCATGGGCGCCGGCTGCAGCGCGATCTATCCACTCGCCGTCTCGGCCGCAGCTCAACGAAGCGACCGCGCGGCACACCTGAATGTCGCCGCCCTGGCGCAGATGTCCTTTGTCGTGTTCTTTCTCGCGCCGCCTCTGCTCGGTTTCATTGCTGAAAATGCCGGTATCAGAATGTCCTACCTGGTCTGCCTGCCCATCATAATCGCTGCATTGTGCCTGGTCGGCGCATTGGCACCGCGACGGGAGAAGGCACCGCAAGTGCCCTGCAGCCAGTCCTAGCCGAATTATGCGCCGCTCGCGCGCCCTTGTGTCCGTATTTTGCCGACTAAACAAGGATGCGCTTGCGCGCCCGATTGCTGAGTTCGGCCGAGGTAAATTGAAGGATACAGCGGTGCCCCCGCGGGAAAATCCTCCCGATCCTTGACATCATCCGCCCGCTGATGTCGAACGGAGCAGACACTGTCAAAAAATCCAGGGAGGCAGAGCATGCGCGCACCTAGACGACCGGCCAACCCGCTCGACGCGGCCGAGGCAATCTTCAAGCCTGCGAAAAAGCCTGCAGCGCCCACGATCGAACGTCCAGCGATACCCAACACAAAAGAACTAGTCTCCCTGAAGCTCGATAGTGAGATCCTCGCCTATTTTCAGGCGGATGGGCCTGGCTGGCAGGACCGGATCAACGACGCGCTCCGTGCCGCAATGAAGGCCAACGACTAGGCTGTCTTCCGCAAACGCAATCAGAGGCAAGCACCCCAACGGTGATGTACAGCTAGCGGAAGCAAATCTTATCTTAAGTTCCATCTTGAATTAAAGCATCCACAAAACAGATGGATAGGCGCCGCCGAATTTTCGCACTGTTGAGGCAAAAGCGGTAAACTGGTCAGACTTGGAGGCACCAACGCGCGCTCCAGTCGATTCCACATAATTCGTGATATGGCGCCATTCCCCGCATCCTGTGCTCTCTTCGCGTTAAGCACGCTCACCCTTTACGCGTAGCAAACTATCCACACGATAAGGAGTATGTCGATTAGCAGTGCAATCACCAGAAGGAGGCTTATGAGCTTTCGCCGCTCCGCCGTCTCCTTGGATTCAATTTTGAAAGCGTCTTTGTAAGCGTCTTCGATGTCTCGGTCACTCACTGGTCTGATGGAGTTTCGAGGGCGTGTCATATTGACGAGGCCGCAGGTAACGAAGATGAAGAATAATAGCAGATAAGGGGCCATCTCAACCGCAGCCTTTTGCTGTCCCGCCACTTGCAATTTCCTATTAGAAAAACAGCTTTCACTGTCCATCGCAATTGAAAGCTGCTTGCGCAATTCCAGGCAGTTCCGCATTGCTGGAAAATTCGCCCCATTTACGCAAAAGCGGTCAGTGGAGCAGGGCCGGTGGGGAGCGGCCGCGGACCTGCCTCATATTCCGTACTCAGCGAGTATTTTTGGCGGCTGAACGCAAGAGACCACATGTGTTGCTGTGGAGCGGTAAATCCAAGATGAGCATGGTAGAACCCACGCCAAGCGAATTATAGATCTCGTGGTGCCATTGGTCACCGCGCTTGACGAGCTCGTTGTAAAAATCACAACGACCGAAACCGCTGAACTTTGAACATTCCTAATGGGAGGCTCTTCTCCTCTCGCTTCCCACACCATCTTCAGCGTCTGCAGAGCGACCAACTCACGCTATCAGGCGGACCGAATATAAAACCGTGACAGCTGTCACGGTTTTCAGTGGCCGCCTGCTCTGCTGCACCCATCCGGTACACAGCTACAATTCGGACCCAATTCGAAAACCGCTCCCCGAGGCCACATAACCAAATTTCAGATTTGAGCCCGACCATGTATGCGGTGTACTATCCGGCCACGGAAGGAAACATGTCGATGGGCAAGCATGATAGCGAGATTGATGCCGTCTTTGCCGACATAGATGCACTCCACCATCCGGGGGCGGCCATCCTCGTCATCGATCGCGACGAGATCATCTGTAGCAAAGGCTACGGCCTTGCCGATCTGGAAACCCGGCAACCGATAACCACGGATACTTCCTTCTATCTCGCATCGATCTCGAAGCAATTCACCGCCATGGCGATCATGCTGCTGAAGGAGCGGCACAGGCTAAGCCTTGACGATCGCCTGCACACCTATTTCCCGGACTTCCCTTCCTGGGGCGCCGGCATCACGCTCCGTCATCTGCTGCATCACACATCGGGCCTGCCCGGCTATATTCAATTCTTCAGCACCAGCGAGGACATCGCCGAACTCACGCGCTCCATAACAGGCATAAACAATGAGGACGTGTTTGAGAGAACCATGCGCCTGTCCGGACCGGAATTCCCGGTGGGTTCGCAATACTCCTATAGCGGTGTGGGCTACGTTCTGCTGGCCATGGTCGTTGCCATCGTCTCCGGGCAATCTTTCGCAGACTTTCTGAGATCGAATGTGTTTGAACCTCTCGGCATGAAGCATACCCTCGCCTACGACTCGTGCCACCCCACACGCCACAGACTGGCGCAAGGCTATTTGAGGGAAGGGGATCGGTTCGAGCGCTGGGATTATCCAATGCTGACAGTTGGGGATGGTGGTCTCTTCTCGACAATATCGGATTTGTTTCTCTGGGACCAAGCGTTGAACACCGAGCGGCTTGTCTCCAAGGCCACGCTTCGGCGCACCTTTACCTCCGGCACCACCAATGATGATGCCGAGACGGGCTATGGTTTCGGTTGGATTACAAATGTCTTTCCCTATTTAAGCGCGGCCGAACGCCAACAACTGCTCGGGCTTGGTGGTGACGCCAATATAAGGCATGTGGCGCATGGAGGCAGCTGCATCGCCTACTTCAACTACATGATCCGCTTTCTCGAAGCGCAGCGCACGATCATCGTCCTGACCAATCGCGGGCCTATTGCACCGGCCTCGGCGCCGCCTGGCCACCCGGATTTTCCTGGGCCTCGCGTGCGGGCGCATCAGGTGGCGGAGATCCTCTTTGGCAACTGAGCGTCGGGCCGGTGCCGGGTGCTCCCGACAATATCCTAGAAAACCGTGACAGCTGTCACGGTTTTCGCGAGCAAAGCGGAAATCGCCACAGAACCTACCGCAAAGCGACACCGACAGATAATTCAAGGGAGATCATGGCGCGCTTCGGCGATTAGCCAATTGATCTAAGCCGCTTTGATCTCGAGTGAGCCCATCCCACAACTCTTGAGAAGCGCCAGCGCCGACGTGGAGCAAAGAGGCTAGGGTGGCTTGAATGCGCTCCGGCTACTGCGCAACAATAAGGGAGGACTCACCGATGTTAAGCAATGCGAACGATGGAGGAGGATGCCGATTTGGAAAACAGACCACATTTTCATATAATCGAAACTGACGGGTGGCGTGTCGACCACCGCGAAAGCTCGGCTCTTCCCGGCTACCTGATCATCAGCTCGAGGAGCTTCGTTACCGACCTGTCCGATCTAGCAGAGAGTACCTTATGCGAACTCGGTCCATTGTTGGCAGCTTCCCAGGACGCCCTAAAACGAAAGCTGCATGCCCAGCGCGTATACATAGGTCGATATGGACATGCTCCGGGGCGCGCACTCCATTTCCATGTGATACCGATCTACGAATGGATTGAAGAGTTATTTTGGCAGGACAGCCGGTATCGAGTGTTCGAAGAATTTGCAGAAGGGGAGGGGGAAACATCAGTTGACGGTGCCGAACTAACGCTGTTCGTCTGGCGCGAATTCTGCGAACGCGCCGAGCCGCCACCGATCCGGGGGCCTTCCGTGCCCCAGGCCATCACACTGCTTCGCGATGCGCTACACCATCGGCAAACCGGTACGAGCTGAATCCCAAGCAACCTTTATCTCCGCATCGGGAACGGCGACGCAGGACAAGGCATCTATCGCATGAGGTGAGGGCGAACCGCAGCGCTCACCCCGACATATTCGCCCCTGCGCGGCGCCATCCTCAGATCAGATCCCGAGTGGCTACAATCCATCAAATCCGCCGGCATTCCCAGTCAGAGGCGCATTCTGGAAAGTCTTTACAGGGGAGGGACATCGACAAGCCTGCCCAGGCAAATGAACCCACCCCGGAGCGACGGACGCCTTGCGGTTTCCCTTCTGTCGACGATCCTGAGAGCCCATTCCGCGACAACATCTGTGGCGCACATCCGCTTGCTTCGACCTCACGGATCGATCTGATACGCCGCTGGCTCCTGCCAGAATTGGGCGTACATCCGACCCAAAATTTCGCACGCTTAATACGTTGTTTTTCCTGAAAATTTTTCCTAAAGTGTAGTTAAACCGCTATTGGCTTCCTTCAGCCATGCGGTCTTTTTTCCATGATTACGAGGGCATATCTTCGCGGGTTGGAACCATCGCATTTTGCCAATCGGCAGAGGCACGTCGCACCATCTGAGACGGCGGATTGCGGCAATATCGCGTGTTCTACCCATTACTCTCAGAAGAGACGTTGTCCGTCAACGTTCTATCGTCATTGAAGCGGCTCGATACCTGGTAGAAAGGGTATTCAACCGCCTTTGCCATCAGATATCAGAGGCACATGCTCAAGGTAGGTTCGGTCCAGCACCGTAGGAAATAGAAGCTACCACTATTTCTTCCCCTGCGCTTCGCTGTCATCTGCCAAACCAGTGTCGGGGCGTAGGCGATGCAACTGGTTACTCCCGCCGTAGCCAGCATAATGCCGCCCGGCCGAAATGTTTCCGGGAAGGCCGCATCGTACGATCTACGATACGGCCGAATGTCATCTCCAACCAGTTCTCTCAGCTTGAGCGCCGTACAATTGAGAACTTGCTAATGCGGCACGCCGAGTGTCGTCTCATCTGACGCGATCTCAAGCCCATGACATCAGCCCTGCGCTCGCCGAGAAATCTCGGCCCAGGTTTCCCAGGTCGCAAGCCGATCCGCATATTGCTTTTGCGCAATGCCAAGCGGCGCCTCGCCAAGAAAGAGCCGCAGCGGCGGCTTTTCAGCATCAACGACGCTCAAGACCGCCCCGGCTGTCGCTGCGGGATTACCCAGTTTGCGCGACACAGATGCGGCTTTCAGCCGATCGCGAAGCGCTTCATACTCAACCATCGGAGTCAGATGGGTGGAAGAGTTTCCACGCCAATCGGTATCATAGCCACCGGGTTCAATGAGAGTAACCTTTATCCCGAACTCAGCGACTTCCGCCGCCAGGGTTTCACCCAGACCTTCAACCGCCCACTTCGTGGCGTTGTACACGCCAGCTGTCGGGAAGGTGATTATGCCGGCGAGACTTGAGGTTATGAGTATATGCCCACCACCCTGGACGCGCAGGTAAGGCAATACCGCTTGCACCACCCATAAGGTCCCGAAGAAGTTCGTGTCGAACTGTTCGCGGGCGTTAGTCTGGTCCGTTTCCTCGATGGTTCCGAAGATGGCGTAACCGGCATTGCTGACGATCACATCAAGACGCCCAAACGTGACAGCTGCCAAGCGCACGGCCTTTCCGACATCCTCCTCGCTGCGCACATCAAGCTCGATCGGCAACAGCGCGGAACCGTATTTTTCACCCAGCTCCAAAAGAGTCGCCACGTTTCTGACGCAAGCGGCCACCTTATCGCCGCGGGCGAGCGCAGCTTCTGCCCATACGCGCCCCAAGCCCCGCGAGGCGCCAGTGATAAACCAGATCTTTTCACCCATGATCAACTATTCCTCGGAATGATGCGGCGACGTCAAACGAACGCCTTCCTGCTCAACTCGGCAGTTCATATGACGACGGAGTTCTATCTCCGTCGCCTCGCCGAAATTAGCGGAGATCTCCACGCGGGCGGTAACCGGCCTGGGCCAGATAATGCAGCGATCCCGCCAAGATCACCTGCGCGTTGGCACCGAAAGCAGGGAACTCAAGGCGCAGATGGCGGGTGCAAGAGAGACCAAGGGTCCCCATGAAGACTTTGGATAATCGGCTGGCTGCGTCAGGAGCATGAAAGATCTTCTGCAGCACAGCGGCGGCGCGTTACACTTTGCCGCTGCGGGCGAATATTTTTCGTTGGTATCCGGTGATTGCCTCACCAATGTCATAGTCCATGGAGAAGTGATTGTGAAAGCAACAGCGCATCGAGCGTGGCCATATTCCTATCCCGGCCACCGAACGGCGGTATGACATGCGCCGCATCCCCAATCAGAGAAGCATTTGGCCTATGAGGTCATAATTGATCAACGGCGGTCCGGATGATTGGCCTGGTCGAAAACGGGGGCTGCGGCCTCAACCGCCTGGATGAATGCGGGATACCAATTCGGCAAGCTCTGCCTCGCATATGCACCCGCCGCGCCCACGGTCGACAAGTCGAGACCATCAAGACTATATTGGGCCTGGATATTCCTTGCGAAATATAGAATCAGACCACCCCACTGCTCCTCGCCTGCACAGAGAGGCCAATCGGATGCCAAGCGTGAAGAAATTTGTGACCCTGACCTGACACAAAATGGCCGGGCATTCCTTGCGAGGTTCGGGAATATCTCCCTGTAACAGCGTTACGCCAGAATATTCTGGCGCCTGATCCGTTACAAAGGCGCGCACCGGCGAGCGGGTGCCGATCCGCCCCAACCATCAGATCGGCATCAATCGCGACCCCATCCGAGAAATGGACACGCTTCATGATCTGCGCATCCAGCGCGCCAACAAGAAGTTACCCCCATTGGACAGTCCACGGCCTCAACGAAGAAAGCGGTATTTCTCGCAGCTGCGACACGATCTGTTTCGTGTCGCCGGGAGACAAAGCGGAGCAAGGACATCCGGAAGGTAATTCGGCCGGTCTCATCCGAAATCGTATGGCCATCTGCTTCAGGCCCCGTGAATTGCGCAAAGGCAACCTCCAGTCCCACCGCCTTAATTGCCTGGCGTCCGGAGTCCGCTTCCATATCCAGGCTGCCGCCGCGGATGCATCCCACTCGAAGACCAATACATCCACGCCTCCCATCTGAAGAAAGCGCTCCAGCATGAGGCGGTCAGGTCCGGCGCCCACTATTCAGACCGCGCGCCTTCATGATCGTGGCTTGGTTTTCCGCCGAATGGCCGCTTTGAAGTCAACGACCGCGGCGCCGGGAAAAGATACGGCACCTGCCGATTGCCGCATCTCCAGCACTTCGCGATCCTGTTCGCCTTCGGCAATCTCAGTGAAATAGCGGGCCGGTGTCGTACCCAGCATCCGTCTGAACATCGCGATGAAGGCGCTTGTACTTTCATAGCCAAGATCGAAGGCAACATTCATGACGGATTGTCCGGAGGCTAGACGCTGTAACGCAAGCCCGATGTGCAATTGCTGCCGCCAGCGCCCAAAGGACATGCCCGTCTCGCGTTGAAACAACCGCGTGAGCGTACGATTGCTCGCACCGACCCGCGCGCCCCATTCCTCGATCGTAAAGCGCAATGCCGGATCATCCACCAACGTCTCGGCAAGCCGCCGCAAGCGTCGATCCGTCGGCATGGGCAAACGCAACGGCTCGAGTGGCGCTGCCTGCAATTCGTCGAGCAATACGGAAACAAGCCGCGCCTCGCGTGTATCACCTTCCGGATAAAGGGCAGGGGTGGCAATGAAGCGCAGCAAGAGCTCGCGGAGGAGGGGCTGCACGAACAGGATCCCGCAGCCATCGCTGAGAGATCCGGCAAGCGCCGGGTCTATATAGAGACTGCCGACCGTGACGCGGCTGGTCGAACGGGCAACATGAGGGATCCCGCTCGGAATCCAGATGGCGCAATGCGGCGGTACGGTCCAGACACCGTTTGAGGCTTCGACGGTGATGGCACCACTGATGACATAAAGTAACTGCGCCTTCTTGTGCTGATGAGTATCGGTTTCGTGAATGGAAGCGAGCTCGATAGTTAATCCGACAACCGAGCGCGGAACCTTATCCGGATCTTCCAAACCAGGCGGCTTCGCAAGTGTCATACTCAGGTCTCCCACCCACCCATACCGTCATCGCGGCCAAGCCCAGATCTCAATGGATCTTCCACCAACAGTGGTGATCCCGGTGCGAATATCGATGTTAACAACGACGGGCCGCCAGCTCAATTTCGCCGAAAGCTAGCGGAAGTGATAAGGCACATAGGTATCATTGTTCCTGCATCACACATGACGCTCGCCAGCCAAAGAATAACGAGAGTCGGCCATTTCTCATGCAAACTCTCCTGCTCTGAGCTTAGTGCAAGGATCCGTCCGATACCTGGGATTCCCTTTGCCTTGAACCGTCAGGACGCCTTTCCGACACCTGAAACGCTGTGCCCATTTGCTCGGAGCAACGCCATCAGGGCAGGGCCAAGCGAAAATTCGCCTCGTCCCGCCTTGATCGTGAGATCACGCAGATAGGCGCCGGCGGAATTGATATGCCCTGATCGCTCAAGGATGCAGGCCATTGTGGCTGCCGCGTTTTCAGGCCCCATCACTTCGCAGGCCTCCTGGTACGCCGAAGGGCTGACCCCGAGCATCGATCGCACCACAACTGCGGCCGACATCAGGTCTCGCCAGTTGTTCACGGCGCCCCCAGGCCCGTACGACATAACCTCCGGGCAGGCCTTCAGCACCAATCCCAATGGGAATACCCGCATTGTACCCTCACGGGGCTGAATGTTTTGCGCCGGCGTCGTCTCCAGCTCCTTTTCAGAGCTAGGTTCAAATTCATGATTGGATTGGGGTTTTGAATTTTGTATGTGACGCTCATTATGGGCATCATTGGTGCCGGTATTTTCTGTTTTTTGCTGCATTTCGAGCAAGTTGACGATTTCTTCCTGCAGCAGCCTCATCTCTTCGAGCAGCGAATTCACTATCTCGACAGTGGGCGAGCGGGGAATACGGCGGACAAGGCCGATATAGATCTCTTCGATACGTGCCCAATCGCCTGGAGCGCCCTCCTCGATCGCCGCCGTAATCAGCTTGCGGACGTCTCGACGGCAAATCGTCAAGCTTTCCTTGGCTCTGCGAAAGGCGATACGATCTGCCGCCACCTGCTGTGCCATGCCCGCGAGTTCTTCGGCGCGCAACAGAAGCGGCGAAATATCGAACCCAAATGCGCTTTCGATCTCGCCTTCCCTGTCTTTTCGTGTGTAGCGCTTGCCATTTGCGCTATCTTTTCGAACGATCAGGCCGGCTTCGACGAGCAGAGCGAGATGTCTGCGCAGCGTAGCGCCCGCAATGCCGTGGGCCCGCAAGCTCAACTGCACATTGGAGGGAAAGACGATAAGCTGTGCATCCTGGCGCAGCTCATTGTCAGGATAAAAACTCAATAGAGCGTCGAGAACGGCCAGGCTGCGATCCTGCAGTCCGAGCAATTCCCTCGCCTCGGAAGCGTCCCTGAAGACCTTCCATTTGTCGGCCGCTTTGCCGGGCTCGATTTCGGCGGTAGCGATCTGCCGCCGAACCAAGGCAAGCGTCACCGGCCGCCGCCCGAACGGCGTCGTTACACTTCCACTCTGCATTTCCCTCACCCCAAAAAAAGGCAAAAGAAATCCGCTCACCAAAAACGGTGCCAAAGACTCTTGACTGTGATTCGTGGAAATGCGATTCTTCAGTTGCTACATTGAAGAGAAGGCTTCCACGACGGCAACGTTTAGGGGGCCTTTTTTCTTTTGCCAGGCTTCCTTTCGTTTGACATCAGTTGAAACCCTGAGAAGACGATCAGGGTTTGCTGCTATCTCGTTGACGGGAGAAGCGCTCAGCCAGGCCGGACAGCTCCCCTTCGACAAATCTTATGAACTCGACACCCAACGCTCCCTCGGCGGAAATCCGCACTTCTTTCGGCAAGGTCGTGTAGGTACCAAGCTTGGTGCCCGACGCGTCGGCGATTGTAGTCGGCGCGGTATCGCCGGGATCCGAACTCGGTTTGACCGCGCGCAGTGCGTGCTGGAATCTGTCGTTTGACGATCCCGGCTCGGCATTGGCACGCGAGAGGGCGCCACGTGCAGCCTCCAATGCGCCCGGCACAGTCGAAATCGTCTTTGCCAGATCAAGCCAGCGCGGCCGGCCAATCTTCGGAGCGCGGCCGATCGCCTCGATCACGTCCGCCGGGATCGACCGATAGACTCCCCGCATGCGGGCGAGCTCCGAATGTTCGATCGAGAGCGCCGCATAGATATCGCGCGGTTTGATGCCGGCATCATCCATGCGCGAGGCGAACAACACGCGCTCAATCCAGGTCAGGTCCTGTCGACTGGCATTCTCGATACCCTGCGCCACGACCAGGTCGAGATCGGAAATCTCGACTTCAATCGCTCGGACCGTGTGGCCGAGTTCAAGAGCGGCGCGCCAACGGCGATGACCATAGACGACCTGATATCGGCCACTTGACGTCGGATGCCGGCGAACCTGGATCGGGATCTTCTGGCCTTCAGTCTCGATCGAGTGCTTGAATCTCTCGAAATCGTTTGGGTCATCATCCGGCAGGCGATCCGGATAGGGAGAAGGGTCGATCGTTTTGGGATCGAGATCATGGATCGAACCTTCGCCTGATTCGATAATTGCCCTCAAACGATCCCGTTCCGCGCGGATGTCGCCAATGGCGCGGTGAGCCGCGCCGATAACGCCGGCGCCGACGCGTGTCGGCTGGGCAGGGGAGGGCTCAGGCGTGGGCTGAGCGGCCGCAGTGTCGTCGCTTTCCAGCTCGGCCGAGATCAGGCCGAAACTGGCAACAATCGATTTGCGAGGTGACTTGCTCATTCACGCCCCCAACTTGAGTTGATCAGTTGCACGATGGCTTCGTTGACCGCGTCCACGGCTTCGCGCGCGCGCTTGTGCGTATCGCGGCCGATCTGCCCCACATCGAGCTCATAGACGGAACGCTTGGCGAGACCAGCGGCCTCAACAGCCGTGCTCTCTATCGCGGTCGGCAACAGAACGTCCGAGCCAAACAAATGACGCAGCATCGCAACCACCTGCGACTGCGGGCCATCATTCGGATCGTGGCGTGTGACCAGATACCGGATGAAATCCTGATCGAGCTGGGCACCGCTCTCGTTGAGAACGCTGATCAAATCGCCCATCATCAGAAGAAACTGGCTCATCGATGCGACATCGAGCATCGCCGGATGAACGGTGATGATCATGCTTGTCGCAGCGTAGATGGCGCTGAGCGTCAGAAAGCCAAGCGAAGGCGGCGTGTCCAGAATGACGATGTCATAATCGGCCTCGACCTCGGCAAGCGCAAGTTTGAGCCGCTCGAAAAAGATCGCGCCGGATCCCGACCTGTTGGCCAGTACCCGGGGGGTCTCATGCTCATACTCCATGACCTCAAGGTTGCCCGGGATGAGGTCGACGCCGTCGAAATAGGTCTTGCGGATAATATCGCGAATGGGGCGCCGCTCCGCCTCGTCGTAGCGCAGCGCCGCATAGATGGTCTCATTGGCGCCGACATCCACCTCCGGCTGCGCGCCGAACATGGCCGACAGCGATGCTTGGGGATCAAGGTCGAGAGCTAGAACCCGGTAACCATGCAGGGCGAGATAATGCGCAAGATGAACCGACGTTGTCGTCTTGGCACTGCCGCCCTTGAAATTGGCAATCGCCAGCACCTGCAGGTGTTCACCCCGCCGACGCCGGGGCAGGAAGCGAAGAGCCTCCGCGGGCTTCTGCTTTGCAAACAGCTCCCGCAGCTCATTGACCTGAGCAAGCGTATAGACGCGATGATTGTTTTCCAGCCGGCTCGGATTGGGCCCACGACCCTCGCTGGACATCAGCTTCAAGGTCGAATCCGGGATCGATGTCAGCTTGGACACTTCATTCGTCAGGAACTGCCGCAGTATCTTTTCCGACTTCGGCGGG
>BFBZ01002055.1_pt1 | contig 11800 bp, 13 predicted proteins | sample 1888401 | NCBI WGS metagenome assembly BFBZ01 (sample SAMD00112614, study PRJDB3348) | symbiont metagenome | host: Chara braunii | reverse complement strand
CCTGCCGATCTATTTCCAGGCCGGCCTCGGCTATGACAGCCTCGCCACCGGACTGGCCCTGCTGGCCTACACGCTGCCCACCCTGGTCGTGCCGCCCTTGGGCGAGCGGCTCGCGCTGCGTTACCGGCCAGGCCTGGTCATCCCCGCCGGCCTGTTCGCCATCGGCCTCGGCTTCATCCTGATGTGGTTCGGCAGCGCGGCCGACAACGCCAGTTGGCTGACCATGCTGCCGGGTTGCCTGCTCGCCGGCGCCGGCCTCGGCCTGACCAACACGCCGGTCACCAACACGACCACGGCGTCGGTGCCGGCCGAGCGCGCCGGCATGGCCTCCGGCATCGACATGAGTGCCCGGATGATTTCGCTCGCCGTCAACATCGCGCTGATGGGCGTCATTCTGGTCGAGGGCGTGCTGTCTCACCTGCGCGGCGCGCTGCCAGCCCTCGACGCTGCGCAATTGCGGCAACTGGCGGAGCGGATCGCCGCCGGCAACGTCACCGCAACCACCCAAGGCATGTCCGATCCGTCGTCATGGGGCGCCAGCGCCACTGTCGTGCACCAGGCGCTGGTTCACGGCTTCGGCTGGGTACTGCTGTTCGGCGGCATCGGCATCTGGGTGTTGGCCGCGTTGAGCTTCATCGTCTTCGGGGCCGCGGCCCCGGCCAGCGCGCCGACACCCTGTCAGCGCGCATCGTCATAGGCGCGCCGCAGCCACTCCAGGAGCTCCGCATCGGCCTCCACCGCGTTCGCCAGGCGCACGCGGTGGGTGACCATGCTGTTCCAGGCGCCGGCAGCCGCGAAACGTTCGGTCGCATCGACACCCCTACGCTTGATGCCGATATCCATGTGTCCCGCCGCGGGCTGCACGATGGCGAACTTCTTCTTGCCCCGCACCAGGCTCGCATAGCTGTCGGTTGGCGCCACCGTGACGTCGTTGCCAAAGCCCCTGAGATCACCCAGCAGCTTGTCGAAACACGGTTGCCAGACCGCCTTGCCGCCGGAGAACAGTTTGGCGACCCGGTCATCCGGCGCGGCACGCGGTCCGCCATCGGCCTTGAGCAGCGCGTAGATCGCCATCGCATGGCCGCGGCCGAGCCCGAAATCCCGCGCGAGCCAGGCGACGACATCGGCGGCCTTGGCGCCCGCAAGACCCTTTTCGGCCGCCAACGCCCTGAAATCGTCGGGCCCTTTGCCGGTCTTTTCCTTGATGGTGTCGAGATAGGCTTGAAACGACATGCGATTCTCCGGAGGCGACCAGCAAGACGCCGCCGCACTTGTCCGGCGTCAAGTCCTTGGCCAGCCGTCTCCGGCACGATGGTGGCATCTGACGGCCGCTGAAAGGACGCGTTTCCGCACTCCCTCAGCGGCCTTCAGGCATGCCAGACTAAGCCGCGTCGCCGTCGAGCAAGCCGACGATCAGGCGCCTGACCTGACCGATCTCGTCGTCGTTGATGGTGTGGCCCATGCCCGGATAGATCCGCTCGACCACCTCGGCGCCAAGCGTCGCGAGCACTTTGCTCGTCTCCTTGACCCGGCCGAGCGGAATATGCCCGTCGACGTCGCTGCAGCCGAGAAAGACCGGCGTGCCGTCGAGCGTCCCGGCATAGTCGCGCGGTGCCCCCTCCGGCCCGATCAGGCCGCCGCTCAGCCCCGCCACGCCGCCGAAACGGCGGGCGTTGCGCGCGGCATATTCGAGCGCCAGACAGGCTCCCTGCGAGAAGCCCGCGAGGATGATGCGCTCCGGCCCGAACCCCTCCCCGGCCAGTCCTTCCACGGTGCTGCCGACAATCCCGAGCGCCCGCGTCAGGAACGGCTCGTTCTGGGCGAAAGGTGCCAGGAAGGACTGCGGATACCAGCTGTTGCCCGGCGCCTGCGGTGCGACATAGGCGATATCCGGCTGCGCCAGCACCTCGGCCAGCGACAGCATGCCCTCGGCGCTGGCGCCGCGGCCGTGCAGCAGGATCATGGCGGCCCGGGCGCGATGCAGCGGCGCGCCCGCGCGTGCGATGTTCAAGGTCTGATCGATGGCCATCAGGCAGTCTCCAGCGGAGCGAGGATCTTCTCGAGGTCCTTGCGGCGCGGTTCGAGGAAACCAGGCAGTTTCAGGTCTTGGCCGAGCGTCGCGAGCGGCTCGTCGACCGTGAAGCCCGGAATGTCGGTGGCGATCTCGAAGATCACGCCGCCGGGTTCGCGGAAATAGACCGAGCGGAAATATTGCCGGTCCTTCTGCTCGGTCACCTGCAGGCGGTGATTGGCGCCGAGCTTGCGCGCCATCTCGGCCTGGTCGGCATCATCGACCGCGCGGAACGCGACATGATGCACCGAGCCGCGGCCCATGGCGCCGCGCGGACCGCCCTTGACCTGCCTGATGTCGACGATGCCGCCGGCAGCCTCGCTGCCGCGGAAGCGGATCAGATCGCCGTCACGGCCGGCCTCGCTGAAGCCGAACACATCGGTCAGCACGGCACCGGTGGCATCAGCCGTCTCGATCGCCAGGGTGACCCCGTGGAACCCCCTGATGGCATGCTCCGCCGGAATGTCGTCGCGCGCCCAGCCCGGCTCTTTCTCAGCGCCGGCGACACCGACGAGCGCCAGCCGCATGCCGTCGGGATCGGCGAAGCCGAGCACCGGTTCGCCGAAACGCTCGACCACGGCGTCGTGGACGACGCCCTTGTCGGCGAGCCGCCGGGCCCAGAAGTCGATCGAGCCGGCCGGCACGCGGAAGCGCGTCTCATCGGTCAGGCCGACGCCGCCCCGCCCCAGGCCCGCATGTTCCCACGGGAAAAAGGTCAGGATCGTGCCGGGCTGGCCGGCTTCGTCGCCGTAATAGAGGTGATAGGTGCCGGGATCGTCGAAATTGACTGTCTTCTTGACGAAACGCAGGCCGAGCGCGCGGACGTAGAAGTCGAGATTGCGATGGGCCGAGCCCGAAATCGCCGTGACGTGATGAATGCCGGACATGATCCGATCCTTTCCGCCCGCTTACTGTCTCGACGGGCCAACGCTGTTGATGGCGCTGATATTGATCCGCTCAACACGAAAGACAATCAGCACAAAACGACAGACACTGTCTACGACTGGATGACAAACATCCTGCGACGAGCGCAGCCGGACAAAGCCTGCAGCAGGCGTCATGCCATATGAAAAAGGCGCCCCTGGAAACCAGGGACGCCTTCGGAAGCCGAAAGGACGAGATAAGTGAGGTCGGAATCTATCGGCGCAAACGCGCGGCGATGCCGGCGACATGGCGTCCCTGGAAGCGGGCGCCGTCGAGCTCGATCCGGGAGGGCTGGCGGCTGCCGTCACCGGCGGCGATCGTCGAGGCGCCATAGGGCGAATTGCCCATTACTTCGGACACGCCCATCTGGCCCTGGAAGGCATAGGGCAGGCCAACGATGACCATGCCGAAATGCAGCAGCACCGGGTGGAAGGTCAGAATGGTCGATTCCTGACCGCCATGCTGGGTCGCCGAGGAGGTGAACACCGAACCGACCTTGCCGACCAGCTTGCCCTGCGCCCACAAGCCGCCGGCCTGGTCGAGGAAGTTCTTCATCTGCGCGGTCATGTTGCCGAAGCGCGTGCCGGTGCCGAAAATGATCGCGTCATAGTCGGGCAGTTCGTCGATGGTGGCGATCGGCGCGGCCTGGTCGAGCTTGAAGCCTGACTTGCGTGCGATCTCCTCCGGCACCAGTTCCGGCACCCGCTTGATGGTCGCCTGGGCCCCCTCCTCGCGCACGCCCTCGGCAACCGCCTGGGCCATGGTCTCGATATGGCCGTAGGACGAATAATAGAGCACCAGAACCTTGGTCATCGCTGTCTCCTGACTGAACGCGACAACACTATTGACATGCGCTGGCACGACGACAATCTGCTAATTCATGGCAATAGTGTCTTCGATTTAGCGACAATTACGCGACCACCACGGCGGGCGTCATGGACAAGCTGAGCAGCATTAAGGCCTTCACCAAGGTGGTCGAACACGGCAATTTCTCCGAGGCCGGCCGCGAATTGCGGCTGTCGCGCTCGGCGGTCAGCAAATATGTCATCGAGCTGGAGCGCGAGCTGGGCGTCCAACTGCTCAACCGCACCACCCGCAGCGTCAGCCCGACCGACAATGGCCAGGCCTATTACCGGCGCTGCCTCGCGATCCTGGCCGATCTCGAAGAGGCCGACATGGCGGTGACCCAGGCCCAGGTCGAGCCACGCGGCATGCTCAGGGTCAATGCGCCGATGTCGTTCGGTACGCTGCATCTCGGCCAGGCCATTGCCGATTTCATGGGGCTTTATCCCGAGCTGACCATTCAGCTGGTGCTCGGCGACCATTTCGTCGATCCGGTGCAGGAAGGCTTCGACGTCACGCTCCGGATCGCCGATCTCGCCTCGTCGAGCCTGATCGCCCGCAAGATCGTGCCGGCCCGGCGCGTCGTCTGCGCATCGCCCGACTATCTGGCCCGGCGCGGCACGCCGCGGCATCCCAACGACCTGCGCGACCACGATTGCCTGACCTATGACCATCTCGCCACCGGCACCCAGTGGAAGCTGTCGGGCCCGGACGGCGATCACTGGATCCAGGTCACCTGGACGCTCTGCGCCAACAATGGCGAAGTGCTGGGCGATGCGGCGATCAAGGGCCGCGGCATCGCGCTGTTGCCGACCTTCCTCGTCGGGCCGCATCTGCAGGCCGGCCGGTTGACCGCCCTCCTGACCGATTACAAGGCACCCGACCTGACGCTCTACGCGATCTATCCGCCGACCCGGCACCTGTCGGTCAAGGTCCGCCTGTTCATCGACTTCCTGGTCCAGCGTTTCGGCGGCCGCCCCGCCTGGGACGCCAGCGAAGAGGCCGCGCGCTGACCTAGCGTTCCCGCCCCGGCATGCGCAGCATCACATAACCGCATACCGCCCAGGCAGCTCTCTCCCTTGCGGAACGTGTGAGAATCCCGGCGTCTTGCCCGGATCGGACCTAGGGGAATTCCACTATGGCAAGCGGCTCGGCGAGCCTGCACCTCGATCTCACCACGCTGCTGTTCATGTCGCTGCTGGTCACCGTCACCACCGGGGTGCTCTATGTGCTCGACGCTATCCGGCGCGGCGATGTCCTGTCCGGGCGCTGGTGGAGCTTTGCCTTCGTCGCCTCGTCGCTTGCCTCCTTCACCTATATCGCGGCGGCGCAGAGCCCGGCGCTCGCTTGGGCCTATCCCCTCGGCAACGGTCTCGCCGGCACCGCCACCGCGCTGATCTGGGTCGGCGCCCGCAGCTTCAACGGCCGTCCGCCGCTGCCGCTGGTCGGCTTCGCCGGCCCCTGGATCATGGCCGGCGGCACCTTCCTGACCGCCGAGCCGCTCGATGCCTGGAGCGGCGCCGCGAGTTTTCTCCTGATCGTCGCCGCCTATGCGCTCGCCGCCGCCCACGAATTCTGGCGTGCCAACGGCACACGCCTGCAAAACCACCTTGTGCTGGCGGTGGCCTGCGCTGTGAGCGGATTGTTCTATGCGACGCGCGCCGCGGCGCTCGTCGCGCTCGGCCAGGACCACCCGGTCTTCCTGAGCTATTTCGGGCCGGAGGTCGCCTCCACCGTCGTCCTGTTGCTGATCGTCGTCCTGACCTTCAGCCTGGTAGCGCTCGGCAAGGAACAGTCGGATATCGCGCTCTACCGCCTGGCCACCCGCGACGCCCTGACCGATGTGCTCAACCGGCGCGAATTCGCCCGCCAGGCCGAGCTGATCCTGCGTCGCCTCGCCTATGAGCGCGCGCCCGTCGCCGTACTGCTGCTCGACCTCGATTACTTCAAGACGATCAACGACACCCATGGCCATGCCGCCGGCGACCTGGTCCTGGCGCGCTTTGCCGCGGTGGCCGTCCGCTGCCTCAGACCGACCGACCTCCTGTGCCGTTATGGCGGCGAGGAGTTCGCCGTGGTGCTGCCGCGCGTCTCGTTCGACCAGGCGGAGATCGTCGCCGAGCGCATCCGCGCCGCCGCCGCCAGCCTGACGGTGCCGACCGGCCGGGCCGAGGTGCGGTTGACCACCAGCGTCGGCCTGGCCTTTTCGCAGGCTTCCGCCAGCAATCTCACGGACCTGCTGCATCACGCCGACATCATGCTCTACCGGGCCAAGGCGGAAGGCCGCAACCGGGTCGTCAGTTGCGCCAGGGAAGCCAGGCCAACGGCCGAAGCGGCGCTTCAGGCCGCGCTGCCGACCATCGCCTGATCGGTCGATCCGGCGCGCCGCCCCCGCAACATCCCGGATGTCGCGGCGCGTCAATCGATGGCGGCTCGCCTTGCCCCGTCCGACTGAACTAATGTCGCCGCGAGTCGTTTAGCTCCAGCACCGTCGGCCGTCACATCTCCCCCTGCCGCGTCACCCGGGATCCGCCATGCCAGCCAAGCGATTTTTCATCCTGCCCTTCCTCGTCGCCGCCATCGGTCCGGCGGCCGCGCAGAACACCGTCGAGTTTCCGGCCCGCCGCCCCGGGCAATGGGAAATCCGCATGGACCGGGCCCAGATCCCCGGCGCGCCCGAGATGATCGTCAAGACCTGCGTGGATCCGGCCAGTGACCGCCAGATGATGCAGGCCGGCATGAACATCCTGCAGCAGAATTGCGAGAAGCGGGACATGCGCCGCGACGGCACCGGCATCGTCATCGATGCGATCTGCCAGATGGGGCCGATGCGGATCACCTCCAGCACCGTGATATCGGGCGACTTCCAGGCGACCTATTCGGTCCGGTCCAATGCCACCGTCCAGATGCAGGGCCAGGCCAATCCGCGGACCAGCACCACCGTTCAGGAAGCCCGCTGGGCCGGCGCCACCTGCACCGACGGCATGGTTCCGGGCGACATCCTGATGCCCGGCGGCCAGAAGATGAACATCCGCAACATGCCCGGCATGGAACCGCCGGCTCCGGCCACCCCGGCGCAGCGGACACGGTAGTGGCGAGTGGCTGATAGCGAATGGCGAATGGCGAATGGCGAATGGCGAATGGGGCATGATGCGTAAGGCGCTGTGAAATCAACTCTCTCTCACAGGGATAGGGTTCGTCGCGATGCGTCCCGCATCATGCCCCATTCCCCATTCGCCATTCGCCACTCGCCCATTTACCGCCCCACCCGCGGCTCCGCGGTGCGGATCCCGGCCGGGCCGCCTTCGACCGCCACGCGGGCGATTTCGCGCAGGCGCCGGCCGTTGAAATCGAACACCTGAATGTCGCGCTCGACCATGTTCTGAACCATCAGGCGCCGGCCATTGGCCGACCAGACGATGCCCTGCGACCACTGGCCGATCGGCGCCTCGGCGACCTTGGTCAGCGCGCCGCCGCGGACCTGGAACACCACCACCTTGCCGCGTTCGGCGAAGAACGGCGAGGAGCGCGGCTTGTTCGAGCCATTGACCAGCCCGACCGCGACATAGCGGCCGTCGGGCGACATCTTCAGGCCTTCCGGCGTCTGGCCGACCGACACCGTGTTGATCACCCGCGCCGGACTGGCGCGCAGATCGATCACGCTGACCGTGTCGGCGTCGCCCGCACCGGGGCCGATATTGGCGACCACGGCGACATCGCCGCGGGCGGCGACATCTATGCCATAGGGTCTGAGACCGGCGCTGATGTCACGCCGCGTATAATCGACCTGACTGCCGTTCACCGACAGCACCGAGATCTTGTGATCGTTGTCGCGGGTCACCAGCGCGCTGCGGCCGTCGGGGGTGAAGACGGCAAGGCTCGGGCCTGAATTGGCCTCGCCCAGCGCGATTTTCGGGCCAACCGTCACCGTCTTGCCGGCAATGCTCAGGACCGACACCGTGCCTTCCGAGCGGTTGGCGACCAGCGCCAGCGTGCCGGCCGGATTGATCGAGACGCCGGCAGCGCCACGTCCGACCTCCAGCGTCGCGATGACCGCGGGCGGACTGGCTTTCAGGTCGATCACCGTGAGCCGGTTGTCGGGCACCGTGGCACGCGGATTGGCCGGGTCGATCCGCATGGCCGAGGTCACCAGGGCAAGGCTTTCGTCGGGCGTGATCGCCACCGACTGGGGCGGCCCGACGACGCTGGCCGGCGCACGCAGCGTCGCCACCACGCGCGGCGCACCGGCGGCAAAGTCGATGACCGACACCGTGTCGGGCGGCGGATTCTCGATGACGGTGACGACCCCGTCGACGAGGCGGACCTTGCCGTCATTGGCGGAAACCGCCAGTTGCGCCCGGGCGCCCAGCGGGCTCGCCGCAAGCATCAGCGCCGCGGCGCCCCAGATCACCGGTCGTGTCATCCATTCCTCCCCTGCGCGCAGCCGTCATGGGCCGCGTCATCTTGAGGCGGAAAGGCTAGCCCGCATCGGAGCTGCGGGCATGTCAGGCGGAATACCCACTCACGCTTACACCGCATTTTTCGCGGAATCACGGCTGGAAGCGATAGATCCAGTCGTAGCGCGCGACCAGTTGCCGGCCACCGGCCAGCCGCATCGCGGCGTCGCGCGCCCAGGCGAGCGGCCCCTCGAGATGATAGATCCGGCCATTGGCGCGAGCGCCGCGCTGAATGGCGACGACCCGCTCGCGTCTTGCCTGCTCATAGGCCCGAAAGGCAGCGCCGAGATCGTCCGGCCGCGCCGCGGCGGCCTTGGCCAGCACCGCGGCATCCTCGATCGCCATGGCGCCGCCCTGGGCGAGAAACGGCAGCATCGGATGGACAGCGTCGCCGAGCAGTGTCATCGGCCCCTGCCCCGGGCCGAACCACGCATCCCGGTCGGCCAGAGACCAGGTCGTCCAACTGTCCGGCGCCTCGACCAGCGCGCGCGCCTCGCCCGTCCAGCCGTGAAACCGGGGCAACAGCGCCATGCGGTCCCCGCCGCCGCTCCAGCCGGCGTGCCGCGCGGCATCGGCGACCACCGCGACCAGATTGAGCGCTTCGCCGCCACGCACAGGATAGTGCACGAGATGGGCGCCCGGCCCCAGCCAGAGCCCGAGGCGGCGGTCCGAGATGCCCTTCGGCACCAGCGCGCGCGGCAGCATCGCCCGCCAGGCGGTGCGCCCGCGATAGGCCGGCGGACCGGCATCGCCGAGCAATGCCCGCGTCGCCGACCAGAGCCCGTCGCTGCCGACCAGCGCGGCACCGCTATCGACGCTCCGTCCGGCCGGGCCATCGGTGGCGACGGTGACCCCATCGCCGTCGTGTGCGACGGCCGCGATCGTCCGGTCCATGGCGATGGTGATGGCGGGATCGCCCGAGGCTGCGTCGACCAGCACCTTTTGCAGGTCGGCACGATGCACCGCCCACCAGGGCGCGCCATAACGCGCGTGCATCGCCTCGCCGAGTTCCGCCGAGGCCAGCACCTTGCCGTCGCCGCCGGCCCTGACATCCATGCCTTCGGGGGTCACCGCGACCCGGGCGAGCGCCGCGCCGAGCCCGAGCCCGACCAGGATGCGGCTGGCATTGGGAGTGATCTGGATACCGGCGCCGACCGCCTCGAAGGCCCTGGCGCGCTCGATGAGCCGAATCTGGAAGCCACCGCGCGACAAGGCCAGCGCGGTCGTCAGGCCGCCGATACCGGCGCCCGCGACGATAATCGTGCGGCGCCCGGCGGGTGAGCGCGTCATGGCTTGAGGATCAGGCGTCCGCCAGGGTCTGGACGAAGGCGCCGGCCGGCGCCGTCTGGTCGGCATGCAGCTTGGCGTCGAATTTGTAGAGGGTCGAGCAATAGGGGCAGATGATCTCGCCGTCCGAGCCCATGTCGAGGAACACATGCGGATGGTCGAAGGGCGTGCGCGCGCCCATGCACTGGAATTCCTTCACGCCGATATGGATGACCGCGACGCCCTGGTCGTTGGCGAAATGGGGCACGACATGATCGGCCATGGGTCAGATCCTCCAGGCAATGGGCAGATGCGCGACCATAAACCCGCCGCGCCGCCAATAATCAAGTGACAAGTCGGCTGCCCGGAATTGCCCGGGCGGGCGAGGCCTCACCCGATGAGCCAGGCCGCGCCGGCGATCACCCCGCCGACGATGACCACGACCAGCAGCGTCGCCAGCAGTCCCAGGATATGACCAAGGCCGACCAGCAGGCCGTCCTCTTCCAGGAAGCCGACCGACATCACCAGCAGCGCGACGCCCGGCGGAAAATTGCCGATCCAGGACAGCGGCAGCGCCAGCACCACGCCGAGCAGCACGAACATCGCGCCGATCAGCATGCGCATCAGGCCGCGCGTCATGAACACCGCGCGCGGCTTCGCCACGGCTTCGAGCTTCTCGATCCAGGGAATGGTCCGCTCGATCATCGAGGCGGTCTCGGCCCGCGGCAGGCTTCTCGCGGCGACGAAGGCCGGCAGCCAGGGATCGCGCCGGCCGATCAGCATCTGCAGGCCGACAATGGCGATGACCACGCCCGATATGGTCGAGACGCCGGGAATCATCGGGATGATGTTGGGCAGCGCGAAAATCAGCACCAGCAGGCCGAAAGCCCGGTCGCCGAGCGCCTGGGTCAAGCTGCCCAGCGGAATGGAATCACCTTCACCGAGCCGGGTCAGGCCGCGGAAGACCTCTGAGGTCCGGACGGTCGGTTGATCGGCAGCCAGGTCCACGCGCGATATCTCCTGAAGCGGTTGGGTGCGGCGGCTGGGACTAGAAGATCGCCAGCGCGCCGGCGAGCACGGTATAGCCTATTCCCGCGCCGATGGCCGTGGCGATCGCCGCCAGCAGGAAGCCGCAGACCACCAGCACGCCGTCCCGCTCGGTGAGCCCGAGGCCGAAGACGCAGAGCGCCAGCCCCTGGGGCATCGAGCCGATCCACGGGATCGGCACCAGAATCAGCAGGACCGCCAGAATCAGCACCGCCACGCCGACGGCGCGCCGCGCGGTCGGACCGGCGGCCAGCCCGAAGCGCGGCCGCGTCAGGGTCTCAAGTTTCCTGAGGATCGGCATGGTGCGGTTCATCACCGCCGTCAGCTTTTCGCGCGGCAAGGCGGTGCGGGCGATCCGCTCCGGCAGCCAGGGCACGTCGCGGCCGATGACGATCTGCAGTGCCAGCAGCACCAGGACAAGGCCGGTGATGATCGGCAGGCCGGGGATCGGCAGGAGGTTGGGCAGGCCGAACAGGATCAGCGACAGGCCGAAGGCGCGGTTGCGCAAGGCGGCCAGGAGATCGCCGATGGTGATGGTCGACAGGATATCGGAATGCGTCGATGTCTGAGCAGACATGAGGGAGGAGATAATTTGCGACGTCTTTTCGGGCGCGCTGGTCACGATAGGGTCTGGTCCTCGAAATTCGGCGGGACCATAAGGGGTCGCGCGGCAACTTGCCATGCCGAAGGCTGCGACCAATCAATGCAGATGTGTCAGGGTCCGCGCTATGGCCACCTCGCAGGGACCCATGAGCCTGGATGACGCCACCCTCACCGCGTGCAGCCGGCCCTCGAGCGAGCGCTGCCAGAAATCGAGGAATCGCTGCAGCACCGGGAAATGCGGCGCCTGATCGTAGTCCTGCCAGATATAGGCCTGCAGCAGCAGCGGATGATCCGGCATCCGATAGAGAATTTCGGCGGTGGTCAGGGAATAACCCTCGATCTGGCGCAGAAAGTCGCCATCGACCGCCTGGGCCTCGCGTGTTGCGAGATGAAGCATGACAGCCTCCATGATGCGAAAACGCATGCACTGCGGATGGGCCGGTGTCTCGTCGTCTGTCGCCTCTCGCCCCCGGTCGGTTCAATGAATTGAGCGACCAGCATGGTTACTGGAGGCTTAACGGCGCGTTCAGCCGTGCTTGTGACTGGATACGGATGGAACCGCGCCTTGGTGCTGTCACGCGTCGGCAGA
>BFBZ01000008.1_pt30 | contig 11803 bp, 10 predicted proteins | sample 1888401 | NCBI WGS metagenome assembly BFBZ01 (sample SAMD00112614, study PRJDB3348) | symbiont metagenome | host: Chara braunii | reverse complement strand
GCAAGGCGCGCCGCCAGGTGAACTGGTGCGGCGGACCGTCCGGCACGCTCGCGAATGGCACCTTGATCGGCTCGGGCCGCTCGAACAGCCGCAAGGGCCGCAGCGGCGGCTCGCCCGTGACGCGCTCCGGCCAGGCGGCGGCGCTGGCGGCGGCCAGATGGTGCTGCGCCGGCAGCGCCAGCGCTGATCGTTCGGGGATGTGGCTCTCGAGCGGCAGGTGCACGACGACGCGCTTGCCGCCGATGCGGGCGGCGATGCGGTCGATCAGCGCCGAGATCTCGTCATTGTCGTGCACCGTGGCGTCGAGATCGCGTTGCTGCTGCACCACGATCTCGGTACGCCCCGCGGCAAGGCGAATGAGATCGAAGCCGAAGCCGGGATCGAGCGGATCGCTCAACGCATCGAGCCGCTCGCGGAACAGGCGGTCGATCATCTCGGGCCGCGTCACCGGCCGCCCGGTCTCGACCATGATCGCGCGTACCGCGCCATCGGTGCGGAAGAAGCTCGCTTCCAGCTGCCGCGCGCCCTTGCCCTGTCTGTCCATCGCCGCAACTAGCATTTTGGCGAGGCTAGAGAGCGTCAGCGCGATCACGGTGTCGGTCGAGATGGGCTCGGGGAAACGCTTCTCGACGATGTAATCGGGCAGCGGCTTGCGCGGACTGATCGGGGCATCACCCCGCCCGAGCGCGTGGCCGAGCAGGGTGGTGAAATCAGCGCCGAACCGCGCCGAGATCTCATGCGGCGCGCGCGCAGCGACATCGCCGATGGTCTTCAGGCCGGCGCGACGCAGGCCGGTGGTGACCGCAGCATCGGCGCCGAGCGCCGACACCGGCAGCGGGCCGACCGCCTGCGCCTCCGCGCCATCGGCGATGATCTGCCCCGAGGCATAGCGCGTCAGCGTGCGCGCCGCGATCGAGGTGCCGGCAATCGCCGCACTGACGGCAAAGCCGCGCCGGCTCAGCGCATTGGTTACCATCTGCAGCAGCGCGCGCTCGCCGCCGAACAGATGCGCGCAGCCGGTGATGTCGAGGAACAGCCCGTAAGGCGGATCGAGCGCGACCAGCGGCGTGAAGCGGTCGCACCAGTCGGCGATGTCGTTCAACGTCTTCAGGTCAGCGGTGGGATCGGCATCGTAGACCGTGAGTTCCGGACATATCGCACGCGCATTGGCGAGCGGCAGGCCGATCGACAGCCCGGCCCGCACCGCCGCCTCGTCGACGGCATGTAGCAGGATGGCGTTGTGGTATTTTGCGACGACGACGCTGGGGAGTTTTTGCATTGTTGTCGCTTGCGGGAGAAAGCGAAGTTCTTTCTTCGCCTCTCCCGCTTGCGGGGGAGGCCGGATTGCATCGCGAGATGCGATCCGGGTGGGGGCTCTCTCCTCAGCGGGACTCGTGGCGAGACCCCCACCCCAACCCTCCCCCGCAAGCGGGAGAGGGAGCCCTACGACTTCCCGTGTGTCGCTCTGCGAGACCTGGTCATGCGCATCAGCTTGCGAGGCGATGTCCTGCGCGAGCTTGCGCTTGATGCGGTCGATGGGCAGGCGTGGCAGCCACAGGCTGAGGATACGCCGACGGTTCACTGAATTGGCACTCATCACATTTCCATTCCATGATCCATCGCCCGACCGGGCCATGACGATTGCGCACGAGTTCGGTATCGAAGCGCGGCGTGCCCCAGGCGCTTGAGGCATTGCCGGGCGGCGAATGCGCCGCGCGCACGATCCAGCGCGTCTCCGCGGTCGATGGGATCGGCGTCGCCGCGATCCGCAGCACCAGCGCGGTGACGCCGGCAGCCTGCGACGCAAGGGTCAATTTGCGGCTGGCGACGAGATCGAGCTGGCGCGCTTCGCCCCAGACCTCGAGCACGACCGCGCCAAGCGCATCGCAGGCCAGCGCGTCGGCGGCGGTGCGCAGAGCGCCGTCGACATCGGCGGCGCGCACCGTGACCAGGAGGCGCGGATCGAGGCCGAGTTCGGCAAGCCCGCGCATCGACAGCGCCCCGTTCTCGCGATCGGAAAAATCCTGCCGCACCCACACCAGCGGCTTGCGCGCCGATAGCCGTCCGGCGAGCCCCGCGATGAAGCCGGTCGCCGCACCACTTTGATGGCCGGCCGCGAACACCTCATGCAACGCTGCCGGGGCAAGCCCGCCGCGCAACATCGCGTCGGCGCCCGCATGCCCGAGCGCGACGCGGCTCGGCATCGCCACCTCCGATGACGCCTCGATGCGCGCGATGCTGCCGCGCAGAGACGCAAGCGTACCCGTGCGTGCGCCGTTCATTGCGCCGCTCCTTCCAACCAAAATTTGAAGCCGTCACTGACCAGAACAGAGAGCCAGGGACTGGCTCCAATGTTCATGATATGTTCTAATATAAAGCTAACAGGGCCGGCGGAGTCAATCGGATTGGTAAGCCTGCCGATTCAGCAGCGGAATCAATGGGCTTCTGGAGTGGCCGAGCCGGCGCTTCGGCTTTTCCCATTGCAGTCAGGCGCATGGGTCCGGAAATCGGCGGCGTGACGGAAACGGAGCAATCGCATGCATCTCATCGTGCTCGACAACGACACCGATTTCGAAGACTGGCGCAAAGCCGCACGGCGACTGGCATCGCATGACATCAGGCCGGCAGACGTCACATGGCAAATAAGCAGTGACGACGCGTTGCTGCCGACATCCCGCGCGAACGAGATACCCGACGCGCCGCAGGTGCAGTTCAATGTCCCCGCCAGATTCGTCGAGTTGGCGCGAACGGCGATCCTGCATTGCCATGACGAGCGCTTCGCCCTGCTCTATCGCCTGCTGTGGCGACTGCGCAGCCATCACGATCTGCTCGGCACGACCATCGATCCTGATGTCGCCGAAGTCCACGCAATGGCACGCGCGGTCTATGGCGACATCGACAGGATGCACGCGCATCTCCGCTTCCGCGAAATCGGCCGCGAGCATAAGGCGCACTACGTCGCCTGGTTCGAGCCGGAGCATCACATCGTCGCGTCCGCCGCGCCGTTTTTCGCCAGCCGCTTCGCCGACATGCCATGGTCGATCCTGACCCCGGATGTCTGCGCGCATTGGGACGGCCACGCGATCTCGATCACGTCAGGCATCGCCAAGTCCGAGGTGCCGAGCGAGGACCGGCTCGAGGAGGCCTGGCGGCGCCATCACAACGGCCTGTTCAATCCCGCCCGGCTGAAACTGATGGAGGCACCGCAGGCCTATTGGCGGAACCTGCCCGAGGACTCAATCATTAAGCCCTTGATCGAAGACGCCATGCGCATGACCAGCAGTCCCTTTATCGCACGCCGGGCGAGCGAACCGCAGCAGCGGCAGGACGCACCGATGCGCCGCAAGCAGGACACCCAAACTCATGACGCGATTGGAGACACCCTTGCCGCCTTGCGCGAGGAGGCCGCCGCCTGCCGCGCCTGCCCGCTGTGGACGGACGCGACGCAGACCGTGTTCGGCGAAGGCCCACAGAACGCAACACTGATGCTGGTCGGCGAGCAGCCCGGCGACAAGGAAGACCTTGCCGGCCATCCGTTCGTCGGGCCGGCCGGGCAGATGCTCGATCGCGCGCTGCAGGAAGCGGGCATCGATCGCGCCAAGGTCTACATCACCAACGCAGTGAAGCACTTCAAATTCGTGCACCGCGGCAAGGTTCGGCTACACCAGAAGCCGGGCACGGCGGAGATCCGCGCCTGCCGTCCATGGTACGAGCGCGAGCTCGCCGCCATCAGGCCGGAGCTGGTGGTGGCACTCGGCGCGACCGCAGCGCAAAGCGTGCTCGGCAAGGTCACGCCGATCAACAAGAACCGCGGCAAGCTGATCGAGCATCAGGGAACCAGGGTGCTGGTCACCGTGCATCCCTCCTATCTGTTGCGGTTGCCAGATGAGAGCGCCAAGGCACTGGAATATCAACGCTTTATCGACGACCTGAAGATCGCGGCCGGTCAGTTGCGCGATCCCGCCGATGCGGCTTGAGTTCCGCAAAACCAGCGGAACCGGACAACACAAAGTTCAGTGCGAAATTGCTCTGAGGGCAGACAAATACCTACAACCTTTAATTGATCCGTGATAGGCTAGCACATTCAGACGGTATCGGGCGTCATGTTCACGCCATGACGTACCCTGAGGCAGGCGCGCTGCGCGGTTCGACTAGCCCCAATCGTGCGGCGCGCCACCTCATCTCACCACCTCACCCACCGCTACCTTTTCCAGTCAGCCGCCTCATCTGGTTCGCCGTACTCGTCGGATACGTCGTCGCGAGCCCTCGTCGGTTGGACTCACAGTCCTGTGTGATCTCATCCTCACACTGTCTCGCGCGCTGTGCAACGCGGGCAGCAGGTTTGCGTCGCGACCAACCCGCTTCTGTTGCTGAACATTGCCACGAGATCGAAACAGTGCGCGCGCCTTCAACGCGTTGCACAAAAATTCGGCCCGCTGTCCACCGTCAAGGGGGTGCCGCTTCATTTCACGGGCCGGATTTCAATTGCCTGTCATATGCATCGATCAAAATCGGAGGCATTGGGACAGGAGTTTACCATGAGCGATATGGCGTTACCCGGCTCGATCGAGCCCGCCTTGAAAAAGGGTCCGGATCTCGACAAGGGCTTCCACCCCATGACGGGTGTTATTTATATGGGCGTGGTTGCAGCCGCGCTGCTGTTTGTTGCCTACAGCATCTATGCCGACGTCGACGCCACCGGCACGCGCGTGACTTCGTTCCTGCCGTACATCATGCTGTTCGTCGCGCTGCTGATCGCGCTCGGCTTCGAATTCGTCAACGGATTCCACGACACCGCTCTTATACACATCTAGATGTGTATAAGAGACAGTCTGGAACCTCGGCACCTGGTGGCTCGGCCTGCCGGCGTCGAGCTCGCACACTTTGATCGGTTCGATCATGGGCGTCGGCATCACCAACGCGCTGCTGCGCGGCCGCGACGGCACCTCCGGCGTAGACTGGTCGCAGGCGGCCAACATCGCTAAGGCGCTGCTGCTGTCGCCGCTGTTCGGCTTCGTGCTGGCGGCCGGCCTGCTCTACATCCTCAAGGCCGTGCTGGCGCGCGCGACCCCTGCTTTGTTCGGTGAGCCAGTCGGCAACCAGCCGCCGCCGTGGTGGATCCGCGGCATCCTGATCCTGACCTGCACCCTGGTTAGCTTCTTCCACGGCTCCAATGACGGCCAGAAGGGCATGGGCCTGATCATGCTGATCCTGATCGGCACCGTGCCAACTGCCTACGCGCTGAACCGCGCGCTGCCCGCCAGCCAGATCGAGCAGTTCGCTTCGCACTCGACCGCGGCCAGCAAGGTGATCGAGGGCAAGGCCGCCGGTTACAACGTGATCGGCAATCCGCGCCCGGCCGTGACCAACTACGTCTCGCAGCACCAGATCAATGAAGGTACCTATCCTTCGCTGGCGGTGCTGGTCCGCGACATCGGTCAACAGGTCGCCCAGTACGGCTCGCTGGCCAAGTTCCCGGCTGACGTGGTCGGCAACACCCGTAACGATATGTACCTCGCCTCGGAAGCGATCCGCCTCCTGATGAAGGACAAGGAAGCCGAGCTGAGCGCGACCGACGTCTCGACGCTGAACGAGTACAAGGGCTCGCTCGACGCCGCGACGAAGTTCATCCCGAGCTGGGTGAAGTTCGCCGTCGCCATCGCGCTCGGCCTCGGCACCATGGTCGGCTGGAAGCGCATCGTCGTCACCGTCGGCGAGAAGATCGGCAAGACGCATCTGACCTACGCGCAGGGCGCCTGCGCCGAGATCACGGCAGCCGCGACGATCGCGGCGGCCGACGGTTACGGCCTGCCGGTCTCGACCACCCACGTGCTGTCGTCGGGCATCGCCGGCACCATGGCGGCGAACGGCTCCGGCCTGCAATGGGCGACGATCCGCAACATCGCGATGGCCTGGGTGCTGACCCTGCCCGCCGCGATGATCCTCTCGGGCGTGCTCTACTACGTGTTCTACCACGTGTTCTGATGCCCCCTGCTTTCGGCGCGGCAACGCGCCGGACGGAAAGGCCCGCACCTCAGGTGCGGGCCTTTTGCTTTCAAGCATGGCTCAGGCCGCATATGCCTTCGCTTCCTCCGCGAGCAGCCCGCGTACCCATTTGTGCAGGCCCGATCTGGCGGTCCGGGCGCTCCAGTACATGTCGATCGAGATCGGCACGCGGAACGGCAGCGCTGCGACATGCAGACCGCCGCGCATCGCCTGCGCCAGGTGATGCGGGATCGTTGCGACGAGCCCTGTGCCGGCGATGATGCGCTCAAGGCTGTCGTGGTTCGGCAGGCTGACCACCGGCTCGATCTCGATCTTCCTCGCCCTGAGCGCCTCCAGATAAAGCGGCTGCCACTCGCCGCTATGGGTGATGAAGACGTGCGCGGCCTTGGCGTAGGCGGACAGCGCGATCCGGCCCCGCGCCAGTGGATTGGCCGGATCCATCACGCAGACATAGTGATCGGTGAGGACGTGGCGCCTGAAGAAGCTTTCGCCGACGATCCCGACCGGACCGAGCACGATATCGCAGCGGTTCTGCTTGAGATGGACGTCACCATGGCCGGCAGCATCGAGCAGCACGAGCCGAACCTTCGGCGCGCCGGCACGCAGCCGCGCGCTGAACTGCGGGATCAGGGTCTGGCGTTCGTGATAATTGCAGGAGATCGTGATGCTGCCCTGCGCCGTCGCCGGATCGAATTCAACCGGTGCGGCGAGCCCGTCGATCTCGCTGATCATGTCCCGCGCCCAGGCCACCAGCGCCGCGCAGCGCTCGGTGGCGGTCACGCCATTGCCGTTGCGGACGAACAGCGGGTCGTGCAGCGCGCCGCGCAGCCGCTCGATCGCGTAGCTGATGGTGGACTGGTTGACGTCGAGCCGCTTCGCGGCCGCGGAGAACGACTGCAAATCGTACACCAGTACGAGCGTGCGCAAGCTCCCGATGTCGATCGGATCGATCGATGAATTGACCGCCACGCTTCACCTCCCGCATTGCCAGCGGCCCATCCTTATCACAAGGTCATGCAAGATTTCGATGAGCTTTATCAAAACCATCGAATTGAGCGATCGCGGCCCGGGCACTAGCGTCGGCAAAAAATCGCTCCCGGGAGGACCCATGACCAGCGCCGTGCCACTCGTCACCGACATCGCCTATCAGGACCTGCTCGACGACCCCTATCCGATCTTCCGCCGCCTGCGTGAGCTGGCGCCGGCGGTCTTTGTCGAACCCGCAGGGCTGACGCTGGTGACGCGCTTCGACGACATCATGCGGATCGAGCGCGAACCCGCGACCTACTCGGCCGACAATCCAGCCTCGCTGGTCAACAAGGTGATGGGGCCGACCTTCATGCGCAAGGACGGCGCCGAGCATGCGATCGGCCGCAAGGCGATCGAGCCCTCGTTCCGCCCGGCCACGATCAAGGAGCATTGGGCGCCGATCTTCACCGCGATCGCGGAGGGATTGATCGCTGATCTGTCGGTCGCTGACGAGGCCGATCTGTTCGCCACGCTCGCCGCGCCGATGGCCTCGCTCAGCCTGATGGCCATGATCGGTTTCCGCGACATGCCGTGGCAGACCCTGGCCGAGTGGTCGCAGGCCATGATCGACGGCGCCGGCAATTACGCCGCCGATGCCGAGGTCGAGCGCAAGGCGATGCAGGCCAGCGCGGACGTCGATGCCGCGATCGATACGGTGCTCGATGACCATCGCAGCCACTCGAACCCTTCGATCCTGTCCTCGATGGTCAATGCCGATCCGCCGATGCCGCTCGAGGGCATTCGCGCCAACATCAAGGTGATCATCGGCGGCGGGCTCAACGAGCCGCGCGACGCGATCCTGACGCTCGTGCTGGGTCTCCTGCAAAATCCGGCGCAGAGGGACAACGTGCTAGCGAAGCCGGAGCTATGGCCCTCCGCGCTGGAGGAAGCGGTGCGCTGGATCTCGCCGATCGGCATGTATCCGCGCCGGGTCACCCGCGATGTCGAACTCTCCGGCACCACGCTGCCCGAGGGCCTGCAGATCGGCCTCTGCGTCGGCGCCGCGAACCGCGACGGCAACCGCTTCGCCGAGCCCGATCGCTTCGACGTGACGCGGCCCAAGCAATCGCACCTCGCATTCGGCGCCGGACCGCATTTCTGCGCCGGCACCTGGGTGTCACGGCTCACCGTCGGCAAGATCGTGGCGCCGATGCTGTTCGAACGCCTGCGCAATCTGCGCTTGCGCGAAGACGCTCCGCCCATCGTCCGCGGCTGGGTGTTTCGCGGCCCGGTGTCACTGCCGGTGCGATGGGACGCGTGAGGCTCTGCGCCTCAGACAAGCTCACCAAGATGATGGCGAACCCATTTCGCCTCTTCTGACGCCGTACGCCGGAAGTGCCGTTTGAAGTCACGACTGAACTGCGCGGGACTGGCGTAGCCGACCAATGCCGCGACCTCGGCGATCGTCTTGTCCCGGCGCGCGATCATCAGACGCGCCTCGTGAAGCCGCATCGCCTTGACGTACTGTATCGGACTGCTGCCGGTCAGAGCCTTGAAATGGACGTGGTAGGAGGGAACGCTCATCCCAGCCTCGCTTGCGAGTGCGGCGACCGAGATTTCGGAACTGTAGGTTTCACGCAACCGGACTAGGCTTTGTACGATCCTCCCGGACGTACCTCGCTGCTGCAACGCTGAGATCATCGCGCCGCCTTGCGGGCCGACCAGCACCCGGTAGTGCAGTTCGCGCAGGAGGCCCGCTCCGAGAACTGCAAGCTCGACGGGATCGCGCAACGCCCGCAGCAGACGGAGCAAAACATCTTCGATAACCGGCTCCATCGCGCTCGAAACCAGGCTTCTCACCTTGTCGGCCGTCGGCGCGCAACGTCTCGTCCCGACATCCGAGGCGATCTCGGCGGCCAGACGCATGTTGAATTCGACATAGACCGCAAGCAGGGGGCGTGCCGCGCTGGCCACGGATTCCATGCGAAACGGAACCGGCACCGACACCGCCAGATAGTGCTTCTCGTCGTAGAGATAGACCTCGCCCTCAAGCATGCCGCGCTTGCGACCTTGCAGCACGAACACCGCGCCCGGCTTGTAGAGCACCGGGATGTCGTGAAGGATCGCCTCGGTCCTGAGAATGCGGACGCCGTCGAGCTCTGTCGGATTGTATCCGTGGCGAGGAGCAAGCAATCCGGCCAGCTCCACCAGCTCTTGCCGACCCGACAGCTGGCTCTGGACCTTCATAGGATTTGGCAATCTTTTCGGAGTTTTCGCCATCGATAGCCCTGCCGATCAAGACTATCAGTCATGGATAACGATCAATCAAGACGAGATCCAATCATGACAGGGAAGACCTTCTTCATCACCGGCGCGAACTCCGGCTTCGGCTTTGCGATCGCAGCCGCCGCGACCCGGCAGGGCCACAAGGTGATCGGCACCGTGCGCACGGAACAGTCGCGGGCAGCGCTTGCCGAGCGCCTGCCGGCTATCGCGTCCATGCTGTGCGACGTGACCGAGTTCGATCGGATCGCCGGCGTCGCGCGAGAGGCAGAGGACAACCATGGGCCTGTCGACGTGCTGATCAACAACGCCGGCTATGGTCACGAGGGAGTGCTCGAGGAGTCACCGCTCGACGAGATGCGGCGCCAGTTCGACGTCAATGTGTTCGGCGCGGTTGCGGTCGCCAAAGCATTCCTGCCGCGATTCCGCGAGCGGCGTCGCGGCTTCATCGTCAACGTGACGTCGATGGGTGGCATGATCACCATGCCGGGCATCGCCTATTACTGCGGAAGCAAGTTCGCCCTTCAGGGCATCTCGGAAGTCATGCGCGCGGAGATGGCGCCGTTCGGCGTTCACGTCACCGCGCTGTGCCCTGGCTCCTTCCGGACGGACTGGGCCGGACGCTCAATGATCAGGACCCAGCGATCGGTCGCGGACTACGATGCGCTGTTCGACCCGATCCGGCAGGCGCGGCAGGCGAAAAGCGGCAAGCAGCTTGGCGATCCCGACAAGCTCGCCGCGGCCGTTCTGGATCTGGTCGCGTCGGAGAACCCTCCACCACAGCTCTTGCTCGGCAGCGATGCTCTCGGACTCGTGTCCGAGCGGATCGAACGCCTCAAGCAGGAGATCGCGGTCTGGAAATCCCTTACGATGTCGACCGACGGATGACGCGCACCCGATCACAGGACGACGAAGCCATCCATGGCTCCCATGGATGGCTTCATCGCAAGTGCAACACTGACAGCGGGCCTCACGCCGCCAGCGCGTTCTCCACGATCTTCACGAAATACGAGGTTCCGTAAACGATCGCCTCGTCGTTGAAATTGTAGGCCGGGTGATGCAGGCCGGCGCTGTCGCCATTGCCGCAGAAGATGAAGGCGCCGGGACGCGCTTCGAGCATATAGGAGAAGTCTTCGGCGCCCATCAGCGGCGGCATTTCGTGCACGTTGGACACGCCCGCGACGTCCCGCGCGATCCGGGTCGCGAAGTCGGTCTGCGCCTCGTGGTTGACGGTGACCGGGTAGCCGCGCTCATAAGTGAGGTCGATCTTGGCGCCGGTCATCTTCGCAACTCCGTCCACCACCTCGCGCACGCGCTTCTCGATGAGATCGCGCACCTCCTTGGTCAGCGTGCGCACGGTGCCGCGCAGCTCTGCGGTCTGCGGGATCACGTTGCGGGCGTTGCCGGCGTGGAATTCGCACATCGAGATCACCGCGGAGTCGAGCGGATCGACCGCGCGCGCGACGATCTGTTGCAGCGCGGTGACGAGCTGCGCGCCGACCAGCACGGAATCGATGCATTTGTGCGGCCGCGCGGCATGACCGCCGAGCCCCTCGATCTTGATGTCGATCGCATCGGTCGCGGCCATGATCGGGCCGGTGCGGATCGCGAACGAGCCGATCGGAATTCCCGGACCATTGTGCATGCCGTAGACCTGCTCGATGCCGAAGCGATCCATCAGGCCGTCCTTGATCATGGCGGCAGCTCCTGCTCCACCCTCCTCGGCCGGCTGGAAGATCACCACCGCATCGCCGGCGAAATTGCGCGTCTCGGCGAGATAGCGTGCGGCGCCGAGCAGCATCGCGGTGTGGCCGTCATGGCCGCAGGCGTGCATCTTGCCCGGCGTCTTCGAGGCGTAAGGCAGGTTGGTCTCCTCGTGGATCGGCAGCGCGTCCATGTCGGCGCGCAGGCCGATCACCTTGACCTCGCCCTTGGCCGGCCCCTTCTTGCCCTTGATCACCCCGACCACGCCGGTCTTGCCGAGCCCGGTCGCGACCTCGTCGCAGCCGAATTCCCGCAGCCGGTCGGCCACGAATGATGCAGTGCGGTGCACATCGTAGAGCAGTTCGGGGTTTTCGTGGATGTTGCGGCGCCAGGCCTGGATATCGGATTGCAGATCGGCGACGCGGTTGACGATGGGCATGAGAATTCTGGCCTCGGAGGTTGGACGTAGATTACGTCTAGCATGCAAGAGCCGGTCCACCCAACAGATGTGGCATGCTTCAGACCGGATCCAGTGGCGCGGCAAATGCAGAGCCGGCCAAGCACACCCCGACGACCATCAGATGGGCTATCACCGAGTGCACCGATACAATGATCGCACCCGACCAAAGCACAATGGTGCGGGAAATATCCGATGCGGATACTATTTGAGGTTTCCACCTGGCCTCAAACCAAGGAATCGGCTGCATGACGCCGGATCAAGCGGTCTTGTTTTCCACCATCATCCTGCTGGTACCGATGGGCTACTTCCTGCTCGCGGCGCCGGCCTTCCTGCTCGTGAAGCTCGACCTCCCGCCGGTCACCCGGCTGCTGCGCGGCATGT
>BFBZ01002054.1_pt1 | contig 11805 bp, 4 predicted proteins | sample 1888401 | NCBI WGS metagenome assembly BFBZ01 (sample SAMD00112614, study PRJDB3348) | symbiont metagenome | host: Chara braunii | reverse complement strand
TGCAGGACCTCCAGGCCTACCGCAAGGCCGTGCTGTCGGCCTTCGCCGATGTCGAGATGGCGCTGGTCGCGCTCGAGCAGACCACGATCCAGATGCGGCTGCAGAACGATGTCGTGACCAATGCCCGCAAGGCCTTCCAGGTGGCCGAAGCGCAATTGAATGGCGGCACGGTCAACCTGGTCACCGTCCTGCAGACGGAACAGACCCTCTTTTCCGCCGAGTCCTCATTGGTGCAGGTTCGCCTGAACCGCGCTCTTGCGGCGACCAGACTTTTCCAGGCGCTGGGCGGCGGCTGGAACAAGCCCGCGCCGGTGCCCGTGGTTGTCGCGGGTTCGGCGCCCCCGTCATAGGCCGACGAGCCAAAGCGCACCGCGCCGACCGGCCTTCCTATTGGGCCGACGCCACCACGCAGGCGGCAGCCACCTCCGTACCCTTGCAGATGACAGGCCCTTCGAGGCGAGGGTCCTCGATGATGGTCTGCATGTCGCCTCCGGAAGGACGCCCGGTGAAGAAGACAGGTGCCGGCCGGCCGCTGCCATGGGTGTCGTGATTGTACTCGACGGTGCTGGCAGCTTCGGATGTCGGAACGGCGTTGGATGGCGACACAACCAGATTGGCGCCAACATAGGTCAGTTCGTAATTGGCCGAGGCGCCGAGACTTCCCTGTTCTATCGCGTAACTGCCCGGTACACTTGACGCAGTCGCATCGGTCGACAAGGCGCCGGCAAGCGTATCGCTGCCGACCAGCCCCAGTCCGCCGATCGTATAGGTGAGCGGCGGATTGGGCATGCCCTGCAGGCGGCTTTGCGCATCCGCGGTCACGGTGATCGACCGCTTGGCTATCGAGAAATCCCCGCCGACATAGGTGATGTCGTAGTTCGCATTGTTGGCGTCGGTAATGCTGCCCTGCCCGATCGCATAGCTGCCGACATTCTCGCCCGAAGCACGATCGAGCGCGCCGACCAGCGCCACGCCACTGCCGAGATCGGAGGCCGCATAGCCATAGCGCGAAGGGTCAGCATCGCCGTAGGTCTTGCCCTGACCGGCCGTCGCCGTAACCGTCACCGCGCGTTTGCCGATGCTGAAGTCGGTGCCGACAAAGCTGACGTCATAGTTCGAGTTGTTGGCGTTCGTGATAGTGCCTTGCCCGATGGCATAGATGCCTACATTCTCGCCAGCGGCACGATCGAGCGTGCCGACAAGCGCCACGCCGCTGCCGAGGTCCGAGAAGCTGTAGCCAAGCGACGGATCAGCATCGCCATAGGTCTTGCCCTGCCCGGAGTTCGCGGTGACGGTCACCGACCGCTTGCCGATCGAGAAATCCGTCCCGACAAAGCTGATGTCATAGTTCGAGTTGGAGGCATCCGTCAGTGTACCCTGGCCGATGGCATAGATGCCTACATTCTCGCCAGCGGCACGATCGAGCGCGCCGACCAGCGCCACGCCGCTGCCGAGATCGGAGTAACTGTAGCCATAGGACGATGGGTCGGCGTTGCCATAGGTCTTGCCCTGGCCGGAATTGGCCGTGACCGTCACCGACCGCTTGCCGATGCTGAAGTCAGCGTCGACAAAGCTGATGTCATAGTTCGAGTTGGTGGCATCCGTCAGTGTGCCCTGGCCGATGGTGTAGGTGCCGACAGTCTCACCAGCGGTACGATCGAGCGCACCGACCAGTGCCACGCCACTGCCGAGATCGGAGTAGGTGTAGCCATAGGACGACGGATCGGCGTTGCCATAGGTCTTGCCCTGGCCGGAATTGGCCGTGACCGTGACCGACCGCTTGCCGATGCTGAAGTCGGCGCCGACATAGGTGATATCGTAGTTCGAGTTGGCGGCGTTCGTCAGCGTGCCTTGCCCGATAGCATAGGCGCCGACATTCTCACCCGAAGCACGATCGAGAGCGCCGACAAGGGCCGTGCCACTCCCAAGGTCTGAATAGGTGTAGCCGTAGGACGATGGGTCGGCGTTACCATAGGTCTTGCCCTGGCCGGAATTGGCCGTGACCGTCACCGACCGCTTGCCGATGCTGAAGTCGGCGTCGACAAAGGTGATATCGTAGTTGCCGTTGGCTGCATTGGTCAGCGTGCCCTGGCCGATGGTGTAGGTTCCGACATCTTCACCCGAAGCTCGGTCGAGAGCGCCGACAAGGGCCGCGCCGCTGCCAAGGTCCGAATAGGTATAGCCGTAGGACGATGGGTCGGCGTTACCATAGGTCTTGCCCTGGCCGGAATTGGCCGTGACGGTGACCGCGCGCTTGCCGATGGTGAAGTCCGCGTCGACAAAGCTGATGTCGTAGTTCGAGTTGTTAGTGTTGGTCAGCGTGCCCTGCCCGATGGCGTAGCCGCCGACATCTTCACCCGAAGCGCGATCGAGAGCACCCACGAGGGCAACGCCGCTGCCAAGGTCCGAATAGGTATAGCCATAGGACGACGGATCGGCATCGCCATAGGTCTTGCCCTGCCCGGAACTGGCCGTGACAGTCACCGACCGCTTGCCGATGCTGAAGCCCGAACCGACGAAGGTTATGTCATAATTGCCATTGGCTGCGTTGGTCAGCGTGCCCTGGCCGATGGCGTAGCTGCCGGCATCATCACCCGAAGCGCGATCGAGCGCGCCCACGAGGGCAACGCCGCTGCCAAGGTCCGAATAGGTATAGCCATAGGACGACGGATCGGCATCGCCGTATGTCTTGCCCTGCCCGGAATTGCCCGTGACCGTTACCGACCGCTTGCCGATGGTGAAATCGGCCCCGACAAAATTGATATCGTAGTTGGCATTCGACACATCGAGCGTACCTTGCCCAATGGCATAGGTACCGACATCCTCGCCTGCGACGCGGTCGAGGCTGCCCGTCAGCGTCAAACCGCCGAGATTGGAAACGGAGTAAGTGTAGGCTGCCGGATTGCTGTCGCCGTAGATCTTGCCTTGGCCCTGATCGACGGTGACTGTGATCGACCGTTTGTTGATGGTGAAATCGGCGCCGGCATAGGTGATGTCGTAGTTCGAGTTGTTGGCATTGGTCAGCGTGCCCTGCCCGATGGCATAGGTTCCGGCATTCTCGCCCGCGGCACGGTCGAGCGAACCCGCCAGGGCGACACCATTGCCGAGATCCGAAACCGTGTAGGTGTAGGAGGCGGGATCGTCATCGCCATAGGTCTTGTGCTGATTGGAATCGGCCGTGACCGTGATTGCCCGTTTGGCGATGGTGAGCAACCCCGCGCCGTCAAAGGCTAAGCCGTAGCCGTTCAGCGCGACAACGCTGCCCGCGCCGACTGTGATCGCATAAGGCCCGCTGCCGACATCGGCTGTGCTCGAGGTGCCGGCGGAGGATAGCGACGGCGCGCCGGTGAACGTGTTGGCGGCGCTGTCGCCAAGATAGACGTTGGCTACCCCTGCCTGGTAACCCGACACTGAATAGGCGAGCGCGGGCACGGTGGTATCGCCATAGACCTTCGACGTGTCGGTCGACGTGAAGGTCAGCGTCGGCTGATAGTTGAAGACGTAGCGATTTCCGCTCACGCCCACCGCCGCGCCGGCCGCCGTGTTCCAGACAGCCGTGTTGCCGCTGTTGAGGTTGCCGAATGTGTTGCCCGTAGGGTTGGCGGCATAGACCAGCCAGCGCCCGCTGGTGGCGGTGACGGCATCGCTGCCACGGCTGTTGATGAACTTGCCGCCCGCCGCCAACACCGGATTCGCCCCGCTCACCTTGGCGCCCGAGGCAATCGTCAGGTTGCCGGTCGTCTGCAGTTGGACCTGCCCCGTCGCGGTGGCACCGGCGGTCACCACGCCGCGCGCGCTGCCGGCACTGCCGATCACAAGTCCGCCGAGATCGACGAGGTTGACCGATCCCGCATTGGCGGCAATCGTGCCGATCTGGTTGCCGGCATTGGTCAGGTTGAAATTGCCGGTGCCGCCGAGCCACAGCGAGCCTGCCGTCAGGCCGCTGGTCTGCGTGATGGTGCCATTCGACGACAGCGCCAGCGTGCCGGAGCCGATCGACACCGCCTGGTCTAGCGCGAAGGTGGTCGCCGCCGTCTCGATCTGCCAGTTTGCGAAGGACAGGCTGCCGACATAGGTCGACCCGACCGTCGCCGCAGCGGCGTTTTGCAGCGCCGAGAGAGACGTGATCGAGCTGTCCACTTCATCGAGACGCCAGTTGCCGTAGACGTTGAGGTTGGAGACATTGCCGCCCGACAGGCCCGTCCGGAACGTCACCGCGTTCTGCGCGCCCGCGGCATCCGGGCCGCCATCCTGCACCGTGTAGACCAGGACGCTGCCGCCGATCGTGCCGTTCGGCGTGGCGATGTAATAGTAGCCGTTGACGCCGGTGGACACCGTGCCGAGGTCGACGCCGTTGGCGACGGCCGTGACAAGCCCGGGATTCTTGACATAAAAGGGTTGCCGCGTGCCCGACGACAAAGGTGTCGCGCCACTGTCCTTGTAGGCGATGCCGGAGATTGCCTGCACGCCGTTCGGGTAAAAGCTCTTGAGATAAGGATAGAGACCGCCCGAGCCACCAGCGAAGGCAGCGCTCAAGCCATTGGTGACACCGCCCTGGAAGTCGGCAGTGCTCAGGCCGATGGCGCTGCCGCCGCTGCTCAGCCCGAACGCATTTGTCAGACCCGACGTCGTGGTATCGAAGGCGCTGTTGGTGACCGTGCCGAAGTTCAATCCGACCAGGCCGCCGATCCTTGTGGCGCCCGAAGTTCCTGTGGCCGGCCCGGTGGAGTAACTGCTGTCGATCGATCCACTGTTGTAGCCGACCAGCCCACCGGTCGAGTCGCTGCCGAGAACCCAGCCGAGCGAGTAGGTATTGCTGATCGAGCCGTTGTTGGTGCCGACCAGGCCTCCGATCGCATTGTTGTCACGGCCATTCACCCCGACCGTCGAGAACGACTGGGTGATTGTGCCGTCGTTCTGACCGACCAGTCCGCCCGTCGTGCCGGCGCCATGGATCTGGCCGCTTGCCCACACGCCTGAAATGGAACCCTTGTTCCAGCCGGCGATGGCACCCGTCTGGTAGGAGGCCATGACGGTGGCGTCGACCAGTCCGACATTGCGCACCGCGCCGGCGGCGCCGATATAGCCGAACAGGCCGGCGTAGTTCGCGCCGCCCGGTGTCGACCACAGGTTATTGATGGTGTTGCCCAGGCCGTCGAACGTGCCGGTGAAGCCGTTGCCGCTGTTCAGGATGCTGGTGTTGCCGTCCGTGCCGAGCGGAATGAAGCCCTTGGGGGCGTTCCAGTTGTAGGTTGCGCTGGCATCGATGGCGTTGGCAAGCGCGTAGCGCCCCGTCAAGCCGCTGTTGATCGCCTGCAGGCCATTGACATCGTAGATCAGCGTGTAGCTCTGGCCGTTGATCGACAGCGCCTGCGCGCCGGGCGTGCCGGTGAATGTCACGGCGGCGCCGAGCGCATAGGACATCACGCCACCGGTGCCGCCATTGTTGGTGACCAGCGACAGGCCGCCGATACCGCCGATCGTGGCGCCGGCATTGAAGACGATCGAGTGATAGGCGCTGAGCGTTAGCGTGTTGGCGCTCCAGCTGATCGGTGCCGCGATGGTGATGTCGCCGGCCTGCGAGCCGCCGCTGCCGGTCGAGATCGTGACATTGGCTGTTGCCAGCAGGTTTTGCAGCGTGGTGACATTGATGACGCTGTCATTGGTGTTGGCGGACATGCTGCCGCCGGTATTGCCGGCACCGTTCGAAATGGTGACGTTGTAGGGATCGAGCAGCAGATCGCCCGTGTCGCCGAACCGGGCGCGCAGGTCGACGGAGCCGGTGAAGTCGAGTCGCTGCTTACCCGACACCTCGGTGAAGCCGCCATTGCCGCCGTCTTCGCCACCGCGCGCCGAAATCTTGCCGGTGAAATTCGTCTGTTCGTCCGACCAGACGATGACCGTGCCGCCATCCCCGGTGCCGGTGGCGCTTGCATTGATCGTTGTGTTGGCATCGACMCCCGTCGTCTCGGCTCGCTGCAGCGTGCCCGAACCCTGTTTGTCGCCACCGATCTTGATCGTGCCACCGCCGTTCTTGCCGGAGGCATCGACAGTCGCGCCCTTGAGCTTCAGCTTGCGGCCGGTGACCGTCACTTTGCCGCCCTTGCCGCCGGCCCTAGCCGAAGCATCGAGCGTGCCGGATATCTCGACGGCCCCCTCGTCACCGCCAAGCACGATGGCGCCCGACTGGCCTGACACGCTACGCGCCTCTATGACACCCGACATGTTGACAGCCTGGCGCGCGGCATCGCGCACCGCCGCCGCCTTGAGCTCGATCGTCCCGCCATCGGCGCTGATCAAGCCGGAATTGCTGACCAGCGCATTGCTGCCATCGGCCTTCGTCGGCACCGACACCTGCAAAAAGCCGTCGCCGGAAAGATCGAGCGTCGCCTTCTCGCCCGAGCCAAGGCCCGCCTTGCCCAGCGGCACGCTGATCGAGCCGGCATTGTCGACGCTGCCGCCAATGAGCGCCGCATAACCGCCGCGCCCGATCGTGATCACGCCCTGGTTGGAAACAGCGGCGGACGATCCCTTGCCCTCAAACGACAGGTTGCCAGCCTTGAAGTCGTCATCGCTGATACCGAGGGTCGACGCGACGAAGCCGGCCGCGCTGACTTTGCCGGTCTTGGAGATGGCAATGCCGTTCGGGTTGACCAGGAACACCTGGCCATTGGCGTTGAGCTGGCCGGCGATGCTCGACCTGGTGCCGCCGGTGACGCGGTTCAGCATCGTCGAGGAAGATGACGGCTGGTCGATGTTGACTGTCGCGCCGGCCCCGATGGAAAAACTCTGCCAGTTGACGATGGCCGAGTTGGTCGATTGCTTGATATTCAGCTGCGAGGACGACGGATTGGAAATGGTGACGCCGCCGGACGCGACGTTGCCGCCGGTCGGCAGTTCCTGTGCTTGCACCGGAGTGAAGCCGACAAGCGCCGTCGACGTCAGCAGCAGCGCCATCAAGGGCGCGCTGGTGCGGTTGGGATTGCGCAGGGAAAAAGCCGGTCGCTGCATCGTCTTGCTCATCCCTAGAACTGCATCGCGCCGCTCAGCGAAAAGCGGTCGCTGGCCGGCAAATGGTCGTCGCGGTGCTGCCGACCCCATTCGAGGGTCAGGCTGGCGCTGGCCGGATTGGTCGCAAGGGCGGTGTCGATCTTGAGGCCAAGCCCGTAGGACGCGCCAAGGATGCTGGCGCTTTCGAGCGCGGTCGGCATTTCGAGGCGAACCTCCCCGATGGCGCCGAAGACATAAGGCGCCAGCGAAACCATGCCGCCACTCAGGGGCACGAACCAGGGCGAGGAGACCTGCCCGCGCAGCACGTAGCCGGAATCGCCCTGCAGGGCGCCGGCGTCAAAACTCGACAGGCCGTTTGGACCGACCAGCCCGATCTGCTCGGACTGCAGCAGCGGCTTGCCGAATGACGTCTGCGCGCGGGCGAAAAGGTCGAGGCCAAGATGCTGCGCCAACTGGTGGCTGTAGCTTGCCGAGATCTCCAGCTTCTGGAAGGCGGCGTCGGCGCCCTGGCGCGACAACGGCAGCAGGGGCGTGGCATCCGCGGCCGAGCGCGCACCAAGCCCATCAATGCCGAAGGAGGCAACGACATTGCCGATGAAGACACCGCCGACAGGCGTAAACCAGGTGCCGTCGAGCCCGAGGCGTGCGATGCGCAGCCGGTCTTCCGCGATCGGCAGCGAGATCGGCGTCACCGCGTCGAGAAAATCGTTCTGGACATCGAAAGAGAGTTCGCTGCTGACCGTCAGCTCGCGGCTGCGGATCCAGGGATAGCGAAGCCGCGCCGAATAACGCTCGAAAGCGCTGCCGAAGCCGAGCGTGCCGGGCTCGGCTGTCGGGTTGGCGCGCGTGCGGGTGGCTTCCAGATTGAGCGTCAGCCCGTCATAGCCGATCGGCACGACGATGCCGGCGGCATAGTTGCGGTTGCGCGCACGATCGGTGAACAGGCCGTTTTCACCGCCATCGGGATAGCCGCCGACGCGCAGATAGACGAGTTCGCCGAGGCCGAGCAGTGAATTGAAGTCGACGCCGACACCGGTGGACCAGCGCTGTAGCGACGGCGACAGTGAATTGTCTGATGTCACCTGGCCGCCGAGCGGTCGATACTTGCCGTCGATGACCAGCACGCTGGCGCCCTTGACGGAGCCCGCCTGCAGCGTTGAACGCAGCCTGGCGCCCGGCGTGTCGCCGGCAAGCAGCAGCTTGCGTTCGATCACCGACAGCTTGATGCTTTTTTTCCCGACGAGCGGCGCCAGCGTCGCATCGACACGGCCGCGTATGCGTTCGGGCAGATTGCTGGTGTCGATCCGTTCGAGAAAGCCGTCAACGACGACGAGCCGGAGCCGTGCTCCGTCATTGAGCTTCTGCGCCGGCAATACGACGCGCACCAGCGCGTAGCCGGCGCGGCCATACTCGGTTTCCAGCTCGCGCGCGGCTGCGAAAATCTCGGCGGCGGTAACGGTACGGTGGGCAAGGCCGGCTGTGATCTTGCGCGTGGCCTCAGCCATATCCGGCAAACCGCCTTCGACGCGAACATCCGCCAGCTTGACCCTGAGCTTTTCAGCGCCCGCCGGCGCCTCGAGGCCCGATGCTTCGGGAATGGAAACGCCTGCGGTGTTGGCTTGCGGTGGCGGGCGGAAGCTTGGCGGCGTGATCTGGCTCGCGGTCTGGGCGAATGCGACTGCTTGAGCCGACAGGCAAGTCGTGGCGATGAGCAGAACGCGCCATCCCCAGCGCGCCGACGGCCGGCCGAAAGCAGGCAGGCCGTTGCGGCTTTTTCCGATCGCTATGCTTCTATGCGTCACTCAGTCACTCATATTTTGAGGTAGAACACGGCAAAGCTTCGCCGCCGCGCGATGTCTGGTCGCTCGTCAAATCACGGTTGGTTTGTGCTCATGTCCCGAAAGGCGTGCCCCTGCCGCTCGGATGACGCGGAAACTATGCTTGGCCCTTATGGAGGTCAATTCAACGGGCGCCCGTTGGGCTGACTATTATTGGGAGGGGTTTTCCAAGCCATAGGAACCAGTTAGCGAACTTTACGGCGCACCATTTGCGATGGGAGCCCTGCCCGGCTGGGCCTATTCTCCGCATTTGGTGCGTCTGGACACAGGTCTTGAAGGCTGAAAAATGGGAACCTGACTCCGCTGCGGGAGTTGAATCCGAACACCCGGAGGATAATGCTGAATCTGGAAGACATTGCCAGCCACCCGGCGTTGCATCGTCACGTTCAGGAACAGTCGCAGGCGCTAATCCGAATCTATGAAGACAGCCCACGGCTGGCTTCCATTTTTGCCACGCAACAGCGTTGGCTGATGGGCCATGTCGGCCTTGCCATGCATTTCAGGCGCGATTCCCACGACCTCCGCAAGGAGCTGACGGTATCGCGCTTCATCAAGGTGGTGCACGGGCACGCGGTGGCGAGCCGCAACACGGCGGACGCCTTCATCAAGGAGATGCTGCACTACAACATCGCCGAATATGCCGCGGGCGGCGACGGCCGCACGCACCCTTTGCAACCGACGGCGGCCACTGTGCGGACATTCACCGGCTGGGTTCTTGCCCATCTGCGGACGTTGGATCATCTCGACGGCGGTGACCGGCTGCCCAGTTTCCTGGAACGGCCCGACATGCTTGCCAGGCTGCAGCCCCTGGTGGCTGACGGTCTGCTGGCCTCCAAGCCGGTACGCGAACCCAACCAGACCTTTTCGCTGTTCATCTGGCTCAACAATGGCGGCATCGTCATGGATTGGCTGATGTCAGGCATCGATCCCGCCCATGCCGGACTGGAACGGATTCCGACCAGCGTGGTTTCGATCGGAGAGTTCGCCAGATGGCTCAAGCTCTCGCGTACCCACCTTGCCCGCAAGCTGCGCACCGCCGAGGATCTCGGCAGCGTGGGCTGGCTTGGCGAGCGTGGCCACTCGGTAATGTGGGTGTCGCACCGGTTCTATGAAGAATACATGACCGTGCAGGCCGCCAAGCTGGCCATTGTCGACAGCGCTTTCGAAGCCTGCTTCGCGTCACCGCGGGGCAGCTGAGCAACGCTGCGCGCCAGGGCAATTCAGGAAAGGCATGAGACGATTTTTCGTCCGGAACTTGCGTCAGGCAAAGAGATCGAGCGGATTGGCGTTTGCGTGAAACGATGAACCGCTTCGGCGATTTCGCACATTCACCCACGATCGACAGCAGCCGTCTGGACACTGACGCCGAAGGCTGAAAATGTGACTCTGCGTCTTCGCGGCAAAAGGGGGCTGAACAGCAGCGGGGGAGAATGACGCTAACCTTGGAGGATATTGCCGGCCATCCGGCGCTGCATCGCTGTGTGCGGGCGCAAGCGCAGGCGATGAACCAGCTCTATGAGACAAATCCGCGGCTTTCCTCGGTATTCGCCACCCAGCAACGCTGGCTGATGGCCCATATCGGTCTTGCCCTGCATTTCAGGCGAGACGCCCATAATTATCGCACTGAGCTGACGACCGCGCGTTTCATCGATGTGATACGCCAGAATGCAGTGGCCAGCCGCAACACCGCCGACGCCTTCGTCAAGGAGATGTTGCACTACAACTTCATCGAGCTACTGCCCTCGACTAAGGACGGTCGCATCCGCCCCCTGCAGCCGGTGGCGGCCTCGCTGGAAGTGGTGGCCGGCTGGGTCCTTGCGCATCTGCGAACGCTGGACGGCCTTGACGGAGGAGGCCGACTGGCCACCTTCCTTGCCCGGCCCGACGGACTTGCCAGATTGCAGCCGCTGGTGGCCGACGGCCTGCTGTCCTCCAATCCGGTACGCGAGCCCAAACGGACTTTCTCGCTGTTCACCTGGCTGAACAAAGGCGGCGTCGTGATGGATTGGCTGATCTCGGGCGTCGATCCCGACCATGCCGGACTGGATCAGATTCCGACCGGCGTGCTCTCAATCGGAGACTTCGCAAACTGGCTCAAGCTGTCGCGGACCCATCTGACGCGCAAATTGCGTGACGCCGAAGACCTCGGCAGCATCGGCTGGCTGGGCCAGCGCGGCAATTCGGTGATGTGGGTGTCCAGCGGTTTCTACCTGGAATACATGACCGCCCAGGCCGTGAAGCTGGCCATCATCGATGCGGCCTTCTCAGCGAGTTTTCCATATTCCGAAAGCAATTGAGCGGGCACCGGAGCGGCATGCGGCCGCTCCGAGATGCTAATCCTCACTCGATGTCGAACGAAACGCCCTGCGCGAGCGGCAGCGCCTTGGAGTAGTTCACCGTGTTGGTGGCGCGGCGCATATAGGCCTTCCAGGCGTCCGAACCACTCTCGCGGCCGCCGCCCGTCTCCTTCTCGCCGCCGAACGCGCCGCCGATCTCGGCGCCCGACGTGCCGATGTTGACATTGGCAATGCCGCAGTCCGAGCCGTCGACGCCAAGGAACCGCTCGGATTCCTGCAGGTCGCGCGTGAAGATCGACGATGACAGGCCGGCACCCACCGCATTGTGCTCGTCGAGCACCGCGTCGAAGTCGGAATACTTCATCACATAGAGGATCGGCGCGAAGGTCTCTTCCGTCACCGGCGACACCTGTTTGGGCATTTCGACCAAAGCGGGATGCACATAGTAGGCATCCGGATGGCCGTTCTCGACCCGCGTGCCGCCCGTCACCTTGCCGCCATGGGCGATGGCTTCGGTGAGCGCCTTCTGCATGGCGTCGAAGGCCGCCTTGTCGATCAGCGGACCGACCAGCGAGGTGGTCTCCAGCGGATTGCCGACCGATACGCTCTGATAGGCCTTCTTCAGGCGCGGAACGAGCTGGTCATAGACGCTGTCATGG
>BFBZ01002050.1_pt1 | contig 11810 bp, 8 predicted proteins | sample 1888401 | NCBI WGS metagenome assembly BFBZ01 (sample SAMD00112614, study PRJDB3348) | symbiont metagenome | host: Chara braunii | reverse complement strand
CCCCGCCGTTCAACAGAGCCTTCACACCGGCTGGTCCGAGCTTCACCCAGGAGGCCTGGATATTGGTGATTTCGGGACTGAGGACGAGCCGCGCCACGGCATGGAGCAGGCGCACCTCCCTCCAGGTGGGGCCTTTGCGGGAGCGACCGTGAATATGCATTGGCGCCTCCATATGAACGAATGGCAGCGGCACAAACTCCGTAAATCCTCTCGTCTCCTCCTGAAGGTCGCGCAGCGCCAGGAGGTGCCGGGCCCAGTGAACCGGACGCTCGATATGACCGAACATGATTGTCGACGTGGTGCGCAACCCGATTTGGTGGGCTTGCCGCACGACGCCGAGCCATTCTTTCGTTGAAAGCTTATCCGGACAGATGACGGCGCGAACCTCATCGTCCAGAATTTCGGCTGCCGTGCCCGGAAGCGATCCCAGACCAGCCTTCAAAAGCTTTTCAAGAAACGTCCTGATCGAAATTCCAAGTGTGGCCGCGCCGTGGGACACTTCCAAAGGCGAGAACGCATGCACATGCATGTCGGGCACAGCGTCTTTTACCGCACGCAACAGAGCCAAGTAGGTGTCACCGGTGTAGTGGGGGTTTATGCCTCCCTGCATGCACACTTCGGTCGCGCCCCGATCCCACGCCTCGCGGACCCGCCGCGCGATCTCGTCGTATGACAGGTCGTAAGGAGTGCCACGAAGGTCTTCGCTCGTCTTGCCTTTCGAAAAAGCGCAGAAACGGCACTTGTACGTGCATACGTTCGTGTAATTGATGTTGCGGTTGACGACATAGCGGACGGTTTCGCCGGACGTCTTCAATCGCAGTTCGTCTGCCACGTCACATACGAGGTCCACCTCTTCGCCGCGCGCGCTAAAAAGCTCGACGACCTCGTGTTCCGACAAATGGAGCCCTGACCTGGCGCGCTCCAACAACTTGTCGAGCGTGCCGTTATATGGAGGGGCGCGGCGCGCATGAGGGATTTCTTGCAAAGTGCCAGGCGCCCAATCGTCGGTGCGAGCGTGGCCCGATGCATCCGAATGATCGAGCACCGCCGCCCGTAAGCCGGGCTCGATCCACGATGGGTCGTGCAAAAACTGAGGGTAAACCGCCAGCCGTTCGACGAGACGATATCCGGCCTGGACGGTCTCCCGCGCGAGCGTTGTCAATGCCGGCCAGGGCGCCTCCGGGTTGACGTGATCCGGGGTCACTGGCGAAATGCCCCCCCAGTCGTTGATGCCAGCCTCAAGGAGCCGGCCGAAATCGCCGTAGCTGAGATTGGGTGGGACCTGAATGTTCATTTCAGGACCAAAGATGGTTCGTGCCGTCGCGGCGGTCCACATTACATCCTGCAGACCTGGCTCGGCACATCCCGCCATGCGGGTATTCGGCTTTGCACGGAAATTCTGAATGATGATTTCCTGCAGGTGTCCGTGCCGCTGGTGTAGAGCGCGCAGTGCAAGCAGCGCTTCAATGCGTTCTGCGCGCGTCTCGCCAATGCCGATCAAAATTCCGGACGTGAATGGAATTTTGAGCTCGCCCGCCTCTGCGATCATTCTCAATCGCACCTGCGGGTGCTTGTCGGGGGACCCGAAGTGCGGGCCGCCCTCTTCACAGAGCCGCTCCGATGCACTTTCCAGCATGATGCCTTGCGAGACGCTGACGCCACGCAATTGCGCCATTTCCTCTCGCGTCATGACGCCGGCATTGACGTGCGGGAACAGGCCCGTCTCACGGTGGACCAACCGGCACATCGCGGCGAGGTATTCGACGGACGTTTTATGGCCCAGCGCCTCCAGCGCGTCCCGGGCCGCCCGGTATCGAAGTTCGGGTTTATCGCCAAGGGTAAAGAGCGCTTCGTGGCAACCGGTAGCTTTTCCCTCTCGCGCGATCGCCAGCACCTCCTCCGGCGATAAGTAAGCGGCTTGGAGTTTGCTTGGCGTCGTCGCAAACGTGCAGTAGCGGCAAGTGTCGCGGCAAAGCCGCGTGAGTGGGATAAAGACTTTTCGTGAGTAACTGATGGTGCGACCGTGCCCTTCACTTCGCAAGTCACGGGCGCGCTGAAGCAAGGCCTCCAGCGCAGCCCCGTCGACGCTTTCTTGTTCTGCGCCTTCACGAAAAGATCCAGTCACGGCCGTCACCCTGCTCCTAGCGTGCGCTGACGGTTACACCACTCACATCAGGAATCATCTCACCGACCTGACGAATGATCTTCTCACGTTCGGCGGGGTCTTGGGTGTGAGGAATGATCGCAATCTCGTCCACGAGGCCCGTCGCTGCAAGACGCTTAAGCTGTGCGTGGACCTCGCTTGCCGTTCCCGCGGCCGCGAACCGTTCGACCAGTTCGTCCGTCACCAGGTCGCCGTGAGCGGTGCCCGCAACCATGTGCTCATAATACTCGTAGTGCTCCCTGATCTTGTGCACGATCTCCATCGTCGGCGCATCGAGCTCAAACGGAAGCTTGCGCTTCAAAACACGGGCGACATGGGCTTTCACGGCCCGGCGCGCTTCGCGTCCGTCTTCCTGGATCGAACACGGGGTCCAGCAAATGATGCGAAAACCCTCTTTCTTCAAATCACGGCCGGCTTCCTTGGCTCCTGCTTCAATCTCACTTCGCGAAGCCTTGAGAAAATTCGGGTCAATCCCAACCAGAACGATGGCACCATCGCCGATCTTGCCGGCCAAGCGGTGAATCTTGGGACTACTCACCGCCGGAAACACGGGAACACGCGGACCGCCGTTGACGTAAGTCAAATGGACGTCCGCTTCAGTATCCGGGTAAGTGACGTGCCGCCCCTCCAATAGGCCGCGGACAACGCCGATGGAGCGCTCGAAATTGGCAAGGGTCGAAGGCTTCTTGCCGAGCGTTTCAAGCGAACTATCGCCTGTACCGATGCCGAGCAGCAGACGATCGCCAACCCACTCCCTGAGAGTGGCCCAGGACGCAGCGAGCACCCCAAGATCGCGCGTCACCGGATTTGTAACGCCTGTGCCTAGCTTGATGCGCTTGGTGACCGCCGCAGCTGCGCCGAGGATGACATAGGCTTCGCGCCAGATCATCTGCGAGTCGCCGATGTAGGCGCACGAATAACCCAGCTCCTCAGACAGCTTCACAAGCGACACCATCTTCGGAAAGGGCTCGGTCGGAAACAGGCCGATCCCAACTGTCACGCTCATTCTCAATCTCCCTTGTCGAGTTTCGCCCGCAAGCCGTATTTCATTTGTATACAAACTAAAAGCTACGGAGAGGCGGTCCTGGTGTCAAGCCAGCCGGCTGCAAACGAACTCTCGCGTCACGCCGTCAAACGCCATCTGCGCCGCGCGAGCGGCGCAAAAGGATCAGTTTTCCGTGCCTTTTTCCGCAGATGAAGGAAAGCACACAACCTCGGGGAGAGGCCGCCTGGCAAATAGCTTCGGTTCGCCCGCTGGATATCCCAGCGTGATCAGGGCCTGCGGCTCCCATGTGGATCGCAACTTTAGATTCGAGCGCACGGTATCCGGACAAAACAGAGGCGCGCACATGATGCTGGCGCCCAACCCCTCGGCATGAGCCGTGAGCAGGAGATTCTGCATGGCCATGGCGGTGCTTTGCATGGCCATCTGACGCTCCGCCGCTGAGCGGCGCTCGTCTGAATAGATGTCCATGTCATCCACCGTCGAACAGACGAGGATCGCCGTCGGCGCGTTGGTGATGCGCTGGACCGATCTCTCATAATCGGCCTGCACCACATCAGCGGCATCGCCATCGCGAAGCCGGTCCTCGCGGAGTCGCTCGCCCATGGCTTTTGCGAGCTTCTCGCGCGCCTCCAACTCTCTTAGCACGACGAAGCGCCAGGGTTGCCGGTTGTGGGCGGATGGAGCGTGTACGGCGATCTCCAGGATCCGATCGAGAGCACCTTGCGGGACAGGATCAGGCTTGTAGCGCCGGAAGGTCCGGCGGCTTGTTGCAACCGACGGCCATTCAACGCGATCGTCGCCACGAAAGAGATCGATCCGCTTGGGTCGGACGAGTTGCCGCGCGCTGCCTTCGGCATTCTCCGGCGGCCATCCGCGGATCAGCACGATGGGGCGGCCTTCCTCCGCCTGCCCCATTAAAAGCGACGCGGCTGAAGCAATCTCGTCGGCAGTGCCCACTTCGGAGGTTTGCAAGCGGCGGCCGAAGAGATCATTTCGGCCGCGAAGATCCGAAAGCGCCTCAAGGCCTGCAACCCCGATCGCCACACCCACGGTGCCGTTTCGAAACGCGCGCCCGTGACTGTCATTGATGATGACCGCGACGTCCTCGCCGGTCTTTTCTCTGAGCGCTTCCCGCAGCTCCGCGCAGGTAGCATCAGGATCCTCTGGAAGCAGCAAAGCAAACTGGTCGCCTTCCGAGCGCTGATCGAGGTTGGAAAAATCAATACCCGCGTTCGCAAGAACAAACCCCAATCGATGCTCGACGATCAGCACCCCCGGCCTTTTTCGCACCACCTCAGTCGATTCATCCAATATGAGCTGCACCACCCGCGGGTCCTTCTGCACCTCGCCGGCAAGCTGTATCGCTGCGGCAGACGGAGAAACGGTGTCCAGCGGCACGACACGGCCCTGGATCTTGGAAACGATCTTTTGCGCGATGACCAACACGTCACCATCGCGGAGCTTTTGGCTCGATGCCTGCAAGCCCTTCAGAACGATCGCGCACAGATCGTCCGAGCGGGAAACGAGCGGGATACCGTCCAGGGCGACGACCGATAGCGCCGCCGCCCCGCCTCTCTCGTCGCTTGCGTTAAATTCCGTCAAAGGCGCCGCCTTTCGTCGTCAAGGCAGACCCGTGATCCGGATTCCCGCGCCAGGAATTTTGTATCGCATATTGATCGAAATCAGGATCGACGTCAGAGCCTCGGCGGCCGCGGAGTTGACGATCGGTCCGGCGTGAACGCCCCGCAGCCCGATGCCGGCGGCCAATTCAACGACAATGCTTCGCGCTTCGACGTCATCGCCACACACCAGAACATCGCACTCGACCTCGTGGTCCGCGTCATTGAGCGCGTGCGCGGAAACATTCTGGAAGGCGGAGACAACGCGGACACCTTCGCCGAGAAGGTTTTGGATTTGAGCCACCGCCGATCCGCTGGACGGCAGTTGCACGCGCGCCACTTTGGGAGGAACCAAGGGAACTGTCGCATCAATCAGAAGCTTGCCCTGAAGTTCATCGCGCAGCCCCTCAACCGTCGCTCGCTGCGCCGCATACGGCACGGTGAGAATGCAGATTTCCGAAGCTCGCACAGCGCTGCGGTTGTCCATTCCTTGGACGGTGGCCTCAGGAGACATCGACTGAATTTCCCGCGCGGTGGCCGATGCCCGCAGCAGATCCCGCGAGCCAATGAAGACGGTGTGGCCAACGCGCGCGAGCCGCGTCGCGAGTCCCTTACCTTCAGCACCTGTTCCGCCGACAACCGATACCCGGAACGTTCTTCCCATATCCGTAACCTCGCTTTGCGTTTCACTACAGATCGTTGGAGAGAGTGCGGCCGGCCTCTCTCTTCATGAATTTCATTTGAGCTCTTCGCACAAAAATGTCGCAGACGTGGGGCTTACGTAGTACTTGTGCCGCGGGGACTCGTGCGGCGCCCTCTCGGTAACACAAGCCATTGGCACGGACCTCGAGAAGTGTCGGTCGCGCACGCTTCTTGAGCTTGACAGCCTGTGGCACCCCTCCTAACCTTTCATTTGTGTACAAACATTGTGATAGTACACGAACGATCTTTGGCCGCGCTACTGCTTTCTATCGAAGTGAACGGGGAACGCTTCTGCGACGCGGATTTGCCGCGAGGCCGCGCCATAGCCGCTCAACGAAGCGTCAACAAGAGGAGCTCCGATGCGAATCTTCGTTGCAGTCGTTTCTGCCGCCATGTTGTTCATCGCCGGCAGTCAAGCACAGGCTCAGCAGTACCCCACCAAGCCCATTCGCATCGTTGTGCCGTTCGCGCCAGGCGGCATCGTAGACACTGCGGCGCGTATCGTTGGGCAGAAGCTGCACGAGGCCTGGGGCCAGCAGGTCATCATCGACAACCGGCCGGGCGGAAATGGATTCATCGGCGTGCAGGCAGCAGCGACGTCGCCGGCCGACGGGTACACGCTCTTGATGGCGCACACCGGCGAATTCGCCATCAATCCGGCGGTGTTCCAGAACGTACCTTACGATCTTGACCGCGACCTCACGCCGATCACGATGGTCATCGAAGCGCCCTGCGTGTTCGTCGTTAATGCCAACACACCCTACCAAACCTTTCAGGAACTGATCGCGGCAGCCAAGGCCAAACCCGGCACGATCGGCTTCTCGGTCCCCGGCAGCGGGACGATCCAGCATCTGATCGTCGAGTGGGCCAGCTTGGTGACGGGTGCCAAGTTCCTGGTCGTACCCTATCGAGGCGGGGCGCCCGCCATCACCGCGACCGCAGGCGGCGAGGTGCCGGCCGGAAGCGCAGCGCTGGGGTCGGCGATGTCGCACATTCAGTCCGGCCGAGTCAGGGTGCTTGCGGTCACCACTGGTTCGCGCAGCACCTTCAACAAGGAATGGCCGACGCTGATCGAGGCCGGCGTGCCGGGGGTACAGGCTTCGATCTGGGCCGGTCTGTTTGCGCCCAAGGGCGTGCCGCAACCGATCATCGACAAGATCAACGCAGAGGTCGCGAAGATCCTGGAGATGGACGACGTCAAGAAGCGGTTCGCGAGCGGCGGCGGCGAGACGCGAGCGATGAAGTCCGCCGAGTTCGGCGCACTCATCCGCAGGGAGGCGTCCGAATTCAAGCAGATCGTGGCCAAAGCCGGAGTGAAGGCGGAATGAGCGAGCCGGCAGACATCCATGATTGCCGACTGAGCACTCCTCCGCCCTAGGCCAGCGGCGGCACACCTTTTGCGTTCGGAAGCCGCGTTCGGCTTCCCATCAGGCCGGGGAAATAGTGGGGTTAGCGAGGGGGACTTTCCATTGCGGATACGATCGCAAAGGGATTTCGTTTGCGGACTGATCTTCATCGGCATCGGTATCGTGGTGATGGTGATCGCGACCGATTACCGGCTCGGGACCGCCGCGCGCATGGGGCCCGGCTACTTCCCAATGCTGCTCGGCGGGCTGATGGCGTTGCTCGGACTTACGTTGACGGTGCCGGCACTTTTCATCGATGGCGCGAGGCTGCCGGCAATGGCGCTGCGGCCGTTCCTCATCGTGCTCGCGAGCATCGGCACCTTCGGACTCGCGCTGCAGTATCTCGGCTTCGTTGTCGCCGTGCTGATGCTCGTGCTGGTGGCGGGCTTCGCCGATCCTGATTTGCGGCTGAGGGAGTCCGCCGCGCTTGCGGTGTTCATGGCCGTTTTCTCGATGGGCGTGTTCTGGATGCTGCTTGGCCTGCCGCTGACACTGTGGCCGAGCTTCTGAGCGACGCGCCATGGACATCTTCACAAATCTTGCACTCGGGTTTGGCGTCGCCGTCACCCTGAACAACCTCTTCTACTGTTTCATCGGGGTGTTTCTCGGCACGCTGATCGGCGTGCTCCCGGGCATCGGGCCAGTCGCCACCGTGGCGATGCTGCTGCCGTTGACGTTCAGTCTGGATGCCTCCACCGCCCTGATCATGCTCGCGGGCATCTATTACGGCGCGCAGTACGGGGGATCCACCACGGCGATCCTGGTCAACATCCCCGGCGAGTCATCGTCCGTCGTGACCACCCTCGACGGCTACCAGATGGCGCGGAACGGGCGCGCAGGCCCTGCGCTCGGCATTGCCGCCATCGGCTCGTTCATCGCCGGCAGCTTCGCGACGCTTGTGGTCGCGTTCTTCTCTCCGCCGCTTGCCGAGCTCGCATTGAGCTTCCAGCCGGCAGACTACTTCTCCCTGATGGTCTTCGGCCTCATCGGCGCTGTGGTGCTGGCGAGCGGCACTCTCCGCAAGACGATCGCCATGGTCGTGCTCGGGCTGGTGCTCGGCCTGATGGGCACCGACGTCAACTCCGGCGTCATGCGCTTCACCTTCGGGATTCCGGCGCTCGCCGAGGGCGTCAGCTTCGTGGCGATGGCCATGGGCATGTTCGGCATTGCGGAGGTGATCTACAACCTAGAGAACCGCAGCCAAGATCGGGAAACGTTCACCTCGCGGATTGGCCGGGTGCTGCCTTCGTTGGCCGACCTCAAGCTCAGCAGTTTCTCTATCGCGCGCGGCACCATTCTCGGGTCCGTGCTCGGCATCCTGCCTGGCGGCGGTGCACTGCTGGCGTCGTTTGCCGCATATGCCATCGAAAAGAAGGTGGCCAAGGCGCCGACCCATTTCGGACAGGGCGACATCCGTGGCGTAGCGGCGCCTGAATCCGCCAACAACGCCGGCGCGCAGACCTCGTTCATCCCCATGCTCACCCTCGGCGTGCCGTCGAACCCCACCATGGCTCTGATGATTGGGGCGCTTATGATCCAAGGCATCCAGCCGGGTCCGCAGGTGCTCAATCAGCGGCCGGACTTGTTCTGGGGCGTTGTCGCCTCGATGTGGATCGGCAATCTCTTTCTGCTCGCGCTCAATCTGCCGCTCATCGGTCTCTGGGTGCGGCTCCTGTCGGTCCCCTACCGGCTTCTATTCCCTGCCATCTTGGTGTTCTGCTGCATCGGCGTGTTCACCATCAACAACAACGTGTTCGACCTGCTGCAACTGATCGCATTCTCGGCCATGGGCTATCTCTTACTCAAGCTCGGCTGCGAGCCCGCGCCGCTGGTGCTTGGCTTCGTGCTCGGCCCCATGATGGAGGAATACCTGCGCCGGGCACTGCTGATCTCCCTTGGCGATCCGATCATCCTGATCACGAGCCCGATCAGTGCGGCCTTCCTCATCGCCGCCGCAGCACTCCTCGTCTCGATCGTGGTGCCGGCGATCCGGGCCACGCGCGAGGAGGCGATGAAGGAATAGCGTCGGTTCACGCTCTCGCCGCCCAAGGACCGAGAACGGGCGCTACAGACTGCCTTCCGGAAGACGATGAAGCTTGAGGCAGGAGTCAAGCGAAGCGCGTTCGACGCTGGCATAGTGGGCAAACTCGTCGACCACCACGCTTCCAAGCTCGGCTTCGAAGCGCATCTTATTGGGACTCGATGCAAACTGCTGTTGGGATTGGTCGCCCAGGTTCGATTGAAAAATTCCTGCGGCGCTCACGGGCAGAAAATCCTCGTAGACGATCGGATCAAACCGCACCAAACCGTCGGTGATGCCTTGTTCGATATCCCGGATATGGTTCCGATTCTGCTGACCCTCTGCGGTGAGCGAGTAAGAGAAATATGCGAGCGCGTCCTGTCGCATCTCTTTCCAGTTGTCCGGGAATTCAGCGAAAGCCTCAGAAAGTGCGCGCTTGTACGCTTGTGCGTTTGACCCGTCAGCCGCGGGGTTCACCGCGCTTCGGGCTTTAATCAGCAATCTGTCGTAGAGGGCGCGGCCCTTTGGTGTCAGCGCCGCGCCGCGCTGCTCGATCTCGCCGAACCGCGCGGTATGCGATCCAGGTTGCCAGGTGCCGTCGCCTGCCTGGAAGGAGACAGACTCTTCCAGCGCCTTGAACGACGTCTGCCGCAGGAGGATTGGACAAGCCCGGCTCGGCGGCCCCTCGATCACCGCCTTTGGAATGATGCGCCAAGCCGGCATCCGCGCCTGCACGACATCGATGTCAAGCGTACGAGGCGTGAGATGATTGATATGTGGTCCCTTGAACGAGACGACATCCGCGACGAGCCGGTGAGCGGCGTGGAGCCGTCGATACAGGTCAGCGCTCACTGCGGCGCGATCGTGCCACCGGAATGTTTCGAGCGCTTCGGCGACGAAACGGTCGGCATCCTGACGTTCCAAACCGCCGTTGCGTTCAGCCTGCAATGTCAGCTTGATTGCCCCATCCGTGAAGATCTGCCGCTTCTCGAGAACCGCCTTCGCCTCTGCGCGCAAATCTGCATCCGCGATCAAGTCCAAGCGCAATACCGAGGCAAACACGCGAAACGGGTTTCGCTTGAGGGAGAGATCCTGCAAAGGCCTGAACGCGGTTGCATGCACGGGCACGCCGGCGGCGGTGAGGTCGTAATAGCCGACGGGCAACATTCCCATGACGGCGAAGATCCGGCGCATCATCGCGAGCTCGACGCCTGTCCCCAAGCGGATCGCGCCATGGCGTTCCTGGGAAATGCGGTCCAATGAAGCCGTCGCATCGAGACGCTCTCGAAGTTCTCCATCGCCCGCCAGCGTTTGGGAATTCACCTTTGAGACGAGGTCCATGAGCGCACCGTAGGCCGGCACCTCATCGCGATACATCGCCGACATGGCTGCCGAAAATGCGGTTCGAATCTCATCCGGGGAGACGTATCCCTCAGCCATCGAAAGGCTCCAGTGTGGGCAGGTTGTGGCCGCGTCGCGAAACTCGCCTCGCTCGGTGCCGGAGTTGCCGCGAGACGTGTTCTGCGCCACAGACGTGCTGGCTCGCCGTAAGATTGCACAGCGGCGTTCGGGCAACATGCTGGCTTCGTAGTTTAATCTTGCGCCCTCTATTGTGGCTGTATCCCCGCGGCCTTGATGATCGATTGAACGTGAGCTCGTTCGCTGTCCCAAAACACAGCCGCAGCCTTGGGAGTCACTATGGAGGAAACCTCAAGTCCTGATTCCTCGATGGCGCGCCTGAAGGCCGCATCTCTCGAGACCTCATCGGTGACGCTCGCAATTCGCGACATGATCGTTTCCGGAACGCCGGCGGGGGCCACCGCCCCACATGTCAGTTGCATCAGGAACCCGGGCAATGACTCGTTGGCCGTTGGAATATCGGGCGCTGCTGCAAGCCGACGCTGCGAACAGATCGCCAAAACACGGATTTTGCCGGACCGATTCAGATCCAATATCTGTTGTGTGATATTGGGCGCCGCCATGGGAACGACGCCCGCCATCACATCCACCAACGCAGGCCCCATCCCTCGATAGGGAACATGCAGGATCTTTGTCGCGCCGGTCGCTTGCTTGAAAGATTCCGCCGCGAGGTGCGTGACCGTTCCGATGCCGGCCGAAGCATAGGTCACGGTCTCCTGGTTGGACCTGACATAACGGATCAGTTCGTCCAAATTTTTTGCGGGCACGCCGGGATGCACAACAATCGATGATGCGGAATGCGCAACCATCGCGATCGGCGTCAAATCCCTGCCCGGATTGTAGGGAGGCTGCGCCAGCAGTTGCGGCGCGATCGCCAGCACGCTCGAATCGCCGAACAGCAAAGTCTGTCCGTCCGGTTTCGCCCGCGCGACGTAGTTCGCACCTATTGTGCCACCCGCACCACCCATGTTTTCGACCACGACGGTTCCGAGAGCTGATTTGATCCTTTCTGCCCATTGTCGAGCTGTAATGTCGACCACGCCGCCTGGCGGAAACGGAACGATCACGCGAATAGGACCTGAAGGATAGGTGCTTTGAGCATAGGAACGGGATTGGCTGACCAGACTGCCCAGTGCCAGCGCTCCAGTCAGACGGAAGAAATCGCGACGCCTCATTCTCATCCCCTCCTGGTCCAAATTTTGCTGGCAACGGGCCCCTACCCGTCGGATTTCCCGCCCAGCTTGCCCTTGATCGCATTCCACGCGACTTGGCCCGCAAGCGAGGTCGCGGAGATCGGCTTGGATGCTGCCGCTGAGTTGGGATCGGCGAGCTGCTTCTTCAGGTTGTTGGCGAACTGGTTCATCAGCGCCGACGCGGTTGCCTGGATCATGCCGACGCCACGGCCGTATTGCGCGACCGCGCCGGACAGCGTCAGGTCGGTGTGCACCAGAACCTTCGAGCCGTTGGCGGAAGG
>BFBZ01002049.1_pt1 | contig 11815 bp, 12 predicted proteins | sample 1888401 | NCBI WGS metagenome assembly BFBZ01 (sample SAMD00112614, study PRJDB3348) | symbiont metagenome | host: Chara braunii | reverse complement strand
ACGGTCAACACGATTCTTTGAACCTACTCAATTTTTCAACTGAACATAAACCAAACAGAACAGTTATGATTGGTCTACAACAAGAAACGGCCGGCGATTAGCCGGCCGTTTCTGTCGAGGTTGTCGATTTTCGATCCGCGACCTAATTCATTGAGTCGCGACGAATTGCAGCATAGGCACAACAGTGATCCAGAACACGACCAGCTGCGCGAGAGCCATGTAGACGACGGCGGTCAGATAGAGGATGAGCGCGAGCCGAGAGGTCTTTTTGAAATACGCGTCTCGATACTCACTCGCGAGCAGATTAAGCGTCATGGCGATCTCTTTTTTGTCGACGGCAGTTGAAAGCGCCGCCTTGTCCATGCTGTCGAGCGTCTGCATTGCGTTGGCCCAGCTGGATCGTCCGCTTTTGGCCGCATCAAGTGCTCGCTTTAGGTCAGTTCTGAGCATGCCGTCGGCGGTCTCTCGCCAGGTCAGCTCCAGGGCGTCTTTGATGGAGACCCCGGTTTTGATGAGGAGCGACAAGCCGAAGAGCGAGACGTACTTGGCGCGCGAGAGAGCGACATCTCGATAGAGTGGAACGTGCATGACGATCCGATCGGAGAAGTCCGCGGCAATGCGCTTGCCGATTGTGGACAGTCCAAGAAGGATCAGGCCAATCAGACCTATGAAGAGGATCGATGCTGAAAGCACGCGGCCGGCGAAAAACGCGCTGTCGACGCTGACTGCCTTGTTGCCCTTGAGGACGTCGAGATTCATCATCATGGGGCCGAAATATTCTGTGGTGCCGACCATGATGACCGCTGCGGCGACAAAGGCGGCGATTGCTTTGTAGATCTCCATCATCGAGCCCTTGCGGGATCGGGCCAGGTCTTCTTCAAATTTTGCGGCCTCGATCAGCGCGTCGGACGTTGAGCCCGCGCTTGAGCCGGCGCGGATCAGCGCAACGGTGGATGCTGGAAAATCCTTGCGGTTGAGCTCCATCGCCGTGGTTAGGGGGATGCCCTGTTCGATAAGTGAGCCCAGGCGCTTGGCGCAGCTGCGGATCCGACCGTGGAAATGAAACGAAATCAGGCGGAGCGATTCGGTTACCTGAACCCCGGACGCGAGCATGATTGCGAGCTTGCGGAGGAAGACGTAGCGCTCGTCGAGCGTAAGCCCCCGTTCGAGATCCGGCAGGAAGTTCTTTTCGATGGCCATGACCCGGCCGCGCTTCGCGCCGACGGATTTTGCGTGCTCTTCGTCAAAGGCAGGCATCCGCGCGATCGTTTCGATCCCGCGCGGTGTCTGGATCTTTAGATTGTAGCTGGGCATGAGGGGAACTCAGTAACGCTTGATCGTGTGGGTAAGGACGCGTGGTTCAGCCATGTCGTTGCGGCAGAAGTCTTGATCCTCGGCGCATGTCACGCCTTGTTTTGTGCAGGCGGCTGCCACCTGTATTACGGCGGTAGGCCTCTCGCGGGKGACCTTCTCCGCTATTCGGACGAGCCGCGGTGCGTTTTGGCTGCTTGTTGACGAGGAGAGCTCGGCCGGCTGCGACGTTGCCGAGAGACAAAAGGTCACTTCGCCTTCGTCGGAATAGAGGGACCATTGATAGCCCGCCGGCGCGGCTGCGTAGTGACGCCGGCGGCCGTTGGCGTAAGAAGGCAATTCACTTGCAAGCTGTTCGGCTGACGGCCAGGCCCGAGGATTGACGGCGCGAAAGGACAGCAAGGCCTGTGCTTGTGAAGCGATGACGCTCTCGATCATGATCGCATCCTGGCGAGCGGATATGGCGTCCGGCGACAAGGCGTTGGTGACGAGAAAGCAACTCGCGGCGAGAATAAGAAGGATGATCGTTCCGAACACGAGGATGGCCACGGCCTGAACCTCTAGGTCGGTGCGATGGGGGGTGCATGCGGTTCGGACGCCCGAATGCGCTCGAGATGGTCGGCAAATTCGGACGAGAAGACGCGCTCGATCTCCGCGCGGTCAGTGATTTCCTGATCCATCTTGAGTAGGGCGTCTTCGATCATCAGCGGCCATGTCTGCCGGTGATCTTCGCCGTCGCGTACGCGTTTGATGAACGGGTCGAGTGTTTCCGGGAAGGGAAAATACTCGCACTCCGAGATGATGGTTTGTCCGTTGTAGCCGATGCCGCCACAGACCCTGCAGCCGATTTTGCGGTCGGGTTGATTATGGCAGTGCGGGCAGACCGTCCTGACCAGGTCTTGCACCAAAATGCATCGTACGAGCTCACGGAGCTGCGGGAACGGGACGTCGAACTGGTTGAGACGCATGAGTGCCGTCAGCACGTCGGTGGCGTGCAGGGTTGCCAGAACGAGATGGCCGGTTTCAGCGAGACGGACTGCGTTGTGGGCCGTCTCCTGATCGCGAACTTCGCCGAGGATGATCGTGTCTGGGTCCTGGCGCATCGATGCGCGCGAGGCGGTGGCGAAGCCGAGTTCGACGAGCTCGTTGACCGCGGTCTGCTGGACGAATGGTATCTGGTACTCGACGGGGTCCTCGACCGACACGATCTTCGATTTCATCCGCTCCATTTGTAGAATGGAGGCGCGAAGGGTGGTGGTCTTGCCGGAGCCGGTCCGGCCGGTGATGAGGCAGATCCCCGTCTTGCGGTTGATGCCTTTCTTCCATTGCGCAACTCGCGTGATGCCAAGCTTGTTGAGATCAGGCGTAATGCGATCAGGATCGAGGATCCGCAGAGTGATGCCTTCATGCGCCGGCTCGACGGGAATGGTCGAGACGCGGACATCAACCAGTTTCCCGCCGTGTTCGACGCTAAACTTGCCATCTTGGGGTCGGCGGATTTCCTGCATATCCATTTCAGCCCGGTCTTTGATTTGGGCTGCCATCTGCAGGTAGGTTTCGATCGAGCCTTCGAAAATCTGTACACGCTCGCCAAGGATACGGAAAAAGACAGAGAACGAGTAGCCGCGCGGGTTGATATGGATGTCCGAGGCGCGCCTATTGATCGCTTGATGAACCAGCCGGTCGGCAAGATCTTCGGGGCGCACTGTGTCACCGGTTTTGATCCCGGTGCCGATCTTTTCCATCTTGGTTAGGAAAGCCCGCTGGTTGGCTGGCTTGTAGTCAATAAATTCGATCTTTTTGTCGGGATAATACTCTTCGAGCATTTCCCGCGCGCGACGTTCCCGACCGCCTGTCGAGACATAGAGGATTCTCGACGTTTCGGCATTGATGATGATCAAGTGCTCGGCGAGGAGTGTGTGCGGGACACGTGAAGAAGACACGCTCTCGTAGACGAGGCGTTCGGGATTTTCAGTCTCGATAAAGGCGGTGATGTCGGCTGCGGTCGCATGACCGTTGCGAACGAGAATATGGCCGATTCGGTGGTCAGGATTGACCTTCTGCTCGAGCAGTGCCGCGTAAGCATGTTCTTCGGTGACAACACCTGATGCCACGAGCCGCTCGGTGAAGTGATGGCGTATTCCATCATCGAGAATCCCGTGAGGCCATTGGCCCGCGGTTTCCTTTTTCTTGAACAGTTCGAGGGTCTCAGGAGACATCGTCTCGGCCTTCAGGCTTTAGAAGTCAGCGAGGCTTGGCCGGCTTGACGAAGCGACCACGCAAGCGATTCGAGACGAAGACGATCGGATTGAAGAACCAAAGCACCAGGCCGAGAAGACCGAGGCCGACGCCTGTCCAGCTCTCGAAATAGAAGCTGACGAGTGTCACGAAAATCGACAGCGCGAGATCAAGGGCGCGGAACTTTGCGCCTTTGAAATTGATGGACAGCAGGCCGTTGATGAGCCTGGCGGGGTGGAGGGCGGAGATCATCGTCAATCACTCGTAATGCGAGGGTTGATGCGGGTCATCTGCATGGTCATGCGGACTGAGCCGGGGAGGTTGTTGCCGCAGGTTTCGCCGAGGCAAAAGCTACGCATGACGCGGTTGGGGCAGGCAGCAAGAGCCGCGGAGCCGTCGGCGAGGGCGCCGCGCGGATCCTGGATATTCGGGATCGAGATGATCAGAACGTTGTTGGCATCGCTGATCCGGGGCACGTCGCCGGGCTGCGGGTTGCGCGGAATGTTCAGAACCGCATGCAGATTGGCGCGACACTCACTATCGATCGCTCGGTCATGCGCGTCAGCCAATGCAGCGGGAGTGCTGGCGCGCCAAATCAGAAGCCCCGATATGATGACGGCCAACAGGCCGATGGTAAGCATCGACAGTCCGATGGTTTTGCGGATCTGGGGAGCCTGGGTCATGGCTGGCTCTCCTGTGCCGAGGGCGAAAGCTGGCCCGGAGACGACGTTTCGTCGTTGGCCGATGGCGTAAAGGGCTGGGTTTCCTGGGACCACTGGCCGCCCTCGAACTGAAGGCGGGTCACATAGCGCCCGGGTGCCGGCCGCGCGACGCGGTTCCACTGAAGGTGGGGTAGATGATCTGCGCTGAGAGCGCGGACGTGACGGGCCGCATTGAATTGGCTTTGATAGTAGCGGCCCGCGACCGCCAGTGAACACAGACCAGTGACAAGGAAGGCGGCGCCGATCCAGATCAGGTGCAGGTTGGCCCTGACCACGGGCTTCATCCGCCGCTCCGAAGGAAGCCGAATGAGGCCCTCCTTCGCGAGCTCGTCCTCGCTCATTCGCAGGATCGCGCGCGATTTCTGTTCGTTCAGCAGGAGGGCGTCAGGCTTGCCCTCGGTGATCTGGACCTGAATGACGCGCTTTCCGGCGATCTCGTAGAAGCCGATCGATCCGTCATTCTGCTCGCAGAGAGCATGGATTGCTTTCAGGTGCGAGCGCTTCGAGCCGGCCTGGTGAACCTCCACCAGATAGCCGCTGGTGGCATCGTTCTTGAAGCCGATGACGTCGAAGTGGCAGAGCTCAGGAAGCTTCAGTTGTTCGTTTGCGATTGCGGTCGCATAGGGCACGGCCGATTTGGCGTCGAGACCGTCCTGATAGTCGACGATGGCCTTCAGAGGCTTCGGAGCGTTCAGGTCGCGGCGCTGCTGCGCGGCCGATGCGAAGGTCGCTAGCGGCGAACCGCTTGGCGATCCGTCGCCGAGCGCTGGATTGGCGCTCAGGAAGATTTGGCCGCTTGTGTCTTGTTCGGGCTTGGTCATGCTTGCGATCGCGACGTCATTTCGGGGCGCGCCGCACGCCGGCGCCCGCCGCGCGAACCGCGGAGCGGACCGTGGCGCCTTCGGTGACATAGCGGGTGACGGTCGGACGCAGGATGATGAACAGGGCGGTTCGGTCGAGACGCCGCGCCCTGAGGCCAAACGAGCGATCCTGCGGCGTGACGTTCGGGCGCCAGAACGTCGGCTCGTTTCCTTCCGTCGACCATTCGTCGTACTGCAAGCCTCCGATGACAATGGTCCGGCCGGCCTGGACGCGGACGATGTCCGTGAGCCGCTGCTCTTGGGTGCGAGGCTGGGTCAGCGTCCCGAGCTGTGCGCCTGCATTGAGCTGGACGAATTCGATCAACGCTTTCAGTTTGAGGTCGACGGCGACCGTTACGATGCCGGCGTCGGCATCGAATTGTGGCGTCATGGTCAAGGTAATGCCGGTCTGGACGAAGTCGGTATTGGCCGTACCGAAAGCGCCCGTATTCGGAACGCCGGTGCCGGTGCCGGTGGAGCCCGAACCCAGAGCACCAAGGCCAATTGATTTGACGTAGGGAATTTTCTGTCCCGACTCCAAGACAGCCTCGTTGGTGGCGAGGGTAACGAGATCGACGTTCTGGTCGATCTTTGTCGTTCCAAACGTTGATAGGGCCTCAATCGCGCCGCTTATCGTCATTGCGGTCGCAACGCCGAAGATGCTGCCGACATTCGTCGTTCCCAGGCGCAGGATGCCACTGCTCAGGCCCAGAACGGCGCCGGCCTCGCGGATCGCCGTCGCGTTGGCGGCCGGATCGGTATTGGTGCCAGTGCCGGTGGCTGTTCCTGTTCCTGTTCCGGTGCCAGTCCCTCCGGAGCCACCCCCGGTATAGCGGGGCTGGTTCGCTGAGTTGATGGCGGACTGGGTGGACTCAAGGCCGGCGGCAAATTTGCGCCAGTCGAAGCCCTGTCTCATCTCATCTTTGATTTGAAGTTGGACAACAGCCGTCTGCAACTTGATCACGGCCAGGTTCTGCTCGGCCTTGCGCAGAAACGGCGTAAGCACTTCGTCGTTCAAACGAGGCGGGGCTTCATAAAGAATTTTGCCTGCAGCGACTGACGTTACGACGTTGGTCGCTCCAAGCTTTTCCAGTTCCTTCTGGATAGCCGACATGATGTCTTGGGATTGCGGCAGCTGAAGCGCGTAGCGCTCCTTCTCAGAGAGGATGACCATGCCACCTTCTTGGGTGGCGACCATTCCCATCGCGCGGCGTAGCGCTGTGCAGAGCTCCCCAAACGTTCCAGAAAAGCGGGCGAAGGGCAGCCGGCGCCGGACGAATTCCTCTCCATTGCCCTGAGCACTGTCGACCGAGATTGAGATGCCGACTGCTGACAGCGTCTGGATCAGATCGCCCACCTTCGCGTCGCCCGGAAACAGGAGGTCGACGCGGCGATCGGCGAGATCGCCGGCGACCTGGGGGCGCGCCGCGACCGGGCGGAACGATGAGGCTGGAACTCGGATCATCTCGATCGCCGGTCCGGGCGATTCACGTAAGAACCGGCGCTCGGCAGTCGAGCGCTGTTCTGTCACCTGAGGCATATGGTCGAACGGGACGGTCGACCTGGTGACGTCACTGCAGCCGGAGAGCGTCAGGCCGCCGACGGCCGCAATGAGAACCTGCTTCGCCGTCGTCATGCTCGAAATTGACCTTGCCGTCATTGTAAATTGCTCGTCCGTTGATGCAGCCGACCAAGCGCCAATTGTCCGGCACGCCCGCACCGACATTGGTGCGGCGAACAAGCGAGTGGGAGCTGCGAAACTCGGTGAAGGCGCGGGGTGAAGCGCCAGGCGTTCCAGGCTGTGCGCCTGGGCGTCCAGGGCCTGCAGAACTGGCGGCGGCTTGCGATCGGGCGCGGTTTTGCGCCTCTGCTTCGAGCTCACGCACGCGACTATCGATTTCCGCTTTCATCCGCTCTTCAACCTGACGGACGGAAGCCTCGATCGCATTCTGAATAATGCGAGCCTGCAGCGCATCGCGTTGTTCCAAATTCGTAGGTGACTGGAACGGGTTGGAACGTTCCGGCGAGATCGGAAGCGGGACGGCAATCGGCGATGTGGAGGGCGAAGGCCTGGTCTGGCGCGCGTTACTGGCCGCGCCCTGGGGACTGCCGGCGAGCGGATTGGATGGGGCGACGGCGGGACCGCGGCCGGGGTTGGTTTGCGGTGAGGGCGTGGCGGACGGGCGAGCTGGAACGACCGGGACATTCTCAATGATACGCGGCGTCGCGGGATTGGTAGCTGGCGGAGCGGCCAGTGCTGGCGCCTGCGCGTTCGGGACCGGCGCCAGCGGCACCGGTTGGGGCGCCTGGGACAGAATGACCTGAGACAGCGCCGCCGAGGCCAAGCACATGACAAGGGCGGCCGTCAGCAAAAGAGTAGCAACGTGGCGGGKACGACAGGCGTTGTTCATATGTCCAGCCGATGAACGAATCGGACGATGGGTGCAATTGAAAAGTGCGATAATTGCACTGTTAAGTCGAGCGGTTATCGTGACGGTCGGTTAAGATGTCAGTCGAGGTGCGGCTATGGTGCGAAACGAATGAGCGAAGCTGGAATTCAATTGTTGTGACAATGAGAGTGATCGACGTCAGGCACTGCCACAATGCGACTGTTAGGAGGTCCAATTGCTGTAGGGATGCAAGGACGGGAAGCGCGATCGGAGTGAGCGCGATCAGAGAATAGATGAGCGGGCGATTGTTGATGACGACTATGCCGGCGCCGATCGCCGACAAAATGAATGCCTGGGTCCAGGTCATGACTCCTGTCCAGGGCCAGACGGGAAGAAGGCTGAGTTGGATGGCACCGAGCGCGCTCATCGAGACGATGATTGAGGATATCGTCAAAAGGCTTGCATCGAATACGAGGCGATCCCGTAGAACCTGGGTTGGATGGGGGCCGCGATGTAGCTCGATGTGCCTCAGCGCTGCCTGGTGGGTGTTTGCCTGAAGGGCCAGGGCGCCGAGGATGATAGTTGTGACGACGAGAACGCTCTGGGCGGCAAGCGTCGTTGTGATCAGCATCAGTCCGAAAGGCAGGCCGATTATGGTTCCAATAAGAAGCGCGCTGAGTGCGCGCGCTCCCAAGATGAATGAGTGCCTTGCGGATGCGACCATCTCGGCCGGAGGCCGGGTCATTAAGGCAGTCCTCTGATGCTGAGGATATGGCTGGTCAAGGCCGATGCAGCGATAGTCAGGACAGTTTGTTCGGGGATGGCTGCAAGCTTGGCGCCGTCGGCAACGACCTTCCGGCTGAGCGTCCTGATGTCGAGGGGATATAGACTGTCGAGGATCGCTTGGGACTTCGAATGATAGACGCACAGATGCGCATGTTCCCCGATGCGTTCGAGTGTTTGAAAGCGGGTGCCCAGAGCACCGGGGCGGTGATCCGTAGGGATCTCGAAACGGTCGAGAATGCGCGACTCGATAGTCGTCGCGGTTGGCAGATTGGACTCGACGGAAGAGCCCGTTAGCGCCTCGCGGAAATGGCGGAAATAAGCGAACGATAGAGCGTACTGATTGGTCGGGTAGAACGTCCGCGCAATGGAGGCGAGAAGCAGAGTGTGGCGGGCGAGCGAAGGCCGGGCAGCAACCTGGAGGGATCCGCAGAATTTCACCTGCCGGTGGAGCATGAAGGCGATGTCATCGACCGTCAGGTTGTCGAACGGCTGGTCAAGACGAAGAGTCGTCCCGGATGGAAGGAATACAACCGAAGCCGCGGATGCGATGGGGCAGGCCGTGGCCACCATCACGAGGTCCTTTCGGAAAGCGTCGGTAGAGCATGGGCGCCGGCAAGTTTGTCGGTCAGTTCTTGCGATGCAAAGCAGAGCGTAATGTTGGTCATGCGCTGCAGAAATGAATTGTGAATCTCGCTCTGCACCTTGTCGTTATGCGCCCGAGTTAGCATTGGGTCGGATATGTCGATCAGATGCAGTTTCATGATCGGCACAAGTTGAGCCGTGGTGATGAGGATAGCTCCCTTCGAGCGCAATTCGTTGGATTGGATCGACCAGGGAGTTTGAAGGCCATGCTTATGCAGCTGAGCGATTGCGATTGCTGGCAATCCTTGCAGTTTGCCAGCGCTGACCAGAAGGCGGTACCGGAGCATCATCTGCGCCAGCAATTGCATTTTCTCCTCGTCCGCAAGGCGTTCTAGCAGTGGTAGCGGCTCGATGGAGCAAAGCGCGTCGTCTCGGCTGCATCCGAGTTCATCGCCGATATAGATCGTCCCCTCAATGAGAGAGAATGTGGGCAGAAACGAGAGGGGGTTCGTGTAACGGGCGCGCTGAGCGACGACCCGAACTGGCAAGCCGTGATTGAACGTCCAGAGGAGCTTGTCGAGCGGCCCTCTGGCGAGCTCGGCATTGTCGTCCGGCCTAATCAGGGACCAGATCCGGGAATATGAGGCGGTGCGTATGGCCTGTAGCCGGCCTTCGATGAGAGAGAAGTTGATTTCTGTTGCCAGTGAATTCGATGTCATTGCCGGTAGTGACTCATTTTGGTCTCAATTGAGGTTTCCGGCTCAAGCCGCTGTAGCCAGCGGTTTTGCGAGCCCCGGAGCCACTACGCCCCGGCCGAGCGCGTCAAGCGCACGACTTAGAATGTTGCGGGCCGCGTTGTGATCGCGGTCCAGGGTGAGCCCGCAGGCGAAGCACGCGTGCGTTCGCACGCGTAGCTCCTTGGGAACGTCGGTTCCGCAGGATGAGCACTGAATGCTCGTCCCCCTGGGGTTGACCTTTACGACTTGTCCACCGGCTCTTTCAGCCTTGTAGGCAAGGAGTTCGACAAAGCGGCCTGGCGCAACATCGAGCAAAGCTCGATTGAGGCCTGCCTTATGCCTGACGGTGGTGCCAGGCGCCTCGGCTGTTCCCTTGGCGCTCGCCGTCAAGTTTCGGAGACGCAGATCCTCGACCGCAATTATGCCGAAACGTTGAGTCAAGCTGACCGTGACTTGGTGCGCGTACGTGGTACGGGCATTGACGATAGACTGATGAACCCGCGCGAGACGCTTGCAGACTTTAAGCCGCCGCTTCGAACCTCGCTGACAGCGGGCAAGTGCCCTCTGCCGCCGGCGCAATTCGATGTGTTTTCGCTCGAGGATCTTCGGGTTGACGATCTCCTCGCCGGTGGACAGAGCGGCGAGGTGCTGGATTCTGAGATCGATACCGACGGTTTCGCTCGAAATATGCATAGCAACTGTTGGTATGCTTAGCTGGAACGAGACAAACCAGCGCCGGCCTTCCCTTGTAAACGCGCAACTGAGAAAGCGAACGCTATCCGGGATTGGTCGATGCAAAGAAACGCGTAGCGCCCCTGGCAAACCCTGAAAGCGCAATCGTTTTGCTTCGGCATCAAAGCGGATGCCGGAGAACTCATGGAAGCCGAATGAGCGCCAGCGATGTGAAGAGCGGAATCGCGGAAAGCCCGCCTTGCCAGCCTTCGATTGGCAGCGCCGGAAGAATGCTTGATAGGCGAGGTCCGCGCGCTTCAAAGTCCAACGTGCAAGATTGGCAGGAATTGCGCCGAACCATTCAGGCACGTCGCGCCGGAGTGTAGTCAGTTCCTTACAACGAGACGGGAAGGAAATTCGCTCCGGCTGCAGGCCTCGCTCTTCAGTAACTTGGTAGGATTTGCGCCGGTGCTTGAGATCAGCGTTGTAGAGCAGGCGCTGAAATTCGAGGATTTCGGCCAGCGCCACATGCTGTGCTTTGGAGGGCTCCAACCGATAACGATAGCTTAGAACCATGTCGAATTCAGAGGAGCGATCGTCTGTTGATGGTGGCTCTCGGTCGCTATCCATTGTCGATAGGTCCCATCGATTGATGACAATTTCAGGTGTGACGCTGCCTAATTGCCGCATCATTTGCCGTGTCTCACAGGAATAACAGATTCGTTGCGTCAGTAATGATGTAAACAGTTATTTTGTCAGCAATGATGGCAATAGAATTGACCGTAGTTGACAGCTAGCAGTTCCGTCCGGTGCGCCCTCCGCAATGGGGAAAGCCAGCACCATAAGAAAAGGCCCGGAGCAGTGCTCCGGGACCTTTGTTTGGCGCCGATGAGGGGATCAGGCGGCCTTGTCGGCGACCTCGCCTTCGGCCTGCTCGCCGACAGCCGGCTTTGCTTTGTGCTCGCGCAGGACGAGCGAGAAATTGGTGGGCAGTGCATTTAGCTCGACGTGCATGCGAGCCGTTGACGAGCCGACATACGAGGCGGTGCCGATCTTGGTCCAGATCGTCTTCTTTTCGCCGGCGGTCTCGAATTCGTTCACGTACAGAACTTCATAGACCGGGCCGGACTCGGCCGGGATTTCGACGATGGTCGACTCGTCGATCGTCAGCAGATCGAACTGGAAGGCGGCTGGGATCAGGTTCAGTAGGACGTTGATGCCCTTCTGATCTGCGTTGGTGAACCCGACGCCGATGGACGTCGTCTTGCCGGTGAAGACGGCGCGGTGGGAAGGCTTCTTTTTGTTGCTCATGGAGATGATCCTTGTGGTGAGCGTTGAAAATTGCAGTGCGGCCGCTGGTGGCCATGAGCGCCGGATGGCGCGGGTTTGCTTGAAGTGAGACACCTTCGAGGTGTGGATGATCTGGTTTTTGGGGGGACCGTCTCCTTCGCTTCCGATCAATGTTCGCCTCTAGGCCGCATCTGGCATGAGGTAGTTGTGCCGGCTCGGCGCGAAGG
>BFBZ01002048.1_pt1 | contig 11835 bp, 7 predicted proteins | sample 1888401 | NCBI WGS metagenome assembly BFBZ01 (sample SAMD00112614, study PRJDB3348) | symbiont metagenome | host: Chara braunii | reverse complement strand
GGGCGGGAACGGACTGTTCGGAGGCGGCGGGAACGCGGGCGACGGCAAGGGGACCGCGGCGCCGGAAACCAAGGGGAAAACCGAGCCGCACCAACCGGTAGTCGCGCCCAAAAAGGACGAAGAGCCGGCTCCCAAAACCGTGGAGCCCGTCGCGCCGACGAAACCGGCCGATACGGTGATCTACGTTACCGTCCTCGGCGGGGCCGACGTCCCGAACAACGACGAGAAGTACTACCTCGTCGGTGACGATTCGAACCGGAAGAACCTCGCACAACTGACCGACATCGTCGCCGCCAAAAAGGAGAAGGGCACGGTGGGGCTCGTGATCCAGTTCCGCGAGACCAACCGACCGTCGCTCGACCCGGAACACGAGAGCATCAGCAAGCTGCGGCGCTGGGCCGAGAAGGAGAAAGTGGCCGTCACGTTCCCGCCCCCGCGGTAGAGAGCAGAAGAGCAAAGAGCCGCAGATGAACGCAGACAACGCAGATTAAAACAAAGACAATTTCTTCTTCTGATCTGCGTTCTCTGCGTTCATCTGCGGCTCTTTTTGGATCGTTGGTACCCGCGGCCAGCTACAGCGAATCCCTGTCACCACTTTTCGTCACACAACCGATCCGAGCCGATGAGCCCCGCCGACCCGCCGATCCCCGCCGACCCCACGACCCCTCGCGTGCTGCTGTTCGGGCACCGCGGGGCGGGTAAGTCTGCGCTCATCGGCGCGCTGCTCCAGGCCGGCGCCACGCAAGGCGAAACTTTAAGAGGAGAGGTGGTTCACTCGTCGGTCGATCTGCCCCGCATCCGCGACGCCGTGTACTCCGGCACGCCGATCGAACCGAGCCAGCGCGAACTGGTCAGCTACACGATCCGCTTGCGCCCGTGGCGGGCCGGCACCCAGGCGCTGATCGACCCGCTCACCGTGGTCCTGGACGACTGCGACGGAAAGGCGGCCGAGTCGCTCCTCGAAGACCCCGAGCCGATCACCCGGCGCGCGCCCGACAGTCCCGTGGCGCAGGCCGTCGCCGGGGCCGACGCCATCGTTCTGCTCGTAGACGCCGCGTCCACCGACGTGGAGCTGACCGAGGCGTTCACCGAGTTCAAGACGTTCCTCGAAGTCGTCGGCCGGGCGAAGACCGACGCCCGCGAGGTCGGCGGGTTCCCCGTTTTTCTCGTCCTGACCCAGTGCGACCGGCTCGCGCGCCCCGGCGACACGGAGCGCTCCTGGGAGGAGCGCGTGCGGCACCGGGCCGAGGCCGCGTGGGCGGCGTTCGATGCGTTCCTGAAAGACGCCGACGACCACGACGAGGCCCCGGCGCCGTTCCTGCCGTTCGGCAGCGTCCACCTCGACGTGCTGGCGGTCGCGGTGCGCCGGCCCCCGCTGCCGGGCGTCCTGTCGCCCCACAGTCAGCCGTACCAGGTCGCCGAACTCTTCCGCGACTGCTTCGCTCAGGCAAAAGCGCACCGCGCCCGCGCCCGCGCCTCCGACCCCCGCCTGAAGTGGACGACCCGGCTTGCCCTCACCGCCGTGGCGGCGCTCGTCACCGGCTTCGCGGTGGTCGCGCTGTTCCCGCCCCAGCCGTCGGGTCCGGCTCTCGCAGAAAAAGTGCGGGCCTACGAGCGGTTCGAACCGCCCGCCGCGGCGCGTCTCGCCGACGACCAGATCGAGCGGAACAAGACCGCCCTGCTCCGGTTCAAGCTGGACGGCGACTACCCGGACCTGCCCGCCGACCTGCGCGCGTTCGTCGAGAGCCGGATCAAGGAGATCGAGGACTACGAGGCGTTCCGCGGGCAGCTCGCGGCCACGCCCGCGCCGGCGTCCGCGCGGAACCTGCCCGACCTGTACAAGATCCGCGCCACGCTCACCGGCGCGCTCGATCTGCCCCCCGAGTACGCGTGGGGCGAAACGGCCGCGGCCGTTCTGCGCCGCAAGTGGCTCGCGGACATAGACGCCATTGTGAAAGCGGAAAGCGATATGGTGGCGTACTACCGCAAGTACGACACGGAGGCGACCGCTCTGCTCCTCGCGCGGGCGTTCGACGCCGGCTGGCTCGCACGGATCGCCACGCTGACCGAAGAGGGGGACCGGCCGCCGTTTCCGCTAAAGAGCCCGGTCCCGAATTCGCCGACCGTCAACCAGCCGCGCGGCGAGCCGGTGCCGTATTCCGTACCGTACGAATTCGACGAGGTGTACCACGTCCGCCGGGGCTGGCAGCAGGCCCGCGACCGACTCGCGCGTTTGCGCGACCTGGCCGACGCGCTCGGCGCCACCACGCCCCCGACCCGACCCGCGGCCGTGCTGATGTTGCCAGAGCCTGATGGCGTGGACTCCACCTCTCTGGCGGTTGAGCGTTTGGCAGCGCTCCGCGAAACGTATCCGGAACTCGCCGAGGACAGTTCGGAATGGGAGGTGCAGAACTTCCCCGATCCGGCCCGCACGGAGCTGACGACGCGGTTACAGAAATCGTTCGCGAACGGCGTGCAGCACGTTCGGAAGCTGATGAAGGTGCAGGATACGAAAGAAGGCTGGAAGGCGCTGGCCGGAACGCTCAAGGAACCGACCTACCGCGAGTGGGGCCAGTTCCTTCAGCTCCTCGACCGGCTCCAAAATCCGTCGGCGCCGGACCCGGTTACGGCCCTCGCCCACTTCCTCAGCGACCTCGACACCAAGGCGTTCGAGCTGGATCTGCGGGGCTTCGAACTGACGGTTCCGCTCGATTTGACCGTAGGGCTGGATCGCGTCGAGCCGGTCGGACCACTGACCCTCACCCTGACCCACGGACAGACAGCACCCGTGACGGTGAAGTTCAACGTGGGTAAGGGCGACACGCACGACAACGTCACGGTGTACCGGCTGACGCCCGAGGGCAGCGCCAAGCTCGCGTACCACGCCGGCGACGACCTCCGCGCCGAGTTGCCGGTGAGGGCCGGCACGCAAGCGCTCGCGCTGCGGTGGGATAACGGCGTTTCGAACACGTTCCGGTTCGACCGCCTCGCCCGCGAGCCGCGCTTGACGAAGCCGACCGGCGGCACCGAGCCCGCCACCGGCGTGAAGCTCGTCCCCACATCGGGCAGCACGGTTCCCAGGTTCCCAGCGCTAATGCCGCTGACCGCGAAGTAGCGCGCCACCCGACGGCGAGAGGCGAACACCGCCACTCACCCGCCTCATCGTAGATCGCGGTCGAGCGTGGCTCTGCACATGGCCCGACAGCGAACCGCAACGCGAATCCGGGCAAGCTCGCGATGCAAGCGAGATCCGCGAAGCCCTGGGGCGTCGGGCCGCGTCACAAAGCCTCCTCGACCGCGACCGACAACCCGCACGTGCGCCCCTGACGGCGGGTGGCCCGCGGGCGCAATTACCGAGTCCGAACGCTCAATGGCGTTTGCGCCGTGCAGCCCCGCCTTGTTTTTCAAGCGGCAAATCATTCGCCATTAGGTGTCAGTGGGAATGGAAGCGGGGCACCCAAAAACGTCAACCAAATGACCGCCCTCCTGAACGCTACCCTCAACCAAATGCCGCGGTGGCAGTCAAGCTGAATGAACTTGCGGCTAACAAGAACGTCGTGAACGCGGCCGCGGCGCAGGGTCACACCGGCTCAGTTGGTCGCAACGGTGACGTCCGCGGCGGCCAAAATTGACATCGGTATTCTCGTACTCGGGGTTGCAACTCTCTGAAGTTCATCGTACTAGCAAGGCAGTTATCTTCAGCGCCCGCTTCCCGCGGGCGCCCCTATAACATTGTGTAAAACCTCGGAGGCAGGGATGCACATGCTGGCACCTTCGGTTCACCTGGTGTGGAGTTGCGCCCTTGCCTTTGCGCCGACGTTTCCTCCTCCAGGGTGGGCACTCGTCGAGGGCGTTTGCGAAAAATGTGTGGAAAGCAAAAACGCCTATTTGAAGGCAACTTTCTCCATCTGGGGCTCATCTGCCCCGGGATTAACCGGTAGCCACTTCGAGATCGAATACGAAACATTAAACCCGCGCGCGGTCAGCAACGACAACAGGCGGCCCAAGTTAAGCCCTTTCGCGGTCGACGACCGGGCTTTCTTTTGGGTGCGACTGAAGGGCAACACCGTAGTTCCAGTAACAGTGGTCAGTGAAGATCACATCTTGCGAGCCACTCCAAGTTATTCATACTTTATGCGACCAATTCGCTCGCGGTACATACGCCGAAACGATGATTATATAGTTAACACATCTATTGAATACAAGAGAGACTTTGCCGACCCGGTGATGAAAGCCGTGTCGGAGAAGAATCTCGAAAAACGTGTTGCGTTGCTACGGATGTATAGTGAATCGGACGATGAAATGCTTAAAAAATGGGCCAAATGGGTATTGCTGAAATACTACTCGCCTCAATTCGCCCAGTCGGGGTCTACGCAGAACCCGTAATAGCATACTCCAGGGGTAGGATCTCGCCTCCGCGCCGTTTAACGTCAGGAGCGCCGACCCTGATACCCAATACCAAACCGAAGCAAAAGGGGTTGCCCACAGGCTCTGCAAGTGTGAAGGAGAAGCCATGTTTACCATCACCTGTTTGACCATTGGTGCTTTCCTGCCGCCCGTCAGTGATCTTCAGGGCAACTGGCACATGTGTGAGATGAGAGTCCGGGAAGCAGGGGCGACGGATTGGACGACACACACATACAGATGGCCTAGCGGTCCGTTCTGGCGGGTTCGAGGAGTGTCTGTTGAATCGACCTACCGAGACAAAGAAACCCAGAACCGGTTGTCAATCAGGCTCGGAACTTCGGACGGCGTAAAGGGAGTGCAGTTCGTCGATTACAACGGTGTTGTGTACACCGGCTCCTATGCGATCGACAAAGGCAAAGATGGCACAGTCGTCCTTAACCTAATCGGCTTCAACGTGCCGGTTCCGGGTGAGAAGAATCTGGCCGGAACCAAATACCTCATCATCCATCTGGAACGGCACAAAAAGCAGGCCGAAAATTTCGCACCCATTGAAAACACGTGCCGCAAACAGCCCTTTTCTGTTTAATTTTCGCCATAACAATACAACTCAAACCGTCGCCCAATCTTTTGTTCACGTGAAAGTAGTGGGGCGAGAGGGACCGGCTTTTCATGCGATTGAGGCTTAGGACTACGGGCCAGCAGCCCCCTCTCCAACCCCTCCCCAAGGGGAGAGGGGCTTGAAACCAAAGGTACTCCGGCTCTGGCTCCCCCTTCCCTAAGAGAGAAGGGGGCCGGGGGGTTAGGTTCTGTCAGCTCGTCCTTAACTCAAGGAGACCAGGGACCAGGTGGTGTCACATACGTTGGCGACGGTTGGTTTGCGAAGTCACCTCCTGAGTTCGCGGTACCACCCAGGTGCGGGTGGTACCGCTGGTCTGTGGTCGCGCCCACGCTCCCATTGATTTGTCGTGTATCGCTCCCGCGGAGCAACACGGCCTCCTTCGCTCCCCCGCCGGGGCACCGCTCGGCTTCGTATGCTTTCATGGGCGAGTAATACTGTCGCGGCTCGCCGATTCGGGTACACTTGCTGTGTGCGACCCCGCGAGTGGTCGGAGCTAACCGGAAGCAGGCCGCGATGCACATTCAGGACATCTTCGCGCAGCACCAGACGACGTTCAGCTTCGAGTTCTTCCCGCCCAAGACGGACGAAGCGAGCGAGGAGCTGTTCCGCACCATCGCGGCCCTCCAGCCGCTCCAGCCGTCGTTCGTGTCGGTCACCTACGGGGCCGGCGGCACCACCCGGGACCGCACCCACGACCTCGTCGTCCGCATCGAACGCGACACCAACCTGACCGCCGTGTCGCACCTCACGTGCGTGTGCCACTCGCTCGCCGAAATGACCGCCATTCTCGACCGGTACGCCGCCAGCGGCATCGAGAACGTCCTCGCCCTCGGCGGCGACCCGCCCAAGAACCTCGCCAACTTCGACCGCACCAAGGACGCATTCCGGTATGCCGAGGAACTGGTCAAGTTCGTCCGCACCCGACCGGGAGCGAACGGCCGCGGGTTCGGTATCGGCGTCGCCGGGTTCCCCGAGGGGCACCCCGGGTGCCCGAACCGGCTTCAGGAGATGGACCACCTGAAACGCAAAGTGGACGCCGGGGCCGACTACATCTGCACCCAACTGTTCTTCGAGAATCGCGACTTCTACGACTTCCGCGAGCGGTGCGACCTGGCCGGGATCAAGGTCCCGATCCTGGCCGGCATCATGCCGATCACCACCAAGGGCGGCATGGTCCGCATGGCCGAGCTGGCCGCCGGGGCACACTTCCCCGCCAAGCTCATCCGGGCCGTGGGCCGGTGCGGCGACGACGACGCGATAGCCCGCGTGGGCATCAGTTGGGCGACCGAGCAGTGCGCGGACCTGTTGCACCACGGGGTCCGCGGCATCCACTTCTACACGCTCAACCGCTCCGACGCGACCCGACAGATCTACCAGAACCTCGGAGTCGAAAGTTCGGCCGCCCTGCGGGCGTGACTGCGATCTTGTCGGGTGGGATAAGAGTCTGCGCCGTCCCACCATTTGCCTATCGTTCGTTAAGCTGGCAGAATGGCACAGACCCGTCCCACCAATCACAAGGAAGCCGGTGGGCCGGCGCAGAGCCTTGTCCCACCCTACAGTTGGGCTTCTCACCATGCTCCGGACCGCCCTGCTCTTCACGCTTCTGCTTCTCGCCTCCACCAGCTCGGCCCAGCCCAAAGCCGCGACCGTCGAGTCGAAGGGCGGCGTGGTCGTGTGCGTGTCGCCGCCCGCCGCCGAGGTGGGACTGGCGACGCTCAAGAAGGGCGGCACCGCGGTCGATGCCGCGGTGGCGACGGCGTTCGCGATGGCCGTGACGTGGCCGGAAGCCGGCAACATCGGCGGCGGCGGGTTCATGATGGTCGCCCCGCCGGGTCAGGAGCCGACGTGCTTCGAGTACCGTGAAACGGCTCCGACCGCGGCGCCGGTCGACGTATTCGCTGATGGCAAGGTGACGTGGCTGAACCACAAGGCCGCCGGCGTGCCGGGCACCGTTCGCGGTCTCGCCCTTGCGCACGCCAAGTACGGCAAGCTCCCGTGGAAAGACGTTGTCATGCCCGCGGTCGAGCTCGCCGAACGCGGGTTCACCGTGAACGCGGTTCTCGCGGGCGGACTGAATCACGTTCTCGCCGACCCCAAGACCATCAACGCCGAATTCAAACGCGTCTACGGCAAGCCCGACGGCACCAAGTGGGAAGCCGGCGATACACTTGTGCTAAAAGATCTGGGTCGGGCGCTCCGGTCGATCGCAGAGAAGGGTCCGGACGCGTTTTACACGGGCGAGCTGGCGGGCCTGCTCGAAAAGGAAATGACGGCCGGGGGCGGGTTCATCACCAAGGCGGACCTCGCCGCGTACAAGGCGAACGAGCGGAAGCCGATTCACACCACGTTCCGCGGCTCCGACGTGTACGGCCCGCCGCCGCCGAGTTCGGGCGGCATCGCGATTGCGGAAATGCTCAACGTCCTCGAAAACTTCGACCTGAAGAAGTACGGCCGCTGGGCACCGGAAACGAACCACCTGATGATCGAGGCCATGAAACGGGCGTTCGTGGACCGCGCCCGGTTCCTCGGCGACCCGGACTTCACCACGATCCCCGCCGAACTCACTTCAAAGGAATACGCCAAGAAGCTCGCGCTCGGTATCGACCTCAAGAAGGCGACGCCGAGCGCGAATCTGGCACCCGAGATCCCGCTCGACAAGGAGAGCGACAGCACGACGCACTTCTCCGTGATCGACAAGGACGGGCTGGCGGTGAGCAACACCTACACGCTCGAAAACAGCTACGGCAACCGGGTGGTGGTCCGCGGCGCGGGCTACATCCTCAACAACGAGATGACCGACTTCAACCCGCGACCGGGCTTCACGTCCACGAAGGGCCAGATCGGGACCAAGCCGAACCGGATCGCGCCGGGCAAGCGGATGCTGTCGTCCATGACGCCGGTGATCGTGCTGAAGGACGGCAAGCCGGTTCTCGTGACGGGCAGCCCCGGCGGCCGGACGATCATCAACACGGTCCTGTGCGTGGTGCTGAACGTCACCGAGTTCGGCATGCCGATCGACGAAGCCGTGAGCGCCCCGCGGTTGCACCACCAGTGGTTCCCGGACGCCGCGAACTTCGAGGGCGTGAAGCAACACCCCGAACTGGTCAAGGGACTCAAGGCACTGGGGCACGACGTGAGGGACCACCGACAGGGCGACGGGCACTCGATCGTGATCGACCCGAAAACGGGAACGCGCGTGGGGGCCGCCGACAAGCGCCTGGACGGAAAAGCGGCCGGGGAGTGACCCAAGAATGACGACAGCCCACCCCACGGGCTGTTCCCGTCCGGCGGTCGTGATTCGGACGTGATGCCACGGCCGGGATTCGCACCCGACGCCGATCGCTGTACCGCGGTCCACGGAGTTGAGCCAGTCCCGCAGTTGATCGTCGTGGCCTCGCGCCGGGCGGTGCCCGATACGCCCGCCGCGCACACCCGAAATACACGGCTCACTTCAGCTCGATGTCAAACGTGTTGCTCCCACGGTTGATAACTGTTGTGAGCCCGGACGACTCCGGATTTGCGTACTGCTTCGGCACCGCCACTCGCTGCTTGGAGTCTGATTTCGGCGCCGCTGTGCTGCCGGTTTCGGACTTCCGGTTACTGGGCGGGACGGTACCCGACGGGCCGGAAGTGACGACCGCGAATCGCACGGTTCCCGCTTTTACGCCCGTCGCGGCGTAATGGCCGTCGGGATCGAGAGTTGTACTGACGGTCTTGCCTTGATCGTCGGCCACAAGCACCGTACCGTACCCCACGGGCTTTCCCTGGTAAGTGACGCGCCCCTGAACGTCACACCCATCCAGACCCAGACCGCAGCCGGCCGCGCTCGACAGAGCAATAGCCGTTACGGTCGTCCAGCAAATTCGCATACCAACCAATTGTTTTATAAATTTCATTTTTGTTAATAATAGTTTGATTATCCCTCGCGCGGAGGGAGTGTTGACATCCGCCGAGTGTTCGCGGGAAAGGCTTATCGGCACCGAAATGGCGCCTGTGAGTCGGAGACGCCCCACGCTCGAACACGGACCGTCCGCGTCGCCGGGCCGCCCTCCGGGGAACACCTCTCCGGCCGAAAGGGCGACGGACAAATCGTGGTGCGATCCGGTCGGGTTTCCGGACAGACGACCGGGTAGGCCGGTGAGTGTACGAGCACCCACCGGTCCGCCCGGGGCAGATCACCAGTCGGACCCGAGGACCTCTCCCTGGGCCGGGGTGCAGGCGGCCCACCATGTGGCACCCGAGAGGGCCGAAGTTATGCTCCGCACGCTCCCGTCAGCCAGGGCGGCGTTCATGGTGCCGTTGTGGAGCGTCACCGGCACGTCCATGTAGGTGTTGCCGGTGAGGTAAACTGTGGGCGACACGTTGACGGGCACCGAGCTCGGGCCGACGTGGCCCGACCCGTAGAAGCCGGAGGTGTAGTTGACGGTACCGGTGGCGTTGCCGACGGCGAAGAGGGGGGCGTAGCAGTAGTTCCMCCCGCCGTGGGCCCACATCCGGGCCGCGCCGCCCGGCTGCTTGGTGTACATCTCGGCAAAGATGATCGTGTTGGACGTGCCGTCCGTGAACGTCGATTTCAGGCTCGGTGAGCCCAAACAGTTGTACGCGACCTCGTCGCCGTAGCTGGGGTTGCCGAACACCTGGAAGTTCGCCACGTAGTTGGTCGATGTCCAAACGCCAGCGCGGTGATTATAGCCGTTGCCGAAGGTCGGATCGGACGGGCACATGAAGGCCTTCAGCAGCACTCCGCCCGCGATATACGTGCCGTAATCACTGGCCTGCAGATCGATGAGCGACCCGGTCGCGTTGCCAATGTTCAGGAACTGGTTGTAGACGTTCTGCTGCTCGATGTAGGGCAGCAGCGAGACGAAGAGCTGCGACACGCACGGGCTCCCCGAGTACCACCAGCCCGTGTTCGCGATGGGGCCGCCGTTGTAAAGGGGCGGAAAGGCGTCGCCGTTGGCGCTGGCGTAGTTGTGGCACGCGAGCGCGTGCTGCTTGAGATTGTTGGTACACGCCATTCGGGCCGCGGCCTCGCGGACCTTCTGGACCGCGGGGAGCAGCAGGCCGATCAGGATCGCGATAATTGCGATGACCACCAGCAACTCGATCAGCGTGAACGCCGACCGGCCGGCACCATGAACACGTCGCATGGTCTCTCCTCGGCATGACAAATTGGTAAAATCGAACAAGGGACCAATCACCCGAACTCAATCGCCCTCGGGGGTCGCATCGTCCCGCGGCTGGGTCTCCCACGAGCCGGCAAGGACGGCAACCATGTCCGGTAGCCGCTCGGTCTCGCCCGCTCGCACGCGGAACGCCGCGCTGGCATACACTCTCTTGTGGACCGTGAATATCACCATGTACTCCGCGCCCGGAACCAGCGCCCGCAGTGTCACCCGACCGGCCGCGTCGGTCACCGGCCGCGGCAAGTGGTGCTTCGGGTCGAACCAGGACTGGTCCGCGATCCACTTGCCCTGCGTTCCGGCCCGCGCGTTCGCCGGCCGGTCACAGTCGAGCGTCAGCCACGCCTCCGCCATGACCCCGATCAGGGGCTGCCCGGCCGGATCGACCAACCGCACCTCGGCGGCCCCGCACGGCTCCAGTTTCACCACCGGCTTGTCACCGACCCGCACCTCGGCCACCGCGCCGGTGAGCCCCACGGGGTCGAGAAGCGCCACGGGGTACACCCGGTCCGGCACGCACCCCGGCAGGTCCCAACTCCCCGCGCGGATCAGCAGCGGGCGGGTGACGCGGTTCCGTAACGGCTGTACCACGGACCGGCACACCGCCACCCCGGCCGGCACCGGCTTCCCGTCGGTTCCGATCGCCTCGACCCGCACGGTCTCCGCACGGTGGAGCGTCAGCACGATCCCCTTGCCGCCCGACGGGTCGCCCCCCGCTTCGAGTGGGGCGCGGGCGTGCTCGAACGTCCGTTCCGCGCCCCGCTTACACTGCGGGCACGGCCGCGGGTCGTACTCCGCCAGGCGGTAATCGGGGGCCGGCCCCCACCCCTCCAGCCAGCCCGGCCCCGGCGGCACCGCGAGCGCGAACGACCCGTCCGCCCCCGTCCGCGCCGGGGCGTCGCGCCCCGTGAGAACCCCCCGGGGCAGCTCCCGGTTGCCGCACGCCGGCTGGTGCATGACCCACCCGCCCGCGACGGGCTGTCCCGCGTCGTCTTTCATCACCCCGCGCACGACCCGGCCCACCGGCAGCGCGATCGGCAGCTCGTGGACGGTCTTCCCGTCCTCCCATACGAACCAGCGATCCAAACTGAGGTAGGGGCCGCCCTCCGGAGCGTTGACGTAAACGCGGTACGAACCGCTCGGAGGTAAGCGAATGCGGAACTTGCCGTCAGGGCCACTCACCGTGTCGAACTCGGCCCGCGGCGCACCGACCGCTGCGTCGGCAGTGAACGTGACGTTGGTGATGCGTTGGCTCTGGCTCATCGGCGMCCCGACGACGGCGCTCACGCGCMCCCCCGCAACGGCGCGCCCGGTACCGGCGGCGGTGACCCGCCCCTCCAGGACGCGGGGCGGCTCCAGAGCGATCCGCACCGGGGCGCTGTCGGTCGCCGGAACACGAACGGTGGCGAGGGCGAACCGGTCGTCCCGCACGTCCAGCCACACGTCTTCGCCCGCCGGCAGGCCGGCGAACGCGAACCCGCCCCGGGCGTCGGCGGTGACGTCCGATGGCCACCCGTCCGGCGGCGGGTGGGCGCCACCCTGCACCGGCTCGGCGGCAGCCGCGCCCAGCCGCACCACCCCGACCCGGACCCCGGCCCCGGGGCCCCCGTCCGGAGCCACCAGCAC
>BFBZ01002037.1_pt1 | contig 11836 bp, 6 predicted proteins | sample 1888401 | NCBI WGS metagenome assembly BFBZ01 (sample SAMD00112614, study PRJDB3348) | symbiont metagenome | host: Chara braunii | reverse complement strand
AGACGGTTCGGGTGTGGGACACGGAGAAAGGGCAAGAACTCCTGACACTCCAGGGGCACACCGCGGATGTCAGAAGTGTCTGCTTCAGCCCGGACGGCAAACGCCTGGCCAGCGTCTCTAACGACCAGACGGTGAAGGTGTGGTCTCTGGACAAGCAGAAGTAAGAACCGGACGCTGAACGATATCACGGAGCCCGCTGCTGTCTCCCTCTCATACACAATCCGGTTGAAGAATAACGATGCGCGTGTCTGGCCCTCTCCCGTATTGGGAGCGAGAAACCGTCACTTCACCAGTTCCGACACCCACCACACTTCGACCGTCTTGCCGACCGCGAGGAGCACCACGTCGTCCGTCGGGCCGGCGGCCACCGCCCGGATCGCCGCCGGCCGCTTCACGCGGTGGATCGCCTTCGCGGCGGACACGTCCCAAATCACCAGCCAGCCGGTCGTGTCCGTGACCACCAACCGCGACCCAGTCGCGTTGAACGACAGTCCGGTGATCGGCGTGGCCAGAACGGACGTGAGGGCCGGTTTCCCCCCCTTGGCGGACCAGACGCCGACGTGCCCCTGATCGTCGCCGGTGGCGAAGTCGCCGGTCGTCGGGCACGCCGCCCAAGCTTTCACCGCAGCTTTGTGGTCGCGACTGGCCGCCTCCGGACGTAACGGCCCCGACCACGCCAGAATCGACCCGTCCGGCTGTCCGGCCATCAGTTTGCCACCGGGCGTCCACGCGAAAAACGTCGCGGCCGGCTTCGCCGGGTCTTTACCGAGCCCCGTCGGAGGCACCTCGTCACCCTTACCGGGGAGCACATATCCGTTGTCCCGGCCCTTCGGATGTTGCACGAACGCCGTGGCAATGAGCCGGAGTTGCAGCGCGTTGCCCCGCACCGCGGCGAAGCGAATGCGCTCCGCGTCCGGCTCCGGCGCGACGGCGATGGGGAACCCGGGCAACTTCGCCACGGACGGTGCCGGGTTCCGCGGCGCCGCGACGACGCCGGTCGCACTGTGGGCGAAAACGAAGCGGCTCTTGGTATCGAACTGCACACGGGTCACCGGTCCTTCGGCCTTGGGGCCGGGGAGGACCGCGTCGAACGTCGCCTGGTCGAGCGGCCACAGCCGCGTGGTGCCGTCGGCGTGTCCGATGGCGAGGGTGTTGTGGTCGGGGGCCAGAGCCAGGGCGGTCACGTCGGCCGGGCCGTCTTCCAGGGCGCTCGAACCGCTCTTCTTCGCCCGGTCGAGGTGCGTCGGCGGGCGCGGGGGTGATGGATCGGGGGCTAGCGGTTCCGGTGGCGGATTCGGTGCGGGCGGCACCGGGGCTGCCGGCGGATCGGCCCGCGCCTCCTCCGCGCCCCGGTGCCGCCCGGCGAGGTACGCGGCCGCGCCGAAGAGGAACAGGCCGGTGACCGCCACGCACACTCCGGCCATGACCGCGAGTTGGCCCGGCACCGATCCGCGCGAAGCGAAAACGACCGCGGCGTTCCCGGCCAGCCCCAGGAGCGCGAACCCGGCGCCGACCTGAAGGCCGAACTCCGGCCCGAGATCGGCGGCGTGCGCGAGGACGAGCGGCCCGCCCGCAAGGCCCAGGGCGAAGATCAGTGCCGCCCACAGCAGCCACCACGCGCCGCGGTAGTCGGCCGCGACCGGAACGGGCCGGTCACCGGCCAGGAACGCGCGCGCGTCGCGCGCGAGCGGGCGCGCGGAGCGGGTTTCGAACTGGAGCGTGACGGCGCGGCCGTCCGGAAGGGTGAGAGCCAGTCCCCCGGCCCCTGGTGCCCCGACCGCGCACCCGACGGGCGCGTACAGGAACGGCTTCATCGGCTCGTGTTCGAGGAACAGGCCGTGCGGCACCAGCACCGCGCAACACGGCCCCACGACCTGCCGGAGCGAGTCGGCCAGCACCCGCACCGGCACGCGGAACGGCGGGTCCGGCTCCGCGGCCGGGCCGGTCGGCTCGTCGTCGAGGGACAGGATCTCGCCGGGAAACGGCGTCGGGTGTGTCGAGGGCGGGCGCGCGGGTGACGCCGGTGAGGAACTCGCGCTCTCGGAAGACGAGCCCGGTGGCGCGGGCGACACTGCGGCTTTGGAAAGCGACGGAGTTACCGGGGGCGGGGCAAGTGGGGATTTCGGTGCCGGTTGCGGGGCCGGGTAGGGGAGCGGATCGTCTTCGCGCGGTTCGATCGGGGGCCGGTGCTGGGCGTCCCGCGCCGGGGTTGATAGTGCGATCGTGGGCAAGTAGGCGGACGCTTCCAGCGCGGCCGTCAGATCGACCGGCGCCAGGCATTTGGGGCACTTCGCCGACCGTTTTTGCCTGGCCCCGTCCGGCAGTTTGAGCCGCTTCCCGCACGCCCGGCACACGAGCCGCACCGCCATGACCGGAGTCCTCCCAAACCGTTCGGCCCGCTTCTTTTGATTCTACTGCCGGTCGCCGGCGCTCGGCGGGGTAATCCGCGGAGCGTTCGGGCACGGTGGTGCGGTTCGGGCCGGTGATGCGGTAGAATGGTGACGTTGCAGGCCCCGGCGGTCCGGTCGAAGACAGTGCGCCGGTTTTTGACCCGGGACTCGAACCGCTGGAGTTTGGAACCCGTTTCCCCGCCCGGAACAGCGAATGTCCACACGCCGACTCTCCTGCCCCTGTGGGAACGTCTGGGACCACCCGCTCTCCGAGCCGGTGCCGGCCGACGTGCGTTCCATCTGTCCGTCCTGCACCATCACCGGAGAGAACACCCGCGTTCCGCCCTCGGCCGGGCTCGGCCATTCGTCCGGTACGGTCGTCACCAGCCCCGACGCGGCGACCGATTCGGAGATCCGGCGCCGGGAGAAGGCCACCGGCGTCGGTCCCGGCCGCGTCATCGCCGGGTACGAGATCATCGAGGAGCTGAACCGCGGCGGCATGGGCGTGATTTACAAGGCCCGTCAGCCGGGCGTGAACCGCCTCGTCGCGCTCAAAATCATCACCCCCAGCAAACTCGACCAGCCGGGCACCCGCGGGCGCTTCAAACGCGAGGTCCGCGCGTCCGGGCGGATGAACGACCCGTGCATCGTCACCATCTTTCAAACCGAACTGGACGGCCCGATCCCGTTCGTCGCGATGGAGTACGTCCACGGCATCGATCTGCTGCGGCTCGTCCGCCAGACCGGCCCGCTGCCCGTGACCGATGTCGTGTACTACGCCCGCCAGGTGGCCGAGGGGCTCCAGCACGCCCACGAGGTGAAGCTGGTCCACCGCGACATCAAACCGTCGAACCTGATGATCAGCCCCTCGCCGCTGGCCCCGACCGAGGGGCGCACCGGCCGGCTCCCGAAGGTCAAGATCCTCGACATGGGGCTCGCGCGGATCCTGGACACGACCGAGTTCGATCCGGAAACCGACGACCTGACTCAGGTCGGCCAGTTCATCGGCACGCCGGACTACGTGGCCCCGGAGCAGGCCGAGAACCCCCGGGCCGCCGACACCCGGTCGGACCTGTACTCCCTCGGCGGGGCCATGTACTTCTGCCTCACGGGCGAGGTGCCGTTCCCCGGCAAGACGCTGGTCGCGAAGCTCCGCAAGCAGTTGACGGAACCGGCCCCGTCGGCCGCGGCGAAGCGCTCCGACGTCCCCGTCGCGGTGGACGCGCTGATCCGCAAGCTGATGGCGCTGGACCCGAAGGACCGGTACCAGACGCCGGCGGAGCTGGTCGCCGCGCTGGACGAGATCCTCAGGGCGGCGCCGCCCAAGACCGGTACCAAGGCCGCCGCCACGGTCTCGTCGGTCTTCGCGCGCGCGCACGACGGGGGCGTATCGGCAATGGCCGTCGCCCCGGACGGCACGTTCGTCATTACCGGCGGCGGGGACGGCACGCTCAAGTTCTGGAACCCGGCCACCTTGAAGGAGCAGCGCGTCCTGACCGGCGACATCGGCGCGGTCGAATCGCTCGCGCTCGGACCGACCGGCAAGTGGGTGGCGACGTGTACGATCCGGCTGAGCGCGTCGGACATGGGCGTGCAACTGTGGGACCTGACCACGGGCAACGAGGGCAAGCGGTTGCGCGGGCCGACGGACAACATTTCCGGTGTGGCCGTCTCGCCCGACGGTCAGGGGATCGCGGCGGCGTCGGCGGACAAGATGGTGTGGCTGTGGTTGCGGGAACCGGGTCGGCCGCTCAGCCCGGTGTGCATCAAGGGGCACACGGCGGCCGTTACGGCGGTCGCGTTCGTGGCCGCCGATTCGCTCATCTCCGCGAGCCAGGACGGCACCGTGCGGCAGTGGGATCTGAAAACGGGCAAAACGAAAGGCACGCTGCCGGCGATCGTTGGCCCGATCGGGGCGATGGCGTTCGGTTCGAAACGCGTGCTCGTGGCCGGGCGCGACGGCTTGGCGGTCCGCCACCCGAGTTCGGGGGCGTTCCAGAAGGTGCCGGGGCACGACGGCCCGGTCCTCTGTTGTGCCCTGTTCCCGGACGGCACGCTCCTCGCCAGCGGCGGCAGTGACCGCACGGTGCGCATCTACCGGGCCGAGGACGGGCTCCCGCTCGCGTCCTACGAGGGGCACGACAAACCGGTGCGAGCGGTGGCGTTCGCCGCGGCGGGCGACGCCGTGTACTCCGGCGACGAGGGCGGCACCCTCCGCCGCTGGCCCGTCCCGAAGGCGAAGTAGAGCGACCGCGGCGTGGCTCCTTCGGTACAATTCGGGAGCGGAGCAAGGAGAACAAAATGCCGACCGATGCAACGAGCGAAGTCCCCATCGGCCCGATTCCCGACCCGGCAGCGGCGGTTCACACAGCCGAGCGACCAGAACCCCAAGAGGCAACGGCGCATCGAACCGACCAAGAACTGGCCTGCGAACTGTTCGAACTCGAGAAACAGTTCGTGATGCCGGATGATCATGCGATTCGCGCGGACGCGCAGTGGTTCGACGACCACTTGGGGAAGCCGGAATTTGAGCCGTACCGTGGGACGCACATCGCGGTTTTGAACGGTGCCATCGTTGGTCACGGGTGGAACGCCCTCCAGCTTCAGCTCGATGTGGCTCGGAAATACAACGTCCACCCACAGCGGTTCATTCTCGAATACGTCCCCCGTTGTGAGTTTTGAGGGAAGCCGTGCCCAGCGTCGCCCTTAGCGCTCAAGATACCGGTGGAGCCACGCTCCTCGCGCTCGCCGGAGGCACGGTATATCTTCCGCAGCACCGTTTACGTACTTGGGTGTATCTCGGTGGCGAGGGAGCGATGCGCCAAGCGGTTGTCGATACGGGCGCGCCGGCGTGCATACTCCCGCAGCGGGTTTGGTCTCGCCTCGCCGTCCGTGGGGACATCACCTGGGCGACGGATTCTCCTGCATTCTTTCCCACGGGAGCGATCGCTCACACCACCGTGTCGGGGGGCCAATATCCGTACCGACTTGGGCGCGTGCGATTACGATTCGCATACGGATCGCTTGCCCCGCGCGACGTGTTGGTGATCTGCMCCGATGAYCCGGCGGTAGCACCGCCACACCTTTCGCTTCCCCCGATCATCGGCCTCGCGGACGTGCTGAACGGTCGTTCGTTGCTCCTGCAAGTCTCCGCCGACGGTCAACAATGGACGGCGACGCTGAGCGAACCCTGAGTGATCGGTCGTTCCCCCGTCACGCCTTCCCCAGCAGCAAATCCAGCACCCAGCACCCGCGCACGTGCGGTCCGTCGCCGCGGCAGTGGCTCAGCACGTCGGCGGTGTCGCACCCGGTGTCTTGTAGGGCATCGGCCAGGATCGGCATCCGGTCGAACGCCTTTTCGTCGTAGATGCCGCGCGCCAGCGCCTGAACGTCGGACGTGAGCCACAGCGGGTCGAGCGCCACGGGCCGAAAGGGGTTGCCGAAGATGTCACGGATCAGGCGTGCGAAAGATGGCCGAACGGTCGTGTGCGTGCCGCGCCGCTCGACGGCTTGGTTCGCCCAGTGCAACGCCCACCACGCCGGGTCATCGCGCGTTGCCGACTCAATGACCGCTTGAACCGCGTGTCGCTGGGCATCGTCGAAGACCGTAGTGAACTCGAATACGTCCCAATTCTCCACCGCGGTGTTCGCGGCCCGCCGGAGATCATCGGCCGAAACGGCGGCGTCCGCGAATGCCTCAATGACCTCAAGCGAACGAAGGCTGTTCGAGTCGATCAGCAGCCCCCTGATTCGAAGGCAAATCGCGACAGCAAAAAGGTACTGCTGTCTGTCGCTCAACTCGAAGTGCCCCGACCTGAACATTCGCTCCGGGTCTTCGCACGCGAGCCATTCGGCTTCGGTCATGGTGCCGCTCCGTTGTACAGGGGTCTCATCATGCGCCCGCTMCCCGCCGAACCGCCACGATCGGTATTCGCGGTACGACTTGCCGCTTTCACCCGTCTTCCTCAAGATCCGCAAACTGGTAGCCGTACCGGCGCTGGCGTAAAATCGGCGCTCTGGGCAAGCCTCTCCGTCGCGACCACCCACCGAGAGCCGCACCGTGAAACCCGCTCTGTTCTTCGGGCGCCGCCCGGCGTTCGCCCTGCTCGCCGTGCTCGTCTTTTTTCTTCCCGGAGTCGCACAGTCCGGCGAAGACGACGACCTCAAGAAGGAAATCGCTGACGTCGAGAAGCAGATCCTCGAACTCAAGAAGAAGCTCGACGAACTGCGTAAGGGTAAGTCGGAGCCGCCCGCGCGCAACACCGTGCCCGAAAGCGCGATCGCCAAAATGACCTGGCGGTGTATTGGCCCCGCCAACATGGGCGGTCGCATCACCGCGCTCGCGGTCGTGGAGAGCGACCCGACCACCTATTACGTCGCCACCGCGTCCGGCGGGCTACTCAAGACCACCAACAACGGCACCACGTTCAGCTTCGTGTTCGAGAAGGAGGCCACCGTCTCCATCGGTGACGTCGCCGTCGCTCCGAGCGATCCTAACGTCGTTTACATCGGCACCGGCGAGAACAACCCGCGCAACTCGGCCTCCTACGGCGACGGCGTTTACAAGAGCACCGACGCGGGCAAGACGTGGAAGAACGTCGGTCTCAAGAAGTCGTTCAGCATCGGCAAGATCGTCGTTCACCCCAAAGACCCGAACACGGTGTACGTGGCGGCCCTCGGGCGCTTGTGGGGGCTGAACGAGGAGCGCGGCGTCTTCAAGAGCATAGATGGCGGCGCGACCTGGGACAAAGTGCTGTACGTGGATAACAAGACCGGCGCGATCGAGTTGCGGATGGACCCGTTCGACCCGAACGTGGTTCTCGCCGGCCTGTGGGAGCGGCGGCGCGACGAGTACGACGGCTTCTTTGGCACGAGCTGGCCCGGCCCGGACCAGTACGGCCCGGTCGTGGCGCACGGGCCGGGGGGCGGGCTGTTCAAAACGGCCGACGGCGGCAAGACGTGGAAGAAACTTACCGGTGAAAAGGGCGCGGCCGGACTGCCCACGGTGAAGACCGGGCGCATCGGTCTCGACTACTCGCGCAAAACGAAGGGGCTGGTGTACGCGGTCATCGACACCGAGGACATCGGCAAGGGCCGGCCCGCGCTCACGGTTTACCTGGGCGTTTCGGGCGAGAACGATAAGGGCGGGGGCAAGCTCACCGCGGTCCTCGACGACGGGCCGGCGGCGAAGGCCGGGCTCAAGAGCGGCGACCTCGTCACCGCCGTGGACGGGAAAACGATCACCAGTTACGACGACCTGCTCGACATCATGGTGACCAAGAAGCCGGACGACGTCGTGAAGCTCACCGTCGTCCGCGTCAAGGTAAAGAAGAAGGACGACAAGAAAGACGAGAAGAAAGAGGAGAAGAAGGACGAGAAGGAAACGCTCACCATCGAAATGAAGCTCGCCCCGCGTCCGGCCGAGCCGCCCCCGAAAGGCAAAGGCGGTCAGCAGGCCCTCTCGCCGGGCGGGATCGTGGTCTCGGTCGCCGGATTCGAGGACCCGGCGAAGGTCGCGGAGGTGCCCAAGGGCGGCGCGGCGGAGAAAGCCGGTGTGAAGGCCGGTATGACGATCGTCGGCGTCGAGGGGAAGGACGTGAACACCTTCCGCGACTTCCGGACCGAGCTGCGCGTATCGCCCAAACTCGACAACCCGCGCAAGGCCGGCGACAAGGTGAAAATCACGTTCAAGGAAGGTGACAAGAAACCGTTCGATGTGGTTCTGCCCCTGGAAACGGCCGAGATGCGCATCACGGGCGGCGGCAAGGCGCCGAACCCGTTCGCCAACCGCCCGTTTCTGAACCCCGGCCCGGTCGGCGGGCAACAGGCGAACGTGCAGAACAACCAGGGCAAGGACGGCTTCCAGACCGGCGGCGTGTACGTGAGCAAGGACAACGGCGACACGTGGGCCCGCGTGAACAGCCTCAACACCCGCCCGTTTTATTTCTCGAACGTCCGCGTCGACCCGACCGACGACAACCTCATTTACTGCCTCGGCGACACCGTTCTGTGGAAGAGCACCAACGGGGGGAAGCAGTTCGCAAGCGCACAGGCCGGTACCGTTCACCCCGACTACCACGCCCTGTGGATCGACCCGAAGGACGGCCGGCACATGATCCTGGGCTGCGATGGCGGGTTCTATGCCACCTACGACCGCGGTGCCAACTGGGACCACCTCAACGTGATGGCGCTGGGCCAGTTCTATCACGTCGCGGTGGACACGCGGAAACCGTACCACGTGTACGGCGGGCTCCAGGACAACGGGAGCTGGGGCGGCCCGTCGCGCACGTTCCGCGGCTTCGGGCCGTCCAACGAGGACTGGACGTACATCCGGGGCGGCGACGGGTTCGTGTGCCGCGTCGATCCGAACGACCCGGACTGGGTCTATTCGGAGAGCCAGAACGGCTTCATGGGGCGGCAGAACCTGAAGACCGGCGAGCAGGCCGGCATCCGCCCGCGCCCGGTCAAGGAGGGCGAGGAGCTGCGGTTCAACTGGAACGCGCCGTTCATCCTGTCGAATCACAACTCGCGCATCTTCTACAGCGGCGCGCAGTACGTCTTCCGGTCGGTCGCCCGCGGCGACAACCTGAAGCCGATCAGCCCCGAACTGACCCGCACCAAACAGGGATCGATGTCGGCGCTCGCGGAGAGCCCCAAAAACGCCGACGTCCTCTGGGCCGGTACGGACGACGGCGCTCTCTGGGTGACACGCGATAGTGGCGCGAACTGGCAGAACGTGTCTGAGAACTTGAAGAAGGCCGGCGCGCCCGGCCCGCGGTGTGTGGCGAGCATCGAGCCGGGGCACAAGCACGAGGGGCGCTGCTACGTGTGCCTCGACGGCCACCGCTCGGACGACGACAAGCCGTACCTGTTCGTGACGGAGGACCACGGCCAGACGTGGAAGAGCGTGACCGGCAACCTGCCCGCGTTCGGGTCCACCCGCGTGTTACGTGAGGACATTACGACCTCGGAACTCCTTTACTGCGGCACCGAGTTCGGCATCTGGGCGTCGGTGAACCGCGGCGAGACGTGGGCGAAGATCAGCAACAACCTGCCCACTGTTGCGGTCCACGAGGTGGCGCAGCCGACGACGGCGTCCGAAATCGTGATCGCCACGCACGGCCGGAGCGTGTGGGTGCTGGACGTGGCGAGCCTGCGGCAAATGACGCCGGAGGCGCTCAAGGCGCCGGCGACGCTGTTCGCACCGGCCACCGTGACGCGGTGGCAGTACGCGCCGGGCAGCTTCCCGTACTCGCGCGACGTGCGGAAGTTCTATGGCACCAATCCGCCCTCGGGCGGCGCCATCGATTACCTGCTGACCGCCTCCGCAAAAGAAGTGGCCGTGAAGATTCTGGACGTGAACGGCAAGGCGGTGCGCGAGTTCCGGTCGCCGCCCGCCACGGTCGGGTTCCACCGCCTTCAATGGTCACCGCCGAGGGCCGGCGGCTACCGCGTGGTGCTGACGGTGGACGGTACCGAGTTCGCGCAGATGGCAACGGTAGAGAACGACCCGAACGCGCCGCCGGGCGCGGTCATTACCGATGGCCCGTTGCCCGTCGCGGGCGAGGAAGGCGAGCAAGACAAGAAAGAAGACGAAGGTAAGGATGCTGCCGAGACGAAAGACGTGACGCCGTTCATCCCGACAGCGGAGGATTGAGTACCGGTAGCAGAAGGGGGTCGTGTGCGGCATTCCGTGGCGGTCCGAAGCGGTGCCCGGGATTGAAATCTCGGGCCTGTGACATGAGCCGCGTCAGCGGTGTCCCATTTCCTGGGCGAACGTGGCTCGGGCCGAGGCGTGCCGCCGGGGTCGGAACCGAGTGTTCCGGGAACGGAGGGCCTGCCATCGGCCGAGTGATGCCGGCGAGGCGACACGCCTCAACCCGAGCGGGTGTTACGGGGGTAACACCTTCACCGACCGGTCCGTGGCCCGCAAGATCCCGTCTGTGGCGGGGGCGGTGTTACGGGGGTAACACTCTGGGCTCTGGCCGTCGCGTTACGTTGTGCCTTTGTGCCGCCCGTTGCCATTCGGCCCCCCGTCCGGGTAGCATGAGCGGACTCGCACGACGTTCCTCAAGTCGAGCCCCTTCGATGATACGCCGCTCCGCTCTCGCGCCCGCCGCTCTCGTCGCGCTCGTCGGTGCTGTCGTCGCGATCGGCGGTCTCCGCCTCCTCTCAGCGGATCAAAAGCCCGAGCACCCGGTGCCCGAACCGCTCAAACAACCGCCCCCGACGAGCTTCGAGTGCCGGTGGACCGACAGCCCCATCACCCTCGATGGCGCGGCCGACGAGCCGGCCTGGAAACACGCCGAATCGATCACTGCGTTCCACGTGCCGTGGCTCGGTGACAAGGCACGCATGGGCCGCACCGCCACCGCCGCCAAACTGCTCTGGGACCGCGAGTACCTGTATTTCCACTGCGAAATGGAAGACTCCGATCTCTTCGCCGACATCACGGACCACGACGGCGAACTCTGGAGAAACGACGTGTTCGAAATCTTCCTGCGCCCGGACGCGGGCAAGACCGGCTACTACGAGTTCCAGGTGAGCGCGGCCGGCACGCAGTTCGATGCCTTCTACCCCAAGTACGACCTGGACGCCCTCGCCAAGCAGTCGAAAGTCGGCACGTTCCACATGGAATCGAAGGTCCAGCTACGCGGCACACTCAACAAGCGAGCTGACACAGACAAAGGCTGGAGCGTGGAGGGGCGCATTCCCTGGACGGACTTCATGCGGACAGGCGGGCGCCCGGTTCCGGGGGAGAAGTGGAAGCTGAACCTGTGCCGGTTCGATTACCACGCGGATTGGAAGGAACCGGAGTTGTCGTGCGTTGCCCCCATCGCCAAGAAGAAGATTCCGCCGTTCTTCCACCAGAGTGAAGACTACGCGACGCTCGCGTTCGTTGGCCCGGACGCCACCACGGCCAGGCCGTTCGGCATCGAGAAACTCGACCGGCCGACCACCTCGACTGTGGCGGGGKTCCCCSACCCSCCSCCSCCGTTCGTCGCGGCGCGGGCGCTGGACAAGTACCGGCCCGAGTTCCCCGTGTACGCGGAACTCATTCCCAGACAGGAGGGGGTTGTGGGGGGCCCCCTCCCGGGAGACACGGAGATGCTCGTCATCACGCAACCGTGGTCCTACGGCCCGACCGCGGTCTCGCGCATCAAGTACGGCGCCGCCTACACGACCAAGGACGCCGTCAAACTGATGGACACGCCCGGCGAGGGCACCGCGTACGGCTTCACCTTCCACCCGAAGTTCGCGGAGAACGGGTTCGTCTACATCGGCTGGAACGGCAAGCTACCGGGTAAGCCGGGGAAGTGGTCCGTGATTACGCGTTACACGATGGCCACCCGGGCGCCGCACGAACTCGATCTCAAGAGCGCGACGAACATCATTGAGTGGGCGTCCGACGGGCACAACGGCGCCGCCGTTTGTTTCGGCGGGGA
>BFBZ01002046.1_pt1 | contig 11839 bp, 10 predicted proteins | sample 1888401 | NCBI WGS metagenome assembly BFBZ01 (sample SAMD00112614, study PRJDB3348) | symbiont metagenome | host: Chara braunii | reverse complement strand
GATAGCCATGCCATCGACGATCTGGGCATCGACAGCCTCGATTTCCTCGACATCGCATTTGCGATCGACAAGGCCTTCGGGATCAAGCTGCCGCTCGAGAAGTGGACGCAGGAAGTCAACGACGGCAAAGCCAGCACCGAGCAGTATTTCGTGCTGAAGAACCTGTGCGCCCGCATCGACGAGCTGGTCGCCGCCAAGGGCGCGTGAGCGCCCGCCATGCAGATCGAATACTTCCTGCTCATCGACCGCATTCTCGATCTCCGGCTGGACGAGAAGACCATCACCGTCGAAGCCAAGGTCCCCACCGAAAGCACGATCTTCGAAGGACATTTCCCGGGCTATCCGATCATGCCCGGCGTTCTCCTGATCGAATCGATGGCGCAGACATCGGGCTGGCTGCTGCTCGCGCTGATGAAGTTCGAGCGGATGCCGTTCCTTGCCGCAGTCAAGGAGGCCAAGATGCGCGGCTTCGTGTCGCCGGGCGAGGTGCTGACCGTCGAGGCCAACGTGCTGCACGAGGGCTCCGGTTACGCCATGACCGAAGCGCGCGTGAAGGTCGGTGGCAAACTGCGTTCGAATGCGACCATCACTTTCAGTCACGTCCCCTTCCCCAATCCGGAGCTGCGCGGGCACATGGACGCCGTCGCCGAGCGCGTCGGCTTTCCGCAACAGGTCCTGCAGCGATGAGTGAGACGACAGCCGTGACCTCCGAACCCGTCGAAGTCTGGATCACCGGTATCGGTCTTGCGACCTCGCTTGGCGAGGGACTCGATGCGAACTGGGACGCCCTCAACTCCGGCCGGATCAACGTCGATGAGCAGGGTTTCGCGCCCTACATCGTGCATCCCTGGGCCAAGGTGAATCTGGAAGCGCAGATCCCGAAGAAGGAGCAGCGCCAGATGGAGGCGTGGCAGCGCATCGGCACCTATGCCGCCGGGCTTGCGCTGGATTCCGCCGGCCTCAAGGGCAACAAGGACATCCTGTCGCGGATGGACATGATCGTGGCCGCGGGCGGCGGTGAGCGCGACATCTCCGTCGACACCGCGATCCTCAACGCGGAAGCCCAGGGCAATTGCACGCCCGGCTTCCTGAACGATCGGCTGATGAGCGACCTGCGCCCGACCCTGTTCCTGGCGCAGTTGTCCAACCTGCTCGCCGGCAACATCGCGATCTCGCACGGCGTCTGCGGCACCTCGCGCACCTTCATGGGCGAGGAGGTTGCGGGCGTCGACGCGTTCAAGATCGCTTTGGCCCGCATCGCCGGCGGCCAGAGCGACATCGCGCTGGTCGGCGGCTCGCACAATGGCGAGCGCAAGGATCTGCTCGTGCTGTACGAGTTCGGCGACTACAATCTGAAGAACGAATTCAAGCCGGTCTGGTCCCGCAAGGACCATCCGGGCTTCGCGCTCGGATCGGCCGGCGCGTTCCTGGTGCTGGAATCCAGGCCGCATGCCGAGGCCCGCGGCGCCAAGCCGCTGGCCCGGCTCAGCAAGGTCGTCGCCGACCGCGCCCGCCGCAAGGAGGCAGGCGCGGTGACCGGAACGCTGGACCGTCTGTGGTCGGCGCTCGATGTCCACGAGGCCCCCGGCGCCATCATCACCGGCGCGACCGGCGCCGAGCCGGTGACGTCGGAGGAGCGCGCATTCCTCGACCATCACAAGGCGTTCGCGGTGCGCTCGAGCGGGACCCGCTTCGGCCATTCGATGGAGGCGCAGTTCGCGCTCGGTCTCGCGCTCGCTGCGCTCTCGATCTCGCGCGGCGCCCTGTTCGCGCCGGGTGACGCCTCGGGCGTGGAGACCGACATGAAGGATGCTCCGGCCCAGATCGTGGTGGTCGGCGCCGGCCACTACCGCGGCGAAGGCATGGCCTTGGTCGAAGCAGTCAAGTGAACGCGGCACGGCCTTAAGAAGACACGACGGGGGACATCATGAGTGTACGCGACAAGTTTGGACGCCCCATCGTGGTCGTGACCGGGATGGGCATCGTCACCTCCCTTGGGGCCGGCAAGTCCGATAATTGGAACAAGCTCGTGGCCGGCGAGTCCGGAATCCGCACCATCACGCGGTTTCCGATCGACGGCTTGAAGACGACCATGGCCGGCACGGTCGATTTCGTCCCCGTGGCGCCGTTCACGTCGACGGGACTGTCCGAGCGGCTCGGTCATATGGCCGTCGAGGAAGCCATCGCGCAGGCTGGAATCGGCAGCAAGGGCGATTTTCCGGGCCCGCTGTTTCTCGCCGTGGCGCCCGTCGAGATCGAGTGGCCCCAGCGTCTGGAGCTCGCGCACGAGGTTGGCGGCACTCAGTTCACCTATGACGACCTGCTGAAGGTCTGCGGCGGCGGCAAGTTCGTCAACTATCACCACCGCTTCCTGTTCGGCTCGGTCGCCGATTCGCTGTCCGACACCTTCGGCACCAAGGGCTCGCCGATCTCGCTGTCGACCGCCTGCGCCTCCGGCGCAACCGCGATCCAGCTCGGTGTCGAAGCCATCCGACGCGGTGAGACTGACGTCGCGCTATGCGCCGCCACCGAAGGCTCGGTCAATCCGGAAGGGCTCGTGCGCTTCTCGCTGCTGTCGGCGCTGTCGACCCAGAACGACCCGCCGCAGGCCGCCTCCAAGCCGTTCTCCAAGAACCGCGATGGCTTCGTGATGGCCGAGGGCGCCGGCGCGCTGGTGCTGGAAAGCTACGACGCGGCGGTGGCGCGCGGCGCCAAGATCCTCGGCGTCGTCGCTGGCTGCGGCGAGCTGACCGACTCCTTCCACCGCACCCGTTCCTCGCCGGACGGCAAGCCGATCATCGGCTGCATCCGCAAGGCGCTCGCCGATGCCGGCATGGCCCCTGAGCAGATCGACCATATCAATGCCCACGGCACCGCCACGCCCGAGAACGACAAGATGGAATATGTCGGCGTCTCCGCCGTGTTCGGCGAGCACACCAGCAAGATTCCAGTGTCGTCGAACAAGTCGATGGTCGGCCACACGATCTCGGCAGCCGGCGCGGTCGAGGCGATCTTCTCGCTGCAGACGCTCGAGCATCAGCGCATTCCGCCGACCATCAACTACGACATTCCGGATCCCGCGATCCTGTTCGACGTCGTCGGCAACAAGGCCCGCGATGCGCGCGTCACCACCGTGATGTCGAATTCGTTCGGCTTCGGCGGCCAGAACGCCTCGCTGATCCTGACGCGCGAACCGGCCTGATCCGCCGCTGCCATCGATGAGTCTCCTGCCCCTCCGGACCAAGCTCGTGATCCGCCGAGCCGTGAAGTCGGCCGGGGCTTCCACCGTCGGCGCGCTGACGGTCGGAATGCTCAGGACCACGCGCTATTTCGACCCGCAGAAGACGGCCGACCTCTTCGCGCGCATTGCGCAGATGATCGGGCCACGCCTGCGCGAGCAGCGCATTGGTCGCGACAATCTCACCGCGGCCTTCCCGGAGAAATCGCCCGAGGAGATCGAGAGAATCCTCGCCGGCGTGTGGGACAATCTCGGCCGCGTCGGCGCCGAGTTCGCCCATCTCGACAAGATCTGGGATTACGACGAGGCGCATCCCGAGCGCAGCCGGATCGAGCTGTCGCCGCGCACCCATGAGCTGTTTCATCAGCTCCGTCTCGACGGCAAGCCAGCCCTGATCTTTGCCAGCCATCTCGCCAATTGGGAGATGCCGGCGCTGGCGGCGGTCGCCCATAAGCTCGATACGGCGATCCTGTATCGCCGCCCCAACATCGCCGCCGCCGACCGCATCATCCAGGAGATACGGCAGGTCAAGATGGGCACACTCGTCCCGGCCGGCCGCGATGCGCCGCTGCGGCTGGCACAGGCGCTCAAGAACGGCCAGCACGTCGCGATGCTGGTCGATCAGTACCTGACCGGCGGCGTGGAGGTCACCTTCTTCGGCCGCAAGACCCGCGCCAATCCGATGCTGGCCCGTCTGTTACGCCAGGTCGAATGCCCCGTTCACGGCGTCCGCATCATCCGCCTTCCCGGCAATCGCTTCCGCGCCGAAGTATCGGAGGAAGTGAAGCCGGTACGGACGGCCGACGGTCAGATCGACATCCAGGGCACGACGCAGGCGGTCACCGACGTCGTCGAGAGTTGGGTCCGGGAATATCCCGAGCAATGGCTCTGGCTGCACCGGCGCTGGCGGTAGTCGGCGCCCGGGCAAATTCCACCACGAGGAAGTGGGACTGCAGCATCTTCTACCGCTGACGGGCCATTCGAAGAAAACTCTTACCTCTTCCATCGCCGCTCGCTACCTTTGCCGCGTATCCGACGGCTGTTCGGAAGCTCCAGGGAGGACAAGCGCGAATGTTTTCGCACGTGATGATCGGCACCAACGACCTCGACAAGGCCAAGGCCTTCTACGACAAGCTGCTGGGGACGCTGGGCGTGCGCCCCGCCAGGGTCGACGGCCACCGCATTTTCTACATCACACCGACCGGCATCTTCTCGGTGTCGAAGCCGATCAACGGCCAGCCCGCGACCCCTGCCAATGGCGGCACCATCGGCTTTGCCTGCAGCTCGCCCGAACAGGCCGACGCCTGGCATGCGGCGGGGCTCGAAGCCGGCGGCACCACCTGCGAAAACCCGCCTGGTGTTCGTGAAGGTTCGGCCGGCAAGCTGTATCTCGCCTACCTGCGCGACCTCGACGGCAACAAGCTCTGCGCGATGCACCGGATGACGTGATCGATCTCAACCGATTTGTCAGATCAAACCAAGCGATCAAGTCTCGTCATTCCGGGGCGATGCGCAGCATCGAACCCGGAATCTCGAGATTCCGGGTCTGGTGCTTGCGCACCATCCCGGAATGACGGGAGTCATCACCTGCCCGTCTTCACCTTGGTCCAGAGCCGGTTGATGATCCGCTGCGTCGCCGGCTCACGTGCGGTGATGACGAACAGCTTCTTCAAGGTCGCGTCGTCCGGATAGATGTTCTTGTCGCCAAGGATCTTCGGGTCGATCAGCTTCTGGCTGGCCAGGTTGCCGTTGGCATAGGACAGGAAGTCCGAGTTCTTGGCGGCGACCTCCGGGCGGTAGAGGTAGTTGATCAGCGCATAGGCTTCGGCGACGTGCTGGGCGTCGGCGGGAATCGCAAAATTGTCGAAGAACATCTGCGCGCCCTCTTTCGGGATCGCATAGCCGATCTCGATGCCGTTCTTCGCTTCCTGGGCACGGCTCCTCGCCTGCATGATATCGCCGGACCAACCGACGACGAGGCAGATCTCGCCGGTGGCGAGCGCGCTGAGATATTCCGACGAATGAAACTTGCGCACCGATGGTGCGACCTTGCCGACCACCTCTGCCGCCTTCTCCAGGTCGGCCTGCTTGGTCGAGTTCGGGTCGATGCCGAGATAGTTCAGCGCGGCCGGAAAGATGTCGTCGGCGGAATCCAGCATGTGGACTCCGCAATCCTTGAACTTGGCGAGATTCTCCGGCTTGAACACCATGTCCCAGCTGTCGATCCGCGCGCCGGGACCCAGGATCTTCTCGACCGCCTTGACGTTGTAGCCGATCCCGGTCGTGCCCCACATGTAGTTGACGGCGAACTGATTGCCGGGATCGTAGGTGGCGAGACGCTCGGTCACGACAGGCCAGGCATTGGCGAGATTCGGCAGCTTCGACTTGTCGAGCGGCTGGAAGATTTTTGCCTTGATCTGGCGCTGTAGGAAGTACGCGGTCGGCACCACGACGTCGTAGCCGGATTTGCCGGCGAGCAGCCGCGTCTCCAGGGTCTCGTTGGCGTCGAACGTGTCGTAGACCACCTTGATGCCGGTCTCCTTGGTGAAGTCGTCAAGGACACCGGGCGCCATGTAGTTCGACCAGTTGTAGAAGTTGACGACGCGCTCCTCGGCGCGCCCCGCCGGTACGGAAAGCGTCAACGCCGCGACGGCCAGCGCCAGAGCCGAACCCATGCAGCCGCGCGTCATCACTTGTCTCCTAGCGCCGGTGGATGGCGTCCGACAGGCGCTCCAGCGCCGTATCCAGGGTTGCGTCCTTCTTGGCAAAGCAGAACCGCACCACGGAGGTCACGGCATCCGTCTCGTAGAACGCCGACACCGGGATGGCGGCCACCTTGTAGTCGTGGACGATGCGGCGGCAGAACTGCTCGTCGGTCTCGTTGAGGCCGAGCGGCGAAAGGTCGACGGTCAGGAAGTAGGTTCCCTGCGCCTTCAGCACGGGAAAGCCCAGGCTTTCGAGACCGGCCGTGAGCCGGTCGCGGCTGCGCGCAAGCTCGCTGCGCATGTTGACGAAATAGTCGTCCGACTTGCCGAGGCCGTAGGCGACCGCGACCTGCAGGTTCGGCGCGGTCGTGAAGGTCAGGAATTGATGCACCTTGGCGGCCACGCGCAACAGATGCGGCGCGGCGCAGACGAAGCCGATTTTCCAGCCCGTCAACGAGAAGATCTTGCCTGCCGAGCCGACCTTGATGGTGCGGTCGCGCATCCCGGGAATCGCGATCAGCGGAATGTGCGCGCGGCCGTCGAACACGACGTGCTCCCAGACCTCGTCGCAGATCGCGACCGCGTCGAACTCCTGGCAGAAGCGTGCCAACAGCTCGAGGTCCTCGCGCGGGTAGACCACCGCGGCTGGGTTGAGCGGGTTGTTGAACAGCACCGCCTTGGTCTTTGGTGAGAACGCCTGCCGCAGCATCTCCTCCGAGAGCCGCCAATGCGGCGGCTCGAGGCGGACGAGGCGCGGAATGCCGCCGGCCTGGCGGATGATCGGCAGATAGGAATCATAGACCGGCTGAAAGCAGATCACCTCGTCGCCCGGCTCGACCACCGACAGGATCGCCGACGTCAGCGCTTCGGTGCCGCCGGAGGAGACCATGACCTCGCTCATCGGATCGAGATCGAGCTTGTGCCAGTGCTTGTAGTGCGCGGCGATGGCCTGGCGCAGCTCCGGCAGGCCCATCATCGACGGATACTGATTATAGCCGTTGAGGACCGCGTCGGCTGCGGCGCGGCGGATATCCTCCGGGCCCGGATCGTCGGGAAAGCCCTGCCCCAGATTGATGGCGTCGTTGTCGCGCGCGAGCTGCGACATCTGCTCGAAAATGGTGACGGGCAGGTCGGCGAAGACCTTGTTCTGCGAGATCATGATCGCCTGTCAGCCGCCGGTCCTGGTCGGCAGGCCGGCCGCCTTCCAGCCGAGCATACCGCCCTGGAGATGCTTGTCGTAGGGCAGCCCGGCGGCCTGCGCGGCGAGCGATGCCGTCACCGAGCGCTTGCCGGAGCGGCAGGCGAACACGACGTCCTTGCCTTGGGGATCCGGGATCAGCTTCGGGTCGAAGCCCGACAGCGGAACGACGACGCCGTCGGGATAGGCTTCCGCGGAAACTTCATTCGGCTCGCGCACGTCAACCAGAAGAATTCGCCCTTCCGCGATCCCCTGGGCCACGTCCTGCGGGGTCAAATCGTGCACAACAGCCACGCCCATCCTCCAAGCCTTCAGCGGGGCCGTATCGGCCCTGATCCGGCCGCCAAACTCACCCCAGACGCTGCGAAAATCAAGCGCTTCGGCACGCTGACGGGATGGGTCTCGAGCTCAGATCGTAACCTGGGTGCCGACCTCCACCACCCGCCCGCTCGGGATCTGGAAATAGTCGGTCGCATCGTTGGCGGAGCGGCTCATCGAGATGAACAGGTGATCCTGCCAGCGCGGCATGCCTGAATGCGCAGCCGGCTTCAGCGCACGGCGCGACAGGAAGAACGAGGTCGACATGATGTCGAACTGCCAGCCAAGCTTGCGCGCGATCGCCAGGGCGCGCGGCACGTTGGGCGATTCCATGAAGCCGAAGCGCAACGTCACCTTGGAAAACGTCGGACTGATCTGCTCGAGGCGAACGCGTTCGGACGGCTCGATGCGCGGCGTCGGCGCGGTCTCGATCGTCAGGATCACGTTCTTTTCGTGCAGCACCTTGTAGTGCTTGAGGCTGTGCATCAGCGCGGTCGGCGCGCTCAAGGGATCGCTGGTCAGGAACACGGCCGTACCGGCCACCCGCTGCGGCGGACGCTTCTCAAGCATGGTCACGAGATCGGCGAGCGGGAATTCGAGCTTCCGCGACTTGTCGAACAAGAGCCGGCTGCCGCGCCGCCACGTGTACATCAGCGTCATCACGAAGCCGCCCAGCGCCAGCGGCACCCAGCCGCCTTCGAACACCTTCAGGAGGTTCGCCGCCAGGAAGGTCAGGTCCAGGAACAGGAACGGCGCAATCAGCGCGGCGGCCGCGAACGGCGACCACCGCCAGACCTTCCAGATCACGACGAAGCCCATCATGGCCGTCACGACCATGGTGCCGGTGACCGAGATGCCGTAGGCCGAGGCCAGCGCGCTGGACGACTTGAACATCAGCACGAGCAGCATGACGGAGATCAGCAGCAGCTTGTTGATGCGCGGAATGTAGATCTGGCCCGAATGCGCTTCGGAGGTGTGACGGATCTCGAAGCGCGGCAGCAGGCCAAGCTGGATCGCCTGCCGGGTCAGCGAATAGGCACCGGTGATGACGGCCTGGCTCGCGATGACGGTCGCCATGGTGGCGAGCGCGACCATCGGGATCAGCGCCCAATCCGGGAACATCAGGAAGAACGGGTTCTCGATCGCCTTCGCGTCGGCGATCACCAGCGCCCCCTGCCCCAGATAGTTGAGCGCCAGCGACGGCAGCACGATGAACAGCCAGGCGGTCTGGATCGGCCGCTTGCCGAAATGGCCGAGGTCGGCATACAGCGCCTCGGCGCCGGTGACGGCCAGGAACACCGCGCCGAGCGTGATGAAGCCGATGATCCCGTGATGCAGCATGAAGGTCACGGCATGCAGCGGGTTGATCGCCCACAGCACCTCCGGATGGTGCAGGATCGGCGGCAACGCCGCGATCCCGATCACCAGGAACCAGATCAGCATGATCGGGCCGAAGAACGCCGCCACCTTGGCCGTGCCGCGCACCTGGACCGCGAACAGCATGACCAGGATGATGACCGTGAGCGGCACGACGTAGGGATCGAACGCCGCCGTCACCAGCTTGATGCCCTCGATCGCCGACAGGACGGACAGGGCCGGCGTGATCACCGCGTCGCCATAGAACAGCGCGCCGCTGACGATACCGAGCAGAACGATGACGCTGGCGCCGCGCGTGACCGCACGCTGGGCGAGCGCCATCAGCGCCAGGGTGCCGCCCTCGCCGTGGTTGTCGGCGCGCAGCAGGATCACGACGTATTTGAGGGTCACGACGACGATGAGAGCCCACAGGATGAGCGAGATCACCCCCATCACGGCGTGAGGCGCAGCTTCGCCGCTGCTGCTCGCAGCCATGACCGCTTCACGCAACGCGTACAGCGGGCTGGTGCCGATGTCGCCATAGACGACACCGATGCTTCCCAGTGTCAGCGCCGCGAAGCTCGCCGTGGAATGGGCGTTGCCATGCCCGTTGGTCGCCGGCGCTTCCGCGGGCGTAGCTGCGACGTCGACTGTCATGGGGTAGCCCCCTCGAGGACTCGTTAATGCTTCACTGCACAACGCGGCAGAGCGCGCGGCTTATAGCGGCAGCGCGTTGCGACGGACCTGTCGGGAATGCGCCTCAGCCATGCATTTAGGCATACACGAGACATCAGGGAAGACCAACCGATCAAATCGTTACCTGGGTACCCACCTCGACGACCCGGCCCGTGGGAATCTGGAAATAATCCGTGGCGTCGTTGGCCGACCGGCTCAGACCAATGAAGAGATGGTCCTGCCAGGCCGGCATGCCCGACTGGGACGATGGCTTCAACGAGCGGCGCGAGACGAAGAACGACGTGGACATGATGTCGAACTGCCAGCCGAGCTTGCGCGCCACCGCGAGCGCGCGCGGCACGTTCGGGGATTCCATGAATCCGAAGCGCAGCCGCACCTTGGAAAACTTCTCGCTGATCTTCTCCATGCGCACGCGCTCCGAGACATCGACCCGCGGCGTCTGCGCGGTCTCGATGGTCAGGATCACGTTGTGCTCGTGCAGCACCTTGTTGTGCTTGAGATTGTGCAGCAATGCGGTCGGCACCGAGGTCGGATCGCTCGTGAGAAACACCGCCGTGCCCTTGACGATGTGAGGAGGCCTCTTCTCCAGGCTGGTGATCAGGTCATCCAGCGGAACCTCGATCTTGCGCGTCTTGAGCACCAAGATCGCCGAACCACGACGCCAGGTCCAGATCGTCACGACCATCGCGGCACCGAACAGCAGCGGAACCCAGGCTCCTTCGAGGAGCTTCAGCAGGTTGGCGCTGAAGAAGGTCATATCGACGATGACGAAGGGAGCGATCACGGCAGCCGCCACGGCCGCACGCAAGTTCCACAGCTTCCAGATCACCACGAAGCCCATGATGCCGTCGGCGACCATGGTGGTGGACACTGCGATGCCGTAGGCGGAGGCGAGATTGCTCGAGGTCCGGAACAGCAGGACCAGCAGCAGCACGCCGATCAGCAACAGCCGGTTGACCCGCGGCAGATAGATCTGGCCGGCATGGCTCTCCGACGTATAGCGCACCTCGAAACGCGGCAGCAGGCCGAGCTGGACCGCCTGGCTGACCAGCGAATAGGCGCCCGTGATCACGGCCTGGCTCGCGATGACAGTCGCGGCGGTGGCCAGCACCACCAGCGGCAGCAGCAACAGTTCAGGCACCATCCGGTAGAACGAATTCTCGATCGCGGCGGGATCGGACAGCACCAGGGCGCCCTGCCCGAAATAGTTGATCAGCAGCGCCGGAAGCACGAAGAACAGCCAGGCCGACTGGATCGGCTTGCGGCCGAAATGACCGAGATCTGCGTAGAGCGCCTCGCCGCCGGTGACCGCGAGGAACACCGCGCCCAGGGTGACCAGGCCGATCGTGCCGTGCGAGAGCAGGAACTGCACCGCATAATAGGGATTGATGGCCGCGAGCACCGAGGGGTCGTCGCGGATGTGGACCAGTCCCATCACGGCGAGGGCGGTGAACCACGTGACCATGACCGGGCCGAAGGCGGAGGCGACGCGCGCCGTCCCCTTGCTCTGGACCGCGAACAGCACGACCAGGATGAACACGGTCAGCGGCACGACATAATGCTCGAGCGCAGGCGCGGCGAGCTTGAGGCCTTCGACCGCCGACAACACCGAGATCGCCGGCGTGATCATCGAGTCTCCGATGAACATCGAAGCGCCGATCACGCCCAGCGACATCAGGAACAGGCTGCGCCGACCCAAAGCCCGCTGTCCGAGCGCCATCAGCGACAGCGTTCCGCCCTCGCCGTTATTGTCGGCGCGGAGCAGCAGCAGGACGTATTTGGCTGTCACCACGATGAACAGCGACCAGAGGATCAGCGAGAGCACGCCGAGCACGATGATCCGCGACACCGGGTGCCCCTGAGCAGCGCCGTGCGCGGCCTCGCGAAAGGCGTAGAGGGGCGAGGTGCCGATGTCTCCGAACACCACGCCGATGCTGCCTAGCGTCAGCCCCCAAAACCCCGACGTGCTCGCGGTGTCCTGTCCTTCGGTCGATGTCGCGCTGGCCGTCATGTGCTCGGAACGCATCTTCCCTGTTTGGCCCGGCGCGTGTGAACGTAGACCGTTCGCAGGTCAAGTCTCTACCGTAAGCAGACCTATGTTCCCAGCCCGCAACCAAACAGCACGGCTGACACAGATGTCGCATGCCGCATCGCGGCAAGTGCCTTTAGCCCAAGCACCCTGAGGCAGATGTCGGATCTGCCTCAGGCGAATCAAGTGCCTGCTGATGCTCCTCGTTGCCGTTCGCAGTCGCCCGTGCGGCAATATGATGCGGGAAGCGAAGCGTCCCGGCTACGGCTTCAGATCGGGCGGCAATGGCGGGTCTTCCC
>BFBZ01002045.1_pt1 | contig 11839 bp, 9 predicted proteins | sample 1888401 | NCBI WGS metagenome assembly BFBZ01 (sample SAMD00112614, study PRJDB3348) | symbiont metagenome | host: Chara braunii | reverse complement strand
CTCTCTCTCTCTCTCTCTCTCTCTCTCTCTCTCTCTGTCTTCCGGTCGGATAGCCCGCGGTAACCAGAAGGTTACTACTGTTCAAAGTGGCCCGGCACACCTTAAATGCAGCGCGCAGGTCAGTTCGCGCGAGGGAAGCATCAGCATGTCGCACCGGAGACATCAAGACGGATCACTCTTCGTCTCGATCCTTTCTGTTCGACCAAAGTTATAGACCGAAGGGTCAATCGCAACAGATTTGGAATACGCCGTCTGTTGAGCCTTTCAGTCCTCGTCACACGGCTCAGACCAGCGAACGAGCGAGATCGCTGCCTTCTCGCGAGCTGCGCCATTCCTTAGATCCAACAATCGGGTGACAAACGATGCCGAACTATCTTGAACTGCTCACGCCGCAGAACTCGCAGATCATCTTCATCGATCATCAGCCGCAGATGGCGTTTGGTGTCCAATCGATGGATCGGCAGGCGCTGAAGAACAATGTCGTGGGCCTTGCGAAGGCTGCAAAGGTCTTCAAAATTCCGACGACGATCACCACGGTCGAAACTGAGAGCTTCTCCGGCCATACCTATCCCGAATTGCTCGCGGTCTATCCTGAGAACAAGTTGATCGAGCGCACCTCGATGAACTCCTGGGACGACCAGAACGTGCGCGACGCGCTGGCCGCTAACAAGCGCAAGAAGGTTGTCGTCTCGGGGCTTTGGACCGAGGTTTGCAATTGCATGTTCGCCATCGAAGCGATGCGCGACGGCGGCTACGAGATCTACATGGTGGCGGACGCATCGGGTGGAACATCGGCGGACGCGCACAAGTACGCCATGGATCGCATGGTGCAGGCCGGCGTCGTGCCGGTGACCTGGCAGCAGGTTCTCCTTGAGTGGCAACGCGATTGGGCGCGCAAGGAAACCTATGAACCGACGATCCATCTCGTGCAGGAGCATTCCGGCGCATACGGCATGGGCGTCGACTACGCCTACACCATGGTTCACAAGGCGCCGGAGCGCGTCAAACACGGCGAGCGGATCGGCCCTCGGCCGGCAAAATAGTCGCAAATATGATCGGATCAGCCGCGACGCCTCGCGGCTGATCCGACGTTGTGTCTCACACATTGAAAATCTTGAGGAGGCCACGATGCCGTTCGTCACGACGAAGGATGGAGTCGAGATTTTCTACAAGGATTGGGGTCCGGAAACCGCGCAGCCCATCGTTTTTCACCACGGCTGGCCGCTCAGCGCGGACGACTGGGACGCGCAGTTGCTGTTCTTCGTTGGTCGCGGCTTCCGAGTCGTCGCTCATGACCGGCGCGGCCATGGCCGTTCGTCGCAGGTGAGCGACGGGCACGACATGGATCACTACGCGGCCGACGCCGCTGCGGTCGTCGATCATCTTGGACTAAGGAACGCCGTCCACGTTGGGCATTCCACCGGCGGCGGCGAGGCGCTCCACTACACGGTGAAGCATGGCAGCGGCCGCGTCGCCAAGCTCGTGCTGATCGGCGCCGTGCCGCCGCTGATGTTGAAGACGGCCGCTAATCCCGGCGGACTGCCGATTGAGGTGTTTGACGGTCTCCGCAAGGCGCTGACGGACAACCGCGCTCAATTCTTCCTCGACCTTCCGACGGGTCCCTTCTACGGCTACAACCGGCCGGGAGCGAAGATCTCGCAGGGCGTGATCGAGAACTGGTGGCGCCAGGGTATGATGGGAAGCGCCAAGGCCCACTATGAAGGGATCAAGGCGTTTTCGGAGACGGACTTCACCGAGGACCTGAAGGCCGTCACGGTACCGACGCTTGTGATGCATGGCGACGACGACCAGATCGTTCCCATCGCCGATTCAGCCCTACTGTCGGCCAAGCTGGTGAAGAACGCCACGCTGAAGGTCTACGAGAAGCTTCCGCATGGCATGTGCACGACGAACCCCGATGTGATCAACGCCGATCTGCTGGCGTTCATCAAGTCGTAGCCGCTGAGCGCCCCGGTGCGTTGGGTCGCCCGGGGCGGCTCATTCCGCCTTGAAGATCAGCGAGGGAGGCTTCAGATGGCTCCACTGCCAAGACGCACAGTCGTTCACGGGCTTGTTGCATCCGGATTGGCTGCAGCAGCAGATTTGGGAAAGACAGCCAGGGCTCAGTCCATGCAAGCCGACCTTGTCCTCCGCAACGGACGCTTCACGACGCTCGATCGCTCCAATCCGCAGGCGGAAGCGGTCGCGATTAAGGACGGGCGCTTTGCCGCCGTCGGCTCGGAGCGCGACGTCATGGCCTTCGCCGGAAGCGGCGTGAAGGTCATCGACCTCAAGGGGCGCCGAGCCATTCCGGGGCTGATCGACAGCCACACCCACATCATCCGAGGCGGACTGAACTACAATCTGGAACTGCGCTGGGATGGCGTGCGGTCGCTCGCCACCGCGATGGACATGCTCAAGCGTCAAGTCGCGATCACCCCGCCGCCGCAGTGGGTGCGTGTGGTCGGCGGATTCACCGAACTGCAGTTCGCGGAAAAGCGGCTGCCGACGATCGACGAGCTTAACGCCGTCGCCCCCGACACGCCGGTCTTCATCCTGCATCTCTACGACCGCGCTGTGCTGAACGGTGCGGCGCTGCGGGCCGCGGGTTACACCAAGGACACGCCGAACCCGCCAGGCGGTGAGATCGTCAAGGACGCCGCTGGTAATCCCACGGGTCTTCTGCTCGCGCGTCCCAACGCCACCATTCTTTATGCAACGTTGGCGAAGGGCCCAAAGTTGCCGCCGGAATACCAGTTGAATTCAAGCCGGCACTTCATGCGTGAATTGAATCGTCTCGGCGTGACCGGTGTGGTTGATGCGGGCGGCGGTTTCCAGAATTATCCCGACGACTACAAGATTATCGATCAGCTTCACCGCGACAACCAGCTCACGGTGCGCATTGCCTACAACCTGTTCACGCAGAAGCCCAAGGAGGAGTTCGAGGACTTCTCCACCTGGGCCAAGCTGACGAGGCCGGGGCAGGGCGACGACACCTACCGCGTCAATGGCGCGGGCGAAATGCTGGTCTATTCGGCCGCCGACTTCGAGGATTTCCGCGAGCCGCGTCCAGAGATGCCGGCCAACATGGAGCAGGATCTCGAGAAGGTTATCCGCCTGCTTGCGGAGAACCGCTGGCCGTGGCGGCTGCACGCGACTTACAACGAGACCATCGGGCGCTCGCTCGACGTGTTCGAGAAGGTCAATCGCGACATTCCGCTCAGGGGTCTGAACTGGTTCTTCGACCACTGCGAGACCATCGACCAGCGCAACATCGACCGGATCGCTGCGCTCGGTGGTGGCATCGCGATCCAACACCGCATGGCCTACCAGGGTGACTATTTCATCGAGCGTTACGGCGCGAAGGCTGCGGAAGCGACCCCGCCGATCGCACGGATGATGGCCGCGGGACTCCCGGTCGGCGCCGGCACCGACGCCACCCGCGTTGCGTCCTACAATCCGTGGGTTTCGCTGGCGTGGCTCACGTCGGGCATGACGATCACCGGCACGCAGCTCTATCCGCCCGGCAATCGTCTCGACCGTGAAACCGCTCTGCGGCTGTGGACCGAGGCCAACACCTGGTTCTCCAACGAGCAGGGCAAGAAGGGCGCCATCAAGAGCGGCCAGTTGGCTGATCTCGCCGTGCTGTCCGCCGACTACATGTCGGTGCCGGAGACAGAGATCGTGGACATCACGTCGGTGCTGACGCTGCTCGGCGGCAAGGTCGTGCATGGCGAGCAGGACTACGCCGGCGAGGCGCCCGCGCTGCCCCCGCCGATGCCGGACTGGTCGCCGGTGCGTGCGTTCGGCGGCTATCAGCAGCGCCGGGCCGACAATGCGGCCCCGCTCAAGTTCGCTGCGGCCTGCGGATGCTCCAGCGCCTGCAATGTCCATGGCCACGGACATGCCGCGGCCTGGACCGCCGATAGCCCGTCAGCGGATGCCGCGGGGTTCTGGGGCGCGATGGGCTGCTCCTGCTGGGCTGTGTAGGTGCGCCATGCCGAACAACACTCTTCATGGAATCGAATCCGGAATTGCTGGTCTGCTGGCGCAACCATGGTTCTCGCTGCTGGCGCGGATCGCGCTCACGGCGGCCTTCTGGTTGAGCGGTATCGGCAAGCTCGCGGACTTCTCCGGCGCGGTCGGCGAAGTTCGCGGCCTGACTGGGCTGGAGCCTGCGGCGCTCGTTGCCGCGGCCGTCATCGCGGTGCAGATCGTCGGTTCGCTGCTCGTGATTTGGGGCGGACGCTGGGCGTGGCTCGGGGCGGGCGCTCTTGGCGTCTTCACGCTGCTCGCAACTCTGACGGCTCACGCATGGTGGACCAAAGCCGGGATCGACCGGTTCCGCGACTTCAACACGTTCTGGGAGCACATGGGATTGATCGGAGGTCTGATGCTCGCCGCGGTTCTTGCCAATCGGAACGTGAAAGCCGGTCTCTAATCTGGCACGATAGCAATACCAATCGTCCGGATCGGCATCGATGACGGAAAATCCAGCGCCACATCAAGCGGCAGGCCCCGCACCTGGCGTCGCAGGCAAACCATCCGGCGGCGCATCGTCATGGAGTCCGTTCCGTCACCGCGTGTTCGCCGTGTTGTGGATCGCGACGGTGATCTCCAATATCGGCACTTGGATGCAGAACGCCGCAGCTGGCTGGCTGATGACGGGCTTGAATCCAGACCCGCTTATCGTCGCGCTCGTTCAAGCCGCCACGACGCTGCCGATGTTCCTGTTCGGTATTCCAGCCGGAGCTCTGGCCGATATCCTCGATCGCCGCAAGCTCCTCATCGCGGTTCAAATCGCACTGACGGTTCTGATCGTTGGCTTTTCGCTGCTCGTCTGGTTCAACCGCGTTTCGCCGGCCGTGCTGCTGGTGTTCACGTTTCTGACCGGAGTCGGAGCCGCGCTCATCGCGCCGGCATGGCAATCGATCGTTCCCCAGCTGGTGCCGCGCGAGGAGTTGTCGCCCGCGGTCGCCGCGAACAGCGTCGGCATCAATGTCAGCCGTGCGGTGGGCCCGGCGCTGGCCGGATTGTTCATCGGTCTTCTGGGGCTGGCGGCGCCGTTCTGGATTAACGCCCTGTCCAATCTCTGCGTGATCGCGGCGCTGATCTGGTGGCGTCCCTCCGAAGGTGCGGAGCACCGTCTGCCGCCAGAGCGCTTTGGGAGCGCAATGGTTGTCGGTCTGCGCCATGCACGGCGCAATCCGCATCTTCGTTCCACGCTCATTCGCAGCGTCGGGTTCTTTGTGTTCGCAAGCGCCTACTGGGCCCTATTGCCGCTTGTTGCGCGCCTTCAGATCAACGGCGGGCCGGCGCTCTACGGCATTCTGCTCGGAGCCATCGGCGCGAGCGCCGTGGTCGGGGCCTTGATGCTGCCGGTGGTCAAGAAGCGGCTGGGCGCCGACGGACTGGCGGCCGCCGGCATCGTCGGCACAGCAGCGGCTCTCGTGCTCTTCGGCCTCGCGCGCGAACCGCTCACAGCCCTCGCGGCGAGCTTCGTTGCCGGTCTGTCATGGATCGCCGTTCTTGCGACCATCAACGTGTCGGCGCAGGTCGGTCTGCCCGCGTGGGTTCGCGGCCGCGGTCTCGCACTGTTCGTCACGGTTCAATTCGGCTCAATGAGTCTCGGCAGCATGGTGTGGGGCCAACTCGCGAGCCACATCGGCCTACCTGCAGTGCATCTCGTAGCGGCTGCCGCGCTTCTCGCTGCGTTGTTGCTATTGCGGTCCTGGAAGCTGCAGACCGGGGAGGGGGCGGACCTGACGCCCTCGATGCATTGGCCCACACCGGTGGTGGCGCATGATATCGAAGGAGATCGCGGGCCTGTGCTGGTCACCGTCGAATATCGGATCGACGCCGCTGATCGTGAACCATTCCTCCAGGCGTTGACGAAGCTTTCCGATCAAAGGCGTCGTGACGGCGCCTTCGACTGGAGTGTATTCGAAGACGCTGCGGCGCCGGGCCGTTTTGTCGAGACGTTCCTCATCGCTTCCTGGCTCGAGCATCTGCGTCAGCATGATCGCGTCACGCAGGAGGGGCGGATGCTTCAAGAGACGGTGCAGGCATTTCACCGGGGGCAGTCATCACCAAACGTTTCTCATCTAATCATGGTAGAACGGGCTTAAATTCGCCCGATGGCCGACAATCGGTAGTTCGCGTGCGATCTGCTCGAACAACAGGCTGCGGTTTGCCTCGTCGCCACTCCCCAGGATTAGCGGGAATGCCTTGTCGAAGCCGGAGATCATTTTCAGGTCCGCCGAGATCGGCCACGTCTTCTACGATCAGGTGAATAACGCCGTTCGAATACGGATGGCCAGACGATCAGGTTGGCGAAGCCGGATGCTGCAGCGGGCCTGCAGGTTCTTGCGCTCGTGATAGAAGATCGAACAGCCGCGACGGCAGCAACGGCGTTTCCCCGACGACGATGCCGAACGGTTCGAGCGCGTTCTCGACCGCCGAAATGATCGCGGCCGCAGCCGGCACGCAGCCCGCCTCGCCGACGCCCTTGACGCCGAGAGGGTTGAGCGTGGAAGGAAACTCCAGAATCTTGACCTCGATGCGCGGCAGCTCGGTCGCCGTCAGCAGAAGATATTCGCCGAAGTTGGTGGTGATCGGCTGCGCGTTGTCGTCGAAGCCCATCCACTCGTACAGTGCATTCCCGATACCGTGCGCGGCGCCGCCGACGATCTGGCCTTCCACCATCATGGGATTGACGGCGCGGCCGCAGTCGTTGGCGACGATGTAACGACAGATCTGCACATGCGCGGTCAACGGATCGACCTCGACCTCGACCGCGTGCGTTGCCATGGCATAGGTCAGGCTTTTCGCCGAGAAGTTCTGGTACGATTCAAGACCCGGCGGAAAGTCACCCGGAATGGCGTAACCGGGATCGCCCGACAGGAGCTCGGCGATCTTCTTTAACGATAGTCCCGATCTGAGCGGCGCATTGCGACGCATCACATGGCCGTCGGCCAGATACAGTTCTTCAACCGGAGCCTGAAGGAGAAAGCCGGCGACCGCGAGCGCCTTTTCCTTGACCTCTTTCGCGGCGAGATGCGTCGATGAGCCTGCGGTCACGGTTTGGCGGCTTGCGTAGCCTCCAAGGCCCATCGGTACTGTCATCGTATCCCCGGCTATGACGCTGATACTAGCGGGATCGACGCCCAGCTCCTCGGCGCAGATCTGTGCGAGTGCGGTGTTGATTCCCTGACCCATCGGTGCGGCTCCGGTGTAGATGGAGACGCGGCCGGATCGGCCGACGCGGACGATGGCCGACTCAAACGGCCCACGTCCGGTCCCTTTAATGCCGTTGGCGATCCCGAGACCCCGATAGCGTCCCTGCGTGCGTGCTTCCTGCTGTCGTGCGGCAAACCCTGCGTAGTCGATGTCATCCATCGCGGTCTGCATCGTCGCAGGGAAGTCGCCGCTATCATAGTAGATAGAGCCCCCCGAGCGGCTGCGCAGCGGTGTCGTATACGGGATCTGCTCCGCCTTGATGAGATTGCGCTGCCGCACGTCAGCGCGGTCGAGCTGCAGATACCGTGCGATTGCATCAAGCGCGCGCTCCATCGCAAACGCGCCCTCCGGATAGCCTGCACCGCGCACCGTCACGGCCGGAACCTTGTTGGTCTCGACTACCAGCACGTCCAGGTCATAAGCGGGAAGGAGATAAGGCCCGGGAAAGGCCGTCGAGGAATTATAGGGAAGATTGACACCCTGTGGTGTGTAGGCGCCCTGATCGTGCAGCATTTGACCGCGGACGCCGAGCAGCCGTCCGTCGTTGTCGAAGCCGACTTCGAAGTCCCAGTACTGGTCCCGCTCTTGGATGGAGCTGGTGAAATGTTCGCGTCGGTCCTCGATCCATTTCACCGGCCGCTTCAGGAGGCGCGCCGCCAGCGGAACGACGATCTCTTCCGGATAGGTCAGGAACTTGGCGCCGAATCCGCCACCCACGTCCGGCAGCACCACGCGCACTTGGTTCTCGTCCAGTCCGAGAACCTCCATGATGAACGCTCGCAGCTCATGCGGCTCCTGCGTCGATGACCAGACCGTGAGCCGGTCGCGCATTTCGTCGAAGTCCGCGACCACACCGCGCGTCTCGATCGGATGGGCACCGCCGCGATGCTGCTTCAATGCGATCGTGAGCCGATGCGGCGCGCCGGCAATCGCGGCCGCCGCGTCGCCGTAGGCCTGGTGAATCCTGGTGAGGATGTTGCTTTTTGTTCCGCTGCGGACAAGCGGGGCGCCCGGTTCGACGCCCTTGCGAGGATCGGCAACCGCTGGGAGCACGTCAAAGGCCACATCCACGGCATTGGCGGCGTCTTCTGCTTCGTACCGCGAGGCAGCCAACACGATCGCGATCGCCTCGCCCACGTGGCACACCTCTCCCTTGGCGAGCGGAGTCTGCGTGCACGGCGGAAGGTTTGAACTCCGAAACTGGATCGGCAGCCGGTCCATGGTCATGTGCGCCCTGATGTCGTCGAACGTCAGGATCGCGGACACGCCGGGCATCTGGCGGGCTTGCGCCGTGTCGATCCCAGCCAGCCTTGCATGGGCGTGCGGACTGCGAACGAACGCGGCCTCCAGCAAGTCGGGAAGATCGATGTCGTCCACGAAGCGGCCCTTGCCCTTGACGAGAGGAGGGTCCTCGGTGCGCTTGATGGACCGGCCGAAGAAGCGCCCGCTCATGACGGCTCCTTGATCGACGAGCCGGCCGCCGCGAGCACCGCGTCAACGATACCGTTGTATCCCGTGCAGCGGCAGATGTTTCCCGACAGCCAATCGCGCACCATGTCCTCGTCGGGCGACGGAACTGTCCTCAACATTTCGATCATCGTCATCACGACGCCGGGCGTGCAGAATCCGCATTGCAAACCATGATGGTCGATCATCGCTTGTTGGAGCGGGTGCAGCGCTCCATCGGCGCCGGCGACGCCTTCGATGGTTTCGATGCGTGTGCCGTCAGCCTGTGAGGCGAGCATCAGGCAGCTGCGCGCGGAGCGGCCGTCGACCAGGATCGTGCAGGCGCCGCAGACGCCGTGCTCGCAGCCCACATGGGTGCCGGTCAGTCTCAGGTGATGCCGCAGGAAATCCACCAGCGTCAGCCGGCCGGGTACCGTGGCCTGATGGGCCTTGCCGTTGACCTCGATTTTGATGTGGTGCTCGCTCATGGTGCCGCCTTCCGCGTTGCACGCTGGAGTGCGAGGTTTATGGCCCGCGCGGCCATGACCCTCGCGAGCTGCTGCCGGTAGGCAGAAGAAGCCTGTGTGTCCGACGCGGTCTCTATCTCGCCGCAGAGCGCCGCCGCCGCTTCGATGTCAATCTCGCTGCGATCTCGTCCCGTCAACATTTGCTCGGCTGCGGCAATGCGCGTCGGCGCGATGGCAAGACCTCCAACGGTAATCGCGGCCCGCTCGATCATGGCGCCAGACACATCGACCATCACCGCCGCCAAGGCGATGGCGAAATCGCCGCGCCGGCGGGAGAATTCCATGACGGCGTAACCATGGCCTGCGGACCAGATGGGTATCCGGACTTCGGTGACCAGTTCATCGTGTTCGATGGCCGGCGTCATGTAAGCGATCGCGAACTCGGACATCGGAACGGCCCGCACGCCGCGCGCGGCGCTCTGCACCACGATCTCGGCATCCATCGTGGTGCAGGCGGCGGGAAGCTCCGCGGATGGATCAAGATGGCAGAGGCTGCCTCCGATGGTGCCCCTGTTGCGCGTCTGGACATGGCCCACGTATTGCAGCGCCTCTACGAAAAGTGGGGTGTGCTGCCGGACGAGCGGCGAGAGCTCGATATCGCGCTGGCGCGTGGTCGCGCCGATGCGAAGCTGTCCGCCATCCAAGCGGATATAGCTGAGGTCGAGCCTGCCGACGTCGATCACATGGTCCGGTTGGACGAACCGCATATTGAGCATCGGCATCAGCGACTGGCCACCCGCGAGGACCTTGGCCCCCTCAAGCGTGGAGATGAGCTGCAAAGCCTCTTCGAGGTTTTGGGGGCGTACGTAGTCGAACGCAGCTGGCTTCATGGGCGTGCGTAATTGTCGGTCATCGGATGGATGGTTGATTCTGCGGCCGTTCGACGAGAGCCGTTTTTATGGCCGTCGCGTTCGCCAGACGCACGTTTCTGAAGCTTGACAGGTTGGGGCACCCCTCCTAACCTTTCATTTGTGTACAAACCATTTAGACAGTACACGAATGATCTGTGCTCGCGCTACTGCTTTTTGCGAAGTGAGCAGGGGACGCAACAGCGGCGTGTATCCTCGTCGGGGTGAATGAGGCCTATCGGACCGTCATCAACATTCGAGTGATTGTTATGAGCATCCTCATCAAGAACATCGGTGAGTTCTTCACGGGTGACCTGAACTGCCCGACCAGGGACGTCCAAAGCGTTCTGGTCGCTGATGGCAAGATTGCCGCGCTTAATCCCTCGGACCAAATGAAAGCCGACGGTGTGCTCGACGCTGCCGGAGGCGCCGTCATACCCGGCCTCGTGGATGGTCATGTGCACCCGATGTTCGGCGAGTGGACGCCCGCGCAAGACACTATCGGCTGGATCGGGAATTATCTGCATGGCGGCACCACTTCGATGATTTCCGCCGGCGAGCTGCATTTTCCTGGAATCGACTACGACAATCTGACGCCGGAGCTTGTCACTTCGATTGCAATCGTGGCGGCGGCGACGACCGGGCGCGTGCGGTGGAGCGACGTCAAGCTGTACGCGGGCACAGCCTTGGTGGTTTCGGGTATGACCGAAGCCCACTTCGACAGTCTGCAACGCGCCGGCGTGCGGTGGATCAAGTTTCTGTTCTATCCCTTCAAGGACGACACGACCGAGGCTCGCAACTACGTCAAATGGGCCCACGAACGTGGCATGCGGGTCAAAGTTCACACCGGCGGAGTTTCTCGTTCGGGCGCGAGCGTCGTGTGCGGCTACAAGATTTTGTCGTGGCTTCTTCCGGACGTGGCAGCGCACGTCAGCGGCGGCCCAATTCCGATGAGTGACGAAGATATCGATTCCGTCGTCGATCACACGAGCTTTGCTCTCGAAGTCTGTTCTTCGAACAACTACCGTTCAACCGCCCGTCTCGTCGAACGGATGAAACGGAAAAATCAACTTCATCGGCTCACTCTGGGAACCGACACGCCCGGCGGGACTGGGGTGATTCCGCGAGGAATGCTGCGGAATGTGCTGTTCTTTGCATCGATGTGTGATCTGACGCCCGGTCAGGCGATAGCTGTTGCGACCGGGAACACCGCCCGGGCTCATGGCCTTGATGTTGGTGTGCTTGAAGTCGGGCGTCCCGCCGATCTCGTGGTTTGCGGCTCGATCACCGGTTCTGCCGGCACCACGCTGGCCGACGCTATCGCGCATGGCGATCTTCCAGGCATCACCCATGTGCTGATCGATGGAAAATTAGCGGTCACGGACCGCAGCCGGCAGACCCCGCCGCCGACAAAGCGCGCGTTCTTTTGTTGTTGCGACGCTCACGCAGGAAAATTCGAGGTCAGTGAGCAGTGAGTATCCGTCGCTGAAGGTTGGCGCGAAACTTGCGTTCGGAAGCTAGGTGAACGTGCGGGCGCATCTACGGAGTGATGAGGTAGATGGAATTCGACAACGCTTTCGAAGTGCCGCTTCCGCCGGATCAGGCGTGGCCCGTGCTGATGAACATTCAGGGCATCGCGCCCTGCATGCCGGGCGCGCAGCTCACCGAGGTGGTGGACGACAAAACCTACAAGGGCGAGATCGGCGTGCGGCTCGGGCCGGTCGCGCTCACCTTCGCGGGCACCGTCATCTTCGAGGAGATCGACAACGCCAACCACAG
>BFBZ01002043.1_pt1 | contig 11850 bp, 13 predicted proteins | sample 1888401 | NCBI WGS metagenome assembly BFBZ01 (sample SAMD00112614, study PRJDB3348) | symbiont metagenome | host: Chara braunii | reverse complement strand
GAGCCCGACGTGATGCTCACCGAGGTGCATCGCCAGGCCAAGGACGATCCGATCGTGCGGATGTCGATGGACGTGCGCGAAGGCAACACGCTCGACATCGGCCGCTACGGCGAGAGCGAGGTGGTGGAGCGCCGCGAGCTCGATCCGTCGCGCGTGATGGAGGCCGACCAGGTGCTGGTCGGCCGCAACGCCACCCGCCGCGCCTACAACAACCGCTTTCGACAGCGCCTCGACATCGAGGACGCCCTCCCCGTCGCCGGCGACAAGCTGGTCTGCCTGCGCAACAACCGCAAGAAGGGCCTGTTCAATGGCGGGCTATGGCGGGTGAAGTCGCGCGCGACCTCGAAATCCAAGATCGTGACGATGCGGGTCGCGCCCGACGAGGATCTCGGACGCAAGGTGACGAAAGTCTCGGTGCGCGGCGAATGCTTCGGCGGCGGCATCGAGGACATCCCGTGGGAGCAGCGCAAGCCTTACGACGAGTTCGACTACGGCTACGTGCTGACCGTGCACAAGTCGCAGGGCTCGCAATGGGACGACGTGGTGCTGTTCGACGAGAGCTTTGCCTTCCAGGAGAGCCGCGCCCGCTGGCTCTACACCGGAATCACACGGGCCGCGAAGCGGCTGTCGATCGTGGTGTAACGCCGGCTTTACCGCGCGAGACGATTTCGCTCGCCTCGCTGGTACCCACCTGCGGCCGGTTGATCCACGTCAACCTGACGCAGGGTCCTTGGCGGATAAAAATCGATTCACATCTCTGTTAAACCAACAGCAGGCAGCGGAATCGCATGGCAAAGTCCAGGACCACGAAAGCCAAGGCCTCCAATGGCCGACGCATGAAGCGCGCAGCCGCCACCGTGCACGCCCCGCGCCTGCAATCGGCTGCGGGGCTCGATCCGATCGCCCAGTCGCTGGTCGACGAACAGATGCAGGCTGCGCAGATCACCGGGCTGTCGGCGTTCGAGACCGTGCTGAACGGACCGCCGGCGCTCGACGCCGACAGCGCACCGATCAGGGCCATGCTGGACGGCGCAGCACCCGACGATGCCAAGCTGATGAAGGCGCTGATCGAAGGCAAACAAGCCAAGCGCGACAGGCGCCACACCTCCGACGAGCTCGCCGACAATTGGCGCCAGGGCGGCTACCCCTATAAATACCGGATGTATCGCAAGGACTACGAGGAGCAGAAATTCATCCTGCAGACCGAGCTGCTCAAGCTGCAGAACTGGATGAAGGATGCGCGGCAACGCCTGGTGCTGCTGTTCGAGGGCCGCGATGCCGCCGGCAAGGGCGGCACCATCAAGCGCTTCATGGAGCATCTCAATCCGCGCGGCGCCCGCGTCGTCGCGCTGGACAAGCCGAGCGACGTCGAGCGCGGCCAATGGTACTTCCAGCGCTATGTCGAGCACCTGCCGACCGCCGGCGAGATCGTGCTGTTCGACCGCTCCTGGTACAACCGCGCCGGCGTCGAGCGCGTGATGGGATTCTGCTCGCAGGCCGAATATGACGAGTTCCTGCGCCAGGTGCCGGAGTTCGAACGCAACCTCGTGCGCAGCGGCATGCACCTGATCAAGTTCTGGTTCTCGGTCAGCCGCGAGGAGCAGCGCCGCCGCTTCAAGGAGCGCGAGGCGCATCCGCTGAAGCAATGGAAGCTGTCGCCGATCGACACCGCCTCGCTCGACAAATGGGACGACTACACCCGCGCCAAGGAGGCGATGTTCTTCTCCACCGACACCGCCGACTGCCCGTGGACCGTGATCAAGTCCGACGACAAGAAGCGGGCGCGGCTGAACGCGATGCGCTGCGTGCTGCATTCGCTGCCCTATGCGGGCAAGGACGTCTCACGCATCGGCCAGGTCGACGATCTCATCGTCGGCCGCGCCAGCGTCATCCACGAGCGCGAGGAGCACGCCAACTGAGGCGACGCGCTCAGCGCCGATGACGTCGATGCGGCCCCACGCGATCGGCCGGAGGCATCGCTGCATTTGCATTCGGAAAGGCCGACGTGCCACGGCGGGCCAGTTCCGCCTGCGCCGCCGGCGTCAGCGCGCCGCCATTGAGCACGTCGCGTTCGGGATGCATGGCCGCATAGGCCGCCGGCTCGGAGAATTGGGCCGATGCCGCGGTGGCCGCCAGCGTCGACATCAGCAGAGCTGCCGCCAGGCTCCTGAATGCGATCATGATTGGTCTTCCCTGTTGCGCACCAGTTCGCGCAGGCGATGATGTAGGCAGGCGAATGCGGCATCCCAATCACGACCGCGCGAGCCGACGGCCGTTCGTGATCGCGCCCATCGCTCGGACGTAGCGCGGCAGCCGCTGTCCGGGCAGCAGATCATAGGGGCGCCTTCCGGGCGACGCGTCATCGCCGCTGCGGCAGCCGATCATACGGGCGGAGATGAGCCGGCGGCGGAAACACGAGCACCGCGCCGGAGGCGCGCACCAGGCCCATTCGTCCCGCCGGCGTCAGTGCGCCGCCGTTGAGCACGTCGCGATCGGGATACATCGCCTGAAACGCCCCCGGCTCCTGCTCGCCGTAGAACCAACCCTGCGCCGATGCAGGCGCGGCAGTCGCCATCGACAGCAGCACGGCTGCCGCCTTCGATTTCCACATTGTCATGATTGTTCTCCAGGTTCTCAAGGGGCGGAGAGCGCGCACTCGATTGATCGATGCCCTGGTCAGGGCCCTGCCGGTCGAGGCGCGACCGCCTCTGTATTGACCATCGGATGGAGGAAATATTCGCGGCGTCCCGCCGCGCCGGCATCACGACCGCGACAATGGAATGACATCATGGTTCGAGGATCGGCGAAGCGTGATGGGATCGTGACCTGGCGGGTTGGACGTCGCGCGTCGCGCCGTCGACGATATCGACTATGGTGAATCTCGTAGCTGCCCACCCATGCATGAATCACTGCACCTTCCTCGCATGCGGCAGCGCCGTTCGGCCCGTCGGGCAAATCGGCCGGCGACGACAAAAGCTGTCAAGGTCTTCTGAAAAACATAAATCATTTCGCGCCGTGCCCAAATCAGGCTTATGATGCCTGCGTTTCGTTGCACGGCAGGGGACGTATCGCGATCGTCACGGACGTTGGCAGCGAAATGCGATGGATGCGGCATGTTGCAGCGGGTGAAGCGCCTGCGGACGAACGGCATGGCGCGGACGGCGAAAGCGTGTGGTCCTGGCCTCCCGACGCTGAGGCCAAGCTGGCGGTGATGATCCGCCGGCGACGGGGGCAAGACAGCCGGTCCCCGGGGAGAGCACGTATAAGCGTTAAAACCATCGCGCAGGGAGGGCCGGATCTGTCCGGCTGAACCTGTGGTACCTGCCGCCTGCATTTTTTCCGCAGGCGGGCCACGGGCCTCAGTCGAGGTCCGGCCTTCCCTGCGCCCTCCGCTTTCGGAGGGCCAATGAACCGGCATCCCTCGGGCAATTCGGGCCGCGAGAACAGATCACCATGCCTGGAACGCTCTCGCCACAACTCCCAGCGCCGTCCCGGCACCCATTGGGCGATAGCGCACGCCTCGCGCCACCCGCCTGTTCACGCAGTCGTGTCACGTCCCCCGTAACGCCGGCCGGGCACCGACGTATCTTGCAGCAGAGGCCGGACCGGGCCAGTGTTTCCGGCCGGCGAGACGAGACAAGCCCCCCTCACGAGGATCCGAAGATGCGCCTCACCCGCTCCCTTTTCGTCAAGACAGCCGTGCTCGGTGCGATGGCGGCCGGCATCCTGGCCTGGCAGCCGCTGCACGCCGCCGAGCAGGCCGTTGTGATCCCGCCGCCGGCCCAGGACCAGGCGGCCTCCGACGCGCTGGAAACCGCTGTCGTCGCCGGCGGCTGCTTCTGGGGCGTCCAGGGCGTCTACCAGCACACGGCCGGCGTGGTCAGCGCGGTGTCCGGCTATGCCGGCGGCACCAAGGCCACGGCCGACTACCGCACGGTCTCGAGCGGCACGACGGGCCACGCGGAATCGGTCCAGATCAAGTACGACCCGAAGAAGATCTCCTATGGCAAGATTCTGCAGATCTTCTTTTCGGTCGTGCACGATCCGACCCAGTTGAACCGACAGGGCCCGGACTCGGGACCGCAATATCGCTCGGCGATCTTCACCACCTCGGAGGCGCAGAGGAAGGTCGCGGAGGCCTATGTCGCCCAGCTCGACAAGGCCAAGGTGTTCGGCAAGCCGATCGTCACCAAGATCGGCAAGCTCGACGCGTTCTATCCGGCCGAGGCCTATCATCAGGACTACCTGACGCTGCACCCGAGCCAGCCCTATATTGCCTATAACGACCTGCCGAAGATCGAGAATCTGAAGAAGATCTTCGCGGAGAACTATGTCGAGAAGCCGACGCTGGTCGGCGAGGCCAAGGCAATGAACTAAGGCAACGAACTGAGGCGACGAACTAACTGGGTAACGAACTGAGGCGACGACCTGCGGCCGCGACCGAGGCCGATCAGCGCAATCACAGGGAGCGGACCAGTTCGGTCCGCCCGGAGGACAACGGGATGAGCGACACCAAGACGAGCGACAAGGTCATCAAGAGCGAGGCGGAATGGCGCGAGGAGCTGACGCCGATGCAGTACGCCGTGCTGCGCGAGAAGGCGACCGAGCGCCCGTTCTCGGGCGAATACGAGCATGAGCATCGCGCCGGGACCTATGTGTGCGCCGGCTGCGGCCAGACCCTGTTCGAGTCCGACGCCAAATTCGACTCCGGCTGCGGCTGGCCGAGCTTCACCCAGCCGGCGACGGAGAGCCACATCGACGAGGAGACCGACCATACCCACGGCATGGTCCGCACCGAGGTGCTGTGCTCGAAATGCTCCGGCCATCTCGGCCATGTCTTTCCCGACGGCCCGGGGCCGACCGGCCTGCGCTATTGCATCAACTCGGCGGCCCTGAAGCTGAAGCCGCGCTGACGTCTCCATCGGCCTCGGTTCCGTCACGGACGGTAATCGGGGCCGCTGGGCTGGCGGCCGGCGCGGCGCCGGGGGCCAAAACCGGCCACCAGGGGCGAGATTTTAGCCGTGCAGATCGGGCTCTCCTGCATTCACAAGTTGTGGATCGATTAAACCATTGAAAAAAAAGGATATTTCAGTAGGCCCCGAACCAGGCCGGATTTACGATGTGAGCGTGCAGGATTCGCATTTCTGCCAAATCGGCCTATATTAGAGACCGTAACTGACTATGCAGGGCCGGGCCGCCTGGAGCGGCAAATCCCGCCCTCCACCCCCGCAATCGCTGGCGTCATTGCCAAGCTGAATGTTTTGAAAGCTCGCGTCAGCGCTTCCAGCCGACAAGAAGAGGTCTCAGACCATGCGTCCACTGCGTCCGTTCAACTTCAACACCTCTGCCGAACTGTTTCCCGCCGCCATCCGCAAGAAGAAGCGGGCGGGCTTCGCCTACCGGCGGTTCGGCACCGCGGCTGAAGCCGTGCGCTTCGCCATGGAGGAGTTGCCTGCGGATTCGCTGAATGGCGCCTACCTGCAGGTCGAGGAAGCCCGCTTCGACCAGAACGGCATCCGCACCTTGTATGAGAGCGAGGCGTTTCCGTTGCCGCGCCGGGGGGTCGACAAGGCGCAGGACGCCGATGCGGCCTGACGGCTGCCAGACCAGTCTTCAACACCCTGCCCCGCCTCGCGCGGGGCAGTTTTTTTATGGGGGTCGGTTTGCGAGGTTTTGGCCCGGTCTCGCAGCGCCTCAACGCGACTGGGTATCCAGCCACCGCCGCAGGATCTTGGCGTTGCGCATGTTGGCGCGGAACAGCACGTCGAAGGCGTCGCCCGCGACGGGGACCATGCCGATCACCCCCTCGACCGCGACATTGCCCAGCATCCGCGTAATGACGTGCCAGGGCGCGCCCAGCGCACGGGCCTCGCGCACCAGCCACAGCGACAGCGCGGTCGCGATGAGGTCGCCGACCACCGGGATCAGGCCGATGATGCCGTCGATGCCATAGCGGATGTTGGTGCCGGGCAGGACGAAGGCGACGTCGAGCAGCTTCGCCACGGCCTCCAGCCGCGCGATGCGCTGCTCACGGGTCAGATTGCCGAAGGGATTGGCGGTGTTGAAATCGAAGCGCACACCGTCCGGACCGACGAAGGCGCCGTTGAACGAGGACCGGAAGGAGCCCTGCGGGATCTCACGTCCGTCCTGGTCGATGATCGGTCCGCGCGCCTCATTGGCGTCGAAGTGCGCCTGCGAGGCGCGTCCGCGGCGGGGCGAGGGAGCCATGTGGTCTTGCATACCCATGAGATGGCAACGCGCGGGGCTCGGCACAAGTTGCGTCGAACCGTCGCCTTGTCTCGCCTAGCGGCCCCGGGCGCCGGTCGGCGTCAGCCCGAAGCGGCGCCGGAAGCAGCGGTTGAAATAGGACAGGTCGTTGAAGCCGCAGGCAAACGCGATGTCGCTGATGCGGCGTCCGCCGCCGGCCAGCAGGTCCATGGCCTTGCGCAGGCGCAGCTCGTTCAGCCGGGCCGAGAAGCCGGCGCCGGCCTCATGCAGCAGGTCATTGACGTAGCGCTCGGACAGCCCGGCCGCGACGGCGAGCTTCTGCGCCGAAAAATCCGGTTCGGTGAAGCGGCTGTTCAGAATGGTCAGCAGCCCCGCCAGGCGAACGCTGCGCAGGCCGCCGCGGCCGGCCTTGCGCATCGCGTCGCCGCGCACACCGAGCCCGAGCGCCACCAGATCGAGCAGATGCTGCGCGATCGCCGGGCCGGCCTCGTCGGCCGCGGCGGGATAGGCGAGCAGCAGCTCGCTGTAATCCATCGCCAGCGACAGCGCGCCGCCCGGCGCCAATTCGCGTCCGACCAGATCATCGACACCGGAGACCATCGAGCGCAGCGTCATCATCGGCAGATGCACGTTGACGAAGCGCTTGTGGCTGGCGCCGTCGGCGCTGAAGAAAGGCTCATCGAGCTTGAGCAGCACCATTGCGCCGGGACGCAGAACGAACTCGCGTCCGCGATGGACGACCATCGCCTCGCGGCTGCCGGCGTTGCGCGCCAGGCAATAGCGGTCGTCATTGGTCGCGAGCACCTGGCGCCGTTCGCGCCTGACACGGGTGAAGGTGCCGTCGCAGCGCCCGAGCAAGGTGGTCCCGATGTGGATCGCGTTCATTGCGGCGCGAAACGGCACGTCCTCGGCCGGATCGAGCTCGCCCGTGTTGGAGAAGTGCTCGAACAATTCCGCAAAGCACAAGAAGCGCTGCCTGTCGTCGAGCCCTTTCGGCAGCATGTCGGTCGACAGCATTTTCCTGACGATGGTCATCGAAATCGGACCCGAGGCAAAGGAATTTCCAAGGCAAGGCGATCAATGTGGCAGCGGCGGGATGAACGGCCGCTGAAGTCGGCAGAGCTCATCAAGACGGGATCGGGAGCGCCGATCAGTCCAAGTCGCGCGACCGTTCATGCCGATGAGTCCAAGACAGCGGCAACGGGTTCAACTAGCGATGCCGATGGACGCACGCGGACATGCGTTGCGGCCTGCCCCCTTCAAGTCGAACAGCCATGAGTACGAGGAGAGATTGAAATGACCATGTCTTCCGCGGCCCGCAAGCTCTGCCTCGGCGCCGCCCTCGCGGGTTGCATCGGGATCGGCTACGCGCTCGGCGCGCAGCCGCACATGACCGCGACTATCACCATGCTGCAATCGGCGCGGGCCGAGCTGGCTCAGGCGACACCGAACAAGGGCGGCCATCGCGAGCGCGCGCTGGGGCTGATCGATCAGGCCATCACCGAGGTGCGTGCCGGCATCGCCTTCGCTGCCGGCGGCTGACCCTTTCGCAAATCACACCAGGGAGACCATCGATGCGAACCATCCTCACCAGCGCGCTCCTGTTGGGAGTTCTCACCGTCGGCGCATCTGCGATGCAGCTGGCGCCGATCGACGCCGGATCCAAGCCTGAGGTGATCCAGGTCGCCGGCGGCTGCGGCCCGGGCTGGCACCGCGGTCCCTATGGCGGATGCCTGCGCAACTACGCCAATCCGGCGGCGCACGCCTGCCCGCGCGGCTTTCACATCGGCCCCGGCGGCCGCTGCCGCGGCAACGGCAGGTAGGGCTGATCGGCTCGTGCGATCGGCTTACGCAGTCGGCGGCTCAGTAGCGACCGCCGGCTGCGGCTCCTCAACGAATCTGTGCACCAGCCACGATGACACCGTCGCCGGGATGAAGCCGACCAGCCCGTACAGGATCCACTGCACGATGCCGTATTCGGAGCCATGCGAGGCGTAGTTGAAGGCCGCGAGCAGGAAGGCGATGCCGCCCACCAGCAGCATCCGCAACGTCGGCCCGATGCGCCTGACGTGGAACAGGATGTCGTCGATCGCGCACATCATCAGCGCCGGCAAGAAGCCGAACAGGTAGCTGTATTGCAGCGAGGTGACGAAGACCTTGAACAGCTTGGCCACTTCGCCCGGATTGGTGTTGGTCCAATAACCGGACATGTAGGTCGTGACCAGGAGCAGCGCGAAGCCGCCCAGCGCCGGGCCTACGGCAACGAAGATGAGATATCGCTTCATGCCCAATCTCCTGCCTCGGCGATTCGCCGAACGCGCGAGGCGCGTGCGGCCTGCTCAGTCACCCCACAGCGCGAAGGCGTCGTTGAACGCGCGCTCGCCCGGCGCGCCCTTCTCGATCGCGATGATGGCCCGGCGCTGATTGGTGTAGACCAAGGGAACGTCGAACCAGGAGCGCTCCTTCAGGAGCTGCACGTTGCGGGTCCGGTCGGCGTCGACGTTGGACAGGCCGACCAGGAAGAAGCCGTCGGTGACCTTCACCGCAAGGCCCGCCAGCGGCGTTCCGCGCGACTGTTCGTTGGACTTCATCAGGATGCCCGGCACGTTGCCGACGCCGCCGCCCGAGAAGTCCTGCGGCAGGATGAAGGTGAGCTCGGCGGTGTGGCTCGCCGGCAGCGACGTGTCGGTGTTGCGGCGGAACGACATCGTCATCTTGAACTTGCGATCGGGAATCTCGATGTCGGCGCGCACCGCGATATCGGCCTTCTGCGTGCCCGTCGCCTTGATCTGCTCGGTACGCCAGACCACCGAGCCGATGTACTGCTTGCCCTTCGGATCGGCGGGATCCTCGTCATACAGCACGACGCGCTGTGCGACCGGCGCGATCTGGTCCGAGGACGGCGACTGGCCGACGCGGTCGGTGATCTTCGGCTTGCTCAGCGGCGCGCCGGTGTCCTTGGGCGCCTCGACCGTCGAGGAAGATTTGAACAGGCCGTTGACCACCCCGACCAGCGGCCGGCCCCACAGAATTCCGGCGCCGATCAGGATCAGCACGATCCCGGCGGCGATGGCGGCCTTGAACGGAAAGGTCGAGCCGCTGCGCTCCGGCTTCTTCTTGCCCTCGCGATCCGGAGCGGCGCCACGCTGGCGGGTCGAGGTGGCCGGCAGCGCGTAGCGCTCGGCCTCCTGGACCGACTCGTCATAGGAGTACGGCGCCTCGGGCAGCGGCGGCCGGTCATCGTCGTCGCCCTCGAGCCGATCGAGATCGGTGGCCGGAACGTTGGCGTAGGTCTTGCGCGCCGCGCGGTTGGCCTGCGCGGTGGCCTTGCCGAGATCGTCGACATCAGCGGTGATGTCGCGGAAGCCGCGCATGGCGGGCGGCGTTGCCGGATTGCCGTTGTCCTGAGCACCGCGGCGGGCGGCAGCCGGACGTTCGCGCGCGGGAGGCGCCGCCCCATCTTGTGGAGGCGTTTGAGGCGGCTGGGGCCGCGGTGGCACAGCTGGTGCGCCAGCGGCAGCCGGCGGCGCTTCCGGTCGCGGATTGCGCGCCGGACGCAGCTCGGCCGTCTCGGCGCCGAGCGGCGGCCGCTCGGCCCGGGCAGCAGCCGGGCCCGCCGGTCGTGGCCGGGGGGCGGCAGTGACGGCCTGGTCTGGAGTCGGAGTGGGCTGAGCCGAGGGGGGTGCCGGAGCATCCGAATTGCGCGCACCGGCCCGCCGGAGCGCATCGCCTGGGCGGGCAGCGCCACTGGACGCCCGCTGCGCCTCGCGGGCACGCTGGGCTGCTTCCGCCTCGACCTTGCGAACGGCCTCCTCGAGCGACAGCCGCTCGCGCGTGATCTCGGACTCGCTGAGCGGCGGCTGGACGCTGCGCAACTGTGCGATCAACGCCGCCCGCGCCCGCTCGTAAAGCGCACGCCGGCTTTCCCCGGGAGCGTTGGGGTCCAATCCGGCAATGGCACGGGCTATCAGCGGGTAGTAGTCGGCCATATCAACTCAATTCGCGCGCTCAGCTGTCGGGTCCCGTCACGCCTCGAAGGGATTCTGGACCAGAATAGTATCCTCGCGTTCGGGGCTGGTGGAAAGCAGCGCGATCGGGCAACCCACCAGTTCCTCGATGCGCCGGACGTATTTGATGGCCTGTGCCGGCAGATCGGCCCAGGAGCGCGCGTTCGCCGTCGGCTGTTTCCAGCCTTCGATCGTCTCGTAGATCGGTTCGACCCTGGACTGCGCGCCCTCACCTGCCGGGAAATGATCGATCTCCTTGCCGTCCAGTCTGTAGCCGGTGCAGACATCGATGGTGTCGAAACCATCGAGAATGTCCAGCTTGGTCAGCGCAAGACCGTTAATGCCGCAGGTCCGGACCGCCTGACGGACCAGGACCGCATCGAACCAGCCGCAACGACGCGGCCGGCCGGTATTCGTTCCGAATTCGCGGCCACGCTCGCCGATCTTGCGGCCGGTCTCGTTGTCCTGCTCGGTCGGAAACGGCCCTTGCCCGACCCGGGTCGTGTAGGCCTTGCACAGGCCGAGCACATAGCCGATCGCGCCCGGCCCGAGGCCGGCGCCGGTGGCCGCCTGCGCCGCCACCGTGTTGGACGAGGTCACGTAGGGATAGGTGCCGTGGTCGACGTCGAGCAGCGCACCCTGCGCGCCCTCGAACAGCATGCGCTTGCCTTCGCGGCGCTTGATGTCGAGCAGCCGCCAGACCGTCTCCGCATAGGGCAGCAGCTTCGGCGCGAAGGCGGTCAGCTCGCGCAGGATCTGCTGGCCGTCGATCGGTTCGAGGCCGAGGCCGCGGCGGAGCGCATTATGGTGCGCGAGCAGGCGGTCGATCTTGTGCGGCAGCGTATCGAGATCGGCGAGGTCCATCAGCCGGATCGCGCGCCGGCCGACCTTGTCCTCATAGGCCGGGCCGATGCCGCGGCGGGTGGTGCCGATCGCGGTCGCCGCGCTCGCGGATTCCCGCAGCGCGTCGAGTTCACGGTGCAGCGGCAGGATCAGCGTGACGTTCTCGGCAACGCGCAGATTGTCCGGGCTGATGGCGACGCCCTGCGACTGGAGCTTGCCGACCTCGTCCAGGAAGGCCTGCGGATCGAACACGACGCCATTGCCGATCACCGACAGCTTGCCGGTGCGCAGCACGCCCGACGGCAGCAGCGCCAGCTTGTACGTCGCGCCGTTGATGACAAGCGTATGACCGGCGTTGTGGCCGCCCTGGAAGCGAACGACGATGTCGGCCTGCTCCGACAGCCAGTCGACGATCTTGCCCTTCCCCTCGTCACCCCATTGGGCGCCGACGACGACGACGTTAGCCATTCGCAGCTCTTTCCTCTGCCAAGATCCAAAACAGCACGATCGGTTCGGACGAAATCGCTTCCGATGAGGGGCCAGCCTGGCCAACCATGCGCCCAGCCCAAATCGCGGCCAGGACCGCTCGCTTGCGAGGCGACCCACCGGATAAAGGAAGCCGCCGGGCTAGGCAAGCGAGAACGGGCCTTCGGAGCACACAAGAGCGCCACCAAGCCTTTGATAAGCCCCAAAATTTCAAGCCGCCCCGGCTGCGGATCGGGCGACCCGGCCGTGCGCTTCTGGCGGCGCATCGACCCGGGCAGTTCCATTG
>BFBZ01000022.1_pt282 | contig 11852 bp, 12 predicted proteins | sample 1888401 | NCBI WGS metagenome assembly BFBZ01 (sample SAMD00112614, study PRJDB3348) | symbiont metagenome | host: Chara braunii | reverse complement strand
AAGATCGCGCCATGACCAACTATCGACGTAACCTGCTCGCCGGGGGCTGCTTCTTCTTCACCGTCAATCTGGCGCAACGGCACTTGCAGCTGTTGACGGAGCATATCGAAAAACTGCGCAACGCCGTTCGCGAGGCGCGACGAAACCATCCGTTCACCATTGACGCGATGGTTGTGCTGCCCGATCACCTGCACGCGCTTTGGACATTGCCCGAAGGCGATGCTGATTTTGCGACCCGTTGGCGGCTGATCAAATCGGCATTTTCACGCAGCATCGCGACTGGCGAACCGGTTTCGGCGAGCCGCACCACCAAAGGCGAACGTGGCATCTGGCAGCGCCGCTATTGGGAACATACCATCCGGGACGACGAGGATTTCGCCCGTCATGCCGATTACATTCATATCAATCCGGTCAAGCATGGGCTTGTGTCGCGGGTCAGGGATTGGCCGCATTCGTCCTTCCATCGTTTGGTGGACCTTGGCATCTACCCTGAGGATTGGGCCGGAGATGTCTCGAATGACGGCGAGGAATTCGGCGAACGGGGATCATGACACATAGCGAGGCGATGGGTATCGCAAGAGCTCAACCCATCCTACGAGTCATTCGGTGCCGTAGGATGGGTGGAGCGAAGCGATACCCATCGCCCCACATCGCGATGTCAGAATGGCGTCGACGGCAAGATGATGGGTTTCGCAAGCGCTCAACCCATCCTACGCGGTGACATTGTCACACACCCTCACTTCTCGAACGCCCCGTAGACCATGTTCTTCAGCGCCACCCGCAAGCGTGTCCGCTGCGCGATGGTCTGGGCCATGAACACCACATACATATCTTCCTTCGGGTCGATCCAGAACGCGGTGCCGCCGGCACCCGACCAGTTGATCTCGCCGACCGTGCCCGGCACCGGACTGACGCCGGTTTCGGTGCGCACGGCAAATCCAAGGCCGAAGCCGAAGCCCGGCCCGGGCAGGTAGTACGGCCCCGGCACGATATTCGCCGCCGGGCCGATGTGGTTGGCGCTCATGAAGGCGATGGTTTTCGGGCTGAGGTAGCGCTTGCCGTCGAGCGCGCCGCCATTGAGCAGCATCTGGGTGAAGCGCGCATAGTCGGTGACGGTGGAGACCATGCCGCCGCCGCCGGATTCCCATTTCTGCGGCACGCGCGGATCGTTCATGTCGGCATCGTTGCCGATGTGGCGATCGTTGGGGAACGGCTCGGCCACCAGCGCCTGCTTCGCCTTGTCGGTGACATAGAAGGACGTATCCTTCATGCCCAGCGGATCGAGAATGCGCTCCTTCTCGAACTGGTAGAGCGATTTGCCGGAGACGACCTCGACCACCCGCCCCAGGATATCGGTGGAGTGGCTGTAATCCCAGGTGGTGCCGGGTTGATACGCCAGCGGCAGTTTTGCGATGCGCTCGGCGAATTCCGCGTTGTCGAAGTCGCCCGCGAACACATGGGCGTCGACATACATCTTCTTCACCAGGCCTTCGCCGAAGAAGCCGTAGGTGATGCCCGAGGTGTGACGCATCAGGTCCTGGATGATGATCGGGCGCGTCGGCGCCACCAGGTCGAGCACCGGCTTGCCGTCATCGCCTTTCTTTTCCACCCCGACCTTCACATTGGCGAAGGCGGGAATGTACTTGCCGAGTTGCTCGTCGAGCGACAGCTTGCCTTCCTCCACCAGCATCATCGCCGCCACCGTCGTGATCGGCTTCGACATCGAGTAGATGCGGAAGATGCTGTTCGCGGTCATCGGCGCCCTGGTCGCGGGATCGCGGACGCCGAAGCTCTCGAAATAGGCGAGCTTGCCCTTGCGCTGGACCAACACGACCGCACCGGGAATGCGATTGGCGGCGATTTCAGTCTTGAGGTAGGTGCCGATCCGGCCAAGGCGCTCGCGCGACAGCCCGGCTTCTTCCGGGTGGGTGCGTACCAGGCTGTCGGCAAACGCCGACGTCGCGACAACAACGGCCGCCACCAGCGGCAGCAAGCCTTTACGCAGCAATCTCATGCAGTTCCACTCCCACCAGCCGGATCTGAGGCCCAGATTCTGCGGGAGTGTATCGACGGGACGTGACAGTGCAAGCAACCATTGTCTGCAACCGCGCGTGGCGTGCCCCCACATGCAAAGAGCGCCCGGACGGATCACCGTCGGGCGCTCTCACGGATGCGCTGGAAAGATTTAGTTGGCCGGCTGATGGACCGGCAGGCCCTTGTCGGCGAACAGCTGCTGCAATTCACCGGCCTGGAACATCTCGCGGATGATGTCGCAGCCACCGACGAACTCGCCCTTGACGTAGAGCTGCGGGATGGTCGGCCAGTTCGAATAGGTCTTGATGCCGTTGCGCAGTTCGGCCGATTCGAGAACGTTCAGGCCCTTGTAGGCGACGCCGACGTGGTCGAGGATCTGGACCACCTGGCCCGAGAAACCGCACTGCGGAAACTGCGGCGTGCCCTTCATGAACAGCACGACGTCGTTGGACTTCACTTCGTTCTCAATGAATTGCTCGATGCTCATGATCTGGTCCTGGTCTGGTCCTTGTGCGCCGGAGCGAACCGGCCGATCTCATGACCATATATGTAGCTGAAACGGCTTTGCATCCCAAACGAATTTCGGCGCCGTAACGGCCGGCATGGCTCCCACGTATCGCCTTCATGCCCCTTGCCCCTGTTTTTGTTCACGGGACGTCCCTATCTCTCGGGACCGCCATCCTGCGGAACCGATGCCAGACAGCGACGTTCTTCTCCCAAACTGGAGTTCTGCGTGACGAAAGCCGCTTCGACCGCCGCCACCTCCCAGGCCGCCTCCCCCGCCCAAATCCCGTCCCAATTGCGCTCCGGCCCCGCCGGGGAGCCGGCAGGCCCCGCCGAGGGTCTGGTATGCGCCTTCAAAACGGTCCGGGACGAGACCGAACGCCGCGCCGCCCCCCTGTCCGCCGAGGACCAGGGGGTGCAATCCATGCCCGACGCCAGCCCGGCGAAATGGCACCGGGCCCACACCACCTGGTTNCGTATCGCCTTCATGCCCCTTGCCCCTGTTTTTGTTCACGGGACGTCCCTATCTCTCGGGACCGCCATCCTGCGGAACCGATGCCAGACAGCGACGTTCTTCTCCCAAACTGGAGTTCTGCGTGACGAAAGCCGCTTCGACCGCCGCCACCTCCCAGGCCGCCTCCCCCGCCCAAATCCCGTCCCAATTGCGCTCCGGCCCCGCCGGGGAGCCGGCAGGCCCCGCCGAGGGTCTGGTATGCGCCTTCAAAACGGTCCGGGACGAGACCGAACGCCGCGCCGCCCCCCTGTCCGCCGAGGACCAGGGGGTGCAATCCATGCCCGACGCCAGCCCGGCGAAATGGCACCGGGCCCACACCACCTGGTTTTTCGAGCAATTCCTGCTCGGCGAGCACGTCTCCGGCTACACCCCGTTTCACCCCGATTACGCCTTCCTGTTCAATTCCTATTACGTCTCCGCCGGCCCCCGGCATGCCCGCAACCATCGCGGGCTGCTGACCCGCCCCTCGGCCGACGACGTCACCGCCTATCGGCGGCATGTGGACGCCGCGGTGATCCGCTTCCTCGAAGGCGCCGACGCTGTCTCTTATACACATCTAGATCCCTTGATGGAGGTCGGCTTCAATCATGAGCAGCAGCACCAGGAATTGATGCTGACCGACATCCTGCACGCCTTCTCCTGCAATCCGATCCCCCCGGCCTATGACGCCGACTGGTCGTTTCCCGCAACGCAGCGTGACGGCGAGGCCGAGGTCACGCTGACCGAGGGCATCCACAGCATCGGACACCAGGCCGATACCTTCCATTTCGACAACGAGAAGCCGGCGCACCGCGCGCTGGTCGGCCCGGTGAAGCTGGCGCGCAATCTCGTCACCAACCGCGAGTGGATGGCCTTCATGGCCGATGGCGGCTACCGCACCGCGACACTGTGGCTGATGGACGGTTTCGCGGCCGCCACCGGCGAGGACTGGCAGGCCCCCGGCCACTGGCGGCAGATCGACGGCGCCTGGCAGGTCATGACCCTCAGCGGCCTGAAGCCGGTCGATCCGGACGCCCCGGTCTGCCATGTCAGCTACTACGAGGCCGACGCCTACGCGCGCTGGGCCGGCAAGCACGTGCCGACCGAAATGGAATGGGAGGTCGCCGCCCGGGCCGGCCAGCTCAACAATGCGTTCGGCATCGTCTGGCAATGGACGCGCAGCGCCTACGCGCCCTATCCGGGCTATCGCGCCATCGAAGGCGCGCTCGGCGAATACAACGGCAAGTTCATGGTGAACCAATTGGTCTTGCGGGGATCATCGCTCGCAACGCCGGACGGACACACGCGTGTCACATATCGCAATTTCTTCTATCCGCACCACCGGTGGCAATTCACCGGGCTGCGCCTGGCTGATTACAACGTCTAGTCCAACGATGCCGCTCACGCCTCACAAAACATGCTGACAATTTTTGGCACGACATGCTGGCAAATCATAACGGCGCGGGCGCGCCTTTTGGGAGACTCCGATGAATATGCATTCCAGCGCGATGGCCGTCGCCTGCCCCCTCGAGAAGGAAAGCGCGTTCGCCACCGACGTCATCGCAGGGCTGACGCACCAGCCGAAATACCTGTCGCCGAAATATTTCTATGACGCCGCGGGCTCGGAGCTGTTCGAGCAGATCACGGTGCTGCCGGAATATTACCCGACCCGCACCGAGCTCGGCATCCTGCGTGAACGCGGCAACGACATCGCCGGCATCATTCCGGATGGCGCGGCACTGATCGAATTCGGCGCCGGAGCCACCACCAAGGTACGCCTGCTGCTGAAGCAGAACGATCTCGGCGCACGTCTCGGAGCCTATGTGCCGGTGGATATCTCCGGCGACTTCCTCAACGGCCAGGCGGACGATCTGCGGCGCGACTATCCCGCCCTGAAGATTCATCCAGTGGTCGCCGATTTCACCACGCCGTTCGCGCTGCCCGATGACGTCAAGGCGATGCCGAAGGTCGGGTTCTTTCCGGGGTCGACGCTGGGCAATTTCGAACCGCATGAAGCCTGCGCGTTCCTGCGCAGCGCCCGCGCCATCCTCGGCGAAGGAGCGCTGCTGATCATCGGTATCGACCTGGAAAAGGATGAAGCGATCCTGCGGGCCGCCTACAACGATGCCGCGGGCGTCACCGCGCGGTTCAATCTCAACCTGCTGGTGCGCATCAACCGCGAGCTCGGCGCCAACTTCGATCTGTCGAGCTTCACCCACCGTTCGATCTACAACCGGGAACGCCATCGCATCGAAATGCATCTGATCAGCCGCAAGGCGCAGACCGTGCGCCTGCTCGGCCGCAGCATTTCGTTCCGCACCGGCGAGAGCATCCACACCGAGAACAGCTACAAATACAGCATGGAGCGCTTCGGCGCGCTGGCGCGCGGATCGGGCTGGACGCCAGTGCACTCCTGGACAGACGCAGACGAGATGTTTTCGGTCCACGCCCTGCGCGCGGACGCCATGTCGGATGCCCCGCCCCCGTCGCCGTAACATCCGATGGATGCAACGCGCAGACCACGCAACTTGGCGTGGCTCTCACTGCGCGCAAATGATCGATTTTAAGGGGATACGACGCCGACACGCGTCGCGTGGCATTGTCTGAGCAGCGCCGGGACGCGTAGTTATTCGCGAGCACATCAATGGCTCGCGGAGCTCGGCTTAGAGTGACAAACCCACGTTGCATCATCAGTTTCAGTCTGTACGGACAGCTGCCGCTCTATACGGATGGCGCGATCGCCAATGCGGAGCTGGCTCACCGGTTTTATCCGGGCTGGACAACGCGTTTCTATGTGGATGACACGGTGCCCGCCGACGTCGTCGCGGCGCTGCGCGAACGCCAAGCCGACATCGTGCGGGTGACGGCGCCGAGCCTCGGTCCGCTCTACGGCCGGTACTGGCGTTTCTGGATTGCGGCGGAGCCCCACATCGAGCGTTTCATCGTGCGCGATGCCGATTCCCGACTCAACGCGCGCGAGCAGGCCGCGGTCGACGACTGGATCCAGTCCGGTAAATCCTTTCATGTCATGCGTGACAACGTCGCTCATGCCAAACGCGTATTGGCCGGCATGTGGGGAGCGACCGGCAACAAACTTCCACAGATCCGGCCGTTGACCGATTCCTGGGGGCACTACAGCCAACAGGGAGAGAACGACCGCTTCATGTCGGAGGTCATCTTCCCGCTGATCAGCGACGACTACATCTGCCATGACGGCCATGGACATTTCCCTGATGCCATACCCTTTCCGCCGCATGAACCGATGACAGGCACAAGCTTCGTCGGCGAAATCGTGACCCCTGCGATCGAGAGGCAAGGTCTGTGGCGCCGGATCAGCGAACAGGCGGATGCCATCGCGCAATATCGCGATGCCCTTGATGCACGAGATATCGAACTGAACGCTGCGAAAGAGCGCGTATCGACTTTGGCCAGCGCCGTGGACCAACGTGACCGCGCCTTGCGCGAGTCGCAGGAGCGCCTGTCGCGCCTGATTCATCAACTCGAGCTGTCCTCCGCCCCTCGCAGCCTGCGCGCCGTGCTGCCGCTGGCGCGGCTCTTGCGCAAGTGCTCCCTGCCATTGAGACGATCGGCCAAGACGCCTGGTTCAGGCCGCTGATCGAACCACGACACTCCCTGCCGGCGTCGCCCACCGCCCGCGCGCAAGCTAGCTCACAGGCATGAGGTCCGCTTTGCCAAAGCGACGTTCATAGGCCTGAATATAGGCCTCCGGCGACGGCTTAAGGTGGCGCCGCGTGAGAGCGATCAAATCGTCACGACGCCCGCCGCGCAGCGCCTTGATCATGTCCACATGATCCCGACGGGCTTGATCCAGCGACGCCGGAAAGGCATTCGCATAAAATCGGATCCCGTAGACCTTTTGGGCCAGCAGTTCGATCGTCTCGATCAGGCAGGAATTGCCGCATAAGCCGAACAGCACCTGGTGGAAACTGAGGTTGCTGTAGAACACGGTCAGCAAGTCGCCCGCGGCGACGGCTGCGGAGTGCTGCCGTTGCAGCTCCTGCAGCCTGCCGATGTCCCTGGACGCCACCGGAAACGGGATCGTGCGAACGGCCATGACTTCGAGCTCTTCGCGGACCGCGTAGATCTCCATGACTTCCGAAGGCGTGAGACCGCGAACCCATGCGCCGCGATTCGGGATACGCTCGACCAGGCCCTTTTTCTCGAGTTCAAAAAGAGCCAGCCTCACGTCACCGCGATGAGTCCTGAACAGTTCGCAAAGATCCTGCTCGACCAGCCGCTCCCTCGGCTGACGCCGGCCCAGCACGATGTCCTCTTCGATGCGCTTTGCAATCAGGACGGCCAAAGCCGGCTCGCGGGCCGGAGACGACATGGCATCATCGCTCCGGCGGGACTTCAACTTTCCGGCCGGGTGCTTGGCTGGCTTTCCGACACTCATCATGCCCCCGAATCCTGGTTGACGCCCTCACTTGCCCGCTGCAGCGCGGAATGCGCCGCGACCGACTGCACCCTTGGCTACCCCCTGGCGCAATGAAGGCAACGCCGGCAAAATATTATCGTATTCTATATTGTAAACAATTTTGTATGGGAATACGCTGGTCGAAATAAAAGGTGACATGGGAGGATGCGGTATGACGCCAAGGCATCGTGAAGGCATCTCGAAGCCATCGTGAAGACCTCTTGCGCAACGCCTGACATGCGGCGCCGACGACACATTCGACCAAGCTTTCGCGGCCAATCTTTCGGCAAACCATAGTCCGGTCAGCGCCTGTGCAAGTCCGCGCACTTCAGTTCCGACGACTTCTTCGCGCGTCTTGTCGAACTTTACGCCCGCGCCTCCTTTGGCCAAAATTTCTTATCTAACGTCTCCAATCTTACGTCTCTTGTCCTGCGCCTCTTACGCCACGTCACTTTACGGCGTGCCGCCCGATCAACACGACGGACAACAAAACAAGATACGCGGACGGACATCCGGACCGTCGCCGCATATGGGGAGAAGACTGGCATGGCTCACGATCCCAAACCAACTGCCGCGAATGCCGCGGGCCCAGGCCTGAAGGGACAACGCCGCAGGGACGTCCTCATCAAGGGTGCCGGAATGCTCGCAGCCGGCGCATTCGGCGCGGTGCCGTTGCGCGGCTGGGCGGCGGATCCCGTCAACATCGGCGCGCTTTATCCGACGACCGGCGGCATGGCGCAGATCGGCGTGGGTTGCGTCGCAGCCGCAAAGCTCGCGGTGGAGATGGTCAATGACGCCGGCGGCATCAAATCGCTCGGCGGCGCCAAGCTCAATCTGATCGTGTCCGACGTGCAGAGCGACACCACCGTGACGCGCACGGAAACCGATCGCCTGATCACCGGCAACAAGCTCTCTGCGATCCACGGCTGTTTCGCCAGCGCACTCACGTTGATCGCCAGCGAAGTCGCCGAACGCGCCAAGGTACCGCTGATCACCGGCTCCAGCTCCGACCAGCTCAACAAGAACCGCACCTATACATTCACGCCGTTCGCACGCGCGTCGCAGTTCGCGCAGGCGCAGTTGCAGATGTCGAAGCTGGTCAGCGACAAGCCGAAAGTCGCCGTGATCTTCGAGAACACGGCCTTCGGCACCTCCACATCGAACGGGCTGAAGGAATTGCTGTCTCTTATACACATCTAGAAGCTCAACAAGAACCGCACCTATACATTCACGCCGTTCGCACGCGCGTCGCAGTTCGCGCAGGCGCAGTTGCAGATGTCGAAGCTGGTCAGCGACAAGCCGAAAGTCGCCGTGATCTTCGAGAACACGGCCTTCGGCACCTCCACATCGAACGGGCTGAAGGAATTGGCGCCGGCCGAAGGCGTCGAGATCGTGATGTTCGAGCCCTATTCGGCGGGTTTCACCGATGCCAGCCCCCTGATCAACAAGGTCAAGGCGTCCGGCGCGAATGCGCTGTTCTCGGTCTCGTATCTGAACGATCTCATCCTGATCGTGCGCACCGTCAAGCAGGTCGGCCTCAACATCGCCATCAATGGCGGCTCCGGAGGCTTCGTCATTCCGGATTTCTACAAGAATGTCGGCAAACTGGCCGAGGGCCTGCAGGGCGTCGCTCACTGGAACCACGACATGAACGACGATGCCCAGAAGGTCAACGCCGAATACAAGAAGCGCACCGGTGAATTCCTGTTCGAATACGCCGGCGGCCTTGTCGCGCAGACGGTCATGCTGGCGGACGCACTGGAGCGGGCGGCGTCCACCGAGCCGCAGAAAGTGCGCGAGGCCCTGTCAGCACTCGACGTGTCCAAGGGCTATGCAGCGATGGCGCCGGGCGGCAAGGTGAAATTCGGCCCCGACGGCAAGAACGTCTATGGCCGCCCCGTCGGCGTGCAATGGCAGAACGGCGACCTCGCCAGCGTCTTCCCGAAGGACGACGCGCGCGCACCGCTACTGAAAACCTGAGCGCGGTCGACAATCATGCTTGAAACAATAGCCCAGGCCGTCATCAACGGCCTGCTCATCGGCGGCATCTATGCGCTGGTCAGCATTGGCGTGACGCTGATCTTCGGCGTGGTCAAGATCGTCAATTTCGCCCAGGGCGAATTCGTGATGATCGGGATGTACATCAGCTTCTACATGGCGACACAGTTCGGCATCGATCCGATCGTGTCGCTGGTGGTCACGATGCCGGTGCTGTTCGTGGCCGGCGTGCTGATCCAGCACTTCCTGATCCGCAGGGTCCTCGGCCCCAACGACATGCCCCAGATCTTCCTGACGTTCGCGCTGTCGCTGCTGCTGCTGAACCTGTCGCTCATGCTGTTCACCGCGAACTACCGCACGGTTCACACCTGGTATTCGGATGAAGCCTTCCACCTCGGCGGACTGTACATTCCCGTCGCCAAGCTGATTGCTTTCGCCGTCGCGATGGCGCTCAGCGGCTGCCTCTGGGTCTTCCTGCGCACCACCGACCTCGGCAAGGCCATGCGCGCGGCGTCTCAAAATCGCGATGTCGCGACGCTGATGGGCATCAATCCCAATCGCGTCTTCTGCGTCGCCCTCGGCGTGGCGCTGGCGCTGGCGGGCGCAGCCGGGTCGCTGCTGATGCCGTTCTATTCGGCCTATCCGTTCGTCGGACAGGTGTTCGTGCTGATGGCCTTCGTCGCCGTGGTGCTGGGCACGCTGGGCAACGTGCTCGGTGCGCTGGTGGCGAGCCTGATGATGGGCGTCGCCGAATCGCTCGGGATTCAGTTCGTCGGCGCGGACTCCGGACAAATCGTGGTTTTTCTGATGCTGCTCCTGACGCTGGCTTTCAAGCCGAATGGCCTCGGCGGCGGGAGGGTCCGATAATGGCTGACACAAACATGCGCGGCCTGTTCTGGCTCATCGTCGGCACCGCCGCCCTCATCGCTCTGCCGCTCGTGGTCAAGAGCTCGTTCGCCATCGACATCTTCATCAGGATCCTGCTGTTCGCCTTCATCGGCGTCGCCTGGAACCTGATGGGCGGGTACGCGAAGCAGCTTTCGCTGGGGCACGCAGCCTATTTCGGGCTCGGGGCCTACACGTCCACGATCCTGCAGGTCAACCACGGCATCTCGCCATGGATCGGAATGATCGCCGGCGGCGGCGTGGCCATGCTGGCGAGCCTGCCGATCGGCTGGTTGTGCTTCCGGTTGCGTGGCCCCTACTTCACCATCGCGACCATCGCCACCGCCCAGGCCCTGATGCTGATCTTCCTCAAGTTCCGCGACCTCGCCTGGGGCGCGGAAGGCACCACCATCCCGAACCTCGGCAACGCGCCGCTGATGATGCAGTTCGAGGCGAAGGCCGGCTACTACTATGTCGCGCTCGGCCTGCTCGCACTCGGCCTTGCGATCACCCACCGGATCGAGACATCATGGATGGGATATTACCTTGTCGCCATCGGCGAGGATGAAGACGCAGCCGAAGCGATCGGAATCGATGCGCCACGCGTCAAACGCCACATCTACCTGATCAGCGCATTTCTCACCGCGCTCGCCGGCACATTCTACACCCAGTACATCTACTTCATCGACCCCGCGACGGCCTTCAGCTTCAGCATCTCGATCGAGGCGGCGCTGGTCTCCATCGTCGGCGGGATCGGAACGCTGTGGGGCCCGGTGATCGGAACGGTGTTGCTGGAAACGACATCGACCCTGCTGCAGAGCTGGCTCGGCGGTTCGGTCGGCGGCATCCAGCTGACCGTCTACAGCCTGATCCTGATGGCTGTGATCCTGTGGCAGCCGACCGGACTGATGGGCATGGTGACCGAGACCTGGCGGCGCCTCGCCCGTCGCAAGCCCGTGCAGGCATAGGGAGCGCCGACGATGGGAAATGTGCTCGTCATCAGGAACATGAGCAAGCGGTTCGGCGGACTTCGCGCCGTTCAGGACGTCAGCTTCACGGTCCAGGACAACGAAACCGTCGCGTTGATCGGGCCCAACGGCGCCGGCAAGACGACCAGCTTCAATCTGGTGACCGGCTTCCACCGGCCGGACTCGGGTTCGGTCACGGCGTTCGGCCGGGACATCACCGGCCTGCGGCCGCATGACATCTGCGCGCATGGCCTCGCCCGCACCTTTCAGGTCGCCAAGCCGTTCGGCGCGATGACCGTGCTGGCCAATGTCATGACCGGCGCATTCCTGCGCGACAAAAATGCCGACGTCGCGCGTAAAAAGGCCCGTGAGGCGATCGCGTTCGTGGGGCTTTCGGCGCGAGAGCAAACCGCGGCGCGCGACCTGACCACCATCGACCAGCGCCGTCTCGAGATGGCGCGGGCGCTTGCGACGGAGCCTCGGCTTCTGCTGCTCGACGAGGTGATGGCGGGCCTCAATCCTTCGGAAATCG
>BFBZ01002040.1_pt1 | contig 11859 bp, 10 predicted proteins | sample 1888401 | NCBI WGS metagenome assembly BFBZ01 (sample SAMD00112614, study PRJDB3348) | symbiont metagenome | host: Chara braunii | reverse complement strand
GCGCTTACCTATAATGCGAAGGCACTTCGATATGCGCGCCTGCTGCACGACAGCGAGGCCATTGCCAAAACCCTGGTGAACAAAGGCATTACCGAATTCTTCCTTGACAAACCCGACAGCGCCATGAAAAGCCTTTCTGAAGGACTGGCAATTACAAGAGCTGTGCAAAATCCTTACCTTGAAAGCATCTGCCTCAAAACAATGGCCGATGTTTTTATCCGGCAACGCCTGTTCCCAAAGAGCCTCGGCTATGCCATGAAAGCGCTTGGCATGGCGCAAAGGATCCATTCCAGCTACGCGGAAACAGAAGCGCTGAAAACGATCGCTGCCGGCTACGATGGGCTCGGGAATACGGACAGCTGCATCTTTTACGCCAGTCGCGCCATTGAGCTTGAAGACAAATTCCAGTACAGGGGCGAGCAATACAGGCTGTACGATCTCCTGGCAGCCTCGTACGCTGCCAAAAAAGATTTTGAGAATGCTTACCGCTTCCTTACCATTTCAAGGCACCTGCAGGATTCCGTGAACCGCATTGAAACGGAACAAAAAATGCAGCGCCTCGAATCGGGCTACAATGCCTCGCAGAACGAAAAGCATATCCTCTCGCTCGAAAAGGAAAAGAAACAACAACAACTGATGATCATCAGCCTGGCGGCTCTCATCGTGGTGAGCTTATTACTGGCTGCCCTCATTTACCGCAACAGCGTGAACAGGAAGAAAATTACCGGGCAGCAGGTGCTGGCCAAGGAAAGGGAAATTCTGAGGCTCCAGAAAGAGCAGCAATTACTGGCTGCCAATTATATACTGAAAGGCCAGGAAGACGAGCGGTCGCGGCTGGCAAAAGATCTGCACGATGGATTGGGCGGTTTATTATCGGGCATCAAGCTCACGCTCATCCATTCGTACGATGCGCCCACGAGCCAAGCCCAGGATAAGGCCCTGCAACAGCTTGACTATGCCATGACGGAGATGCGCCGTATTGCCCACAGTATGATGCCGGAGGCGCTGGTGCGGTTCGGGCTCACCGATGCCTTGGGCGATTTCTGCGCGTCGTTCCCTTCGGGCAATGGCCTGCACATTCATTTCCAGGCTTTTGGCATGGATGAGCGCCTGCGCCAGGATACAGAGATCGTGCTGTACCGCATTGTGCAGGAGCTGGTAAACAATGCCATCCGCCATGGCAGGGCCTCGGAGATCTATATCCAGCTTGTGAGAACAGACAATGCCGTAAACCTGACCGTGGAAGATAATGGCGCCGGGTTCGATACCAGCGCCACCAACCAGGTGAAAGGTATGGGGCTTAGAAATGTGCTGATGCGGGTGGATTACCTGAACGGTACGCTCGATATACAATCGCAGCAGCAGATGGGCACCACCGTTACCATTGATTTTACCATTTAAAACACCAATATGACAACTGTATACATTGTAGATGATCATCCGCTGGTAAGCGAGGGCCTGAAAAATATCCTTGTAAAGGAGCAGGACATCGATGTGATGGGCGCAGCCACCAATGGTAAGGACGCGCTTGTATTTATCCGCACCCGCAAGCCCGATATTGTGTTCCTCGATATTAACCTACCCGACATGAGCGGCATCGATCTGTGTAAAAAGATCAAGCAGGATTTGCCGGACATCAAATGCATTGCCTTATCCACCTTCAACGAGCGCAGCTACATTTCGCGTATGATCGAGAATGGCGCATCAGGCTACCTGCTCAAAAATTCTTCTAAAGAGGATATCCTGGATGCCATACAGCAGGTGAAACAGGGAGGCATGTACCTCAATGTGCCCATGGAAAAACCTGATCCTACCAAAAGTGTCATCCCTTTTATCACGCGGCGCGAAAGAGAGGTGCTGAAAGATATCGCGGATGGGTTCACCAACCAGCAAATTGCCGATAAGCTTTTTGTGAGCGTCACTACTATCAACACACACCGCAAGAACCTGCTTACCAAGTTCAATGTAAACAATACGGCGGCACTGGTAAAACTGGCCATCCAGCACCACCTCATCTGACGTGATGTCGGCGTTCTGTTTTAAAGAGATTCTTCAGCAGCCTGGCGTTCCTGCTCATCAGAGGCTTCAGCGCCAAGGTATCGTTTGATCAGGAAATGCCCGATGTAGATCAGGGGCGTGAGCACCACAGCCAGGACCAATTTGGTGATGTAGCCTTTGGCCGTGTATTCGAGCACCTGCGAGAGGGTCATGGAGCGCTGCAGCATATAAAAGCCTACAAACAATACGCTGAAAGAATCAACCAGCTGCGAGATAATGGTGCTGCCGGTGGCCCTGAGCCAGAGCATTTTGCCGCCGGTGAGGCGGTGCATCAGCCAGAAAGACCAGATATCCACAAACTGCGACACCAAAAAAGCCACAATGCTGCCAATAGCCACGGAGCTGGCATTGCCAAACACTTTCTTAAACATCTGGTCATCTACCGGCGAATGCTCGGTGGCCGGGATCACAATAGCGGAGCTGGTAAGGATAAACATCAGCACGATCATCCCGGCGGTAATATAAGACAGCTTCTTCACGGCTTTCTTCCCGAAAAATTCGTTCATGATATCCGACGTGAGGAACACGATAGGCCATGGCAGGATGCCTGCGATGACATCGAACAGGCCTATATTGATGAATTTACAGGAGATGAGCTCGGCCACAATAGCACAGGTAATAAAAATACCTGCCAGGACCGTGAATAAAACTTCTCGCTTGGTGTTCAGAAACATAAATCTACAATTGGTTTAAAAATGCTGTGATGACGCTGTATACATAAGCCAGGTCGCTTTCGGTGCTGCAATAGGGCGGTATAAGGTACAATATATTACCGAGAGGCCTGAGCAGAACATGCCGCCTGATAAAGAAAGTGCTGATACTCTCTGCCGCGTGGTTCAGGTAATGCGTGTGTTCCGCGGTATGAAGCTCTATGGCCAGCACGGTACCTCTGAGCCTGATATCCCTGATGGCCTTGTGGTCGTGGATGCTGTTGTAAAACGCCCGGTGACACGATTCTATCAATTGCAGCTGCTGCCAGGTGTGCTCCGACTCCATGAGGTCGAGGCTGGCCAGCGCCGCACTGCAGGCGGTTGGGTTGGCCGTGTAACTATGCCCGTGAAAAAATGTTTTGGTCTTGTCGTCTGTGAGATACGCATCAAAAATGAACTGGCTACAGGAGGTCACTCCCATCGGCATGTAGCCACCGGTGAGGCCTTTCGACAGGCACATGATATCAGGTTTGTTCACAAGATAATCGGATGCAAAAAATTTACCGGTGCGCCCGAAACCCGTCATCACTTCGTCGGCAATGGTGATCACACCATGCTCGCGGCACAGGGCGATCAAAGGATCGAGATGCGCTTCGCTGTACATGACCATGCCCGCAGCACCCTGGATCAGTGGTTCAAAAATAAACCCGGCAATGTCGCCGCGGCCGATATATTCCAACAGGGTCGCTCTTACTGCTGCCATGTTCTCCGCTCTTGGCACAGGAATACGCAGCACGTTGAACAGGGAGCTTTCGAAAGCGTTATTAAAAACATTCCTTTCTCCCACGCTCATGCCACCAAAGGTATCGCCATGGTACGCGTTCTCAAACGCTATGAATGTGCTTTTACTGCTTCCCTTATTGTGCCAGTATTGCAGCGTCATTTTCAGCGCTACCTCCACCGAGGTGGAGCCGTTATCCGAATAAAAGATCTTTGACTGGCTGGAGGGCAGGTGCTTCAATAGCCGCTCTGCAAGCTTCACCGCGGGGCGGTGCGTAAAGCCGCTGAAAATAGAATGTTCCAGCGAGAACAGTTGCGCCGATACTTTTTGCGAGATATAGGGATGGCAATGTCCATGCAGGTTTACCCACCACGAAGCGATCCCATCGAAGATCTTGTTGCCCTCATCATCAAAAAAATAAGCGCCTTCGCCCCTCACAATGTTAATGGGCGTTTCGGCGTACTTCAGGTGAGTAAAAGGATGCCAGATATACTGTCTGTCTTTTTCGGCGAGGCTTGTCATGCAAACTCAAAAGTAAGAAGGAAAAAGCCAAAAGAAAAACGCAAAGGTGGTCAATGGAAAAGGGTGGGCTTACAGGTGGACCGATTTCGCGTAATGGCTGATGAGCGACCGGTCAGGCACCAGGGCTTCCCCCCACTCTGCCAGCACAGGGATGCCGGGGTAGCGCAGGATCGCTTCTTTTACCTCCGGCTCAAACCAGCCATTCAGTACAAGGCCTTTGATTCGGTAGTGATGCTTCAGCAAATAATCCAGGGATAGCAAAGCATGGTTGATGCAACCCACATAGGCTCGGATCACCAACACCACCTCTGCGTCAAATCTCCCGGCAAGGTCTATCACGTAGCGGGTATCGTTAAGCGGCACCAGCAGGCCACCTGCGCCTTCTATCACCAGGTGATTGGATGTGGCAGGCAGTACGATGCGATCAATGTCGATGGCCTGGTGCTCCAGCTTCGCCGCCAGGTGCGGCGATACCGGGGCTTTGAAGGAATAAGCCTCCGGGTGAATGACCGTGCGTGGATTCGTGATCAGCGATCTCACCGTGTCCGCATCAACATTGCCCGTATTACCACTCTGCACAGGCTTCCAGTAATCGGCTTGCAGGGCTTCCGTAAAAGCGGCAGCGGCAATGGTCTTGCCTACATCTGTGCCAATACCGGTGATAAAAAGTCTCATGGACATAGGCACGAATGTACGAATTTATTGAACGGCCGGTGGCAATACGGCTAAGGCCCTGACCTGCGAATGGCATGGTACGTTATTGATTGTCGCAACGCCCCCGCTAAACAGTCGCTTTCACACCTTGCATCCCTGGGCAAAGCAAAGCACCTTTGCCATGAACAAAACACCATCGTATGACCACAGAACACCTTATATTTAAAACCGTCATCAACGGTTCGCCCGAAACAGTATGGGCCACCATCTTTGATGATGCCAGCTACCGCCAGTGGACAGTTGTATTTGCGCCGGGCTCCTACGCCAAAACCGACTGGAAGAAAGGCAGCAAAGCGCAATTTTTTGACAGCAGCAACAATGGAATGTTTGCTGTGATCGCCGACAGCCGGCCTTACGAATTCCTGTCGATCCATCACCTGGGCGATATTAAAAACGGCGTGGAGTACCCAAACCACAACTGGACAGGTTATGAGAATTACACGCTCAGAGCCCTGGATGGCCAGACAGAGCTAACGATTGGCCTGGATGTGCCGCCGGAATTTATAAGCTATATGAAAGATACCTGGCCAAAAGCCCTGGAGATACTGAAGGCGTTGGCCGAAAAATGAAGGTGGCGCAGATGCGTACGCACCATACGATCAGGCAAACAATCTTTCGTAAGCCTGCCTGATGTGGTTAATAGAAAGCTGCTGGTGAATGTATTCAGCGGCATGGGTACACCACTGCTGGAAAGCCGTATTATCGAGGCTCACCAGTTCTTCTATAGCCAGCAGGAATGTGTCGGGCGCCGACAGATCAAGATCAAAACCAACCTGCTTTTGCTGGAGATGCCGCCAGGGAGTTTGATCGGAGATGATCACAGGGCGTGCCGAGAACAAGGCTTCCACGATGCCATGCCCGAAATTTTCGTTATAAGATGGCAGGAACAAGGCATGATGCTTTGCAATAGTATCCGCCACCTGCGGAGGAGGGATGCTTCCCCCGTAATGCATCGTCACATTGGCTGGGAGCTTCGAGGCTGTATGCAGGCATTTTTCCCAGTAAGCAGGATCCTCTATGGGGCCATACACATCAAACGTGATCTGCCCCTGCCCTTTGTAGCGGGTGAGCACCTCGATGGCAAAGTGCACATTCTTGGTATCGCAGATCCGTGCAATATTGCAGAGCTTTAATTCGCCTGCCTGTTTATCAACAGGCTTCACAACAGCCGGCACATTCGGCAGGTTGGAGGCTTCCCTGATCTCCGCCTGCCGCCCCATGCGCCGCCTGATCTCTCCTGTTTCCTGCCCCGAGGTAGATTGCCAGGTGATCCCCCTGAACAGGCCCAGCAGGCCGGCAAGGGCCAGGAATATCTGTTTTTTGGCGGTCTTTGTTTTGAGCGCACCCTGGCTCAGCATGCCTCGCGGTGCCAGCACCACGGGCGAACTGATAATGCCCCGGCGCCTGAGCCGCAAGGGCGCAATGGTAAAGAGCGGCGAGAACATGCTGTTCAGGTACAGTACATCATGCGGCGTTTCTTTCAGCAGTCCCAGTATGGTAGCCATGTTCAGGCGGGCCCGGCTGATGTAATACMCCCGCCGGCCGGCATAACTGGTCCATGTGTCAGGCACCACATCGCGGTAAGGCCCGGCGGCCCCGAAATCGGTATCAGTGGTGATAATGCTGAATTCAAACGTATCCTGGAGATGGTGCGTGAGCGCAGCGATAGACTGGATGGGCCCGCCAGCCAGGTAGCCCGGCAAAAACCAGTCGCACAGGATCAATATGCGTTTCTTAGGGTTCAATATGATTTGTCTTCATCCAATGGTTCAGTACAACCAGGTGCCACACCCGCGACCAGGTTATCCGTGGGTCATTGTTCAAAAAACTGTTCCAGAGTGACATAACGGTTCCCGTATTGACGAACGGCTGCTTAGAAAACTCCCCAAGGTTTTGCTCACAGAATGAACGGAGATCATGCTTCAGCCACTCTTTCCAGGGCAGGCTGAATCCCATTTTCGGGCGGTTGATGATCTCTCCCGGCAACAGGTCGCCCAGCGCGTCGGTCAGCAGTTTTTTGGCAGTGTGCGGGTATTTATATTCGTCTTTCACACCCAGCACATATTCCACCAGCTTATAATCCAGAAAAGGCACCCGTACCTCGAGCGCCACAGCCATACTCATCTGGTCGGTATCGCGCAGCAATACATTCTGCATATAGGTCTGGATCTCGTAGAGCGAGCAGCGGCTCAGCACGTGCGATGCATCGGTGCTGATATGGGCGATGGTGTTCCTGATATAATCAGCATCATTGGCATTGGCTGCGCCTGCCAGTAATGACCTGTATTGTTTCTGATTAAAGAGCTTGCGGTTCACCGGGTAGGCATCCAGCCCGCTGATACGCGGCAGACCAAGGATCTCCGCCGTTTTATCGCCCTGTATGGATTTTTTCCGGGCACTGATCACAGAGCCACCGGCTAACCGTGCCAGTCGCGGAAAGGCATTGAGCCAGGCCTTGTTCTCGAGGTCGTGGAACCGCTTAAAGATGTCGTAACCGGCAAACAGCTCATCGCCGCCAAGACCCGACAGGGCCATGGTAATTCCCGCCTGCCGGGTGGCTTTCGATACAATATAAGAGTTGGGGCCATCGCCGCTCGGGTGGTCTATCCCCTGGAGCGCTTCCGGCAGCTGCTTTAAAAAGTCGCCGGGTGTGAGCCTGATCTCGTGGTGTTTTGTATTGAACTTCCGGGCAATCAGCCGGGCGTAGGTGGCTTCCGAGAATTCGCTTTCATCAAAGCTCACATTGAAGGTCTGCACCTGCTCCGGAGACACCTTGCTCATCAGGCTCACCACGGCACTGCTATCGATCCCTCCCGAAAGAAATGCCCCGAAAGGCACATCGGCTACCAGCCGCCTTTCTACAGCTTCTGTGAGCAGCTGGTTCACATGGTCGCAGGTTTGCCGGTAATTCAGGTGATCCTGTTCGCGGGCATAATGGTTGATATCCCAATAGGGCGCCGTATGCAGCTTGCCATCCTTGAATGTCATGAAATGCCCGGGCATCAACATACTCACACCCGCCACCATAGTACGGGGGGCATGCACGGTCTGGTACTGTATATATTCCGCCACCGCTTCGTGGCTGATCTTCCTGTTTACCAGGCCCGAATTTAAAATAGACCTGATCTCCGATGCAAATATGAAACGACCGTTGGTGAATGTGTAGTACAGCGGTTTCACACCCAGCCGGTCGCGTACCACGAACAATGTTTTATCCTGCGTATCCCAGATAGCGAAGGCGAACATGCCATTGAAGCGTTGCAGGCAATCCTTTCCCCAGCGGATATAAGCCGCCAGGATCACCTCCGTGTCTGTATGGGTGCTGAAAATATAAGGCATGGACTGCCGGCCAAATTCAGCACGCTGCAGCTCCAGTTTCAGGTCTTTGTAATTGTAGAGCTCGCCGTTATACACCATCACGTAGCGCTTATCGGCAGAAACGAAAGGCTGGTTGCCGGCTGCCGAGAGATCGATGATGGAGAGGCGCCGGTGGCCGAGGTACACCTCGTCATCGTGCCAGATCCCCTGTGCATCGGGTCCACGGTGCCTGAGGCTGTCGGTCATGCCCTGTATGGCCATGAGGGCTGAGGGCTCACCGGGATGCCCGCCCGCTATACCTGCTATGCCGCACATATCAGTGGATACCTGCCGCTTTTAAGAATTTGGGACTGGTCATCATATGGCCAATGCCTGTTTCGAGTGCCACGAGATCCCGGCCCAGCACCTCGCGCATCTTGCTGTTATCAGGTTGCCGGCGGGTCATGTCGCCCTCTTTGAGTGGCGGCAGGGGAATAATACCGGGTCTTGAATTTTTTTTTCGGGTGATGAGCTCCGCCAGCTCCAGGATAGTGATGAGCTTATCGCTGCCGATATTGATCACATCATTTTTGAGCAAATGATGCTTGAGGATATTGGCACAGGTATCTACCGTATCGTCTACATAGGTAAAAGTGCGGGTTTGCCGCCCATCGCCGTAAATGGTGATATCCTGGTGCTTCAGGGCCGAAACAAGGAATCTCGACACCACAAAATCGGTGCTTTGATTAGGGCCATAGGTATTGAAGAAGCGGAAAATGGTATAAGGCAGCCCAAACTCCTGCCAGTAGCTCCTGAAGAAGCATTCGCCCACGTTCTTCACCACGGCATAGGGAACGCGCGAATTGAGCGGCGTACGGTACTCGTGCTGCGGCAGCTCCACGGGCTCGCCGTATACTTCCGATGAAGACGAAAAATACACATGCTTCACAGAGGAATTCTTCGACAGGTCGAGGATATTTTTAATGCCTTCTATGTCGTTGAGTACGCTCACCGGATTCTCCTGCGTGCGCATCACGCCTACCACGGCTGCAAAATGGAACACATAATCAAAATGATAGGCAAGCATCACCGCCGAAATATCCCGGAAGTTGTTGACATCGGCCTTGATGAACTTCCAGTTGGTATCCGTATCAGGCGGCAACTTGGAGGTTTGGCCCGTGCTCAGGTTATCAACCACCACCACATAATTAGACGGATCTCTCACCAGTTTTTCAACCAAAGCCCCTCCCACATTGCCGGCCCCGCCTGTTACCAAAATCTTGTTCATACCTTGTTTTAAGTCTTAGCGAAGATAATAAAAAAGCGCTTTAACCATGTGGTTTATTAATTAACTTTACTGCATGAACGCTGAATCCATCTTATCTGAACATATTTCATCCATTGTTAACCGATTGTATCAGCTGCAAACGCAGCCACACGATATTGTACTGCAAAAGACCAAAAAAGAATTTGAAGGCGATTACACACTGGTGGTGTTCCCTTTTGTGAAAGCCTCCAAGGCAGGACCTGAACAAACCGCGCAGCATATCGGCGTGGCCCTGAAACACGACATGGCCCATGTGGCCGCCTTCAACGTGGTGAAAGGCTTCCTCAACATCACGCTGTCTGATGCTTTCTGGCTGGGCGAGTTTGAGCGTATCTCGCAGACTGGTGGCTATGGCCTCAAACAGGCCGGCAGCAGCGGCAAAACCATCATGCTCGAGTATTCGTCGCCCAACACCAATAAGCCCCTGCACCTTGGGCATATCCGCAACAACCTGCTGGGCTATAGCGTGGCCGAGCTTTTGAAAAGCCAGGGGCACCATGTGATCAAGGCAAACCTGGTGAACGACCGCGGCATCCACATCTGCAAAAGCATGCTGGCCTGGCAGAAATCTGGCAATGGCGAAACCCCACAAAGCAGCGGCATGAAAGGCGACCACCTGGTGGGAAAATATTATGTGGCATTTGACAAGGCCTATAAAAAACAAGTAGAGGAACTGACAGGCAAAGGGCAAACAAAGGAAGAGGCGGAAAAGAATGCACCGATCATGCTGGAGATACAGGACATGCTTCGCAAATGGGAAGCCGGCGACAAAGATACGCTGGCGCTCTGGAACATGATGAACGGCTGGGTGTACGAAGGTTTTGCCGAAACCTATAAAAACCTGGGCGTTGATTTCGACAAGATGTACTATGAGAGCAATACCTACCTGCTGGGAAAAGAAGTAGTACAGGAAGGTCTTGCCAAACACGTATTCTATAAAAAAGAAGATGGCAGCGTGCGCATAGACCTGAGCCAGGAAGGCCTCGACGAAAAAGTGGTGCTCCGCTCCGATGGCACATCGGTATATATTACCCAGGACCTGGGCACGGCCATTGAGCGTTTCAAGGAATTCCCACAGCTCAGCCAGCTCATCTACACCGTTGGCAACGAGCAGGAATACCATTTCAAGGTACTGTTCAGGATCCTCGAAAAACTGGGCTATGCCTGGGCAAAGGAGTGTTATCACCTTTCGTACGGCATGGTGGAGCTGCCCGAAGGTAAAATGAAAAGCCGTGAAGGCACCGTAGTGGATGCTGATGACCTTATAGAAGAAATGATCAGAACGGCCAAAGATACCACGGAACAACTGGGCAAGGTGGAAGGCTTTAGCCCCGGTGAGCTGCAGGAACTATACCATACCATTGGCATGGGCGCCCTCAAATATTTCCTGTTGAAAGTAGACCCGAAGAAAAAGATGCTGTTCGATCCGAAGGAAAGCATTGATTTTAACGGGCACACAGGTCCATTCATCCAGTATACCCATGCCCGCATCAGGTCTATCCTCAGGAAATATGAGGCCAATGTACAGGGCATTGGCATTGACCATACACTGGCCATGCACCCCAAAGAACGGGAGCTCATCAGGATGGTCTATGATTTCCCGGCGGTGCTCGAAGAATCTGCCCATACCTACAACCCCGGGTTGGTGGCCAATTATACATATGAGCTCACCAAGCTCTTCAACCAGTTTTACCACGATTGCCCGGTGCTGAAAGCCGATGATGAAGCATTGAAACGCTTTCGTATCAAGCTCTCAGACGCCACCGCGGATATCATCAAAAACGCGATGGGCCTGCTGGGCATACAGGTGCCCGAAAGAATGTAGACCATGACCGAAAAGCCAATATTCGAAGAGAAGCAGTATATGGGCCACAACAGGCTCAGCATGATCTGGCGAAGCATATTGGCGCTGTTCTGTTTCCTCGGGTATTACTGGAGCGAAAACCCCAAGCCCGTGCAGGTATCCATTATCCGCATCGGCTACTACCCTGCCCTCGATCTGCCCAATTCGGGAACGATCTTTTTCCTGGTTGGTGTTTTCATCCTGGTGCTTTCCATGATCCTCACTTATGTGCTGCATACCCACATCAGGGTATTCAGTGATTATATCCTCATTGATGGATTCTGGACAGCGCGCCGTGTGAAGATCAACCTGCACGCGATCATCCATATCCGCAAAAGCAAATACAAAAAACACATCTTCAGGCGGGCCGTGTATAATCTCCACTCGAAGGGGGTGATCCGCTTTTATACCAGCGGGCGCGATTTTATAGAGCTGAGAGACGAGTCTGGCTTCACCTACCGGATCGGGAGCCAGAGAACCCCTGAGCTGTATACCATTCTCAAAAAACAGATCGCCATCATCCAGCTCAATTCCTGAAAGGGCTTTTACAAGGTTTCCTGGTTTAATTCAATAATATCCCTTTTTTGTCCCTTATTTTATTGTTTTTATCTAAAAAATTCTATTTTTGCTTTCCCGTTTAATCAGAAAAATACCATGAATAAAAGAT
>BFBZ01002039.1_pt1 | contig 11866 bp, 9 predicted proteins | sample 1888401 | NCBI WGS metagenome assembly BFBZ01 (sample SAMD00112614, study PRJDB3348) | symbiont metagenome | host: Chara braunii | reverse complement strand
ACCGAAGGCAGCCGAAGAGTCGCGTTATCGGTCGCTCGGTAGGCCGCTTCTTCTGTAGCGGGCCGCTGTGAGGCCGGTGCGACACGGCTCACAAAGTACCGGCCTCTCAGCGGCCCGCTATAGAGTCCGAAATCGACGCGACGTGTGTCACCCAACCGTCTTCGTCAGGATCGCTAACACGTCGGCGTGCAATTTCCCGTTGGTGGCGAGTACGTCCGGCGTGTGGATCGTGGGGGTGCCGGTCCAGTCGGTGAACGAGCCGCCCGCTTCCTCCACGATGGCTTTCGTCGCGGCCACGTCCCAGGGGTTGACACCGTGTTCGATCATGATGTCCGCCGCCCCCTCGGCCACCAGGACGAAGCCGTAGAAGTCGCCGTGCCCGCGCTGGCGCTTCGTCTTCTTGTACAGGTCGTGAAACGCGGCCTCGCGGCCGGCCCGGGTGAACCACCCCATGCTCGAATAGCACAGGGACGACTCTGCGAGCGTGGCCACGTCAGACACACGAATCCGGCGCTCGTTGTGGTACGCGCCGTCGCCGCGCAGGGCCCGGTACGTCATGCCGAACACCGGGATGTACACGACGCCCGCGATCTGCTCGCCGCGGTATTCGAGGCCGATAAGTGTGGCCCAGATGGGCACGTGCCGGATGAAGGACTTGGTGCCGTCGATGGGGTCGATGATCCAACGGAACCCGCTCGTTCCGGGCTGGTTGCCGTACTCCTCGCCCAAGAACCCGTCTTGCGGGAACGCCGCGCTCACCGCCTCGCGGATGAGGCGCTCGGCCGACTGGTCCGCGACCGTGACCGGACTGTTGTCGGCCTTGTGTTCGACCGCGAAGGTGGTTTCGTAATACCCCCGGGCGAGATCGCCCGCTTTGTGGGCCGCGTTTACGGCCAGATCGTAGCGGTTGCGCCAGTCGGCTTGCATGTGAAGAACCTGTCCCTCAAATCCCTTCCACCCAAATAGAAGGGGAGTCAACACCCGGGTCGGCGAACGGGTACGGAAGGAAATCTCCCGACCCACTACGCCACGGAAGCCGCCGCGGTCCGCGGGCGCCCCTTGGCGTAAGCCGCACAGCCGACAATGCCCGAGTCGTCACCCAGGGCCGCCGAAACGCAACGGACGCCCGTCGCGGCGCCGGGGAGCGCGTACCGCTGTGCGATCTCCCAGATGCGCTCGATGAACGTGTCGCCCAAGGCGCCGGTGACGCCGCCGCCGATCACGATGACCTCGGGGCTCACGAAATTCACGAGGCCGCCGAGTGCCGCACCGAGCGCGCGGGCCGCGTCGTCCACCAACTGAACCGCGACCGGGTCGTCTTTTTGGTAATACTCGGCCAGTTGCGAACTCCGGACGGCGGACAGATCGACGCCCTTCCACTCCTTGCGTACGCGTTTCGGAGCGTCGTCGAGGATGTCCCGGGCTTTCTTCATCATGTACTTGCGGCCCGCGACCCCTTCCAGGTGCGTTCCCTGGCGCCAGTGAACGATCAGGTGGCCGATCTCGCCGGCGTTACCGTTGAACCCGGTGTACAGCTCGCCGTTGAGGATCATCCCGCCGCCGACGCCGGTCCCGACGAACACGCCCAGTACGTTCTTCGCGCCCTTCGCCGAACCGTGAGCGAACTCCCCGTAGGTGCCCATGCGCACGTCGTTTTCGACGACGAGCGGCCAGCGCCACGTGGCCGGCATCAAGGGCTTCAGGTCCACGTCGCGCCAGTCGAGGTTCGGGGCGAACTTGACGCGGGTGGTACCGAGTTCGATCTGGCCGGGGATGCCGATCCCCATGCCGAGGATCTGGGACGGATCGACGTTCGACTCGCGGATGACCGCCTCGACGCCCTGAACGACGCGCGCAAACACCCCCGACGGGCCGCTCTCCGCGGACGTCGGGTTTTTCGAACGGGCCAGTAACTTCAGGTCGTCGTCGAAGAGACCGGACAGGATTTTGGTCCCGCCGAGGTCGACGCCGAGCCAGTAACCGGTACTCATGCCGGGCTTCCGAGGGTAGAGAAGTATCCGGTCGCGAACAGCGAGCCGTCCTGGCGGAGGCTATTGTAAGACCGGAAAGCACTTACACAACGAGAAAGGCGCCGAACGTCAAGTGGCGGCGGGCGGCGCCGGGGCCGCCCGCGCGTTCCGAACGAACCGGATCAGTCGTTCGGGGTCCTTCACGCCCGGGGCGCGCTCGACGCCGCTCGCCACATCAACGGCCCACGGGCGCACGACGCGGATCGCTTCGGCGACATTTTCCGGAGTCAGCCCGCCGGCCAGTATGACCGGCACGCCGGGGTTGAAGTCGCGGAGCAGCTCCCACGGCGCCCGGTGCCCGGTGCCCCCCATCTGCCCCTCAACATATGAGTCGATGAGCACCGCGCTCGGGGCGCGCCCGAGCGCGGATGCCGCGTCCACGAACCGGCGCACGTGTTCCAAGCCGGTCGCGTCCTTCACCCGGAACGCGGGGACGTGGGCAAAGGGGAACGTGTCCTCGGTGGGCGGGCGCTCGTCATACGTCTGCACGCCGCGGAGCCCGAGCTGGTACGCGACCGCACACACCTGTCGGAGCGGCGCCCCCACGAACACGCCGACCGCGGCCGTAAAAGCCGGCAGCGCGCGCACGAGCGCCGCGGCCTGTTGCGGGCTCACGCACCGCGGCGACTTGTCGTAAAAGTTCAGCCCGATGGCATCGGCCCCGGCGGCGGCGGCGAGTCGTGCGTCTTCGGTCGAGGTGACGCCACAGATCTTGATGCGAACCATACGGTCAATCTACTCGGCCGGTGGTGGAAAAGCAGGATGCGGTTGAACCCCGGGCAAACGGAACGAACGCCCTCATGGTTCGGTCGCGCTGGGAGCGAGGGCGAGTTGTTCCCGGCGCGCGGGCCGTTGCGCCGGTGCCGTGGGGGTCCCGTCGTAATCGAGCCACTGGCGCGTCTCGAAATCGTACAGCCGGCACGTGCGCAAAAGTCGGAGGACGTAACCGGGGGTGAACCGCTCGATCAGGACGTCGGCGGGGTACGCCTCCGCCAGTCCGGCCTGAGCGGCCGGCAGGTGGAACAGCGGGACGCGCGGGTCCACGTGATGGGCGGTGTGCTCGAAGATGTTTAGCGCGACCCGGTTCAGCCCGAACGGCAGCACGATGTGAACCGTGCTCCGGACGTTCGCCGTGAAGTAGTCCCACTCGCGCCGGTTGGCGAACCAGACCGCGCGCGGGTGGGTGTGGTGGATCAGATCGACCACCGCCGTCAGATACGCCCAGACGAGGTACGGCAGCACCAACCCGAACAGGAGAACCCCGACCGGCCCGGCCGGGTCCGCCCACGGCCACGCCGCGGCCCGGACCGCGAGCCCGTAGAGGGCGCCAAAGAGCGCGCCGGCGAACGCGCCGACGAGAGCGCGGTCGAAGCGGTTCTGCCGCCGTCGCGAACCCATTTCCGAGCCGGGCGGGAACAACAAATAGGGGATCCAGTTCCCGACCGTCCAGTAGACCGCGAGCCCGGCCGGGGTGCGGAGGAACCGGTACCACACGCGCCGCCACCGCGGGGCCGCTCGGTATTCGGTGAGCGACCACGGCATCCACACCATGTCCCGCCCGCGCACCCGGAGGAAGTTGTGGTGGAGCAGCACGTGCGCGCGGAACCAGGCGGCCAGCGGGGTGAAGGACGGGAAGAACGCGAACCGGCCGATCCACCGGTTCGCCGCCGGTCCCGGAACGAACGTGCCGTGTCCGGCGTCGTGGCCGATGATGTACAGGCCGCTGAGCCAAAGGGCCGCGAAGACCGCGCTGGCGGTCTTGAACCCCCATCCGGGCAGTACAACCGCGCCCGCCACGCAGACGAGATAGCCGACGTATTCAACGCCGAATAGTGCCAGAGCGGGCAGGTAACGGCGGTATCGGGCCTGGTCGGGKATCTGGTCAAACAACTCGGCCGCTTTGGGKGTCGTCATGACTCCTCCACTCGATCGCACGGGGCTCGTTATCGTCAGGGAGATCGATGAGAGCTCCCTCTCGCTCGTCCAACGGGACCGATCCTTCGAGGACCCGTGGAGTGACCCTGAGCTTCCCGCACATGGACGAAATATCGGTCCGGGCCGCCCCTCTCAACAGGTAGCCCGCGCGGCCCGCCAGGCGCGTTCCGGTTGTACAATTTCACCGGATCACGCCTCACCGTTCTCAACGCTGTGAAGTGGAATACCCGCGCGCCGCGTCGGGCTTAGACGATGTCGGTGACGACAGTGCGAACGGCTCTCGTGAGCCGCGTTTGGGGACCTGAGGGCGCTCGTGCGCCAGTGACGTTGGAGTGGCGGGTTCGCTCAGCAATTGCCGTTCGTTGGTGACGCGCCGATCGCCTTCGCCACGGCTTCGCCGAGTTGTTGGAGCGAGAGCGGCTTTCTTAACACCGCGTGGCCCCCCCGAGACAGCAGATCCTCCACGCTGTACACACTCGAGCCCGCGCACATGAACACACACGGGAGATTCGGAGCGAGCGCGCGGACCGCGTTGAGCGTAGCAGGGCCGTCCATGCCAGACATGTGTACATCTATAAGAATCAAGGCGAATGTAGCCGGTTCGCGGCGAACCGCTTCCACCGCTGCTGCGCCAGTTGATACGACGTGAGGACTGTACCCCAGGTATGCGAGGAGATCGGCAACGGCGGCGCCGACATCAGACCAGTCGTCCACAACAAGAACACCGGGGCGAGGGCAATCCGTCATCGAGTTCACGCCGGGTTGGTAGGTCATAAACCGACCACAACCGTTAGCATTTCGCATGCCATCAAGAAATTGTGTTATCGCATGAATGTGATTCCGCTTCGGTTTCTCATGTCCGGTATTCCATCGGCTGACTTGCATTCTCTTTCAGCAATTCGGATCTGCAAAGCACAGTAAAGTGGCAGGCCCTGTATCATTTCGATTCAATTCAGGCCGCCGGACTGCCAATACGGCGGTGTGGCACTCAGCGGAATAGGAGGGTTGAGTAAATTCGGAGGGGACGACTCTGAGACTTTGTCGAGAGTAGATGTTCGGTTCGAGTTCGAAGAAACCGCCTTGACTACCGATTAAGTTGCATATACAACTCATGTATGAGCAATAAGTCCACACCTGAAGGGCGGATCGCGGGCGAATGCCTGGCCGGGCGAGTGCGCACTCTGAATCGGGTGGTCACGGCGATCTACGACGAAAGTCTTCGTCCCTATCAGGTGCGGACGAGCCAGATGAACGTTCTCGTCGCCATCGCGGCGCTGGGGAAGGCCCGTGCCGCCGACATTTGTCATCGCCTCAAGCTCGAAAAATCAACACTCAGCCGTGACCTGGATCGCCTCATTGAGCGAGGTTGGGTTCTGGCCACTTCGAACGGTGGGCGCTCTCAGGTACTGGAAGCGACCGAAGCCGGGCGGGCCTTGATCGAGAAACTCTTGCCGGTTTGGGAGGTTGCTCAGGAGCGGGTTCGTGAGGTCCTCGGCGCGACACTGGCGGCGGAAATCTACAAGGCCGCAGACCGTTTGCGGTCCGCCGATGCGGACGACACGTGAGCTGAGCAACGCGAATGACACATTCCTATTCAAGCGGGCGGAGAGTGGTCGAACGGGCACTCGAATCGAGGAAGTAGGACACGCATGGATGGCGAAAATCGCGTTTGTAATAACGGACCCCGGCGGGTGGCCGTCACGGGGCTCGGTGCGGTAACGCCGCTCGGTGGGAATGTCTCCGAGCTGTGGTCCGGGCTCCTGGCCGGGGCGAGTGGGATTGGGCCGATCACACGTTTCGACCCGGCGGCGTTCAAGGTGCGGTTTGGCGGGGAGGTGCGGGGGTTCGATCCCGACGCCCTGTTCGGACCGAAGCCAGCTCGTCGTCTCGACCGTTTCGCCCAGTTCGGACTCGCCGCGGCCCAGGAAGCCGTCCGGGACGCCGGGCTCGACTTCGGTCGTGAGAACCCCGAACTGTGCGGGGTCGTGCTCGGGACCGGGGTCGGGGGGATGGGTGCTCTCGAGGAGGAGTGCGGCCGCTACCACACGTCCGGTCCGGGCCGGACGAGTCCGTTCCTGATCCCGCGGATGATGCCGAACGCGGCCCCCGCGGCGATTTCGATTCACTTCGGCCTGAGCGGTCCGTGCTCGGCCGTTTCTTCCGCGTGCGCCTCGGCCTCCGACGCGATCACCGTGGCGGCCGACCTGATCCGCGCGGGGCGGATCGAGGTCGCGGTCACCGGCGGGTCCGAGGCGGCACTCACACCGGTCGGGTTGGCGGGGTTCTGCGCGGCCCGTTCGCTCTCGGAACGGAACGACGCGCCAGAGCGAGCGAGCCGGCCCTTCGATCGCGATCGGGACGGGTTCGTCCTCGGGGAAGGGGCGGGGGTGCTCGTCCTCGAAGACCTTGACCGCGCCCGCCGGCGCGGGGCGGCCGTGTACTGTGAGTTCCTCGGTTCCGGGCAGTCGGCCGATGCGCACCACATCACCGCCCCGCACCCGGAAGGGACCGGGGCGGCGACGGCGATGCGGATCGCCCTGACCAACGCCCGATTGAACCCGGACGAGATCGATTACCTCAACGCCCATGCTACGGGCACGGCACTTGGCGACGCGGCCGAGGTGCGGGCGATCCGGCGGGCGTTCGGCCCGCACGCGGACCGCCTTCCGGTCAGTGGTACGAAGAGCATGATCGGGCACCTGTGTGGGGCCAGCGGCGGCATCGGGGCCATCGTTGCGGCCCTCACCATCCGGCACGGGGTCGTCCACCCGACCATCAACTTCGAATCGCCGGACCCGGCGTGCGATCTGGACTGTGTACCGAACCACCCTCGAGAGTTGCGGGTCCGGCGGGCCGCGGKGAACAGCTTCGGCTTCGGGGGCCACAACTGTTGCTTGGTGTTCGGGTCCGCGGGCACGGAACAGCGCGCGTCAACAAGCCCGGCCCTGCGTTGAGGTGTAAGACGCGAGACCGCAGCGGGTATGGCATCGTGAGTAAGTTGTATATGCAACTTGAGGGCAGCGAGTGTTGGAGCTCGCTCGTTGTGACTCATGCGGGAGTGCAGATGACCAGGCGCATGCGGTTTCTTGTGGCGATATGCACCGCGGGCCTCGTGGCCGGCAGTGGTGCCGTCGCACTCAAAGCGAGTGGCGGCGCGTTATCGAAGCATCCACCCGTTCACTCAGCGGCAACCGTCCCACCTCAAGTCGTTCGTGTGCAGGAAATCACGGCCGAGACGGTCACCGGTGAGCAGACCTACACCGGCATCGTCCGCGCGCGATATGAAACCGATCTCGCGTTCCGGGTCGGTGCCAAAATCCTCTCGCGTCATGTCGAAGTCGGGCAGCGCGTTGTGGCGGGTGCGACGCTGTTTCGGCTCGACCCGACCGACTATCGACTCGCGGTGAAAGCCGCCGAAGCGGATCTGAGTGCCGCCGAGGCCGAGGTTCTTCAAGCGACGGCCGAATATGACCGGCAGTTCCGAACCTACAGGAGCGGGGGCGGCAGCGTGACGGACCTCGATAAGGCCCGCTCGAGTCAGGACGGCGCCGTGGGCCGGCGGGACCGTGCCAAGGAATCACTCACCATCGCCCGGAACCGGTTCTCCTACTGCGATCTCGTCGCCGATGCCGACGGCGTGGTCACGGCGCTCCCGGCAGAGGCCGGTCAAGTGGTGGCCGAGGGGCAGGTCGTCGCCCGGCTCGCCCGCAACGGGGAGCGGGAGGCCGTGGTGAGCCTCCCCGAGAACCAGGCGACCGCCGCGCATACGGCCCGAGCGACGGTTTCCCTCTGGTCCGCTCCGAACCAATCCTACGCGGCCGTACTTCGTGAACTGTCTCCGATCGCCGACCCCGTCACGCGCACGTATCAGGCTCGGTTCACGATCCTGAATCCCGACCCGAAAGTGGCGTTGGGGATGACCGCGACCGTACACCTCACACCGGCCGGGTCCGCTTCGGGGTATGTCCTTCCGCTCTCGTCGTTGCTCCGTACCGCGGGCCAGCCGGCCGTCTGGGTGGTCGACCGCCGGACAGGAAGACTGACCCTCACAGCGGTCGAAGTTCGGGAGTACCGACACGAAACCGTGGTTCTCTCGAGCGGTGTGAAGCCGGGGCAGTGGGTCGTGACGGCGGGCGTGCAGAAACTCGACCCGGCGGTCACGGTGCGGGCATGGGRGGAAACGCCGTGACCGTCCCCAACCTGTCGGCCTGGGCCGTCAAGCACCCGGCCCTCGTTCTGTACCTCATCTGTGCCGCCGGCGCGGCCGGGCTATACGCCTACCTCGGAATGGGCCGGGCCGAAGACCCGTCGTTCACCATCAAGACAATGGTCGTTTCGGCCGATTGGCCGGGCGCGACGAGTGACGAGGTTCAGCGCCAGGTGGCCGACAAGATCGAGGAGAAGCTCCAGGAGACGCCGTACCTCGACTACCTGCGGACCTACTCGCTACCGGGCCGGGCGGTGGTCACGGTCCAGCTCCGCAACGACACCCCGCCGAAAGCCGTTCCGGACATTTGGTACCAGGTGCGCAAGAAGGTCGGGGACATCAAACACACGTTGCCGGAGGGCGTGATCGGGCCGCGCCTCGATGACGAGTACGGAGACGTTTACGTTGCCGTGTACGCGTTCACCGGAACCGACTTCGCGCCGGCCGAACTCAAGAAGCTCGCGCGGGCGGCCCGTCAGCGGCTCTTGCGGTTGAAGGACGTGAACAAGGTGGTTCTCGTCGGGGACCGCCCGGAGAAGGTGTTCGTCGAGTTCTCGCACAAGAAGCTCGCGACCCTGGGTGTCACCCCGCAGCACGTGTTCGACAGCCTGCGGCGGCAGAACTCGGTCAGCCCGGCCGGGAGTGTCGAAACGCCGACCGATCGTGTGTACGTCCGGGTGGAGGGGCCGTTCGCCGCCGCGGAGAAGGTGAAGGCCGTGCCGGTTCATGCCGGAGGCAAGGTGTTTCGGGTCGGTGACATCGCGGAAGTGAAGAGGGGGTACGAAGACCCGCCCACCTTTACGGTACGGCACAACGGCCAGCCGGCGGTCGAGGTCGCGGTCGCCATGAGTCCGGGCGGCAACGTGCTCACGCTCGGCCGCGCTCTTGAGGCCGAACTCGAAGCGATCCGGGCCGAACTTCCGGCCGGAGCGTCGGTCGAGGCTGTGGCCTTTCAACCTCAGGTCGTTGAGGAGTCCGTTGGGGAGTTCATCCGCTCGTTCGTCGAGGCACTGGCCATCGTTCTCGCGGTGACGTTCCTCTCACTCGGTTGGCGAACCGGGGTGGTGGTGGCGCTGAGCGTCCCGCTCGTGCTGGCCGTCGTCCTCGTCGTGATGAACGCCGCCGGAATGACACTCGACCGGATCAGCCTGGGAGCGCTCATTCTCGCGCTGGGGCTGCTCGTGGACGACGCCATCATCGCGGTCGAGATGATGGTCGTGAAGATGGAGGAGGGGTACGACCGCGTGGCGGCCGCCACCTTTGCCTGGACGTCGTCCGCCTTCCCGATGCTCACGGGGACGCTCGTCACGGTGGCCGGGTTCCTTCCGATCGGGTTCGCGAAGTCCGGCGCCGGGGAGTACGCCGGCGGCATCTTTTGGGTGGTCGGTATCGCGCTCATCGTTTCGTGGCTCGTGGCCGTCATCTTCACGCCCTATCTCGGGATGAAGCTGCTCCCGGAACACGCCGGCCGGGCTCACCACGACCCGTACCACACGCGCATGTACCGGCTGCTGCGGTCCGTCATCACGGTCTGTGTTCGTCACCCGCTCGTGGTCGTGGGCCTGACGCTCACGATGTTTGCGGCCGCGGTGTTCGGGATGGGGTTCGTGTCGAAGCAGTTTTTCCCGCAGTCGTCCCGCGCCGAATTAATGGTCGAGTTCCGCCTCCCCGGTGGGTCGTCGTTCACGGCCACCGAGGCCGAAGTGGCGAAACTGGAGGCGGTCCTGGCGGGKGACCCCGACATTGACCACTTCACCGCCTACACGGGGGCGGGCGCGCCGCGGTTCTATCTGTCCCTCAATCCGGACCTGCCGGACCCGAGTTTCGCGAAGTTCGTGATTCAGGCCAAGAGCCCCGAGGCGCGCGAGCGGCTCCGAACTCGGCTCCTCGAGCGCTTCGCCACGGATGCGGCGTTCGCACTCCCGCGGGTCCGGGTGGTCAGGCTCGAGTTCGGTCCCCCGGTCGGCTTCCCGGTTCAGTTCCGAGTGGTCGGCCCTGATCCCGAAACGGTGCGGACCATCGCTCACAAGGTCCGCGACATCGTCCGCCGGAACCCGGACGCGCGGGACGCACAGCTCGAATGGGACGAGCCCTCCAAGCTCGTTCGGCTCCGGGTCGATCAGGACCGCGCTCGTGCCCTCGGGCTGACCCCGCAGGACGTATCGGCGACCCTGCAAACGCTCCTCAGCGGGGTGCCGGTGTCCCAGTACCGCGAAGGAATTGAACTGATCGATGTGGTGGCCCGCGCGGTTCCGGAGGAGCGGTTGAAGCTCGATACCGTGCCGGATCTGACGGTCGTCACGCCGGCCGGGAGCGCCGTTCCGCTCTCCCAGGTGGCGACGGTTTCTTACGAACAGGAGGAACCGATCCGGTGGCGGCGGGACCGGGAGACGGTGCTGACCGTCCGCGCGGACGTGGCCGACGGGGTTCAGGCGCCGGACGTGACCGCCCGTGTGCTCGTCGATCTCAAGGCACTGAAGGCCGAGCTTCCGCCCGGCTACCGGATCGATACCGGCGGGGCGGGGGGGGGGAGGCAGAAGGCGAACGTGGCGCTGTTCGCCGTGTTCCCGGTGATGATCGCGGTCATGCTGACGCTACTCATGGCCCAGGTTCAGGGGTTCAAGAAGCTGTTTCTGGTGTTCGTCATCTCCCCGCTCGGGTTGATCGGGGCGGTGTCGTTCCTCCTCCTGTTCCACGCGCCGTTCGGGTTCGTCGCGCTGCTCGGGGTGATCGCCCTGGCCGGGATGGACATGCGGAACTCGGTCATCCTCATCGAACAGATCGAACACGAAATCGCCGCCGGGGCGTCGGAGTGGGACGCGGTGATCGAATCGGCGGTCCGACGCGCGCGGCCGGTGGTGCTGACCGCGGCCACAGCGATCCTCGCCATGATCCCGTTGACCCGCAGCGTGTTCTGGGGGCCGATGGCGGTTGCCATCATGGGCGGACTGTCGGTCGCCACGTTCCTCACGCTCGGCAACTTGCCGGCCCTGTACGTCCTGCTGTTCCGGGTGAAGCGGCCGGGCACTGCGCCGGCGCTTCCTCGCTCCGGGACTGACGAGCTAGTTGGGCGCGCCGATACGCACGCGCCTTTTGGGCCAATCATCGACGATCGGACGGCACCGGATCGGTTACACGCGGGGGTTCAGAGATGACGGATTCGGCCACGCTGGACACACCGACCGAGACGGTTCGGACGCCGACACGTCCGGACCGCACGCGGCTTTTGCTCGAAGGGTCGGTGCTGCCGACGCTCCTCCGGCTCTCCGCGCCGACCGTCGCTCTGATGACGTTTCAGGCGGTGGTGAACGCGGCCGAAGGGTACTTCATTGGCTTTCTGGGATCCGATGCTCTGGCCGGCATTTCCTTCAGTTTCCCGCTCGTAATGGTCATGACGACCCTCTCCGCCGGTGCCTACGGCGGGGGAGTGGCCTCGGCCGTGGCCCGCGCGCTGGGGGCCGGTCGGCGCGACGAAGCCGCCCGACTGGCCGGAACGGCTCTTGCCATTGGCGCAGTTCTCGGAGTCGCGTTCACGACCGTGATGCGGATCTTCGGGCGAGAAATCTTCGCGAGCCTCGGAGCGACCGGTCCGGTTCTCGATGCGGCGGTTCAGTATTCCGATGTCTTGTTTCTGGGCGCGATCCCGTTCTGGGTGTTTCAGTCCGCATCGAGCTGTCTTCGGGCGAGTGGAAAC
>BFBZ01002038.1_pt1 | contig 11867 bp, 10 predicted proteins | sample 1888401 | NCBI WGS metagenome assembly BFBZ01 (sample SAMD00112614, study PRJDB3348) | symbiont metagenome | host: Chara braunii | reverse complement strand
CATCGCTCGGCTCTCTGTTGATCCACCCTCCCCTTGAGGGGGAGGGTCGGAGCAAAGCTCCGGGGTGGGGTGATCCTTCGAATTCCCGGGTCGTCACCCCCACCCGCCGCTTTGCGGCGACCTCCCCCCTCAAGGGGGAGGTACCAAGACTTACTTCTTCAACGCCATTCCAAACCCCTTGCAGACGAATTGCGGATCGAAGGCCTTCTTGTAGTCGATGTCGGCGTCGAACACCTTGATCTGCACCATTTCGTCGAAGAACTTCTTGTAGTGAGCGTCGGTGATGCAGCCGATGCCCTTGTCGAGGGCGTCGCCAGATTCAACGATGCCATACTCCTTCATCTTGGCGATGGAATAGGCGATCTGGCCGTCCGTCATGTCGGGATTGTCCTTCTTGATCAGATCGTTGGCCGCCTTGTTGTCGCCGTAGAGATAATTGTACCAGCCCTCGATCGATGCGTTGACGAAGCGCTTCACTAGATCCGGGTTCTTCTGAACCAATGCGGTCTGTGTCGTGATCATCGTCGAATAGGGCGAATAGCCGGCGTCGGCGATGAGGAAGACTTTCGGCTTCCAGCCCGCCTGCTTCTCGATTTCATAAGGTTCAGACGTCAGATAACCCTGCTGGGCCGATTGCTTGTCAGCAAGGAACGGTGCGGGGCTGAAGTTGTAGGGCTTGAACTGCTCGTCCTTGAAGCCCGGGAAGTTTGCCTTCATCCATTCGAAATAGGTGATGTAGCCGTCCTTGCTCATAAACAGGCTCGGCAGCTTGGCAAGATCCTCGAACTTCTCCACGCCGGCATCCGGGTGGGCGATCAGCACCTGCGGATCCTTCTGGAAGATCGCCGCGACATCGATGATCGGGATGCCCTGCTTCACCGCGTCGATTTCCTGCTGGGGGCCACCCATGTAGAAGTCGATCTTGCCCGAGATCAGCAGCGCCGAATTGGCGGCATTCGGGCCGCCCTGGACGATGGTTACGTCGAGGCCGTATTTCTTGTAGGTACCGTCGGCAACGGCCTGGTAGAAGCCGCCATGTTCGGCCTGTGCGAGCCAGTTGGTGCCATAGGTCACCTTGTCGAGGGCATTTGCCGGCTCTGCCGCAGCGATGGCAGCCGAGAGGCCGATGACGGCGAGAAATGCTTTGATCTTCAATGCATTGGACATGGCTGACTGTTCCCCTTATCTGCCATGGGACGCCGCCAGTGACGCCCATTTTCTGCATTTGAGCGATTGCCTTGCGCTTTGAAAAGCATCAAAATTCGTGCGCATTGATGCCTTTTAGGCATCTGTTCCCGGGTCTGTGCCTAAATTGTGCGGCCTGGGTAAAATTTATGCAATGGGGATGCGCATGCTGCACTCAAGACGGCTTCTTTACATCCATGAAATCGCCCGCTGCGGCTCGATCCGCAAGGCGGCGGCGCGGCTCAATGTGGCGTCATCGGCTATAAACCGCCAGATTCTGGCGCTGGAGGAGGAGATGGGGGCCCCGCTCTTCGAGAGGCTGCCGCGCGGCCTGCGGCTGACGGCGGCGGGCGAGCTCTGTATCGAGCACATCCGCGAGGTGTTGAAAAACTACGAGCGGCTGGAGGGGCGCATCCGCAGCCTCAAGATGCAGCAGGCCGGCAAGGTTCGAATGGTGGCGACGGTTGGGTTGGCGTCTGGGCCACTGCCGGAGATCATCGCTCGCTTTCTTTCCGAACATCCGCGCGTCTTCATTCAGCTGCGCAACGATTCCGGCTCGACGACGATGGCGCCGGTGCTTTCGGGCGAGGTCGATATCGGCCTTGGCTTCAACATACCGGCGACGCCTGGCATCCGCTCACTCGGCAATTTCGATATTCCGATCGGCGTCGTTCTACCGCCCGGCCATCCCCTGATAGGGCCGGGACCGATCAACCTTGCCGATGTCGTGGAAGAGCGGTTGCTGCTGGCGCAGCCGGGTACCAGCCTCAGGGATGTCATCAATCTGACGCTTGCTCGCCTTTCCGTGCAGGTTGAGCCGGTGCTGGAAAGCAGCGCATCGGAAATGCTGAAACAGCTGGTGAAGTGTGGGGCGGGTCTGACGTTGCTCAATCCACTCGATGTCATTACCGAGTGTCGGCGCGGCGAATTGGTATTTCGGCCGATCGCTGAACCGCATTCGCGGCCTCAGCCGATGAAGCTCTTCGCCCGCACACGAGCGTCGCTCGACGCCGCCACCAGCCTGTTCGTCGAATACCTGCTCGCCGAACTCGCTGGGATGGTCGAGGAACTGCAGGCAAAGGGGCATATCATGCCGCCCTCGGAGCGCCGCCGTGCGGATGCCTATTTCGAATAGAGGTTGGCGAGTGGATAGTCGCGCAGATCGCGCAGCATCTCGATGAAGCCGGCCACCTCGTGGCGGCAGATGAGTGCACCCTTTTCCGCCGTGCCGTTGGCGGCATTGCCGACGACGCCGTTCGGGTTGAGGTCGTGCGCGATCCAGGCGAGCGAATGCGGCGGTAGCGGCTGCAAATATTTGGAATGCGCCTTCATCCATTCCGCCTTGGAGGCGAAATTCTCAGCCTTGTCCATCCGCACCAGCTCGGGGCGGAAGTGTAGCATCAGTGAGGTTTCGACGTCGCCGCCATGGATGCCGAACCGCTGTTCGTGCTCATCGATCATGCCGTCAGGCGTACCGAAACGCGTCCATTGGGTGGCGACGACGGCCATCTGGTGTCGTACGCGCAGCTCTCGCGCGACGATGCCCATGATATCGAGATTGCCACCATGGGAATTGACGATCACCATCTTGCGGATGCCCGCCTCGGCGACCTTCGCGCCGATCGCGGTCCAGACCGGGATCAGCAGTTCCGCGCCGAGCGACAGCGTGCCGGGGCCGTAGACATGTTCGTTGGCCTTGCCGATTTCCTGTGTGGGCAACACGAGGAAATCCAGATCGTCGGGGCGCTGAGCCTTCAGCTCCGCCAGCATGCCTTCGGCGATCGCGACATCCGTTGCGATCGGCAGATGTGGGCCGTGCTGCTCCGTCGAGGCAATCGGCAGGATGGCAATCGTGGTGTCGGGCGAGAGACCGGCGAAATCATAGGTGTTGAGCTCGTTCCAATAAAAGGGCTTTGCCATTGCCGTGTCCTCGCGTCAGCATTCGTGAGTAACGGATACGGCAAGCATGATGACGGTGAAAAGCATCAATTTGCGGCCGTGCCGCTGCCTTTTTGCGCGCGCTTGCGATGCGTGCCTTTAAAGGTTGGCGTTGACCAACTTTCCGGGTTGTTGTGCTTCTCGCAATTATGCGATGCTTTCGCTGCGGCGAGAGATCCAGGCAATTGGGAAGCAGCATGGCATGAGCGTGGCGGACTTGGAGAGCGGCGGCAGTCCGCGCAAGCGGAGCCTTTATGAGGAGCTTCACGGCCGGCTGAAGGCCGAGATCCTGGAAGGGGCTGTGCCGGAAGGCATCGTGCTGACGGAGGCCGCCCTTGCCGGCATCGTCGGCAGCAGCCGGGCGCCCGTCCGGCAGGCATTGCAGATGCTCGAGGATGACGGGCTGATCAATCGTTTCGACGGACGTGGTTTTGTCGTCGGCTCTTCGGGAACGCCGCCGAAGCGGGCGAACCTCGCCGACTATCTCGGCAAGCTGATCGAGACGGACGCCCGGCCAATGTTTGCCTGGCAGGCGCTCTACGAAAACGTTGAACGCATCGTTGTTTATCGTTCTTTCTTCGGGCGTTGCCGGATCAATGAAAACGAGCTCGCGCGGCATTTCGGAGTCGGACGGGCGGTAGCGCGCGACGTGGTCTTGAAACTTGAAACGCTAGGGATTACCGAGAAGGACGATAATTTCCGCTGGTCGATCGTCCCGCTCGATAGCCAGCGTATTCGCGATCTCTACGAGGTGCGCGAGCAGATCGAACCGCTAGCGCTCGCAAGTGCCCTTGGCAGCCTCTCGGACGATCATATCGGCGCGATGCTGTCGCGGCTCTCGAAAGCGCTTGCCGACTATCCGGATGTTTCGGCTTCGACCATGTACGAGCTGGAGCTTGACCTTCACCTTCGCAGCCTGCAGGCCTGCCCGAACAAGGAGTTCCTGAACATCCTCAAGCGCACCCATTGCATCCTGACGCTCAGCAAGCATGTCGTCGGCAGCCGCATCAAGAGGCCGGAATATGAGCCGTTTCTCGCTGAGCATATCGGCGTATTCGAGATGATGATAAAGCGCGACAAGGAGGGGCTGCGCAAGGCAATGCGCGACCACATCCGTGGCTCGCAGCCGAGCGTCCAGGCGCGCGCTGCCTATATTCGCGAGCATTATCAGCCGGATGATTATAGTTTTATCACCTAGAACATCGGTATGATATCAGGTGATGGCGCCGACCTGCCACGGCACGAATTCATTGTCGCCATAGTCGAAGGTTTCGCTCAGCGTCTTCTTGCCCGAGGCGACAGCAATGATGTCTTCGAAGATCCGCTCGCCGGCCGCCTCGATCGTGTCCTCGCCGCTGACGATGTCACCGCAATTGATGTCCATGTCCTCACGCATGTGATTGTACATCTCAGTATTGGTGGCGATCTTGATGCAGGGCGCCGGCTTGAAGCCCGACACCGATCCGCGGCCCGTCGTGAAGCAGATGACGTTGCAGCCGCCCGCGACCTGGCCGGTAACGGCAACCGGATCGTAACCGGGCGTATCCATGAAGACGAAGCCGGGCTTGTCGACGATCTCCGAATATTCATAGACGGCCTTCAACGGCATGGTGCCGCCCTTGGCGACGGCGCCAAGCGACTTTTCCAGAATGGTGGTGAGGCCGCCGAGCTTGTTGCCGTAGGAGGGGTTGTTGTTGAGTTCGGCATTGTTGCGGCGCGTATAGTCGCGCCACCAGTCGATCCTCGAGAGCAGCTTTTCGGCGACATCAGGCGTTACCGCACGCCGCGTCAGCAGGTGTTCCGCGCCGTAGATCTCCGGGGTTTCGGCGAGAACTGATGTGCCGCCATTGCGCACGAGAAGATCGGATGCGTAACCGAGCGCCGGATTGGCGGAGATCCCGGAATAACCGTCAGAGCCTCCGCATTCCAGCGCAAGCTTCAGACCCGAAAGCGGCTGCACGGTCCGCTTGGCGGCGTTGACCTCCGGCAGCATGTCACGGATCATTTCGGACGCGGCGGCAATGGTCTTGCGCGTGCCGCCCAGATCCTGAATGGTCATGGTGCGCAGCCGGTTCCCCTCTTCGAGCTTGTAGTGCTCGAGAATGGGCGCGATCTGGTTGGTTTCGCAGCCCAAGCCGATCATCAGGATGCCGCCGAAATTCGGGTGGCGGGCATAGCCCTGCAGGGTCCGCGCCAGGTAGCGATAGCCCTCGGAATTGGTGTTGATCGCGCAGCCGCCGCCATGGGTGAGCGCGACGACGCCATCGACATTGTCGAAGCCTTCGAGGCCGCCCGTGCGGTTGAAGTGTTCGGCAATGTACTTTGAGACCGTGGCCGAGCAGTTGACCGTGGTGATGATGCCGATGAAATTGCGGGTACCGACGCCGCCGGCGCCGCGATCGAACCCCATGAATGTGCGACAGTCCTGGCGCGGCAGCATGCCCGGTTCTTCGATGTCGACGCTGAACTGGTAGGGATGGTCGGATTCGATGACGGCGAGATTCTGCAGATGCACGTGGCCGCCGGCCGGAATGAACTGCGTCGCCACGCCGATCGGCTGGCCGAACTTGCGGATTTCCTGACCGGCTGGGATATCGCGTACAGCTACCTTGTGTCCGCGCGGGATCTGATCGACGGCGGTCAATCCCTCGATGCCTGTCGGGTTTCCGGCGCGGATCATGGTGCGGGCAACGGCGACGTCGTCAATAGAGTTCAGGAGGATGACAGGTGAAACGGCGGCTGACATAAGCGATTCCGTGAGGTTGGATTAATGTCTATTGCTAGCAATAGACAATTATTCGAGGGAAGGCGTCAAGCACGATTGGCACTTGTGGCTAAGTTCTATCCATCAGTTGTGCGGCTGGCGGGCGAGCCATGCGGTAAGATCCGACTCTGCCCGCTCGAGTGCGCTGTGGTTGAGCAGCTTTCGCAGAAGCGCGACAGCCACGGCCCGAGCCCGCAGATTGAACCGGCCATCATCGCTCTGGCCACCGAGTGGCTGATAGACGCCGAGCTTGACGTAGAGCTGCTGTAGCCGGTTCTGCACGCTGCGGACCGAGAGATTGCGTCTCTGCGCAATTGCCCGATCGGTAAGGCCAAGCGCGATGTCGACAAGGATCTCATATTCGGCCTCGGTGAAGCCGTTGATGTTGCCGAGGCTCTTTTGCTGCATGCCGCGGACCTCGCGGTCAATGACGCATTGGCTCTCTATGAAGATGCTGCGAAGCGCGAGTTTCAGCCGGTCATCGGAGGCCGACTTCAGGACGTAGCCGTAGACGGCGCCCATCGGCACGATGCGCGACACGCCACGCACATAGGCTTCGTCGGAATAGTTGGACCAGAACAGGATCCGCGTCTCCGGCCGCTCCTTCCAGATGGTACGGGCGGCCTCGATGCCGTTGCGCTCGCTCATCTGCAGATCCATGACGACATGGGCCGACTTGCAGTCGCGCGCCAGCCGTTCGCCGGCATTGCCGTTTTCTGCCTCCAGCACGCCGTCGCATTCGGGCAGGGCGGCGCGGACGGCCTCGTTCAGATAGGAGCGATGCAGGGGATCGTCCTCGATGATCAGGACCTTCATGCTGCTGCTCCTCCGGCCGCTTGCGGCTTCGCGGGGAGGCTGACACTGACGAGCGTGCCTCCCGATGCACTCGCGGCCTTGACGCCGAAGCGCGCCGAGATCAGACGCGCCCTGGTCTTCATGTTTTCGATGCCGCCGCCGGATGGCCTGCGGGCATTGCCCAGCCCCAGGCCGTCGTCGACGACCTCTATGGTAACGGCCCCCTCGGCGGCTCTCAGATGAACCATGATGTTACCCGCTTGCGCATGGCGGATGGCATTGTTGATGGCCTCCTGCGCTATGCGGAAGAGTGCGATGGTGACGGGCTGTTCGAGACAATCGATGGCGCCGGCGGTCTCGTCGTTCAGGGTCCATGCCAGTGTTGCTCCGCTTTCCTGGATCGAACGCTCAAGGTGGTTTTCCACCGCCTGGGCGAAGCCGAAGAGCTGCAGCACCGAGGGCTTCGCTTCCTCGATGATCTGGCGAAGGTCGTGCATGCTGTGCTGCAGACCCCTGAACAGCGGCTCAAGCGCTTCACCGGTGACGTCTGGTTGGCGTGCCAGCCGTTCCAGCCGCCGCGAAAGACGGGTGAGATCGGCGAGAATCTGGTCATGCAGATCCATGCCGATGCGCTGGCGCTCCGCCTCAAGCGCTTCCGTCAGCTTCAGCGCCCCAAGCCGAAGACCCTCCTCGCGAGCACGTGCCTCCGCCTCGACGATGGCAGCCCGCTTTGCCTGGTCGGCAGCGCGGATGGCGAAGAAATGCGGTGCCAGCAGATCGGCGATCTCGCGCGCGCTTTCGACATCCCGCATGTCGTAGAAAGCCATCTGGTGGCTGGAGCAGGAAAGCGCACCGATGACATGGCCCTGCACTTTCAGGGGAACATGCAGGCGGCTGTGCAGTGATTGATGGAAGATGGGATGCGAGAAGGCGCCCTGAAAATGGAACTGCGGATCGCTCCAGGCATCATCGGTCAGCAGATAGTCGGTTTCGCCCCAAAGAAGCGAGCGAATGGGACTATTGTTGACGGGCGCAGGGAAACGCTTTCCCCAGTCTGTCTCCAGTCCGCTTTCGTAGGCCGTATGGAATTTCTCATCCACCAGGATGATGCAGACGTCGAGATGATCATGCGGAATGACATGGCTGATCTCTGCCGCGACCGCCTGGATGACGGAGTGAAATTCCAATCGCCCGGCGAGAAGCCTTGAAATGTTAAGGTAATGGTCGAAAACCGATTGTGGCGCCAGATCGCGCAAGTTACGCCCTCCCAGGCATTGCGCCGACCTCTACTCCTCCAGCCAACGCAGCATGCAAATTTCCGACTCTATTAAGCGCCGATCAATGCGGTTCGTCTTGCGGACTTGCGCATTTTTTCTGCGGGATCCCGCAAGGCCTTGCCCTTTAAGCGCCTGTACAAGCGTCACAATCTCCGACATCCTGTTTGTACTGACAGGGGAACCTTCAGTGCAAATATTATTTTCGACCGATCGTTGAGGAGCGCGTTCGAAAATCTTGGCCTGGAACGGGAAGTACAGGCTCTTTGGGAGGAAAAAATGAATATTACCAAGATGCTTCTGGCATCCGCCGTCATCGCATGCGTTGCCGCGCCGGATGCTGCCTTTGCAGATACGTCATCCAAAAAAATTGCCCTGTCGAATAACTATGCCGGCAATTCCTGGCGCCAGGCCATGCTCACCAGCTGGCAGAAGGTGACCGGCGAAGCTGTGAAAGCAGGCGTCGTTGCCGCCGCCGATCCGTTCACGACGGCCGAGAACCAGGCGACCGAGCAGGCAGCCCAGATCCAGAACATGATCCTGCAGGGCTATGATGCGATCGTCATCGATGCCGCGTCTCCGACCGCGCTGAACGGCGCGATCAAGGAAGCTTGCGACGCCAAGATCGTCGTCGTTTCCTTCGACGGCATCGTTACTGAACCCTGTGCGTGGCGCATTGCCGTCGATTTCAAGGGCATGGGCGCAAGCCAGGTCGAATATCTCGCCAAGAAGATGCCGAAAGGTGGCAACATCCTCGAAATCCGCGGGCTTGCCGGCGTTTCCGTCGATGACGAGATTTCGGCCGGTATTCACGATGCGGCCGCGAAATATCCGCAGTTCAAGATCGTCGGCTCGGTTCATGGCGATTGGGCGCAGGATGTTGCCCAGCGCGCCGTCGCCGGCATCCTGCCGAGCCTTCCCGATATCGCTGCGGTCGTGACCCAGGGCGGTGACGGCTATGGCGCTGCGCAGGCCTTCGCGGCGGCAAAGCGTACGATGCCGACTATCGTCATGGGCAACCGTCAGGATGAACTTGCCTGGTGGAAGAAGGAGAAGGACGCAAGCGGTTACGAGACCATGTCCGTCTCGATCGCGCCCGGCGTCTCGACGCTCGCCTTCTGGGTCGCCCAGCAGATCCTCGATGGCCAGGACGTGAAGAAGGATCTGGTCGTGCCGTTCCTGCGCATCGATCAGGACAATCTCGAAACCAACCTTGCCACCACACAGGCCGGCGGCGTCGCCAACGTCGAATACTCCCTTGATGATGCCAAGAAGGTCATCGCCACGGCGAAGTGATCGATATCGACTAGCGATTTGAGGCCGGCACCACCGATGAGAAGTGGTGCCGGCTACACGCAACGCCCGACCGGACGATCCATGATTGCAGCCAAAGACAACTCTTCGATAAAGCAAGACCCCGTGCAGCCGGCAGTGGTTTCCGCCCGTGGCGTCAAGGTGCATTTCGGCGCCGTCAAGGCACTCGATGGTGCCGATCTGACGGTCCATGCCGGGGAATGTATCGGGCTCGTCGGTCATAATGGCGCCGGCAAGTCGACGATCGTCAATGTCATCAATGGCGGCCTCAGTCCGCATGAGGGCTCGATCGCCTATGAAGGCGACGACAAGGTGCATGGCATCAACGCGGCCCGTGCGCATGGCATTCGCTGCGTGTTCCAGGAACTGTCGCTGGCGCCGAACCTCACCGTTGTCGAGAACATGCGGGTCGTTCATCGCGGCCTTGCCGGCTGGAGCTGGCGCCGGCAGGCGGCCGCGGTCATCCGCGCCAAGCTCGACGAGATTTTTGCCGGTCACAAGATCGATGTGATGCGCACCGTTGGCGAGCTTTCCATCGCCGAGCGGCAGATGGTGGAGATCGCGATCACCTTTTGCGCCGTCGGTGAAAAGCCGAAGCTGGTCATTCTGGACGAACCCACGTCCTCGCTCGATACCGGGCTTGCCGCGCAACTGATGACTTATGTCAGGACCTTCGTCCAAACCGGCGGCGCCGTGATGCTGATCTCGCATATTCTCGGCGAGATCCTGTCGACCGCGAGCCGCATCCTCGTCATGAAAGATGGCCGTGTAGTCGCCGACCGCGCCGCCCAGGATTTCAGTGTGCACAGCCTCGTCCAGGCGATGGGCAGCGTCGTCAAGGAACAGGATCGCAAGAGCGGTGGCGGGGAGAGTGTCGCGGCAGCGTCCATCCTGGCGCTGCCTGCGCGAGGGGGCAAAGGGCTTGCCTTCGAGGCCCGCAAGGGCGAGGTGATCGGCCTTGCCGGTCTCGCGGGCCATGGCCAGACGGACATGCTGCTCGATCTGCACCGCTCCCTGTCGAACAACTGGCTGCCGGGCAAGCACAACAACATCACCTTCGTCGCCGGCGACAGAAGCCTGAATGGCACCTTTCCGCTGTGGAGCATTCTGAAGAACCTCAGCATCGCATCGCTCGGTGATCTCTCGGAGAAGTACCTCGTCAACAGACGGCGGGAGGATAGTCTCGGGGCGGATTGGAAGGCGCGGATCGAAATCCGCACGCCAACTATGGAAAACGGCATCCTGTCCCTCTCGGGCGGCAACCAGCAGAAGGTTCTGTTTGCCCGTGCGCTGGCCACGACAGCGCCGATCGTGCTGATGGACGATCCAATGCGTGGCGTCGATATCGGCACCAAGCAGGAAGTCTACAGAATCCTGAACGATGAGGCCGCGGCCGGGCGCACCTTCATCTGGTACTCAACCGAAATGGATGAGATCCGGCTTTGCGATCGCGCCTATGTCTTTCGAGACGGTGCGATTGTCGCGGAGCTGGTCGGTGAGCAAATCACGGAGGAAAATGTGCTGGCCGCTTCTTTTGCGGGAGAGGGCGCATGAACCGTCCCTCCGCCGCTACCTTGCGTCTGCTCATCCCGGCGCTCTCGCTGGCCGTTCTGCTCATTGCGGTCTTTTATCTGCAGCCGCGCGCCATGAGCTATATCGGCCTCAATCTGCTCTTCAATCTCGCCGTGCCGATTGCGCTGGCGACCATCGCGCAGATGATGATCATGTCGGTCAACGATCTCGATCTGTCGATGGGAACCTTTGTCAGCTTCACCGCCTGTGTAGCGGCGACCTATCTGCAGTCCTCCCCGCTCATTGGCATCCTCATCCTTTTGGTGGCGATTGCCGTCTACGCCGTGATCGGCGTCGTCATCTACATCAGGGATCTGCCCTCCATCGTCGTGACGCTTGGCATGAGCTTCGTCTGGGGTGGTTTGGCGGTTCTGCTGCTGCCCGCTCCCGGCGGCACCGCACCCGATTGGGCGCGCTGGCTGATGACCTCCAAGCCGCCGCTCGTTCCCATGGCGATCGTCGCGAGCGTCGTCATCGCGCTGATTTCCCATCTGATCGTCATGCGCTCGTCCTTCGGCGTATTGATCCGCGGCGTCGGCGGTAATCAACGATCGCTGCAGCGGGCGGGTTGGTCGGTTGTTGGCTTGCGGGCCGCAGCCTATGCATTGGCAGGCCTTTTCGCAGTGCTGGCCGGGATTGCGCTCGTCGGGCTCACAACCTCGGCGGATGCGAATATCGCGCTGCGCTACACATTGCTGTCGATTGCCGGCGTCATTCTCGGCGGTGGCGAGTTCACCGGCGGTCGCATCTCGCCGATTGGCGCCGTCATCGGCGCTCTGACGCTGACCCTGGCTGGCTCCTTCCTGTCGTTCCTGCGGATCTCGCCGGACTGGCAGATCGGCGCGCAGGGCGCGATCCTGATTATCGTGCTCGCCCTGCGGCTCTTGCTCAATCGCGTCGAAAAGCGGGAGAAACAATCATGATCGCTCTTCGCGCGCTCGGCCGGAAGCCCTGGATCTGGTCCTTCGTCGCCGCCATCCTCGTGTGGGTCATTACCGTGCTTTTCACCGGCGGTGCCAGCTCGG
>BFBZ01000030.1_pt11 | contig 11868 bp, 7 predicted proteins | sample 1888401 | NCBI WGS metagenome assembly BFBZ01 (sample SAMD00112614, study PRJDB3348) | symbiont metagenome | host: Chara braunii | reverse complement strand
GCTCGAGCTTGATCCAGTTGAACTGGATGTTCTGCCGCGTGGTGAAGTGGCCGTAATTGCGATCGTACTTGCGCGCGACATGCGCGAGCGTGCGCAGCTGCGCGGTGGAGAGCGTGCCGTAGGGAATGGCGATGCGCAGCATGTAGGCATGCAGCTGCAGATAGACGCCATTCATCAGCCGCAGCGGCTTGAACTCGTCTTCGCTCAGCTCGCCCGACAGCCGGCGGCCGACCTGGTCGCGGAACTCGCGCACGCGCTCGCCTAACAGTGTGCGGTCGAAATCGTCGTAGACGTACATGACCGGTCCTCAAGCTCCCGCGGGCAGCGCGACCGTCGGTCCTTGCGCCCGGATCCGCTCGCGCAGATTGCCCGGCTCGATCTCTTTCTCGGCCGTGATGCGGACGGGAGCGACATAGGCGTCGACCGCGCGCAGCTTGTCCGCGAGCGCGGCGGTGAGCAGCTCGCTCGCCGCCGGCGCTGTCGTCACCACGGCGGCGCCGGCGAGCGTGTTGGTCCAGGTGCCGTCGGCGGTGCGATAGACCACGGCGCCGTCGCCGAGACGGTTCGCGGTGACCACCACGGGTCCGTTGACTTTCAGTTTTTGTTGGAGAGGCGAGGTCATGCTGCTTCCTGCGTGAGCGAAATGTCGAGACCGACTGCGTGCCAGGGCGCCGCGTGCGCCACCGCATCGCCGATGACCAGGATGGCGGGCCCCTCGCCCACCGACTTGGCCAGGTCTTCCAATGCATCAAGGCTGTCTCTTATACACATCTAGATGTGTATAAGAGACAGCCAATAGCTCTCGTGGCTCAAATGGCTTGGGCAGGTAATCGTCCGCGCCCATCTCGAGCCCGACCACGCGGTCCATCGGATCGCCGCGGGCGGTCAGCATCAGGATCGGGCTGTCGGAGCGCGCACGGATCAGCCGGCAGATCTCGAGGCCGTCGGCATCCGGCAGCATCAGATCGAGCACCACGACGTCGACCGGCTCGCGCTCGTGCAGCGAGAGCCCGCGCGTGCCGTTCTCGGCATGGATGACATGAAAACCCGCCTTGCCGAGGTATTCGCAGACCATGCCGGCAAGGCGGGAATCGTCTTCGATCAGGAGGACGCGATGGTCCAGAGTGTTCGTCAAATCGCTATCGTCCCCAAATCGCAGTCGGTTCAGATCGTTCAGCCGTGGTGCCAGCGTGCCCACGGACCATTTTCAATCCAGTCTGCGACCTTTTTGCGCTGATCCGGATTGAGCACTTCGGCGGTATCCGCCAAAGCCTGTGCGATGCGCTTGCTCGCCGTCTCGGCAAGGGCAATCTGCTCCGCGCGCAACTTCTCGATTGCAGTACGATCGATGGTTGCAGCGGTCAAGAGCGTGACCGCCTGGCTGCGCGACGCCTGCGCCTTCTCGCGCAGCGGCCGCAGATCCGCCATCGCCGCCTTGAGGATGGTCGCGACCTTGGCCTGCTGATCCGGAGTGGCGTCGAGCTCGATCGCCGCGTGCTTGGTCATGCGCTCGATGCGGTCGTCGACCTGCGCCGGCGTAAGCGGCCCGCGGCCGTGCCAACCGCCGCGCCAAGGCGGACCGAACCCTGATCCAAAGCCTTGGCCGAACGCCGACATCACGTTGGTCGAGACCGCCGCAACGAGCCCGACCGTGAGCACTGCTATCAGGATCCCCTTGCCGTTGCTGAAAAAGCCTCGGCGCTGCGGGACCGGATTGGGAGATTGTGGATCGTGTTGGTCGACCATGATTGGCTCCTATCTCGTGAGGGCAGCCGCCGCTGCCTGCAGCCGACGATCTAAGAGCCGGCGGTTTCCCGCCCATGTTCGGGAGGTAAAGTTATGTAAAGCCTCACCACCTGTCATTCCGGGGCGCCGCGAAGCGGCGAGCCCGGAATCCATACTCCCGAGACGTGGTTATGGATTCCGGGCTCGCGCCTTCGGCGCGCCCCGGAATGACGGGCTCCATCTGTTCAGGTCTCGCCCGTCTCCACCGCGCGGGTTTCGTCCTCGGCCCATTGCGACAGCGAGCCGTCGTAGAGCGACACGTCGGGCCGGCCCAGCACCTCGGAGAGGACGAACCAGTTGGTCGCGGCCTGGTGGCCGGTATTGCAATAGTTGATCACCGGCTTTGCCGGCACGTTCGCGAACAGCTGCGCGAGCTCGGCCTTCGGCTTGAGCGCCTTCGCATCGGCGTCGAACGCGGCGGCGTGATCGAGCAGCGCCGCGCCCGGAAGGCGGCCGGGCCGCGCCACCTGCTGCGACTTGGCGGCGCCGGCGAAATAATTGGCGGCACGGCTATCGAGCAGCACCGCGCTGTTGCTTGCGACCGCGGCTTTCACGTCATCGAGCGCGGCGCGCAGCGCGGTGATGGGCTCGAGCGGATAGGTCGCCCCGGTGCTCGGCGCGCGGCCGGCGCCGGTCTCGACCGGGCGCGCCGGATCGCGCCGCCAACCGATCATGCCACCGGAGAGGACGGATACGCGCGCATGACCCGCGGTCTTCAAGGTCCAGTAGACGCGGGCAGCGGCGCTGAAATCGCCGACCGTAGTTCCGGCCGAGACGATGATCGCATGGTGACGCGGCGTGAGGCCGAGGCCGCCGAGCAGATGCGCGAGCGCATCGGGCTCCGGCAGCAGGCCTGCTGCCATGCCCTTGGTCGCGCGCCAGCCATCCTTGGCATAGTCCTGTCTCTTATACACATCTAGATGTGTATAAGAGACAGGCTTTCACGTCATCGAGCGCGGCGCGCAGCGCGGTGATGGGCTCGAGCGGATAGGTCGCCCCGGTGCTCGGCGCGCGGCCGGCGCCGGTCTCGACCGGGCGCGCCGGATCGCGCCGCCAACCGATCATGCCACCGGAGAGGACGGATACGCGCGCATGACCCGCGGTCTTCAAGGTCCAGTAGACGCGGGCAGCGGCGCTGAAATCGCCGACCGTAGTTCCGGCCGAGACGATGATCGCATGGTGACGCGGCGTGAGGCCGAGGCCGCCGAGCAGATGCGCGAGCGCATCGGGCTCCGGCAGCAGGCCTGCTGCCATGCCCTTGGTCGCGCGCCAGCCATCCTTGGCATAGTCCTGTCTCTTATACACATCTAGATGTGTATAAGAGACAGGCTTTCACGTCATCGAGCGCGGCGCGCAGCGCGGTGATGGGCTCGAGCGGATAGGTCGCCCCGGTGCTCGGCGCGCGGCCGGCGCCGGTCTCGACCGGGCGCGCCGGATCGCGCCGCCAACCGATCATGCCACCGGAGAGGACGGATACGCGCGCATGACCCGCGGTCTTCAAGGTCCAGTAGACGCGGGCAGCGGCGCTGAAATCGCCGACCGTAGTTCCGGCCGAGACGATGATCGCATGGTGACGCGGCGTGAGGCCGAGGCCGCCGAGCAGATGCGCGAGCGCATCGGGCTCCGGCAGCAGGCCTGCTGCCATGCCCTTGGTCGCGCGCCAGCCATCCTTGGCATAGTCCTGTCTCTTATACACATCTAGATGTGTATAAGAGACAGGCTTTCACGTCATCGAGCGCGGCGCGCAGCGCGGTGATGGGCTCGAGCGGATAGGTCGCCCCGGTGCTCGGCGCGCGGCCGGCGCCGGTCTCGACCGGGCGCGCCGGATCGCGCCGCCAACCGATCATGCCACCGGAGAGGACGGATACGCGCGCATGACCCGCGGTCTTCAAGGTCCAGTAGACGCGGGCAGCGGCGCTGAAATCGCCGACCGTAGTTCCGGCCGAGACGATGATCGCATGGTGACGCGGCGTGAGGCCGAGGCCGCCGAGCAGATGCGCGAGCGCATCGGGCTCCGGCAGCAGGCCTGCTGCCATGCCCTTGGTCGCGCGCCAGCCATCCTTGGCATAGTCCTGTCTCTTATACACATCTAGATGTGTATAAGAGACAGGCTTTCACGTCATCGAGCGCGGCGCGCAGCGCGGTGATGGGCTCGAGCGGATAGGTCGCCCCGGTGCTCGGCGCGCGGCCGGCGCCGGTCTCGACCGGGCGCGCCGGATCGCGCCGCCAACCGATCATGCCACCGGAGAGGACGGATACGCGCGCATGACCCGCGGTCTTCAAGGTCCAGTAGACGCGGGCAGCGGCGCTGAAATCGCCGACCGTAGTTCCGGCCGAGACGATGATCGCATGGTGACGCGGCGTGAGGCCGAGGCCGCCGAGCAGATGCGCGAGCGCATCGGGCTCCGGCAGCAGGCCTGCTGCCATGCCCTTGGTCGCGCGCCAGCCATCCTTGGCATAGTCCTGTCTCTTATACACATCTAGATGTGTATAAGAGACAGGCTTTCACGTCATCGAGCGCGGCGCGCAGCGCGGTGATGGGCTCGAGCGGATAGGTCGCCCCGGTGCTCGGCGCGCGGCCGGCGCCGGTCTCGACCGGGCGCGCCGGATCGCGCCGCCAACCGATCATGCCACCGGAGAGGACGGATACGCGCGCATGACCCGCGGTCTTCAAGGTCCAGTAGACGCGGGCAGCGGCGCTGAAATCGCCGACCGTAGTTCCGGCCGAGACGATGATCGCATGGTGACGCGGCGTGAGGCCGAGGCCGCCGAGCAGATGCGCGAGCGCATCGGGCTCCGGCAGCAGGCCTGCTGCCATGCCCTTGGTCGCGCGCCAGCCATCCTTGGCATAGTCCTGTCTCTTATACACATCTAGATGTGTATAAGAGACAGGCTTTCACGTCATCGAGCGCGGCGCGCAGCGCGGTGATGGGCTCGAGCGGATAGGTCGCCCCGGTGCTCGGCGCGCGGCCGGCGCCGGTCTCGACCGGGCGCGCCGGATCGCGCCGCCAACCGATCATGCCACCGGAGAGGACGGATACGCGCGCATGACCCGCGGTCTTCAAGGTCCAGTAGACGCGGGCAGCGGCGCTGAAATCGCCGACCGTAGTTCCGGCCGAGACGATGATCGCATGGTGACGCGGCGTGAGGCCGAGGCCGCCGAGCAGATGCGCGAGCGCATCGGGCTCCGGCAGCAGGCCTGCTGCCATGCCCTTGGTCGCGCGCCAGCCATCCTTGGCATAGTCCTGTCTCTTATACACATCTAGATGTGTATAAGAGACAGGCTTTCACGTCATCGAGCGCGGCGCGCAGCGCGGTGATGGGCTCGAGCGGATAGGTCGCCCCGGTGCTCGGCGCGCGGCCGGCGCCGGTCTCGACCGGGCGCGCCGGATCGCGCCGCCAACCGATCATGCCACCGGAGAGGACGGATACGCGCGCATGACCCGCGGTCTTCAAGGTCCAGTAGACGCGGGCAGCGGCGCTGAAATCGCCGACCGTAGTTCCGGCCGAGACGATGATCGCATGGTGACGCGGCGTGAGGCCGAGGCCGCCGAGCAGATGCGCGAGCGCATCGGGCTCCGGCAGCAGGCCTGCTGCCATGCCCTTGGTCGCGCGCCAGCCATCCTTGGCATAGTCCTGTCTCTTATACACATCTAGATGTGTATAAGAGACAGGCTTTCACGTCATCGAGCGCGGCGCGCAGCGCGGTGATGGGCTCGAGCGGATAGGTCGCCCCGGTGCTCGGCGCGCGGCCGGCGCCGGTCTCGACCGGGCGCGCCGGATCGCGCCGCCAACCGATCATGCCACCGGAGAGGACGGATACGCGCGCATGACCCGCGGTCTTCAAGGTCCAGTAGACGCGGGCAGCGGCGCTGAAATCGCCGACCGTAGTTCCGGCCGAGACGATGATCGCATGGTGACGCGGCGTGAGGCCGAGGCCGCCGAGCAGATGCGCGAGCGCATCGGGCTCCGGCAGCAGGCCTGCTGCCATGCCCTTGGTCGCGCGCCAGCCATCCTTGGCATAGTCCTGTCTCTTATACACATCTAGATGTGTATAAGAGACAGGCTTTCACGTCATCGAGCGCGGCGCGCAGCGCGGTGATGGGCTCGAGCGGATAGGTCGCCCCGGTGCTCGGCGCGCGGCCGGCGCCGGTCTCGACCGGGCGCGCCGGATCGCGCCGCCAACCGATCATGCCACCGGAGAGGACGGATACGCGCGCATGACCCGCGGTCTTCAAGGTCCAGTAGACGCGGGCAGCGGCGCTGAAATCGCCGACCGTAGTTCCGGCCGAGACGATGATCGCATGGTGACGCGGCGTGAGGCCGAGGCCGCCGAGCAGATGCGCGAGCGCATCGGGCTCCGGCAGCAGGCCTGCTGCCATGCCCTTGGTCGCGCGCCAGCCATCCTTGGCATAGTCCTGTCTCTTATACACATCTAGATGTGTATAAGAGACAGGCTTTCACGTCATCGAGCGCGGCGCGCAGCGCGGTGATGGGCTCGAGCGGATAGGTCGCCCCGGTGCTCGGCGCGCGGCCGGCGCCGGTCTCGACCGGGCGCGCCGGATCGCGCCGCCAACCGATCATGCCACCGGAGAGGACGGATACGCGCGCATGACCCGCGGTCTTCAAGGTCCAGTAGACGCGGGCAGCGGCGCTGAAATCGCCGACCGTAGTTCCGGCCGAGACGATGATCGCATGGTGACGCGGCGTGAGGCCGAGGCCGCCGAGCAGATGCGCGAGCGCATCGGGCTCCGGCAGCAGGCCTGCTGCCATGCCCTTGGTCGCGCGCCAGCCATCCTTGGCATAGTCCTGTCTCTTATACACATCTAGATGTGTATAAGAGACAGGCTTTCACGTCATCGAGCGCGGCGCGCAGCGCGGTGATGGGCTCGAGCGGATAGGTCGCCCCGGTGCTCGGCGCGCGGCCGGCGCCGGTCTCGACCGGGCGCGCCGGATCGCGCCGCCAACCGATCATGCCACCGGAGAGGACGGATACGCGCGCATGACCCGCGGTCTTCAAGGTCCAGTAGACGCGGGCAGCGGCGCTGAAATCGCCGACCGTAGTTCCGGCCGAGACGATGATCGCATGGTGACGCGGCGTGAGGCCGAGGCCGCCGAGCAGATGCGCGAGCGCATCGGGCTCCGGCAGCAGGCCTGCTGCCATGCCCTTGGTCGCGCGCCAGCCATCCTTGGCATAGTCCTGTCTCTTATACACATCTAGATGTGTATAAGAGACAGGCTTTCACGTCATCGAGCGCGGCGCGCAGCGCGGTGATGGGCTCGAGCGGATAGGTCGCCCCGGTGCTCGGCGCGCGGCCGGCGCCGGTCTCGACCGGGCGCGCCGGATCGCGCCGCCAACCGATCATGCCACCGGAGAGGACGGATACGCGCGCATGACCCGCGGTCTTCAAGGTCCAGTAGACGCGGGCAGCGGCGCTGAAATCGCCGACCGTAGTTCCGGCCGAGACGATGATCGCATGGTGACGCGGCGTGAGGCCGAGGCCGCCGAGCAGATGCGCGAGCGCATCGGGCTCCGGCAGCAGGCCTGCTGCCATGCCCTTGGTCGCGCGCCAGCCATCCTTGGCATAGTCCTGTCTCTTATACACATCTAGATGTGTATAAGAGACAGGCTTTCACGTCATCGAGCGCGGCGCGCAGCGCGGTGATGGGCTCGAGCGGATAGGTCGCCCCGGTGCTCGGCGCGCGGCCGGCGCCGGTCTCGACCGGGCGCGCCGGATCGCGCCGCCAACCGATCATGCCACCGGAGAGGACGGATACGCGCGCATGACCCGCGGTCTTCAAGGTCCAGTAGACGCGGGCAGCGGCGCTGAAATCGCCGACCGTAGTTCCGGCCGAGACGATGATCGCATGGTGACGCGGCGTGAGGCCGAGGCCGCCGAGCAGATGCGCGAGCGCATCGGGCTCCGGCAGCAGGCCTGCTGCCATGCCCTTGGTCGCGCGCCAGCCATCCTTGGCATAGTCCTGTCTCTTATACACATCTAGATGTGTATAAGAGACAGGCTTTCACGTCATCGAGCGCGGCGCGCAGCGCGGTGATGGGCTCGAGCGGATAGGTCGCCCCGGTGCTCGGCGCGCGGCCGGCGCCGGTCTCGACCGGGCGCGCCGGATCGCGCCGCCAACCGATCATGCCACCGGAGAGGACGGATACGCGCGCATGACCCGCGGTCTTCAAGGTCCAGTAGACGCGGGCAGCGGCGCTGAAATCGCCGACCGTAGTTCCGGCCGAGACGATGATCGCATGGTGACGCGGCGTGAGGCCGAGGCCGCCGAGCAGATGCGCGAGCGCATCGGGCTCCGGCAGCAGGCCTGCTGCCATGCCCTTGGTCGCGCGCCAGCCATCCTTGGCATAGTCCTGTCTCTTATACACATCTAGATGTGTATAAGAGACAGGCTTTCACGTCATCGAGCGCGGCGCGCAGCGCGGTGATGGGCTCGAGCGGATAGGTCGCCCCGGTGCTCGGCGCGCGGCCGGCGCCGGTCTCGACCGGGCGCGCCGGATCGCGCCGCCAACCGATCATGCCACCGGAGAGGACGGATACGCGCGCATGACCCGCGGTCTTCAAGGTCCAGTAGACGCGGGCAGCGGCGCTGAAATCGCCGACCGTAGTTCCGGCCGAGACGATGATCGCATGGTGACGCGGCGTGAGGCCGAGGCCGCCGAGCAGATGCGCGAGCGCATCGGGCTCCGGCAGCAGGCCTGCTGCCATGCCCTTGGTCGCGCGCCAGCCATCCTTGGCATAGTCCTGTCTCTTATACACATCTAGATGTGTATAAGAGACAGGCTTTCACGTCATCGAGCGCGGCGCGCAGCGCGGTGATGGGCTCGAGCGGATAGGTCGCCCCGGTGCTCGGCGCGCGGCCGGCGCCGGTCTCGACCGGGCGCGCCGGATCGCGCCGCCAACCGATCATGCCACCGGAGAGGACGGATACGCGCGCATGACCCGCGGTCTTCAAGGTCCAGTAGACGCGGGCAGCGGCGCTGAAATCGCCGACCGTAGTTCCGGCCGAGACGATGATCGCATGGTGACGCGGCGTGAGGCCGAGGCCGCCGAGCAGATGCGCGAGCGCATCGGGCTCCGGCAGCAGGCCTGCTGCCATGCCCTTGGTCGCGCGCCAGCCATCCTTGGCATAGTCCTGTCTCTTATACACATCTAGATGTGTATAAGAGACAGGCTTTCACGTCATCGAGCGCGGCGCGCAGCGCGGTGATGGGCTCGAGCGGATAGGTCGCCCCGGTGCTCGGCGCGCGGCCGGCGCCGGTCTCGACCGGGCGCGCCGGATCGCGCCGCCAACCGATCATGCCACCGGAGAGGACGGATACGCGCGCATGACCCGCGGTCTTCAAGGTCCAGTAGACGCGGGCAGCGGCGCTGAAATCGCCGACCGTAGTTCCGGCCGAGACGATGATCGCATGGTGACGCGGCGTGAGGCCGAGGCCGCCGAGCAGATGCGCGAGCGCATCGGGCTCCGGCAGCAGGCCTGCTGCCATGCCCTTGGTCGCGCGCCAGCCATCCTTGGCATAGTCCTGTCTCTTATACACATCTAGATGTGTATAAGAGACAGGCTTTCACGTCATCGAGCGCGGCGCGCAGCGCGGTGATGGGCTCGAGCGGATAGGTCGCCCCGGTGCTCGGCGCGCGGCCGGCGCCGGTCTCGACCGGGCGCGCCGGATCGCGCCGCCAACCGATCATGCCACCGGAGAGGACGGATACGCGCGCATGACCCGCGGTCTTCAAGGTCCAGTAGACGCGGGCAGCGGCGCTGAAATCGCCGACCGTAGTTCCGGCCGAGACGATGATCGCATGGTGACGCGGCGTGAGGCCGAGGCCGCCGAGCAGATGCGCGAGCGCATCGGGCTCCGGCAGCAGGCCTGCTGCCATGCCCTTGGTCGCGCGCCAGCCATCCTTGGCATAGTCCTGTCTCTTATACACATCTAGATGTGTATAAGAGACAGGCTTTCACGTCATCGAGCGCGGCGCGCAGCGCGGTGATGGGCTCGAGCGGATAGGTCGCCCCGGTGCTCGGCGCGCGGCCGGCGCCGGTCTCGACCGGGCGCGCCGGATCGCGCCGCCAACCGATCATGCCACCGGAGAGGACGGATACGCGCGCATGACCCGCGGTCTTCAAGGTCCAGTAGACGCGGGCAGCGGCGCTGAAATCGCCGACCGTAGTTCCGGCCGAGACGATGATCGCATGGTGACGCGGCGTGAGGCCGAGGCCGCCGAGCAGATGCGCGAGCGCATCGGGCTCCGGCAGCAGGCCTGCTGCCATGCCCTTGGTCGCGCGCCAGCCATCCTTGGCATAGTCCTGTCTCTTATACACATCTAGATGTGTATAAGAGACAGGCTTTCACGTCATCGAGCGCGGCGCGCAGCGCGGTGATGGGCTCGAGCGGATAGGTCGCCCCGGTGCTCGGCGCGCGGCCGGCGCCGGTCTCGACCGGGCGCGCCGGATCGCGCCGCCAACCGATCATGCCACCGGAGAGGACGGATACGCGCGCATGACCCGCGGTCTTCAAGGTCCAGTAGACGCGGGCAGCGGCGCTGAAATCGCCGACCGTAGTTCCGGCCGAGACGATGATCGCATGGTGACGCGGCGTGAGGCCGAGGCCGCCGAGCAGATGCGCGAGCGCATCGGGCTCCGGCAGCAGGCCTGCTGCCATGCCCTTGGTCGCGCGCCAGCCATCCTTGGCATAGTCCTGTCTCTTATACACATCTAGATGTGTATAAGAGACAGGCTTTCACGTCATCGAGCGCGGCGCGCAGCGCGGTGATGGGCTCGAGCGGATAGGTCGCCCCGGTGCTCGGCGCGCGGCCGGCGCCGGTCTCGACCGGGCGCGCCGGATCGCGCCGCCAACCGATCATGCCACCGGAGAGGACGGATACGCGCGCATGACCCGCGGTCTTCAAGGTCCAGTAGACGCGGGCAGCGGCGCTGAAATCGCCGACCGTAGTTCCGGCCGAGACGATGATCGCATGGTGACGCGGCGTGAGGCCGAGGCCGCCGAGCAGATGCGCGAGCGCATCGGGCTCCGGCAGCAGGCCTGCTGCCATGCCCTTGGTCGCGCGCCAGCCATCCTTGGCATAGTCGGTGTGGATCGCGCCCGGGATGTGCGCGGCCTCGTAGGCGGCCCGCGCCCCGCCGTCGACCACCGAACGGATATCGATGATCAGCAGATCGGCGTCAGCGAGATGCGCGGCGAGCCATTCCGGCGTGACCAGTGGCTCGCTGTCTGCGGTCGTGTCCGACATGGAACGGACGTTACACCGATCGTCAGGAGAGGCAAATCACGAGAGGAAAATCACTGGACGGCTTGCGGGCGCTCCCGCACCGGTCGGGCCTGGGCGAGCCGCGCCCTGAGCGCGCTGACGCGGCCATCGCCGGTCGGCTGGTAGAACACGCTGTAGCGTGCGACCGCCTCGGCGAACTTCGCGACATCCGCTTCCTTCGTCACCTCGAAGGCGTCGAAGCCGGCGCGCTGCAGGAACATGAGCTGGTCGCGCAGCACCTGCCCTGTCGCCCGCATCTCGCCGCGAAAGCCGTAGCGCTCGCGCAGGAGCCGGGCCTGGCTGTAGGCACGGCCGTCCTTGAAGGTCGGGAACACCAGCGCCACCAGCGCCAGCTGGTCGAGGAACGGCGCGAGCTCGGCGATCCTGCGATCGTTCGGCCAGATCACGCCGACCGGCGCGTCGCGCTCCAACAGTTCGTGGGCATCGGCGATGAGGCGCGCGGCCGGCAGCAGCACGGACACGCCTTCCGGCACGGGCGCGTCGTCGAGCACGCGCACGAACCGATCCTCGACCAGGCGGCCTCCCTTAACGAGCTGCATAGACCCGCTCCTTGAAGGGCTCGACGCCGATGCGCTTGACGGTGTTGAGGAAGATTTCATCGGGTCCTTCACGCAGTTCGAGATAAGCGGCCGCGAGGTCCTCGACCACGTCGGCGATTTCGCCATAGGGCACGGCCGGCCCGAGGATGGCGCCGAGCTCGGCCTGCTCGTCGGCGCGGCCGCCGATGGTCACCTGGTAGAACTCTTCGCCGTTCTTCTCGACGCCGAGGATG